>Ga0207665_10000239_pt1 | contig 37484 bp, 30 predicted proteins | sample LARL112metaG_FD_184351 | JGI IMG/M metagenome (GOLD analysis project Ga0207665, IMG submission 184351) | Corn, switchgrass and miscanthus rhizosphere microbial communities from Kellogg Biological Station, Michigan, USA - LAR L11-2 metaG... | ecosystem: Host-associated > Plants > Roots >... | reverse complement strand
GCGCCCGCCGCCGGCCTGCTCAGGCTGTCCAGGGCGGTGGCTGCGTGACCGCACCGGCCTGGCCCGGATTCGTGCCCGCACCCGGCAGGAGGGTTTCCCCATGAAGCAGATCCGTATCAACAGGCAGCACCGTCCCGCCCGCGAGTGGCTGGAGCCGCTCCCGCCGGATGCGCGCGACCCCGACATCGTTCGCGCCAAGCAACTCGCCCGGCGGGCCGATAGCCGGTCCCAGCGCCAGCGGCGGTCGGAGCACGGGTAACGTCAGCCCCGGAGGCGTCCGGGTGCCTGGTGGCCCCCCCGGTCTTCAAAACCGGTGGACGGCGCGCCGCGTCGTCGGCGGGTTCGATTCCCGTCCGCCTCCGCGAGAACTCGACCCGCTGCCGCCGGCGATCGGAACCGGCGGCGAGGTGGGATTTGGCAGCAGGGGGCGGGAGGAACGCCATGGCCGAGCCGGTGATCTTGATCAACGCTTTTGAGGTGCCTGGCGATCAGGCCGAGCAGTTCATCGCGGCATGGGAGAAAACGCGGGACTACCTGCGGTCACAGCCGGGCTACATCGACACGACGCTGCACCAGGCGCTCACCGCGGACGCCGATTTCCAGTTCGTGAACGTGGCCCGCTGGGAGAGCGCCGCGGCCTTCCTGGCCGCCACCCAGAGTCCGGGGTTCCAGGAGTCAGCGATCGGCCTCGTCGGCTACCGGCCGCACCCGTCTCTCTACCGGGTCGTCCGCACCTGAGGACGCAACCCTGACCCCGGCACGCCGTCGGCGCGCTGCGGGCCAAGATCGAAGTACGATCATCGCCCGCACATTGCCGACGATGTGCCCCCGGCGGCCGGGCAGCGCAGATCTTCCTTAGCCCATGTCCTTGTGCCCGCGCCCGCTGGACTGCCCGGCGCGGACCTTGTCCGGCTCGGGCTCCTCAGCCGGCCCCGGCTCGTCGGCCGATCCTGAGTCGTCCGTCGGCCCCGGCTCCCCGGCCTGCGCCGGAGCATCGGCGGCGACGACGCCCGGGTCAGCGGGAGGCGCTGTCGGTTCGCCTCGGACCGACTCAACACCCGGATCCGGCGCGTTCCAGTCGGGTACGGGCCCCTGGTCGGCCCACGGCCGGTTAGCCGTCCAGCGCTCGGTGCAGGAGACGATGTCCCGGCAGTACCAGCGGACCTCGGCGCTACCGGGGCCGCCGTCGGGAACCAGGGAGATGATCGACAGCTCGATGCCGCACAGGGCACACGTGGCGTTGGCCAGTTCTCCCGGGCTGCCGTCGGCTCTGGTAGCGGCCGGGCTCCACCGCGAAGGACGCTCGTTCACGGCAATCTGGCCACGTCTGCGGGCGCCCTGGTCACCGGCGCCGGTCGGGCTGATGAGACATGTGCGGCCATAATTCCTCCGTCGGACAGCGCTCGCCCAAAGACCACCTGCTTTGACATGCGCCCCTTGAATTCGTCCGGCCTCCCCTGCAACTTAACGCAATTACCCCAAGCAGGGCAGCCCCGAGCAAAGCGTAAGGCTCCTGTTTCCCCCGCCCGGGCCGGTCAAACCCTGCCGGCCCGGATCGCACCGGCGACGGGAGGAGCGTCACTAGCGCGCGCTCGCCCGCGTCGGCACTGGTCTATGGCCGGGAGTGTGGCCTTAGTGCGTCGGCGAGCGCCGCAGCCCGGGTGCGTGCGCGTGCGGGCACGAGGTTTTACCCGGGATGTTCCGCGTGGCGGTCCCGGCCAGGACGGCCGGCCTGGTTACATTCGTGTTCATGTTCGAGTCGCCGAGCCTCCTGGACGGGCTGAACGAACAACAGCGGCAGGCAGCCGCGCACCCTGGTGGCCCGCTGCTGATCCTGGCCGGAGCCGGCACCGGGAAGACGCGGACGCTGGTGGCTCGCGCGGCGTGGCTGCGCGAGCAGGGCATCCCGGCCAGCCGCATCCTGCTGCTGACGTTCACTCGCCGGGCCGCCGACGACATGATGGCCCGAGCCGCCCCGCGGGCCCGGACCGCCAGCGAGCGCATCACCGGCGGCACCTTCCACGCGATCGCCCACCGGATCATCCGCGAGCACGCGGAGGCGTTCTCGCTGCCGCCCGAATTCACCATCATCGACCCGTCTGACGTCACCGGCCTACTGGACGCCAGGCGGGCTGACCACGGTCTGGTGGGCACGCAGCGGCGTGCGCCGCGGGCGGGCGTCTGCGCCGAGATCTATACCCGGTGCGTGAACACCCAGCGGCCGGTCGGCGACATCGCCCGTACCGACTACCCCTGGTGCACCGAGTTCACCGGTGAGCTCTCCGAGCTGTTTCGCGACTTCGTCGCGCACAAGCGCAGCCACGGCCTGGTCGACTTCGACGACCTGTTGCTGCTGTGGCGGGCGGCGCTGGCCGACCTGGCGGCCGGGCCGGTGCTGCGCGGCATGTTCGACGCGGTGCTGGTGGATGAGTATCAGGACGTCAACGCGGTGCAGGCCGACATCGTGCGGCTACTGCAGCCCGACGGCACGGGACTGACGTGCGTCGGCGACGACGCCCAGGCCATCTACGCCTTCCGCGGCGCAGACCCGAGGCACCTGCGCCAGCTGGCCGACGATTTCGCCGGTCTCACTACCGTCCGGCTGGCCACGAACTACCGGTCGAAGCAGGCGGTGCTGCGGCTGGCCAACACGGTCCGCCCGCAGTCCGCCGGGCTGGAGCTCGAGCTGACCGGCGACCGGGGGTCCGGGACCGCCCCGGTGCTGGTGCGCTGCCACGACGAGGCCACCCAGGCCCGCGAGATCTGCGCCCGGGTCCTGGAGGCGCACGAAGCCGGCGCCGAGCTGCGCGAGCAGGCCGTGCTGGTGCGGGCGGCGCACCACAGCGACGTGCTGGAGGTGGAGCTGGCCGCTCGAGCCATCCCGTTCGTGAAGTATGGCGGGCTGCGGTTCACCGAGGCGGCTCACGTCAAGGACTTCCTGTCGGCCGCCCGGGTGGTCGCCAACCCCGCCGACGACGTGGCCTGGTTCCGCTTGCTGCGACTGCACGAGGGCATCGGGCCGGTGCACGCCCGGCGGATCATCGAAATCCTGCGCCCGGCCGATCCCGGACCGTTCGATCGGTGGGCGGACGCCGTGGACGCCGCGCCCCGGCGGGCCCGCTCCGAGCTGACGGCGACCGTGGCCGCCCTGGCGAAGGTCGTCGCGCTGGACCGGTCGGGGGAGCGGGCCACCGCGATCCTGGCTGCGCTGGAGGCCCCGCTGCAGGCCCGGTACCCCGACGCCGGCATCCGGATCGCCGACCTGCAGCGGCTTGCCGACGCGGCGGCCAGCAGGCCGTCTTTGCACGACGCGCTCACCGAGCTCGCGCTGGATCCGCCGGTTTCGGCGTCCGACCTGGCCGGACCGCCCCGGCTGGACGAGGACTTCCTGATCATCTCCACGGTGCACTCGGCCAAGGGCCTGGAATGGCCCGTGGTGCACCTGCCGCACCTGGTCGACGGGGCGGTTCCCAGCGACATGGCCCTGTCGTCGGCGGCCGGGCTGGCCGAGGAGCGGCGGCTGTTCTACGTCGCGGTCACCAGGGCCCGCGACCAGCTGTTCCTGTACGCGCCGCTGCGCCTGCACCACCACCGGATGGCTGCTGACGACCGGCACGGCTACGCGCAGCTGAGCCGGTTCCTCAACCCGGCGGCCCAGGCGGCCTGCGAGGCGGTCGACGCCGTGCCGCCGCAGCCGGTACTGCCCCGCACCGGGCCGCTGGCCGCGCAGGTCGACGCGGCTCTCGGCTCGCTGTGGCGGGACTGACCGAGCCGGGCCTTGTTATTCTCAGTAAAGGTAAAACGGAGCGGGACCTTTCTGATGAGGGGGGACGGCGGCCGCGGCTCCGGCCCGGACCAGCGGGCTGGCGGCGGGGCCGTTCGGTATGAACAAGCAGCTCATCGGGTACCAGGCCGCGCCGGCCGGTCCGATGCCGGTGGCCGGGGCAGGCGGGCGGCTGCCTACCGCCTGGTGGCGCTGAGGCCGGCATGCTGCGCGTATCGGTCCTGGGGGAGCAGGCCATCGTCGACGACGAGACCGGTGTCAGGACGCGCTCGGCGCGTGCAGTGGCCCTGGTCGCCTTCCTGGCCTGGCACGCCGGGTCGGCCCAGCCCCGGCAGCGGATCGCGGGCCTGTTCTGGCCGGAATCGACGGACGCGCAGGCCTTGACCAACCTGCGCCGCGAGCTGCACAACCTGCGCCAGGTACTGGGTGCTGATTGCTCGCCGGTCGTGACGGCTACGGACCTGCGCTGGCGCGATACCGAGACCTGCCGCGTGGACCTGCGCGAGTTCGGTATCGAGCGCGCGGCGGCCGCGACGGCGGCCGCGGCCGGTGACGACGAGGGCGTCGTCGCGCACGGCACCCGGGCCATCGCCGAATATCGCGGCGACTTGCTGCCCGGTGTCTATGACGACTGGCTGGTCGAGGCCAGGTCACAGCTCGAGCGCCAGTGCGTGGACCTGTGCGATCTGGCCTGCGAGGCTCAGGTGCGCAGGCGCGATCTGCCGGCCGCGGCCGCGGCCGCGCGCCGCAGGATCGAGCTGCAGCCGCTGGAGGAAGTCGGCTATCGCACGCTGATGCGGTTGCAGGCTGACCTGGGGGACCGGGCCGGGGCGGTGAGCACCTACCACCACTGTGCCTCGGTGCTGGAACGTGAACTTGGCATCGTCCCAGACCCGCAGACGCGCCAGGCGTTCGAGCGCCTGGTCGCTGATTCCGGCCCGCCGGGAACCAGGCGCCCGGCGGGTGGCACCACGGCCGGCCGCTCGGGGCAGCCCGCGGCCCGGCTCGTCGGCCGGTCACGGGAGCTCGGGATGCTTCGCGAGCTGTGGCAGACGGCCACGGCGGGCCGTTCCGGCCTGGTCCTGGTCCGCGGCGGCGCCGGGGTCGGGAAGACCCGCCTGGTAGCCGAGGTAGCCAAGCTGGCCCGGCGGCAGGGCGCCGTGGTGGCGAGCAGCCAGTGCTTCGGGACGCCGGGGCGGCTGGCGCTGGCGCCGGTGGCTGACTGGATGCGCCATCCCGTCGTTCAGGGCGCGACCGCGACGCTCGACGAAGCCTGGCGTGCCGAGGTCGGCAGGCTGGTGCCGTCCGGCGACCACCTGGCACCGCCGTGGGATCGCGGGCCGTCGGCGTGGGGCCGCGGGCCGTCGGCGTGGGGTCACGGGTCATCGGCGTGGGACCGCGAGCCGCACGTGACTGCCCCGCGAGCCATGGCCGACGCCTGGCAGCGACACCGGTTCTTCGAGGGCCTGGCCCGGGCGCTGCTGGCCGTCGACCGCCCGATGCTGCTGGTCCTGGACAACATGCAGTGGTGCGACGAGGAGACGCTGGCCTTCGTCCCGCTCTGCCTGGGGCTGGCCTCCGGGGCCCCGCTCCTGGTGGCCGGGACCTGGCGCGACGACGGTCCCGAGACGGGTCCGCAGGCCGGCGAGTGGACCGACAGGATGCGGGCCACCGGGCTGCTCACCGAGCTTTCCCTCCGCCCGTTCGAGGGGGCCGAAACGGCCCGGCTGGCCGAGGCCATCTCCGGCCGGCGCCTCCGCGAGGCCGACACCGACCTGCTCCAGGCCACCACCGGCGGCTTCCCGCTGTATGTCATCGAGGCCGTGCGCAGCACCGTCGATTCCGCGGACAACGCCGCTCCGGGCGGTGCGTCCGCTCCGGGCGGTGCCGCCGACGCGGGCGATGCGGCTGGTCCGGGCGGTGCGGCCGGTCCGGGCGGTCCCGCCGATACGGGCGATGCGGCCGGTCCGGGCGGCCGCGCCTTCGGGCCGGCCGGCGACCTGACCGCGGTGCTGCGCAACCGGCTCATCCAGGCGACCCCGGCCGCCCGGGAGGTGGCCGGCCTGGCGGCGGCCGCCGGGACCGATTTCACCCTGGACCTGCTCACCGAGGCGAGTGACCTCGAGGCCGGCCTGGTGGTGGAGGCGGTCGACGAGCTGTGGCAGCGCAGGATCGTGCGCGAGCTCGGTGACGGCTACGACTTCTCCCACGACCTGCTCCGCGACACGGCCTATGCGCAGGTCAGCCCGCCCAAGCGCTGGCTGCTGCACCGGCGCATCGCGCAGGGTCTCGAGCTGCTGAACGCCGAGGACACCGACCCGGTCGCGGCTCAGCTCGCCGAGCAGTATGCCCGCGGCGGGCGGCCGCGGCAGGCGGTGAGCTACTACCGGCGCGCCGCCGAGGTCGCCGCGGGCATGTTCGCCCACGCCGAGGCGATCCGGCTGCTCCGCGAGGCGCTGTCGATCACCCGGAACCTGCCCGCGAGCGCTGACCGGGACTTCCGCGAGCTCGCGATCCTCGAAGCCATGGCCGCACCGCTGAACGCCAGGCACGGTTATGCCTCCCCCGATCTGCAGCGGGCCCTGGAGCGGTCGGTCGAGCTGGCCGAATCACTAGGCCGCAAAGACTCCACGGTCACCGGCCTGGTCGGGCTGTGGGGGTCGCGGTTCGTACAGGGCCGGATCGCCGACGGGTACCAGACCGCGACCCGCGCGCTGGCCCTGGCCGGCGGCGGATCCGAGCTGAGCGGGCCGGCGCACTTGGCCTACGGCGGGGCGGCCCTCAGCCTCGGCATGCCCGAGCAAGCAGTGCGGCACCTGGAGCTGGCCGGCCGGGAGCCGGGCGGCACTCTGCCGCTGACCCTCGGCAACCGGGCCGACGTGCACGGCACGGCCTGGGCCGCACACGCCCACTGGCTGCTGGGCCACGACGACTCCGCCCGGGCCGCCTGCCGGGACGCCATCAAGCTGGCCCGGGCGATCGACCATCCGTACAGCCTGGCCGTGGCTCTGAGCTACGCCGGCATCACCTACCAGATGCTGCGGGACCTGCCCCGGCTGCGGAACACGGTCGGCGAGCTGCGTGAGCTGTGCGACCGCTACGGCTTCGCCTACTACCGCGAGTGGGTGCTGGTCCTGGACGGGTGGTCGCACACGGACGGGTCGGGGATCGGCCTGGCCCGCCGGGGCGTCGGCAACCTCAGGTCGGAGGGGGCTTTCGCCCGCATGCCGTACTGGCTGTCGCTGCTCGCCGACGTGCTGTCCCGCGAGCGACAGCCGGACGCGGCCCGCGCCACCCTCGACGGCGCGCTGGTGGACGGGCAGGCCCGGGACGACCTGTGGTGGCTGCCCGAGATCATGCGGATGCGCGCCGCCTATGACGAGGACCGGGCCGCCGTCGCACGCTTGCGCTCCGCCGCGCAGATGGCATCGGCGCATGGCAGCGTGGCCCTGGTCGGGCGGTGCGAGCGCGACCTGGCCGGGCGCGACGTTCGCCCTCGTGACCGAGGCGTTCTTCCCACGGCCTGACGCGGCCGCGGACGCGAACGCTGCGCGAACGCTGCGGGTCCTAGCCTCGGCCTGACCCCAATGCTGAGTGACACGTCAAGGAGAACGACAGATGACCACCACCTCAGCCGGCCCCGCCACCGCGGCGTACCAGGAGCTGGCCACCATCCTGCGCGGCGAGCTGATCACGCCGGGAGATCCCGGATACGACACCGCGCGCGCCGTCTACAACGCCATGATCGACAAACGCCCGGCGGCGATCGCACGCTGCCGGGACGCGGCCGACGTGATCAGCTGCGTCCGGTTCGCCCGCGAGCACGGCGTCGAGATTGCCGTCCGTGGTGGCGGCCACAACGCGGGCGGCCTGGGCGTGTGGGACGACGCCCTGGTCATCGACCTGTCGCCGATGCGCAGCACCACGGTCAGCCCGCGCGACCAGACCGTCCGCGCCGACGCCGGCTGCACCTGGGGAGATGTTGACCACGCGACTGTGGCGTTCGGCATGGCCACTCCCTCCGGCTTCATCGCGTCCACCGGGGTGGCCGGCCTGGCGCTCGGCGGCGGGATCGGCTACCTGGCCCGGCGCTTCGGCCTTACGGTCGACAACCTGCTGGCCGCCGACGTGGTGCTGGCCGACGGAACGTTCGTGACCGCCACCGAGACCTCGCACAGCGACCTGCTGTGGGCGCTGCGCGGCGGCGGCGGGAACTTCGGCATCGTCACCTCGTTCACCTTCCGCTGCCACCCGCTCGGCGAGAACGGCGTCATCATCGGCGGCCCGGTGCTCTACGACATCGCCGACACCGCCGAGGTCATGCGCTGGTACCGGGAACTGCTCCCGTCGCTGCCCGAGGAGCTCGACGGCTGGATCGCGCTGCTCACCATCCCGCCCGCCCCGCCATTCCCGCAGGAGCTGTGGGGCCGCAAGGCCTGCGGCATCGTCTGGTGCTACACGGGCCCGCACGACCGGGCCGACGAGGTGCTCGAACCGGTCAAGACCTTCGGCTCGCCGCTGGTCGTGGGTTTGCACGCGATGCCGTTCACTGCGCTGCAAAGCGCGTTCGACCCCCTCTACCCGGCGGGGCTGCAATGGTACTGGCGGGCGGACTTCTTCAACGAGATCTCCGACGCCGCGATCGACGTGCACGTCAAGTACGGTCCGCGGCTGCCGACCGGGCATTCGACCATGCACCTGTATCCCATCGACGGCGCCGCCAGCCGCGTCGCCGCCGACGCGACCGCCTTCGCCTACCGGGACGGGGGGTGGTGCGGCGTCATCGTCGGCGTCGACCCGGATCCCGCCAACGCCGGGCTGATCTCGCAGTGGGCCCGCGACTACTGGCAGGAGCTGCACCCGACCTCGGCGGGCGGCGGCTACGTCAACTTCCTGATGAGCGAGGGCCAGGACCGGGTCAGGGCCGCCTACCGCGGCAACTACGACCGGCTCGCCCGGGTCAAGCAGCGTTACGACCCAGACAACGCTTTCCACATCAACCAGAACATCCAGCCGGCCGGCGAGCCGGCCCAGTAGCCGGACCGGGCTCGCCCCGCAGGGGACCCGGGGCGAGCCCGCATCCATCCCGGCCAGCGACCCCGCCCGCTCCGGTGGGCTAGCCGGGCCTCGGTGCGCTAGCCGGGCCTTGGCGAGCCCGTTCGCCCGGGCCGCAGGCGGCCCTCCCGGGGCGCAGGGGCCGCACGGGGCGCCAGCCGCCAGCCGCCGGCTCCGGGCCGCCGCGACATACTGGGAGCGTGCCCGCAGGCTGCCCGCCGACCCCAAGGAGCCGCTCATGACTCAGCAACCCGCCGCGGATATCGGCGTCACCGGCCTGGCGGTCATGGGGCGCAACCTGGCCCGCAACCTCGCCCGGCACGGTCACGCCGTCGCGCTGCACAACCGGTCGGCCGAGCGGACACGCGCCCTGGTACGCGAGCATGGGGACGAGGGCACGTTCGTGCCCAGCGAGACCATGGCCGGCTTCGTGGCCACCCTGCGCCGCCCGCGGGTCGTCATCATCATGGTGAAGGCCGGCGCTGGCACCGACGCCGTGATCGACCAGCTGGTGCCGTTGCTGGAGGAAGGCGACATCGTCGTCGACTGCGGCAACTCCCAGTACACCGACACCCGCAGGCGGGAGGCCGCGCTGCGCGACCACGGCCTGCATTTTGTCGGGTGCGGCGTTTCCGGCGGCGAGGAGGGGGCGCTCAACGGGCCGAGCATCATGCCCGGCGGTTCCGCGGAATCGTACTTGCGCCTTGGACCGATGTTCGAGTCGATAGCGGCTCAGGTCGACGGGACGCCCTGCTGCACGCACGTCGGGCCGGACGGAGCCGGCCACTTCGTGAAGATGGTGCACAACGGCATCGAGTACGCCGACATGCAGCTCATCGCCGAGGCCTACGACATACTGCGGACCGGGCTCGGCGAGGACCCCGGCCAGATCAGTGAGATCTTCCGCGCCTGGAACGAGGGCGACCTCGACTCCTTCCTGATCAAGATCACCGCGGACGTGCTGGCGCACGTGGACGCCAGGACCGGCGCGCCGTTCATAGACATCGTGGCCGACCAGGCCGAGCAGAAGGGCACCGGCCGGTGGACCGTGCAGAGCGCGCTCGACCTGGGTATCCCGATCACCGGGATCGCCGAGGCGACCTTCGCCCGGTCCCTGTCCGGACACGTCGATCAGCGGGCGGCCGCCCGCGACGCGTTCGGCGGCAAGGCCGGACAGCCGGCGGGCCTCGACCGCGACGCTTTCGTCGAGCAGGTGCGCCGCGCGCTCTACGCGTCCAAGGTCGTGGCGTACGCCCAGGGCTTCGACCACATCGCGGCCGGCAGCGCGGAGTACGACTGGGGCATCGACCGCGGTGCGATGGCCACCATCTGGCGCGGCGGGTGCATCATCCGCGCCCGGTTCCTGGACCGGATCCGTACCGCCTACGACGAGAATCCCGGGCTGCCCAGCCTGCTGGTCGCGCCGTACTTCGCCGACGCGATCCGCGACGGTGTCGACAGCTGGCGGCAGGTGGTGGCCCAGGCCGCCATGTCCGGCATCGCGACGCCCGCGTTCTCCTCGTCGCTGGCGTACTACGACGCGCTGCGCCGCGACCGGCTGCCCGCCTCGCTGATCCAGAGCCTGCGGGACAACTTCGGCGCGCACACTTACCGGCGCGTCGATGCCGAGGGGGCCTTCCACACCGAGTGGGCAGGCGACCGGAGCGAGCACCCCGCCTGACCGGCGGAGCCGACGGCGGGACGCCGGCGAACGCGCGGCCGGGTCAAGATCCCAGCTCGGAGCGCAACTGGGCCGCCGCCGCCGTCATCGCGCTGAGCTTGCCGAAGGCGGCGTCGCGCGGCAGGTACTTCATGCCGCAGTCCGGGGCGAGCACCAGCCGGTCCGCCGGCACGTACGGCAGGGCCCGCCTGACCCGGTCGATCACGGTATCCGCCGTCTCTACCCCCGGGTCGTTCAGGTCCAGGACGCCCAGGATCACGGTCTTGCCGTCCAGGGCGGCCAGTACCGAGCAGTCCAGGCCGGACTGCGCGGTCTCGATCGACACCTGGTCGCACGAGCAGGCGGCCAGCTCGGGCAGGAACGAGTATCCCGCCGGGCGGTCGTGGATGATCGCGGCGTATCCGAAGCACAGGTGCACCGCGGTGGTCCCGGTTATGCCCGCCAGGGCCCGGTTGATGGCCTTGACCCCGTAGCGCCGCGCCTCGTCCGCGCGCGCCTGCAGGTAGGGCTCATCCAGCTGGACGATGTCCGCACCCGCCGCGAACAGGTCACCGACCTCCTCGTTGAGGGCCTCGGCGTACCCCAGAGCGAGGCTCTCCCTGCTGCCGTAATGGTCGTCTTGCGCCTGCTGGGACATCGTGAACGGTCCGGGCACGGTGATCTTGACCGTCCGGCTGGTGTTCGCGCGCAGGCGCTGCACGTCGTCCACCTCGACTGGGTACCGCCGCCGGATGGGCCCGACCACGCGCGGCACCGGGTTGGGCTGCCCGCTGCGGTCGAGCGCGGTGCCGGGGTTGTTGATGTCCACCCCGTCGAGCGCGGTCGCGAACCGGTTCGAATAGCTCTCCCGGACCATCTCGCCGTCGGTCACGATGTCCAGGCCGGCCTGCTCCTGCGCGCGGATGGCCAGCAGGGTGGCGTCATGCTGCGCTTCGGCCAGGTACTCCGGGGCGACTCGCCACAGCTCCCGGGCGCGCACCCGGGGCGGGAACCGGCCGGCGAGCCGGCCCCGGTCGATCAGCCAGTCCGGCTGCGGATAGCTTCCGACCAGCGAGGTGGGGAACAGCATGCCAGCACCCTACGGGCTCAGCCGGTTCCGGTACTGGCTGGGCATTGGCTCGGTGCCGTGCCGCGGGCGGGCGCCGGGCCTGGTTCCGGTGCCCGCGGTCGTGACCCCGGACGGCGTGGCCGCAGGGTCACGACCGCGACCCCGCCGGCCACCCCGGCGGCGGGGATGACCGCGATGAGCGGCGCGTACTGCGCCGCGATGCCCCACAGCGCGAACCCGGCGCCCTGCGTGAACATGAGGCCGGCGCCTTGCAGGGCGAGGGCGCGGCCGCGCAGCGGTAGCGGCGTCACGTCGATGAGCAGCCCGTCGAGGCCCGCCGCCCAGGCGGAGCCGAGGCCGGAGGTCACCAGCAGCGCGACCGCCGGGCCCAGTCGCGGGCTGGCCGCGAACGCGATCAGCGGGCCGAACACCAGCAGGCCGGCCGGGACGATCATGCGCCGCTGCAGCCGGACCGGCAGCAGGCGCGCGACGATGACGTCGGCGACCACGGTGCCGGCCGGGATCCCCATGAGCAGGAAGCCTGCCGCCCGGGCCGGCTGGCCGATATAAGCGGCGTAAGGGGCGGCCAGGGCCTCCGGCGCGATCGCGCACGCCGCCACGAACCCGCCGAACAGCAGGATGCGCCGTATCTCCCGGTGGGCCAGCGTCCGCCGCGCCCCGGCCAGGGAATCGCGGGCCATCGACCCGGTCTCCCTCGCCCGCGCGGCCCGGGCTGACCGCGCGGCCAGGCCCGCTCGCAGCAGCACCGCGGAGGCCGCGTAGGACAGCGCGTCCAGGGTCAGCGCGCCGCGCGGGGACAGGACGGCCAGCAGGGCTCCGCCCACGCCGTACCCGGCGATCTGCGCCGACTGGGCGACCATCCGCATCAAGGCCCGGCCCAGGACGTAACCGGGGCCGGGGGGCAGCACGTCCGGCAGCAGCGCGGAGCGGATCCCCTGGTAGACGGGGGCGATCAGGCCGTTGCCGAACAGCAGGACGAGCATCCCGGCCACCGGGATCCCGGGGATCGTCATGGCCGCGACCAGCGCGGCACTGGCCAGGTCGCAGGCGACCAGCGCCCGCCGAGCGGGCAGCCGGTCCGCCGCCGCCCCGGCCAGCACGCCGCCGAACAGGTAGGGCAGGAACGCCAGCGCCATCACCGACGCCGCCAGCGCCGGAGAGCCGGTGCGCTGGTAGACCAGCACGGTAAGCGCGACCGCGGCCACGACGGTACCGAGCATCGAAACCACGTCCGCCGCGAAGATCACCCGGAACTCACGACCCGCGAGCACCTGGCCGTAGCTGGCCCGTCCCCCGGGCACGGCAGGAGGCACCACGGGGGAGTCTGCGCCGGGGGACGGGGGAGTGGCAGGCGGCATGGCACCGACTGTGCCCGGACCGTAGAATCCGGGCTAGTTATTCGGTTTTCGCCGAATGTTAAGGAAGCGGAGGGGAGTCCTGGGGCAGGTCTTTGTCTTCGGCCGGGATGACCCGGTCCGCACCCGGTTCGCGGTGTCGCCGCTCTGGGAGACCATGGCCGCGGTGCGGGTGCTGCTCGAGCCGCACCGGCACGCCTACCACTTGCCGTGGCTGGATGAAGTCCGGCCGGACCTGGACCGGCTGGACCTGGCGCCGCTGCTCGCGCTCTCGCCGCTTACCGGGTGGACTCCGGACTTTCTCAGCGGTGTCGCGGCCGGGCCGGGCACCATGATCGCCGAGCAGCTGGCCCAGGTCCGCGCCACGCCGCTGGACGAAGTGGCACACGAGGTGCGACGGTCGCTGACCGAGCGGGGCGGCGCGCCGGTGCCCGAGGCGGCCTGGCGGCTGCTCGACGACCCGGCGGCCACCCGGGCCAGGCTCGCCGACCTGCTGACGCAATGCTGGCAGCTCCTGATTGCGCCGCACTGGCCACGGCTGGGTGACCTCCTCGACTCGGACGTGGCGTTCCGCATCCGGATGCTGGCCGACTACGGACTGGAACGCGTGCTGGGCGACCTGCACCCGCGGGCCCGCTGGACCGGGCGTGCCCTGGTCATCGCCGGCGCGGGCGCAGGCGTGTGCCGGCTGAAAGGGGCCGGGCTGCTGCTCATGCCCAGCGTGTTCGCCTGGCCGGGGCTGGCCACGGTGACCGGGCCGCCGGCCCGTCCGGCTCTCGTCTACCCGGCCCGCGGGATCGCCGAGCTCTGGCAGCCGGCCCGCACCCGGCATTCGGACGCGCTGGCCCGGCTGCTCGGCCAGACCAGGGCCAGGCTGCTGGAATCGCTGGCCGAGCCGGCCTCGACCCACACCCTGGCCGGGCGGCACGGCCTGGCGCCCAGCACGGTGTCCGAGCACCTGGCGGCGCTGTATCAGGCCCGCCTGGTCACCCGCAGGCGCCATCGGCACGCCGTCCTGTACCAGCGGACCCCGCTGGGGACCGAGCTGGCGGGCGGGGACACCAGCCGGGACCGCGAGGCAGGGCCAGCCCGGGCGTGAGGCGGTCAGCCCTGGCGGCCGGTCACGGCCACGGTCAGGCCGACGCCGATCATGGCCAGGCCGCCCGCCCCGCCGACCAGCCCGAACCGCCGGTCCGAACGGGCAAACCACGATCGCACGAAGCTCGCGCCCACGCCCCACGAGCTGTCGGAAACCAGCCCGATCGCGATGGACACCAGGCTCAGCAGCAACATCTGGACCGGAACGTGCCCGGCCGCGCGATCGACGAACTGCGGCAGCACCGCGCCGAACAGGATGAGCGCCTTCGGATTGGTGACGCCCACGAGGAATCCCTCGCGGGCGGCGCGGCGGTCACCGCGGGCCTCGGTGACCCCGGCGAACGCCGAGGCCAGAGCCTTCCGTCGGCGGATGGCCTGGATCCCGAGCCACACCAGGTACAGCGCGCCGGCCAGCTTCACCACCGTGAACACGGCCACCGAGCGCTCCACCAGCGTCCCGATCCCGAACGCCACGCACGCCGCGACCACGTAGTTGCCCGCCGCGTTGCCGCAGACCGTGGCCAGCGCGGTGCGCCTGCCGTAGGCCAGGGCGCGCCCCACCACGAACAGCACGCTGGGCCCGGGGATGACGATCAGCACGAAAGACGCCAGCGCGTAGCCGAGAAGATGATCAGAGGAGATCACGCCTCCAACCTACAAAGCTCGGCTCCGCTGACTGTCGGCGGTGCCTGTTACGCTCGCCTGCGTCTGACTGCGGGTTCCTCGGGGGTCCCGCGTCCGCGCACGACGGCAGGAGAAAGACCATGGCCTCTAGGCTGAATCCGTACCTCAACTTCAACGGCAACGCCCGCCAGGCACTGCAGTTCTACCAGAGCGTGTTCGGCGGCGAGCTCAACCTCAACACGTTCGCCGACTTCGGCGCCAAGGATTCCCCCGACGCTGACCGGATCATGCACGGGCAGCTCGAGACGGACGCCGGCTACACGATCATGGCCGCCGACGTCACCAGCGACATGGAGTACCACCCGGTGGCCGGCTGTTCGGTCAGCCTGAGCGGTGATGACGCCGATACCCTGCACGGCTACTGGGACAAGCTGTCCGCCGGCGGGACCACGACGATGCCGATGCAGAAGCAAAGCTGGGGCGACGAGTTCGGCATGTGCGTCGACGGGTTCGGCGTCCCGTGGCTGGTCAACATCAGCCAGCCGCAGGCCTAGCACGTCAACCCTCGCGCCGCGGGCCGGCCCGGTTCGCGGTGGGCCCGGACGCTGGCCCGGGACCGTCTTCCGGGCGCGACGGCCAACCCGGGCGGGTTCGCTGAGCGGCCCGGAGCGCCCGGGCCGGCCCTCGTGGTCGGCAGCCTCAGTGGTGCACGGCGGCGAGCAGCGCGGCATAGCTGCGGACCAGCGCCGCGTGCTCGAGCGGCAGCAGCGGGCTGTCGGGCCGGCAGCCCTCCCTGATCCACTGGTCGGACAGGTCCATCGCCCGGGCCCGGTGCACCGCCGCCGGCCTGACCTCGGCCTCGGGCTCGCCGTACAGGTAGCTGTACAGGCGGGTCATCGACTCGACTAGCTCGTCTGCGGCCCCCGCGGGCTGCGCGGCGTGTTGCATTTCCCGGTGCGCCCGCCACCAGTCGACCTCGAGCGCGGCGGCCTTCGCCGGGCTGGCGGGCTTGCCGTAGCTGAGCTTGACCAGGGCGTAGAAGCGTCGCATGCAGGCCCGGGCCCGGTCCGGGTCGTTATCGGGGAAGGGCGCCCACAGCTGGTTGGCCCGCAGCACCAGCCAGGCGCCGTGCAGCGTGCGGTACCAGTCCATGCCGAAGCCGGTCCGGACCAGCCCGACGGAAGCCGCCAGCACCTGCGGCCACTCACGCAGGTAGTAACCGACCCAGGCCCGGTACTCCAGGTCGGCGATGCGGCCCGGGTCGAACGACCGCAGCCGGCTGGGCCGTCCGCCGGCTTCGCAGCCAGCTCGTCGCGGCCTCATCCCCAGCGGCCCGAGCTGCCCCGCCACCCGTGACGCGGCGGTTTTCACCTGCGCGGTCAACGCCTCGACGTCCACTGGCCTCCCCCTTTTCGCCGTTAACTCGGAGCGTTGGCCTCGCTCTGGCGCTGCCAACGCTGCGCGCCAACGAACAGGCTCTCAGACCCTTTCGCCAGCGAGCCCCGCACGGTGCGTAAGGCAAACCTCCCCGGTGTTACCAGGTGCCCCACCGGAGGTTGGGCTCGGGCAGCGGCGGGGGGTCCAGGAAGATCGGAGCGCTGGTCAGGTCCAGCGCGTCCAGCGGGGTCCTGGCCGCGGCGTCCCGCGCGGTGAGCGGGGACAGATTCCACTTTTCCTCGACCAGCTTGAGCACGGAGGTGTGGTCGAGGGTCTCGGAGCATACGTAGTCGGGTCGCGCGTACGGGGACACGATCACCGCGGGAACCCGGAAGCCGTACCGGTCGTAGCGGTTGGGTCCCTCGGTCTCGTTCTCCTTGCTCTTGACCATGTGGGGGAAGACCGGCCGGACCAACGTCTCCAGCCGGCTCCGGCGGCCTATCACGGTGCGCCCCTCGACGTCATCGGGCGGCACCGCCGCAGGCGGCGGTACGTGGTCGTAGTACCCCCCGTGTTCGTCGTAGACCCAGATCAGCAAGGTGTGCGGCCACGCCTTGCCGTGCAGCACCCGGTTGATGACCTCGGCGGCGAAGCTCTCTCCCTTCCTGATGTCCTGCGGGTTCTCCTCGGAATAGGCGTCAAAGTCCGGGTCCACGATGCAGAAGCCCGGCAGCGTCCCATTGACGGCGTCGGCGAAGAACTGGTCGATGCTGCGGACATGCTGCATGTACCGGCCCATCCCGAGCGGGAAGAGGTCGCCGGTGAACGTGATGTCCTTCTGCACGCCCCGGGTCACGGCGGGCACGGACCGGGCCACGGACATCATGCGGCGCCGGGTCATCTTCCGCCGGTGCCGGCGGTAATACTTCCACCTGGACTGATCATCACGCCCCGGGTGGTAGTTGGCCCAGGAGATCCCGTACCTGGTCAGCATGTCGAAGATGGTCCCGGCCGGCGGATAGTCGAGCAGGTCGTAGGGGGAGTCGTCGATCAGGCCGTGGGCGGTTCCCGCGATGAGGAACCGGCGGTTGGGGAACGTGGGCCCGAGGCACGAGCTGAACCAGTGATCGGCGAGCGGGAACGTGCGCGCCAGCCCGTAGTAGAACGGCAGGTCGTCCTCGCTCCAGTAGCCCATGGCGGTGGCCGCCGCCTCCGCGGCCACATGAGCGGGCTCGGCCGCCCCTTCGCTGGCCAGCGACACTGCCTCCTGCGCGCTGGTCACGAAGCCGTCGCATCTGCCCTCGCCCCATTGCACGTGAGTGGCGTGCCAGCTCTGCGAGGGCACCCCCGTGCGCTGCACCGTGGTAGGCAGGTGAAAGGTCGGGACGACCATGCCATTCGTTCCGCGGTTGGACACGTCGGGCTCGTTGTCGGGCCCCAGCGGAAAACCCTCGCCGCGGCCCTTCAGCATGCCGAGATAGTTGTCGTAGGAGTGGTTCTCCATCATCAGCACGACGATGTGCTTGATCTGCGGCAGGAGATCCGTCCCCGGCGCCAGGGCGGGCCGCGGGCGCGATTGCCGCCCCCCGGCCGCGTGCCGCCTGGCCCGGCGTCTCACCTCATAGCCTTCTAGCTGTTGCCACACGTCGGCGCCACCTTAGGGTCGTATTGTCCGGAATGCTCCGCGAGCCGCACGTATAACTGTCCGCAAATCGCCGGGCTACGCACCCCCGGCCGTGACCGAGCTGCGGACCCGCGGCGCTCACCTAAGGGGTGTAGCACGAAAGACGATGAGGTGCTGGGGGAGCACGCGCAGCGGGCCGCGCGCACGTACGGGGCCGCCGCTGACCACTTCACTCTCGCTCCGCTGAATTTCTGGGACCGATTGGGCACGGCCACGGTGGCGCGGCTGCCGCTGGCGACCGGGGACAGGGTGCTCGATCTTTGCTGCGGCGCAGGGGCGTCGGCGATTCCTGCCGCGCGAGCCGTCGGCGCGGCCGGGCGCGTCGTCGGCGTCGACGTGGCGGAGCCGTTGCTGGAACTCGCCCGGGCCAGGGCCGCGCGCGAGGGCCTGGCCAATGTCGAATTCCGGCGCGGCGACGCGACCGGCACGGGACTGGCTGACGGCTCCTTCGACGCCGTGGTGTGCGTCTTCGGGGTGTTCTTCGCGCCGGACATGACGGCCTTCGCGGCCGAGATGTGGCGGCTGGTCCGGCCCGGCGGGGCGCTGGCCATCACCACCTGGGGACCTGGCCTGTTCGAGCCGGCGACCAGCGTCTTCTGGGCCGTGGTCGGCGAGATCGAGCCGTCGTTGGTCAAGGCCTACCAGCCGTGGGATAAGCTCACCGGCCCGGCGGCCCTGGCCGGCTTGTTCACGCGGGCCGGCGCGTCCGAGCCGGCCGTCACGGACGTCCCCGGGCAGCACCGTCTGGACCGCCCGGAGGACTTCTGGGACGTCGTGCTCGGCTCCGGGTACCGGGCCACCGTGGACGCCCTCAGCCCGCAGCAGCGCGGCCGCCTGCATGATCGCTTGCTGGGCGAGCTGCGATCGGCCGTGGTGACTTACATCAGAACGGACGCGGTCTTCGGCACGGCCCGCAAGCCGGTCTAGGCGGGCGGCGTTCCGGCGGCTCCCGGTCTGTACCGGCCCGGCCCACGTATCACGCACGCCGGTGATCGCTCCGTTCAGGTAATAACGGGGGATTGATCGGAGCCAGCCATGGACGCAACGGCATCCGCACCTGCGCCTGCACCGGCCAGGGAAGCACGGCCAGGGGAAGACGGCACATCCGTCCCGGCGAGCGGCCGGATCCGCGACGTGCCGGCGCCACCGGGTACGCCGGAGGCCGCTCCCTCGGCCCTCCCGCCCCCGGCGGCCAGGGAAACGGCCAGCGACTGGGCCATCTGCTGCTCGGGCGGCGGCATCCGGTCGGCCACGTACTCCCTCGGCGGGCTGCAGAGCCTCCAGGAGGGCGGCGTCCTCGGCCAGGCGAAGTGGATTGTCGGCGTATCCGGCGGCAGCTACATCGCCGCGTCCCGCGCGCTGGTGGCCCACCGCCTGCGCCGCGGCGGTGACGAGCCCCCGGCCTACGCGCGTGGCACCCCGGAAGAGCAGAACCTGCGCAACAACACGCACTACATCGCGCCCGATGCCAAGACGGTGCTGGTAGCCGTGCTCTCGCTGCTGCTCGGCGCGGCCGTCACCGTGATCCTCGTCCTCGCGCCGGTCTACGCCCTGAGCCACGCCTGGGGCTGGCTACTGCGCGGCCGGGGCGTGCTGGCCTGGTCCGGCGGCCACGCGTCGGCCTCGGTGACCGGCTGGACCTGGTGGCTCACGCCCGCGATCGCCGCCGCGGTCACGATGGCGCTGTTCGTGCGCTGGTGGGCGACGCTGGGGACCGGCGGACCCGGCCGCGGGGCCCGGCGGGCCCGCTGGGTGGGCTGGGCCGCGGCCGTCACGGCCGGCCTGGCGCTACTCATGCTGGCCGCACCGCCGCTGATCGCCTGGCTGGACCACAGCACCGGGGCGCTGGGCACGATCGCGCGGTTCTTCGGTTTCGGCGGATCCGGGAGCGGGTCACCCGCGACGTTCGCCGGGCTGGTGGCCGCGGTCACCGCGGTCGCCGGGTACTCCCGCAAGGGCCTGGCCGCGGGGAGACTGCCGGCTGCTGCCGCCGGCTCGTCAGCGGGCGCGGCCGCCAAGCTGAGCGCCTGGGTGCGCAGCAAGCTGACCCCGTGGCTGGCCAGCCTGGTGATCGTGGCCGCGGGTGCCTTCGCCACGCTGCTGTGGATCGGCACCGCGGCCCGGTCCGGCTACTCCCTGGGTCAGCTGGTCCCGGTCCTCGTCGCCCTGGCCGTCATGCTGGCCACCCGCGCGGTGGCGGACATCAACCGCACCTCGTTGCACGACTTCTACCGGTGGCGGCTCGCCGACGCCTTCGCCGTCACCCGCGAAGCCATCGCGGCACCGCCGGGAGCCCGTGAGGAGCTGTTCGCCACCGCCGCCCGCACCCGGCTGACGGAGCTTTCCGGTGATCAGGACGAGCCGGCACTGGTCATCGCCACGACCGCGAACATCAACGCCACCCGGCAGGCCCCGCCGGGCCGCGGCGGATTCTGCCTGGCCTTCGACCCGGATAAGGTGACCCTGCGCGGCGATCCGCGGGCCGGGGAGCCTGAGGTCGAGGTCGACACCGCCGACTACGAGCACCTGCTCGGCCACACCCGGTTCACGCTGTTCGACGTGGTCGCGATCAGCGGCGCCGCCTTCTCGCCGCTGATGGGCGCGGCGACCCGCGGCGCTTACCGGATCTTGTTCACGCTGACGAACATGCGCCTGGGCATCTGGATGCCCCACCCTGAGGTAGTGCGCCGGGCCAGGCAGTACCTGAGGTCGGCCGGACCGGGCCGCCGCGATGGCTGGTGGCGGGTCTGGCTGCTGCTGCTGCTCTGGTACATGTCGCCGCACCCGTGCTGGCACGGTGACGCCGCGAAGCAGCAGATGCGCGAGCAGCGGGAGGCCCGGCTGTGGGCGCATGTCCTCGGGCTCCGGGAACACAGCACCGAGGGCAGGCGCAGCTTGCGCAGCACCCTGGCCCGGCTGCAGGCGGCGCTGTGCTGGCGCGCGATGCAGCCCACGCTCGGCATGCTCTGGGCGGAGGCCGCCGGGCACACCAGCTACCGGGCCACCTGGATCAACGTGACCGACGGTGGCCACTACGACAACCTCGGCCTGGTGGAGGCGCTGCGCCGCGGCGCGCGCAACGTCGTCGTACTGGACGCCAGCGGTGACGCTACCGACACGTGGTACACCGTCGGCGGAGCAATGGCGCTGGCCAGGACCGACGCGGGAATAGAAATTGACCTCGACCCCACCACGATGATCTGCAGCAGGCCGGGTCGCGCGGCCCGGCTTAACCGCGGCCAGGTGCTGCGTCCGTGGGCGCACGGCACGTTCAGCGGGCCAGATGGGCGCACCGGGCCCGGCTGCCGCTCCGGCAACGGCCACGCATCCGACGCCAGGCAGGCTACGGACGGGAACATCTGGATCTGCAAGCTCGGCTGGTGGGAGGCGGCACCGTGGGACGTACGCGCCTACGCCGCGGGCCACCCCAGCTACCCCTGCGACACCACGCTGCAGCAGCTCTATGACGGGGCCGAGTTCGAGGCCTACCACGAACTCGGGGCCAGCGCGGTCACCGCCGCGGCCCTCGCCCCCGCGGCCGAGGATCCCCTTCCGCTGCCTAACGCCGCGTCGCTCGCCGGGAAGTCATGACCACGGCCGGGCGCCGGTCAGGCGGCCCCGTGGGCGTTGAACGTGCACCAGTTGACGAAGCGGCCGGGGTCCTCGGTGTCGGTTGACCCCCGGGCCTCGTGCAGCGCGCGGGCCAGGGTGTCGCCGGCTGCCAGCCGGCGGTGAACGGCGATCATCAGATCGACCGCCTCGACATCGGGAACGGCGGAGGTGCTGGCGATGATGCCGGCGGTGCCGCGGGCCAGCAGCGCGCTCACGAAGCCGAGGACCTCGTCGCCCGGGTAGCCGACCAGGCCGCCCGACTCGCACGCCGCGAGGATCAGCCGGCGCGGAGCCAGGCCTCGCGCGTACAGCTCCTGGACGGTCAGCGGACCGTCGCTAAGCAACAGCGAGGAGAACATCGGATTGTCCGCGCGGAGCGTTCCGTGGCAGGCCAGGTGGACGAGGCTGGCGTCGGCCAGCACATCGACGACCCGGTCGGCCGTGCTGGCCGGGGGCGTAATGCACGTCGCGGACGCGTAGATGCCCGCGAGCGCTTCGACCTCGGTGACCGCACCGGGAAGATCGGGGCCGGCGACCAGGGCCGCGTCCTTGCCGTCCTCACCGGCCAGATCTTCGGCCTGGGCCGCCAGCGCCGAGCGCATCCAGGCGGTGGCGGAGGGGGCCAGGCACACCGGTCCCGAATGCAGCGCCGCCCAGGGGACGCCCTGCAGGCCCGGCACCGGGACGATGACGAGCTCGAGTCCGGACAACAGGCCGAGAGGCTGCAGGAGAATCTCGGTGAGGCGGCGAAGGCGCATGTCCGCGCTGGCGCGGGCGGCCGCCAGCTGCGTCCGCGGCCCGAACCGAGCCAGACGGCGCAGGGCGAACAGCAGCGCCCGCAGCTGCTCCCTGACCGGGCCCAGCGGGCCCAGCGACACGATCCTGCTGCGGCGCGGCTCGACCACCACGGCCACCAGGGCCTCATCGAGCGCTCCGTATTCGATCAGCACCCGGTCGGCCAGCCGGTCACGCAGCGCGCCGAGGGTTACCGGGCGAGCGGGGTCCTCGGCCACCGAAGGGCCCCGCCACGTTGTCTGCCGGATCCGGTCTTCGATGATCGTTTGCTGGTCGATGGCCTGCTGGGCGCGCGTCGGGTCGCCCGCCGCGGGCCGGGCGGCAGGCGCGCCCCGGTCCCGCCGTTCGGCGTGCACCGCGCGCAGCGCCTTCAGGTCGGCGCTGATCTCCTCGAACCGCGGCGGCTCGACGGCGAGCAGCGCGGCGCCCCTGCTCCGCTCCATCCAGTTCAGGGCCCGGGCCGGCGAGCCATCCCTCAGCACGACGTCCAGGCCGATGAGGCCCAGCTCGGCTCCGTGACCCGAAGCGAGAGCCCGCAGCTCCACGGACGGCAGGCTGCGGCGATGACGAGCCAGGTCGGCCAGGCCCCGCTGGCAGTGCAGCAGCGCCTCGCGGTCATGGTGCCGCAGCCGGGCCGCCAGGGCGTGCGACAGCCGGCCCCGGAGCCTGACCAGGACCGGCGCCTGGCGAGCCAGCGAGCCGGCCCGGGTCAACGCGGCAATCGCCTGCCGGCGCTGGCCGAGTGAAACGGCGAGCCGGCCGGTGACCAGGAATCCCTGCACCGCCGCTGCCGTGGCCCCCACGTCCGCCATGCGGGACGCCGCCGCGCGCGCCCGGCCCAGGTCGGCCCGGGTGGCGGCGCCCGAGCCCAGCCGGGCCTCCGCCGCTACCAGCACGGCACGCGAACGCCACGCCGTCCGGGTCTGCCGGCCGAACGCCTCGGCGGCGGCCGTCGCGGCCGAGGCCGCCTCGGCCGGGTCGCCGGCCAGCAGCACGAGCTGGGCCACCCGCAGCTGGGCCTCGGCCGCCATCAGCGGGACCCCGGCGGACGAAAGCTCCCGTACGGCCTGGCGGGCGGCGCGGGTCGCCTCGGGCAGCAGGCGCAACTCCATCAGCGCGTCCGCGTACTCGACGTAATGCTCGCCGAGCGACAGTCCGGCTGCCTGGTATGCCTGCGCGGCCTGCTCGAACAGCGTTAGGCCCGCCGTGAAACGTCCCGACTGGACGGTGACCCAAGCCTGGCTCTCGGTAAGCAGGGCGAGGAGCGCCGGGCCAATGTCCCCGGCCGCGGGCAGCGCCTGCCCGAGGCGTTGCAGGGCAGTGCCATAACGGCCTTGCTCTGACTCGATCAGTGCGAGGTTGTTCGCGGAGAGCACCAGGTGCCGAGGGCCGGCCGCCGGGTCCGACAGCACCCGGTGGTAGATGTCCGCGGCATCGGCCAGCCGCCCGACGTTCTGCAGCAGGACGGCCTGCTGGAAGTCCAGTTCACGGACTCGGGGGCCAGTGAGCAGGGCCCCCGCGGCGCGCAGGTCACGGCGTGCGGCCTCCATCCGGCCCAGTTCCTGGTTGACCGCGGCGTGGCTCATCAGCAGGTCAGCCAGCGTGTCGTCGAGATGGTGCCGGCGCGCGATCCGGCAGGCCTCGTTGAGCAACCCGATGGCCGAGCGATCGTCCAACCGGGCGCGTTCGGCCCAGGCCAGGGCGCGCAGCGCCAGGGCCAGCGCCTCGGGCTGACGCGCCGTTCTGGCCTCGGCCACCAGGGCCTGCGCGGCGGGGCGGAAGCGGTCGGGGTCGGCCACCACGTCGTCGTAGGCCCGTTGCGCTCGTATCACGAGCCCGAGCGGGGGCTCTGTCTTAGACAAGGGGCGGTCCCGCTCCAGGCGCCAGTCCGGCGGCCGTATGATCCGTACGCTTTATCGGCACATAACAAGGATCGGGGAATTCGATGGGGTTTGACCAGGAAAGCAGGGGCGATCCCTTTCGAGGTGACTATCCGGGCCGGCCGGAACACGAATCGCGGGATGAGTACGAGGCGCGGGTACAGCGCGGTGTCGTCGCTTTAACGCAGCGTCGTTACCAGCCGGCGATCAGGCACGAGCTGCTCAGGCTGCTGAACGAGCGACGGCGCGTCCGGGGGGAGCCGGGAGCGTCGCCGCGCGAGCACCCCGGCGGCTTTGCCGCCGCCGTCCGCGAGATCGGCTTTCTGCCCGTACAGACGGGCTTCGACACCCTGCTGACGTCCGGCGAGCTCCTGATCACCGGATCGTCGTACGACGGCAGGCGCTCGCCTGATGGCGCGCCAGGTCCCGGGCCGAGCGCGAAGGGGTATCTCGACGACATCGGCATGGAAGTACGCGAGGTCGACTGCGCCGACCTGCGCGGCCGGGTCCTGCGGCTAATTCCCGCCGGGGAACGCCCGATGACCTCCCAGCAGCTGGCCGATGTGGCCACCACCCTCCGGGCTCGAGGGTTTGCCGCGTCGCTCAGCTACGTCACACCGACGGCGCCGGTAGGCAAGGGGGGGATGGGTGCGCCGCAGCCGGCCGACCCGCCAGCGGGCCCGCCACAGTTCGGTGACGGCAGCGGGAATCCGGCCAACGTGGCGATCATCGACACCGGCCGGTCCGACCAGGTCCGCACCGACGGGTGGCTCCAGGGCATCTCCGGGGGCATCGACCCGCTCGACCGGTTCCCGCTGCCGAACGGGGACGGGTACCTCGACCTCGCCGCGGGCCACGGCACGTTCGTGGCCGGGATCGTCCGGCAGGTCGCACCCCGCGCGCGAGTCACCGCCTACCGGGCGATAGACAGCGACGGTATCGGCACCGAGGTGAGGGTCGCGTGCGAGATGATCCGCGCGGTGAAGGAGGGCCGGGCGCACATCATCAACCTGTCCCTCTGCTGCCAGACGCACGATGACCTGCCGCCCATCGCGATGCGGGCCGCGCTGGAGGTCATCGGGGAATGGGAGCGCGAGCACGGCCGGGAGGTGCTTATCGTCGCGGCGGCGGGAAACTACGGCGACTCGCGCCCGTCCTGGCCGGCCGCGTTCCGACGCGTGGTGTCGGTGGCCGGCCTGGCGTCCGACATGCGGCCTGCGCCATGGTCCAGCCGCGGCTTCTGGGTCACCTGCTCGGCGATCGGGCAGGGCGTGCGTTCGACCTACGTCGAGGGCCGGGAGTCACCGCTGCTGGATCCCGACCCGCGAAACTTCGGCCCCGACGCGTGGGGAGTGTGGAGCGGGACCTCGTTCACCGCACCGCAGATCGCCGGCGCCCTGGCCCGGTTGCACGAGGAATACGGGTATCCGCTCCGGGAGGCGCTCGGCCGGCTGCTGGCCGCAGGCCAGCCGGTGCCCGGCTACGGCCAGGCGCTCACGATACTTCCGGGTGTCTGAGCATGTCCGCCGGCCTGTCGGTGCATCACCGGCCCCCCAGCGCGCTCTGTGTTTTTGGACGGAATCGGCGAGAACGCGCCATTTCGGATCCGCGCCTGTGTAGGAGGATGTTTCCTATGACGGAAGAATCCGAGGTCGCCACCTTAGTGCAGGCGAGCGCGAAGGGTGACGAAACCGCGTGGAATGCGCTCGTCCGCCGTTACGCTCCGCTCGTGCTGGCTGTTATCAGGAGCTACCAGCTGGCCGCCGCAGACGTTCAGGACGTCAGCCAGACCGTCTGGCTGCGCTTGGTCGAACACCTGGCCGACCTGCGCGCACCGGAAGCCCTGCCGGGCTGGCTGATCACCACCACCCAGCGTGAGTGCGGCCGCTACCAGCGGCGGGCGCAGCAGACCCTGCCGATCGATCCGCACAGCGATGGCATCATGCGGCAGGCCACCACCGTGGACCCCAGCCTCGACATCCTGCGGGCCGAACTACGCCAGGCGCTGCGCGACGGGCTGGCGGAGCTGTCGGCCCCGCAGCAGCGGCTGCTGCGGCTGCGGGCGGCCGATCCGCCCAAGTCCTATCAGGAGATCAGCGAGCTGATCGGGATGCCGATCGGAAGCATCGGCCCGAGCCTGCGCCGGAGCCTCGACCGGCTCCGGCGGACCAAGGCCGTGCAGGCCTACCTGGCCACCAATCCCGACGCGAGCCGGATAGGGGGGCGTCCGGCATGAACTCACCATGGACCGATGACGAACTGCTGCAGGAGCTCGCCGTCGCGCTGCGCGAAGAACCGGTTGACGACAGCATCGTGCGCGCGGCTCAGGGGGCATTTGCCTGGCGGACGGTAGATGCTGACCTCATCTTGCTGGAGCTGGACAGCGGCGCCACCGCCGCCGCTGGTGCCCCGGTCCGCGCCGGAGGTTCAGCCGCGCCGCGCACACTGGCCTTCCACGGCGAGCAGCTGAGCGTGGAAATAGAGATCGACGAGGCCGGCATCGTGGGCCAGCTGATGCCGCCCCAGCCCGGCCGGGTCACGTTGCTGACCACGGCCGGCCCGGGGGCAAGCACGCAGGCTGACGAGGTGGGGTGCTTCGCGTTCCCGCCGCCGGCCTCCGGGCCGATACGCTTGGACTGCCGGGTGGACGACGACCACTTCGTCACCCAGTGGGTGACCGTCTGACCCGGCCCGGGCACGCGGGCCGGGTGCCCGCGCGATAAGCTGCCGGGCTATGGCAAGCCCGGTTCGTGTCATCGTGGAACTCGCCCGCGACGGCGAGGTGGATCGCAACCTGCGCGCGGACCCGCCGCCCTCCCTGGCCAGCGACCAAGTGGTGCTGGATCAGGTCGAGGCCGGTCCGCACGGTAACATCGGGCCGCCCGAAGCCGGCGAGGTCATCATGTCGGTGCCCTCACCGGAGGCCGTGCGCCGGGACGTGCAGGAGGTCCGGGATGCGGTCAGCCAGGCCGATGACAGCGACGAGCCGCTGACGATCGTCGTGGAGGCCGCCGAGTACCTGCGCGAAGACGAACTGTCGGTGGTGCTGGACGCCGCGCGCCGCGCGGACCGCCTGGTCATCCTGCGGATCCTGGCCGACGCCTAACCGGCGCCCAACGGCCTAGATCGACTTCAGGAAATTGATCAGTCCCGGGAAGTAGTGCCGGGGATCGTCGAATTGCGACAGGTGACTGCCATCGGGGCAGTGCAGGTAACGGCCCTGCGGCAATTGCCCGGACATCCAGCGCATGTGCTCGGGGTCCATGGTGTCGTGCGCAGCGCCGATGACGAGCGTCGGCACGTCGATGCCCCGGAGATCCGCTGACCGGTCCCAGTCCTCCAGCGTGCCGCTCAGGCCGAGTTCGCTGGGCCCCTGCATCGGCACGTAGATCGCCGGGTTGATGTGGTCGAACGCCCGGTTCAGCGGATCGGGCCAGTCGTCGCGCGGGATCCGGCACACGTGCCACACGTAATGGTGCTGCATCAGCAGCTCCCCGTAACGTGGGTCGTCGGTCCTGCCCTCGGCCTCGAAGCGCTTGATCTCCGCCAGCGCCGCCTGGTCCATGGCCGGCATGAGGACGTCGCGGGCGTAGCCGTTGTAGAGCCGCGAGCTGGACATCATGTTCGAGATCACCAGCCCCTTGAGGTGCTGCTGGTGGGAGACGGCGTACTCCAGCGCGAGCAGGCCTCCCCAGGACTGGCCGAGCAGCACGAAATTGCTGCGGTCGAGCCCGAGCGCCTGGCGGACCTGCTCGACCTCATCGACGAAGCGGCCGAGATCCCACAGCGACGCGTCGTCGGGCTGGTCGCTGCGGAACGAGCCAAGCTGATCGTAGTAGTAGTACTCGATGCCCGCCTGCGGGAACCAGGTGTCGAAGCACTCGTAGAGCTCGTCACTGGCCCCCGGTCCGCCGTGCAGCAGCAGCACCTTCAGGTCGGGGTTGTTGCCGACCCGCTTGGTCCAGACGCGGAACTCGCCGCGCGGCGTGCTGAGCGGGATCATCCGCGCGCCGCCCGAGATGACGTCGCGCGGGTCCCAGCCTGAGGTATCTAAGTACGACGCGGGCGGCCGATCCATGAGCGACAACCTAGCCCATCGCTGGGCCGCGGCCGTGACCGTCGGCCGCTGGCGCCTCGGCGTCGCCGGCCAGCTGCTGGCAGGCGCTGATGATCGCATCCGCCGCCTCGGCGGGCGCATCGACGGGCGCGATCCGCTCGGCCCAGCTGAACCAGTACCACCACTGGCCGGTGTGGGCGTCGGGCACGGCGGTGACGTCTGCGCCCCCGGTGCGGCCGTGGCGGTCGGGCACCGAGAGGAACGCGAGCCGTCCGGCCGGCGTGCTCATGTAGCCGGTCCAGCCGCGGGCACAGAGCTGCGCCGCGAGCACGTCCAGGAACGCGACCGCGTCCTCCGCCTGTCCGGGGTGGCCGTGACCGCCGCCCTGCCCGGCCAGGGCGGCGGCGGCCAGGATGACCGTATTGTGCGGTCGCCGCGCGTGGCTTGCTGACATCCGTCCTCCCGTCTCGGCATCCGACTGTGCCAAGAGGCCCTGGAACGGCCCTGGCACGGTGCTGAAACGGGGGCCGAGTCAGCCGCGCACCGGCTGCGTGGCCAGCGCCCCGGCGCGCCGCTCGGCCGGCCCGCCGAGCGCCGCGGCCGGCGGCCGCTCGCCGCACAGTCGGAGCCTGGCGCGGACTGGGCCGCCGCCCGGGTGGTCGAGGGCGTCGAAGATGCGCAGGGCCTGGGTCCAGGCCCAGCGGGCGGCACCGCTGTCGCCCGCGCTGCAGTGCACGCGGCCGAGGTGGTCGAGCGTGTCTGCCTCCTCGTACCGGTCGGCGAGCTCCCGGCAGAGGCTGAGGGACCGCTCGTAGCAGGTGATCGCTTGCTGGTGGTGGCCGAGCTGGTGGTGGATGTAGCCGAGACTGTGCCAGGCGGCGGCCTCCCAGCTGCGCTCCCCGGCTGCCTGGCTGTCGGCCAGGGCCTGCTCGCAGTAGGCGATGGCCAGCTGATAGTTGCCGCCCAGCGCGTGGCTGTAGCCAGCGTCGTTCAGGCTCGTTACTTCCAGGGCCCGGTCGCCCGCGGCCCGGGACAGCTCCAGGGCCCGCAGTGAATGGCTGAGCATGTCGGCGTGGCGTTCCTGCTGCTCCGCGATCCGGGTCAGGCCGCTGTGCGCGGTCACCTGGCTGCTGCGGTAGCCGCCGATCGTTTCCAGCAGCCACAGCGCGTGCCTGAAGTAGGGAGCGGCGTCATGAAACCGGCCTGACCGGGCATAGCCGAGGGCCAGCAGGAGCAGCGCGTGGGCTTCCCCCACCGCGTCGCCGTGGCGGCGCGCGGCGTGCAGGCCCGCCCGGCAAGCGCTGACCTGATCATTCCAGAGCCCGCGCCGCAGCAGGAAGGTCGTCAGCGCCCACGCCAGCTGCCAGCTGTGGGCGGTGAATCCGGTCCCGGCGGCCAGCCGCACGGCGGCCAGCAGCGTGGCGCGCTCGGCCGCGAACCAATCCAGCGCGTCCTCGGCGGTAGCGGGCTCGCCGACGATCGCCCCGGGCCGCGGCGGTGCCGGGTCGACCGGGGCAAAGTACGGCTCGATCAGCCGGGCGGCGGCGTAGGCGGTGTGCAGGCAGTGGTCGAGAACCCGGGCCACCGCGGCGTCGCGGGCATCGTCGCTGTCGTCGGCCTGCGTCAGTTCGGTGGCGTAGGCACGGAGCAGATCGTGCAGGGCATACCGGCCCGGGCTGTGCTCGGTGAGCAGGTGCGCGCGGGCCAGTTCGGCCAGCAGCACCCGAGCCCGCTGCGAGCCGGTTCTGGCCAGGCTGGCCGCCGCGGCGGCGGCGATGTCCGGGCCGGGGTACAGTCCCAGCAGCCGGAACAGCCGCGCCGCGTCGGTGCTCAGCGCGTGGTAAGACCACGAGAACACCGCCCTGACGTCGGTCGCCAGGTCACCGCCGCCGAACGGGTCGAGGATGCTGGTGGCCTGGCGCAGCTCGGCGGCGGTGTCGGCCAGGGTGAAAGCTGGCCTGGTGGCCGCGCGGGCGGCGGCGACGGTCAGCGCCAGCGGCAGCCGCGCGCAGCGTTCGACGATCTCGCTAGCCGCCTGCGGCTCACCGGCCACCCGGTCCGGTCCCAGGCGGCGGGACAGCAGGGCCCTGGCTTCGCGAGCGGTCAGCAGGTCCAGGCCCACCGGGTAGGCGCCTTCCGCGGCCACCAGGCCGGCGAGGCGGTCGCGGCTGGTGACCAGCGCCAGGCACCCGGGCGAGCCGGGCAGCAACCGGCGCACCTGCTCAGCGTCCCGCGCGTTGTCCAGCAGCACCAGCACGCGCTTGCCCGCGAGCAGGCTGCGGTACAGCCCGACCTGGGCATCCAGGTCGGCCGGGATCCGTTCCGGCGGCACCGCGAACGCGTCAAGGAACCCGCGCAACGCCTGGCCGGGATCCAGCGCCTGCCCGCACCGCCCGAACCCGCACAGGTCGACGTACAGCTGCCCGTCAGGAAACTGCTCGCGTACCCGGTGCGCCCAGTGCACGGCCAGCGCGGTCTTCCCCACCCCGGCGGTGCCCGTGATCGCCGACACGACGACCGAGGCATCGCGCGCGGAGCCGTTCGGGGCGGCCGGGGGCAGCAACGCGTCCAGGTCGGCCAGCTCCGCAGCGCGTCCGGCAAAGGCCGCCACCGCCGGCGGCAGCTGGGCCGGAACCGGCGCAACCTGGGCAACCGGACCACTGGGGAGCATGGTGACCGCGGGGGCTGGCGCGTCCAGAGACGAATCCTGCCGTAGGACGGCCAATTCCAGGTCGCGCAGCGACTGGCTGGGTCCTATCCCCAGCTCTTCGTCCAGGGTGCGCCGCAGCCGCTGGTAGGCGGCCAGCGCATCCGCCTGACGCCCGCCGCGGTACAGCGCCAGCATCAGCTGCGCGTGGATCTGCTCGTCCAGCGGGTGATCGGCCACCATCTGTTCCAGGTCGGGCACCAGCTGTGCATGCTCTCCGGCCGCCAGCCTGGCCTCGGACAAGGCCCGCCGGACGTGCTCGCCGAGCAGGTCCAGCCGTCCCGCCTGTTCCTCCAGCCACGCCAGCCCGGCCACGTCGGCCAACGGCCTCCCGCGCCACAGCGCCAGCGCCTCCCGCAGGTCCCGGGCACCGCGGACGGGGTCGGCCGACTGCCTGCCCTGCCGCAACAACCGTTCTGCCCGCCGCACGTCGGTGCCCTCGTCACCGAGTTCCAGCACATAGCCGGGGGGGCGGGCGAGAATCGCGGCCTTGCACCCCAGGACACCGCGCAGATGAGACATGTGGCTCTGCAGCGTGTTCAGCGCGGTCGGCGGCGCTGCCTCTCCCCACACCACATCCACCAGGCGGCCGGTGCTGACGGGCTCGCCGTCATGCAGCGCCAGGGTGGCCAGGACGGCCTTCCGCCGCAACCCGCTCACCGCTCGCGGCCCGCCGTCCGCCATGACATCGACCGGCCCCAGCAGCCGCACCCGCACGACAATCCCCGTTCTCGGTCTGGTGAAGATCCCTTAACCGATCACGTGCGGAGGCCATCTCGGGTTCGACGCGTCTCAGAATGCGGAACCCGCCTGCGGTCATCTCGCCGGGCTGGCCATGCTGTCGGCCAGCAGCGAGACCGCCCGGCGCGGCCGTGCGCTGCCCGCGGGCGCCAGCACGATCTCGAATTCCACGGTGTCGGATCCACCGTCGGCCAGCGTGCCGCCGGCGGTGCGCAGCAGCGCGATCATCGCCGCGTTGTCGGCGGCGACCAGGGCGGTGAAGCGACGAATGCCTTCCTGGCGGGCGCGCCGCGACAACCGGGTCAGCAACTCGCGGCCCAGGCCCTGGCCTTGCCAGTCATCGGCAATCGTGATCGCGATTTCGGCCGCGCGCGGGTTCGTGTTGTCCCGGACGTAACGGGCCACCCCGACGCCGCGCCCGTCACGACTTAGCGCGCCGAGCGCCTCGTGGTCATGGTGATCGATGTCGGTGAGGTAGCGCAGCTCGGCCGGCGTCAGCTCGTTCTTGACGGTCAGGAACCGCAGCCAGCGGGATCGGGCACTCAGCCGGGCGAAGCCCTCGGCCAGGAGGGGAGCATCACTGCTACGCATCGGCCGGATCAGCACTGCCGATCCGTCACGCAGCCGCGCCTGGCTGCCGCTCGCCGCGGTCCGGGGCCGGCCCCGGTGACGCAGCCGCATCATCCGGGGCGGACGAGCCGTGCCCGCGAACTCCATGATCATCTCCATTCCGCCTGGCCAGCGTGTGGCGCGACCCCGCCGACGGGACCGCCTGAGCACACCCTGCCGGGCAGCGCTGGAGCGATGCTGATGCGGCGCTGGAAGAGGGGCGCCTGCCGGGCCTCGCCTCGCGGGCCTCGGCGCGGGACAGTTATTCTCGTGGCGTCCCTCGCCATCCCGGCCAGCGATTCATCGGCCCCGCCCAGCATGAAACCCAGGCCAGAGATCGAGGCAAGGAGAGCCTTATGGGTACAGAGCGGCATGTGATGCAGGGATACCTCGACGCGCTGTTCAAGCGCGCCGGCGACTACTCGGACTACTTCGCCGATGACGTCGTCGCCTCCATAGAGGGAACCGGGCAGCGGGCCGAGGGCCGGCAGGCCGTCGCGGAGTTTGTCCGGAACCTGCACCGCAGCGCGTTCGACGCGTATGCGGAGCTCAAGAACCTGCTGGTGGACGAAGGCAAGGCGGCGATCGAAGCGGATTTCGTCGGCACCCATACCGGCGAGTTCGCCGGCGTTCAGGCGACCGGCCGGACCGTCCGGGTCCCGTACTCCGTCGTGTACGACTTGGCGGGCGACAAGATCGCCCGACTGCGCATGTACTTCCCGGTAAGCCTCCTGGTCGAACAGCTCACGAACTGAGCGAATCGGCCCCGTGCCGCCGGTCCTGAGGCGTACGCGGATACCGCGATCTGGGAGGGATCCCGATGGCTGACGCCGAGGATGTGCGCCGCCTCGCGCTGGCCCTGCCTGGCGTGGAGGAGATCGACAGCGACGGCTTCGACTTCCGCGTGGCCGGCCAGGGGTTCGTCTGGTCGTACCCGGAGCGCAGGCCCGGCCAGCCTCGGCTGATCCGGACCGACATCGCGGTGCTTTACGTCGGCGACGAGGCCGAGAAGCAGGCGCTGCTGCTCGGCGAGCCCGGGCTGTTCTTCACCGCGCCCGGCTACGGCGGCTGGCCCCTGGTGATGCTGCGGCTGGCCGCGGTGGACGGCGAGCGGCTGGAGGAGCTCGTCATCGATGCGTGGCGGATGCGCGCCCCGGACGAGCTCGTCAGCGGCTGGCCAGGGGGTTGACTTGCTCGGGTCCTGCGATGTCATCGCCTTCACCGCCGCGGCCGACCTGTCCCGGGCGCGGGTCTTCTACGAGCAGACGCTGGGCTTGCCGCTGGTCAGCCAGGACGACTTCGCGTGCGTGTTCAATGCCAACGGCACCATGCTGCGCGTGACGGCGGTGCCGCACGTCTCCCGAGCCGGCTACACCGTGCTCGGCTGGCGCGTTCGCGATATCGAGGAGGCGGTCCGGGGCCTGGCCGCCAGGGGAGTCGTGTTCCAGCGGCACGACGGCATGGACCAGGATGAGCACGGTATCTGGACTGCCCCGGGCGGCGGCAGGATCGCGTGGTTCGCCGATCCCGACGGCAACACCCTTTCGCTCACCCAGTTCCCATAGCCGCGCTGCGCTGTCTGCGGTGCCACCGGTCGGTGAGCGGGCTCGTCACATGATCGCGATCGGGTTCACCGGGGAGCCAGTTCCGCCGGGCAGCCGGAGCGGGGCGATGACGCACAGGAACGACCACTGGCCCGCCGCCTCGCACAGCGGCGCCAGGTCCTCGAATTGCAGGTAGTCCAGCAGGTACAGGCCCATCGCGTTGATCGCGAGCACGTGCACGGGAAACGCGACGCCGGCCACCGTGCTGGGCGCGGCGTCGCTGTTGCTGTCGCTGCCGAGCACGGCCACCTGCCGGTCGGCCACGAAGTCCATGGCCCGGGGGTCCAGTCCCGCGCGCGACCGGGGCACGTCCCACGGCCCGAGCTCCTGCCGCCGCAGCCGGTGACCGAGTCGGATGAACAACAGGTCGCCGGGGCTCACGCGCACCTGCTGCGCCGCCTCCGCCGCGGCCAGTTCCGCGGCGGTGACCTGATCGCCGGGCTCGAGCCAGCGCACGCCCCGCAGCCGGGGGATGTCGAGCAGCACGCCACGGCCGGCGATGCCGTCCTGGGCCTCCTCGATGGACAGCTCACTCGCGCCCTTCGAGGTGACCGCCCCGGACGCGATGCCGTTGTAGAGCGCCCCGTCGTAGCTGACGTGGCACAGCGCATCTATGTGGCTGTCCACATCGCCGTGTATGTTCATCACCAGCTGATCCGCGGCGAAGGTGAGCCCGGCTACGTCGGACGGCTCACCGGGGAGGCTTTTCATGTGCCGCGCCCCCGGCTCGGGATTGTCCGCCGCGCTGGTAGCCAGCGGAGCCGCCATGGTTACCGTCTGCCCGGCCCGGACTTCGCCCGCGGCGGCCGCCAGCCGCGCCGGGGTGATATGGTTCAGCGCGCCGCGGCGGTCATCGGGTCCCCACTGCGCCTGACCTCGGAGCCGCTGATACAGCGCGCGGAAGTCGGCGGCTGGCATGTCGGAGTCGCTCACCGGGCCTAGTCTGCCGAACCGGTAGCGAATCGGCCAGCGGACAGGCAATCTGTCGGCCCGATGTCCGATCAGGCAGTCAAACTGACGGGTCGGCGGTGTCGCGACGGCTCTGCCGGGTAGGAGGCCCGCACGGCGCCGTAACGCCATTTCGCCGCACTTGCGTCGCCTGGCGGACGTAATGTCGGAAGTGGAGCCCACGACCAGCTGCGCTCGGCGAGCCAGGCGCTGCGCAGTGCGATACCGCAGCGGAGGCGCCCGTGAGCATCGGCGAAGGTCTCGCCCAGGCGCGACATGAGGCCGGGCTCAGCCTGGCCCAGATCAGCCAGCGGACGCGCATCAGGGAAAAGATCATCGCGGATATCGAGAGCGATGATTACTCGGCGTGCGGCGGGGACTTCTACGCGCGGGGACACATCCGCAGCATCGCCCGGGCCATCGGGACCGACCCGGAGCCGTTCATCCGCGAGTACGACGCGGTCCAGCCGGAACCGGACGACCCAGCCGAGGCCGAGATCACCCAGCCAGGAATGGCCGTCGGTATCCAGCCGGGGATTCCGCCGCGCACTGAGCCGCGCCCGCCGCTCGGCTCTCCACCGGGCGTGCCCCTCGGTACCGAGACGAGCCGGCCTGGGCCCGCAGAGCCGGACTGGCGTACGCCGGCGGAGCAAGGCTGGAGTGAGCCTGCGGAGCCGGGCTGGAGTGGGGCCGCGGAGACGGGTTGGCGTACGCCCGTGGAGCCGGGCTGGAGTGAGCCCGCGGAGCGGGGCTGGAGTGAGCCAGCGGAGCGGAGTTGGACTGAGCCCGCGGAGCGGAGTTGGACTGAGCACACCGAGCCGGCCTGGAGTGGGGCCGCGGAGACGGGTTGGCGTACGCCCGTGCAGCCGGGGTCGAGTGAGACCGCGGAGCCGGGCTGGAGTGAGCCTGCGGAGCCGGGATGGAGTGAGCCAGCGGAGCCGGGCTGGAGTGAGCCAGCGGAGCCGTTCCGGCCGACGCGCACCGATCCGGGCCAGGCGACTGGCACCGATCCGGGCTTCCCCTTCTTCGCCGAGCCGGTCGCGGCCGCCGGTGCCCGGTCGGCCCCGCCAGATGGCCCGCGCCTGCCGCCCCCGCCGGTCCGGCCCGGGGAACCGCGTACGCACTCGGTGCCGCCCCCGCCGGTCCCGCCGGGCCGAACCCGCCGCCGGCACCCGCTGAACTGGGCCGCGCTGCTGGCCCTGGCGCTGCTGGCCGGGCTCGGCTACCTGACCTACCACCTCGTCGCAGGCTCATCCCCGGCCACCAGCAGCGCGCATTCGGCGCCCGCCCGCCCGCCGGCCAGCCCGTCCGCTGTCCACAGCAGCCCGACACCGACACCGACACCGAGCCCGAGTCCGAAACCGACCCCCCGGACCAAGCCGCTCGCCCCATCCGGCGCGCAAGCGCTCGGCGTCGCCGGCCAGGGCGACGACCCGGCCAACGCGCACCTCGCGATCGACGGCAATCCCGGCACGGCCTGGCGCACCGACTGGTACACCAGCGCCGCGTTCGGAAACCTGTACTCAGGCACCGGCCTGCTGGTGGACATGGGCCGGCCGGTGACCATCACGGCCGCCCGGATACGGTTCGGCCCGGCCCACGGGGGCAGCTTCCAGTTGCGTGTCGGCTCCCGCCCCTCGCTGGCCGGCGTACGGCCCGTCGCGCACGGCGTCCCCGCCGGAGTCGCGCGGCTGCGGCTCGCCTCACCCGCCCATGGTCGGTACGTGCTTATCTGGTTCACCAGCCTGCCGGTCGACCCGTCCGGCAGCTACCGGGCCAGCGTGTATGACCTGCAGCTGCAAGGCCGGTAAGAGCCCCGGATTTCCTGACCCCGCAGCCGGGCGCGTCAAGGAAGACCTCAGGTTATGCTCAGCCGAAACGCAGATCAGCCTCCTAACCTGGCCCCAGGCACGACGGGTGAGCTGTGGGCGGGCGGGCAAGCAGGGAGGTCGCAGCGGTGCGTGAGATCGTGGCCATCTGGTACCGAGGGTCGAAGTACCAGATCGGACGAGGACGAGACTTCTACGGGATCTGGCCCGCAGGGGAGTCGGTGTCGCAGCCACTGGAGAGGTGGCCCCTGACCCGCGAGGGCTGGTCCGGTGCGTGGTCCCGGTTTACAGCCGTCGAGGCGCCGGGCACGATCGTGCAGGCCGGCTCGCCCCGCGTCACGCCGACGGGACCGCGCACCGCTGCGCCGTCCGGCCCGTCCGGCACGCCACCCCACATGCCGCCTGCCGTGCCATCTGGCCCGGCCATGTCCGGGCCGTCCGCCCCGTCCGCCTCCGGGCCGTCCGCCTCCGCCACGTCCGGGTCGGCCACGTCGACGCCGCCTGCCGATACCCCGTCCGGGTCGCGCATCTTCATGCCGTCCCGCCCGGCCGTGACCGGGCCGGCGGACCTGCGCCCCGAGGCACCCATCACGCTGCCCGCGTCGGTCTCGGCCGGCGAGCGCGGGACCTTGCTCGCCGGTGCGAGCCGGCCCGCGGTCGTCGCGGCGATGCTGCTGGCGGTCGGCGTCGTCTGCGGGATCATCGGGCTGTTTCCCGTTTATCTCGGCGGCGCGAACCTGGCCCAGCACGCGGATCAGCTCGTGCCGCATGTGATCTACCTGGCTGGGTGGACCGCGAGCGCCCTGCTCATCCTGCTCGGCGGCGATCGCGCGCGAATAGGAGCGCTCCTCGGACTGGGGCTGAGCGTGGTGACGTTCGGCTTCTTCTTCGCCGACCTCGGCACGGTGATCGCCGGAGGCACGCAGGGCATGGGCGCCGGCCTGGTGCTCGGCCTGGTGGGCTGGCTCTTCTGCG
>Ga0207665_10000237_pt1 | contig 37657 bp, 40 predicted proteins | sample LARL112metaG_FD_184351 | JGI IMG/M metagenome (GOLD analysis project Ga0207665, IMG submission 184351) | Corn, switchgrass and miscanthus rhizosphere microbial communities from Kellogg Biological Station, Michigan, USA - LAR L11-2 metaG... | ecosystem: Host-associated > Plants > Roots >... | reverse complement strand
CCGTCGGCCTCCGCTTCAGCGCCGCCACGATGTCTTCCGTCACGCTTCCACGACGGGGCATACCGCCGATCCTACTAAGGGCGGTAGCAACGGGCGGTGATGCCGATGGCAAGGATGACGCGCTCGACAGTGATCTCACCAGCCTCGCCGTTCGGCTTCTTCACTATCGCGGTAACGCGGCCATCGCCTTTGACGAGGCGCTCTACGGACGTACCGGTGTGGATGGCGATGCCTTGCTTGGCGAAGGCTTTGCGCGCGAGCGTCGAGATTTCGGCGTCCTCGGCTGGCAGGATGCGATCGAGAATCTCGACGACGGTCACCTCTGCACCAAGCGTGCGGTAGAAGCTCGCAAACTCGATGCCTATCGCGCCTGAACCAACGACGAGCAGAGATTTAGGAAAGCTCTCTGGCACCATTGCCTCTTTATAGGTCCAGATCAGCTTTTCGTCGGGCTCGAGGGCGGCCAAAGTCCGGGCGCGCGCGCCGGTCGCGATGATGATGTGCTTGGCATCAATATCAGGAAGCGCCTGCCCGCTTTTGTCGGTGATGGCGATACGGCCGGCGCCTTTCAGGTGCGCCGTTCCATCGATCACCGTGATCTTGTTTTTGCGCATCAAATAGGCAACGCCGTTGGACAGCCGCTCAGCCACTTTGCGGCTGCGCTCGACCACGCGGGCCAAATCGAAGCGCACATTGTCGGCGGCAAGGCCGAACTCCGAGGCTCGCTTCATCGTGTGATAAAGCTCCGAGGTGCGAAGCAACGCCTTGGTCGGGATGCATCCCCAGTTGAGGCAGATGCCGCCGAGATGCTCGCGCTCGATGATGGCGGTGTTCAGCCCGAGCTGCGCTGCGCGGATCGCGGCGACATAGCCACCGGGTCCCGCGCCGATAACGGCGAAATCGAAACGTGTTTCGCTCATCACAAAAGATGCTCGAACTGGCGCTGCAAACATGAGGGTGAAACTCACTCGGTGGGGAAACGGATCGATCCGCCGTCGGTATTATTTCTGTGGAAGTTGCTCCACGGTGGACCTCGGTGGATCAGGCAGATTGTGGCCGTGGCCCGTCACAACGCGCAGCACCAGTGATTGCACGAGCACGGTAAGAATAGGCGGCATGAACGTCACCAGAAATTTCCGCCACTCGCTGTAACCATCAAAGCCGACATAACGCCAGCTCTCGATCGAGGAAATGAAGAAGAACACGACTAGCGGCGCGAGCAGAACGATGGTAGCGCCGGCAAGCGCCCTGCGGTTTTGCGCGATGCCGAGCGTTACGGCGAAGATGATCGGCCCAAGCACGGCGTAGATCAGCACGGCATAGGCGCCGACGGCCTGGTCGATGTTGCAGGCGAGCCGTTCCCCGTGGCACGGCATCCGCTCGACGATCCGTATAAACAGAAGCCCGGCCAGGCACGACAGCGCGCCGGCAACGACGAGCGTCACGAGCAGACGCGCATAGGCCCGCTGCATGGCCCTTCCCTCAGCCAGTTTCCTTGAGCAACTTTATCATCAATACCCAGTCGCCCTCATGCGGACTTCCTGGAAATAGGATTGCAGGCTCATTGGCAAGCTCCAAGTAACCGCCGCTGGCATACAGGCGTTTGGCGCCCCCATTCCAGCTTCCGACAATGACGCTTAGGGCAGGCGCTTCCGCTTCTCGCGCCTTGGTTTCTGCGACGGCAAGCAGCTCACAGCCAATGCCACGGCGGCGGAATTCGGGGAAGGTCGCGAGCACATTCACGCACCACGAACCCGGTGCCTTAGCCTCGAGACGCACGAGCGGCTGCACGATCTCCGGCGCCTCTGCGAGACTGCCTTGAAGATCGTAAGGGTCATCGAGTCGATAGCCGACGAGGGCCGCGGCAATCTCGCCGTCGGTCTCGGCGATAACCGCGTTCTTGTAGGAGAAGCCTCCCGTGTCACGTCGCGCCCTATCACGGCCGAATTCGAGCACCGATTGCCCGGGCACCTTCAGCGTGCTCCACATGAAGGACGGCATGCCTTCGCCGGCGATATCGACCAGGACCGCGAGCGTGGCGGCGTCTGCCTTAGTGGCAGGGCGAAAGCTCGGCTTTTGCGTCGCCATCCAGGCGAACCTACACCAGCATGGTCACCGGGTCTTCGATATAGGCCTTGAAGGCGGCAAGCAGCTCGGCGCCGAGCGCGCCGTCGATGACGCGGTGATCGACCGAAAGAGTTACGCTCATAATCGTGGCGATCTTGAGCGCATCATCTTTCACGATCGCGCGCTTCTCGCCGCGCCCGACCGCAAGGATCGAGGCCTGCGGCGGGTTGATCACGGCATCGAAGCGGTCGATGCCGTACATGCCGAGATTTGAGATCGTGGTCGAGCCGCCCTGATATTCGTGAGGCGCGAGGCGCTTTGATCTTGCGCGGGCGGCGAGATCGCGCATCTCGTTGGAAATCTCGGAGAGACTCTTCACCTCAGCATTGCGGATGACCGGCGTGTGCAGTCCTCCGCCTTCGAGCGCCACCGCCACCGCGATGTCGGAAGCGCGATGACGGAGCAATCCCGCATCTGTCCAGGTGGCGTTGGCGCCGGGCACGGCCTGAAGCGCCATCGCAAAGGCCTTGATGATGAAGTCGTTGACCGAGAGCTTGAAGGCTCGCGGCCCATCCTGCGGTGCCATGCCGTTCAGACGCGCGCGGGCGGCAAGCACGGCGTCGAGCTGGCAGTCGATATTGAGATAGAAATGCGGGATGGTCTGTTTCGACAGCGTAAGCCGCTCGGCGATGAATTTCCGCATCGTGTCGAGCGGCACAAGCTCGTAGGAATCAGGCGCGTAGAGCGCGAGCACCTGCTGTTCAGACATGCCGTGCGCAGCAGGTGCCTCACGTTTGACGAGTTCTTGCAGGCGGGCTCTCGGGGCCCTTTCCGACTCGGAAGGCGCTTCTGCATGCCTGGGGGCTTGCGCCGGACCTCCTGCCGCGCGCTCGATGTCGGCGTTGACGATGCGGCCGTAAGGGCCCGAGCCGTTGATGGTCCGAATATCGATCCGCCGTTCACGCGCGAGCCGCCGCGCCAGGGGCGAAGCAAAGACGCGGTCTCGTCCATTCCGCCTGATCTGCGCGGCGATTTCGTCCATGACCTTTTCGGCTGCCGCCTGTTCGCCCGCTACCGATTGTGAACGGGATTGGGGTGGTGGGCTCAAAGATTCGGCTGCTTTGCCGTCCTCTTCACCCGCTTCGGCTCGCGCCGCGACATCTCCTGCGGTGGAAGGCGCGGTCTCCCCTTCTTCCAAAAGAAGCGCGATTGGCTTGTTGACCGGAACCTGCTCGCTGCCCTCAGGCACGAGAATCTTGCCGATCGTCCCTTCGTCGACTGCCTCGACCTCCATGGTCGCCTTGTCGGTCTCGATCTCGGCAATGACATCGCCGCTTCTGACGGCGTCGCCTTCCTTGACATGCCACTTGACGAGAGTGCCGGTTTCCATGGTCGGCGACAGCGCCGGCATCAGGATCTGCGTGCTCACGACGGATGGCCCTCTGCTTCGGCGAGCGCCGCCATCTGCTCCTCCCAATGCTGCCCGTCGAACAACGTGACGCGCGAGATGGTAACTTGGCCATCATCGAGGCAGCGCACGTTCACACTGAAGCCGTCGGGCTTAGAACGCGGCACATAGAAGCTCTTGATGCCGCAGAGCGAGCAGAAGTGGTGCTTCGCGATGCCGGTGTTGAACCGATAGGTGGTGAGCTTGTCCTCGCCCGAGAGCAGTCGGAAACGCTCCTTGCCCACAATGAGGTGGAGATAGCCAGTCCGGCGGCAGATCGAGCAGTTGCACTCCTTGACCTCGATGACATCGGGCGCGAGCACCGCGAACCGGACCATTCCGCAATGGCAGCCGCCGGTCTTCCAGTTCATCGGACCCTGCTCCATTTGTCTTATTCCCGGTAGCAGACGGATTTGACCGCGGCGATGGCCTGATCGACCGATGGCAGCGCAAGCTTCTCGAGATTGGCGGCGTAGGGCATAGGGACGTCGACGCCTGTAACCTTTGTCGGCGGCGCGTCGAGATAGTCAAAGGCCTCAGCTGTGACTCGCGCGGCAACCTCAGAGCCAATCGAGCAGATCGGCCACCCCTCTTCCACCGTGACAAGGCGGTTCGTCTTCTTCACCGAGGCAACCACCGTGTCGATGTCGAGCGGGCGGAGCGTGCGGAGGTCGATCACCTCCGCATCGATGCCCTCTTCGGCAAGGCGCTTAGCCGCGTCAAGCGCGTAAGCCATGCCGCGCGAGTAAGAAACGATGGTGACGTCTTTTCCCTCTCGTGCAATGCGTGCCTTACCAATGGGGAGAACAAAATCATCGAGCTTGGGCACCTCGAAACTCTGGCCGTAGAGAATCTCATTCTCCAGGAAGATCACGGGGCTTGGATCGCGGATCGCCGCCTTGAGCAGACCCTTGGCATCTGCGGCGGTGTAAGGCGCGATGACCTTCAAGCCTGGCACCTGCGCGTACCACGCAGAGTAGTCCTGACTATGTTGCGCCGCGACCCGCGCGGCCGCGCCGTTAGGCCCTCTGAACACGATCGGGCAGCGCATCTTGCCCCCCGACATATAGAGCGTCTTGGCGGCGGAGTTGACGATGTGATCGATCGCCTGCATCGCGAAGTTCCAGGTCATGAACTCTACGATGGGCCTAAGTCCGGCGAACGCTGCGCCGATGCCGACGCCGGCAAAGCCATATTCGGTGATCGGCGTATCCACGACGCGGGTCGGACCGAACTCATCGAGCAGTCCTTGCGTCACCTTGTAGGCGCCCTGATATTCGGCGACCTCCTCGCCCATCACAAAAACGGAGGGATCACGCCGCATCTCCTCGGCCATGGCGTCGCGCAACGCTTCGCGCACCGTCATCGAGGCCCTCTCGGTACCGGGCGGAACTTCTGCTTCAACCTGCGGCTCTTGCGGCGCGACTTGCGGTCCTCCGGCCGGCGCCTTCTCGACTTCAGGCCGCACTTCCCCGAGGTCGGTCTCCTGCACCTCGGCTGGAGGTTCGACGCGATTTCGATCCTCGTTTTGAGGAACGGCCGCCCGCGTCTCGAAGGATGAGGCCGCCGGAGCGCCCTCCCCGTCGGTCAGGAGCACGGCGATCGGCTGGTTCACTGGCACATGCTCGGTGCCCTCGGCGACGAGAATCTTCCCCACATGCCCGTCATCGACGGCTTCCACCTCCATTGTGGCCTTGTCCGTCTCGATCTCTGCGATAACGTCGCCAGCGCGCACGGAATCGCCCTCGCCGACATGCCATTTGACGAGCTTGCCCTCCTCCATGGTCGGGGAGAGGGCCGGCATGAGAATTTCTGTTGCCATCAGACTCTTATCTAGGTGGGCTCAGCTGTCACATCAGAATAAAGCTCGGCGCTGTCGGGCTCGGGATCCTGCTGGGCGAATTCTGCAGCCTCGTTGATTAGAGCGCGAACTTCCCGGTCGATCTCCTTCAATTGGTCCTCGCTCGCGCGGCCCCCCTCGATGATGCGCTTGCGCAAAAGATCGATGGGATCGCGCTGCTCGCGCACCCCTTTCACCTCCGCGCGCGTGCGGTATTTGGCTGGGTCCGACATCGAGTGGCCACGATAACGATAAGTACGCATTTCGAGGATCTTCGGCCCCTCACCTCGCCGCGCGCGTGCGACAGCGCGTTCGCCGGCATCTCTCACCGCAACAACATCCATGCCGTCGACCTGCTCGCCGGGAATACCGAATACCGAGCCGCGGCTATAGAGCTCCTCGGCGCGCGCGCTGCCGCGTCCGACATGAGTCCCCATGGCGTAGTGGTTGTTCTCGATGATGTAGAGGACGGGGAGCTTCCACAGCGAGGCCATGTTGAAGCTCTCATAGACCTGCCCCTGATTGGCTGCGCCCTCGCCGAAATAAGTGAGGCAGACGCGATCGTTACCGCGATATTTGTTGGCGAAGGCGATGCCAGTGCCGAGCGGCGCCGGCGCACCGACAACGCCGTGGCCGCCGTAGAAGTTCTTCTCGACCGAGAACATATGCATCGAGCCGCCCTTACCTTTGGCATAACCGTGGCGGCGCCCGGTGAGCTCGGCCATCACGCCCTTTGGCTCCATGCCGGTTGCAAGCATGTGCCCGTGGTCACGATAGGCGGTGATGACCTGATCGCCAGGCTCGATTGCCATCTGCATGCCGACGACGACAGCCTCCTGGCCGATATAGAGGTGACAGAAGCCGCCGATGAAGCCCATGCCGTAAAGCTGGCCGGCCTTCTCCTCGAAGCGGCGAATGAGCAGCATCAGCCGATAGGCCGACAGCTCCTGTTCGGATGTGAGACCCGGCTTGCCGGTAGGGATCGATCCCGCCTTGCCATCGCCGAGCCAGAGATTGGCAGACCCGGGCGTGAGGCTTGGGCTTGCGCTGTTCAAGTCTATCTCCTTGACTGCCCCGCGCTCTGACAAACGCTAGCACGTGCTTTGCGGTTCACGGAAGATCGTGGCACGCAGCACTATCCCGTTCCTGCAACGCTGCAGCTGTGCACAGGGAGCTGTTCTAGCGTTTGGGAAGTGTGCCGATGGCCGCAGCGGGATCAGGGGCAGGCTGACGGCGCTTCAACATCACGAGATCGTCGGGATGGGCGAGATTGAGAATGGCGCGGGCGCGCTCATCGAGCATGTCGGGGTCGAGGCTCTCGGGCCTGAGCAGCGCGACATCCCGCTCGAGGCGGTTCTTTACCTCCTTCAGCCCGGCGAGCTCCCCAGCGAGCACTTCCTGGCGGCGCTCGAGATCGGCGCGCGCTTTGAGACCATGCTCGCCGGTTTGCAAATTGTAGCCGAGATAACCGCCTGCCGCGCAGGCCAGCAGCGGAAAGATGAACGCCGTGAACCGCATCACTCCCCCCAACTTCCATCATTCCCGCGAAAGCAGGAATCCAGTAGCCACCGACGCCTCGATTAATCTACGGACGCAGGGATTGCTGGCTGCCCGGTCTATCCGGGTCATGACAGGGCTCGATAGAATCACCTGCCGGCGTTAACTGGTCGTTACCGACTCACCGCTTCAGCACCGAACGCCCCGCGTAACGGGCCGATGGGCCAAGCTCCTCCTCAATGCGGATGAGCTGATTGTATTTTGCCACGCGGTCAGAGCGTGCGAGCGAGCCGGTCTTGATCTGCCCGCAATTGGTGGCAACCGCGAGATCGGCGATGGTGGCATCCTCGGTTTCGCCGGAGCGGTGCGACATCACCGCGGCATAGCCCGCCTGCTGCGCCATACGCACGGCGTCAAGTGTCTCGGTCAAGGTGCCGATCTGGTTCACTTTGACGAGGATGGCATTGGCGATGCCCTTGTCGATCCCCTCCTTCAGCCGCGCGACATTGGTGACGAAAAGGTCGTCGCCGACGAGCTGGCAGCGATCGCCGAGGGCCGCGGTCAGGCCATGCCAGCCCTCCCAATCGTCCTCGGCCATCCCGTCCTCGATCGAGAAGATCGGGTAGCTCGCGACGAGCTCGGCGTAATAGGCAGTCATCTCGGCCGACGTGAGGGTTCGCTTCTCGCCTTCGAGGATATAGCGCCCGTCGTGGAACAGTTCGGTCGCGGCCACGTCGAGAGCGAGATAAATGTCCTCTCCTGGCCGGTAGCCGGCGGCAGTGATCGCCGCCATCACAAAGTCAAGCGCCGCGCGCGTCGAAGCGAGATCGGGAGCAAAACCTCCTTCGTCACCCACCGCGGTCGTGTAGCCGGCCTGCTTCAAGGCACTGCGCAGCGCATGGAACACTTCCGCTCCCATGCGCACGGCTTCGGCGATGCTCGGGGCCCCGACCGGCACGATCATAAATTCCTGAAAGTCGATCGGATTGTCGGCATGCGCGCCGCCATTGACAATATTCATCATCGGCACCGGCAGGAGCGTCGCCTTAGGGCCGCCGAGATAGCGGTAGAGGGGCTGACTATGCGTTCTGGCCGCAGCCTTTGCCGCGGCAAGTGACACGCCGAGGATAGCATTGGCGCCGAGCCGCTTCTTGTTTGAAGTGCCGTCGAGGTCGCGCAAGCGTTGGTCAAGCCCACGCCGATCGTCGGCATCGAAACCTTGCAGCCCGTTTCGGATTTCGCCGTTGACGGCCTCCACCGCGCGCTTTACGCCCTTGCCCTCGTAGCGCTTGCCGCCGTCCCTGAGCTCATGCGCCTCATGCGCTCCGGTCGACGCGCCAGACGGGACCGCGGCGCGGCCGAAGGCGCCGTCCTTGAGCACCACATCGACCTCGACGGTCGGGTTACCGCGGCTGTCCAGGATTTCCCGGCCGACGATGGTGGCGATGGCTGTCATGCGTAGAGGGCCCTTCCCGAATGTGCGGCCCTCTTAGCTGAACCTTCGTTTGAGCGGAAGGCGATATCTTGTAGATGCCCCTTTAGCCTCGCGCGCCCGTCGGCGCGCTTGCCATCGGCACTCCCTTGGCCTTGCGCGGGGGCCTGCCGCACCCCGGCAGCGGGCTCATGATCACTTCGACGTTCGGGTCCTAGGTGTTCATAGCTCCTGACGCGGCGTCAATGCCAAGCCCGATGAGGCCGCCGAAAACCACATTGCCCGCTGTCATCACCTCCGTGTGAGAGGCAAGGGTGCTAACGCCGGGGCTGTAGCATTGGGCGGTGCAGGACACGGTCACGTTATGCTTGCTCTTCGGTAGAGTTATGTTGGCCGGCGTTTGCACCATGCGGGTTCCGATTGCGGGCGATTGAAGCTGACACATAGCGCCCGGCACACCAGGCGTGTTGACGGAAATCTGTTGCTCGGTTCGTTTTACGATTGTCGAGCAACCGGGAAGAAGAATGGAAACGATGCAGATTACGTGATTAATCCGAGCCATGGGCCAGCCCCCACCAAAGCTTGGCCTCCCCTATAAGTAGCAATATTATACACATGACAACTACTAGGCGAGTCAAATGACGTGGGTTAAGGAAGGGCTAAGTCCAGGCGCGCTGGTGCTGTTTTCGGGGGGCCAGGACTCAAGCGTTTGCCTTGCTTATGCGCTGAGCCGCTACCTAAGGGTCGAGACCGTCGGCTTCGACTATGGCCAGCGGCATGGCGTTGAACTCGAGTGCCGCAAGCGCGTGCGAGAGGAAATGGCGAGGCGCTTCCCTGCCTGGAGCAAGAGGCTCGGACCAGACCATGTGCTGGACGTGTCGAGCTTCGGCGCGATCAGCGACACGGCGCTCACGAGTGACACGGAGATTGTGATGCTTGCCTCCGGCCTTCCCTCAACCTTCGTGCCGGGCCGCAACCTCGTGTTCTTCATCTATGCCGCGGCGCTCGGCTACCGGCGTGGACTCCATGTGTTGGTTGGCGGCATGTGCGAGACCGATTATTCGGGCTACCCCGATTGTCGCGATGCTACGTTGCGCGCGCTCGAGCAGGCCATCCGGCTCGGCACGGAAATTCCTTTCACGATCGAGACGCCGCTGATGTGGCGAACCAAGGCCGAGACTTGGACGCTCGCGCAAGAACTCGGAGGCAATGACCTGGTCGAGATGATTCTTGAAGAAACTCACACCTGCTACAAGGGTGAGCGAGGCATTCGTCACGACTGGGGCTATGGCTGCGGCGAGTGCCCTGCCTGCGAGCTCCGTGCTCGCGGATTCGCCGAGTGGCAAGCCTCGCGCGCTCAGGCTGGCCGACAGCGTCTGAGCGGCTAATTCTGCTCCCCTAAAAAGAACCAAACGCCGACCCAAGCACAATGACGGCTGCGAGCGCGATCAGTGCTCCCACAATGGCCACCATGAAGAGGTCGAAATAGCTCTCGCGGTGACTGACCCCGCACACAGACAGCAGCGTCACCACGGCGCCATTGTGCGGTAGGCTGTCGAGAGTCCCTGCGCTCAGCACCGCGACCCGATGCATGAGCGCCGGGTCCATGCCAGTTGCTACGGCGAGCTGCCGGTAGGTTTCGCCGAGAGCATCGAGTGCGATGGTCAGGCCGCCTGAGGCGGAGCCCGTTAGCGCAGCGAGCACATTGACAGCCAGGGCGAGAGACACGAGCGGGCCGCCTTCGATCGACAGCACAAAATCCCGCACCATAGCGAACGCGGGCAACGCAGCCACGACCGCCCCGAATCCTACGAGGCTTGCAACGCTCAATGCCGGAAGTACCGAGGCGTTGGCGCCAGCATCGAGGCTGGCCCGCAGCGACGGCAGCCGGCGATAGTTTAAAGCGATCGTGACGGCGATGGCGGCAGCTAGCGCGACCACCACCGCCCAGACGCCGCCCACAGCAGAAAGCGAGGTCGCACCCCAGCGCTCCTCGGCAAGAAACGTCGTATCCAGCCGCGGCAGCAGGAAGAGACTCATGGCGAGGTTGACGAGAATGACCACGATGAGCGGAAGCAAAGCCGCGAACACGGTGGGGTCCGTCCCTGCGTGGGCTCCATGTTCGATCTCAGCGGGATCGAACTCGCTCGCGATCACTGCGCGTTCACGTTCTTTAGCTTGCTGCATCGACCCGGCGGCGCCTTCGGCTCTGCCGTAGCCCTCGCCCCGAGAACGCGCCGCGGACTCGGCGCGGCCCAGCCCCACCATAGCCCGAAGGCGAGCAGGATGGTGGCCGCGATGATTCCGAGAACGGGCGCGGCAAAAGGTGTTGTGCCGAAGAACGGCATGGGAATGGCGTTTTGCAGCGCCGGCGTGCCGGGCAGTGCCGACATGGTGAACGTCATCGTGCCGAGCGCGACGGCCGCAGGCATCAAGCGCGGTGGGATGTCGGCGGCTTTGAAAAGTCCCTGCGCCATCGGCACGATCACGAAAATGGCGACGAACAGGCTTACGCCACCGTAAGTGACGATAGCGTCCGCCAGGACGACGGCGAGCACGGCGCGGGCCGCCAAGACGTTCCGTCATGAAGCGGGCAATGACTGAGACGGAGCCGCTATCGTCCATGAGCTTTCCGAACACGGCACCGAGCAGAAACAACGGAAAGAACTGGGCCAGAAAGTGCGCGGCTCCGACCATGAAGGTCTGGGTCCAGTGTGCGAGAAGCGGCTCGCGTGCGAAGGCTGCGGCGATAAGGGCTGCGGCTGGCGCGAGAAGGAGCACGCTCCAGCCGCGGAAGGAGAGCCAGACAAGCAATCCGAGCCCAGCGAGGATCCCGAGAAGGCCCATGCGGTCAGCTTAATTCGCCCAAAGCCGCGACGTCGAACGTCGAACGGACACCCAAGTCGGCGGTATGGGCTGTGAGAAAGGCCTCGGCCGACCGGCGACCCTCGTCGCGCAGCATGCACAGGAAGTCCCACTCGGCGTTGAGCTTCGAGGAATAACCAAGTTCCGTCATGATTTCGCTGGCGATGCGATGAATGCGCATCTTTGCCCAACGCGCTCCCTCGGAATGTCCTGGATCGGACGCCTGCTGCAGCACAGCAATCATCCGTAGTTCCTTGAGCAGCGGCGCATTGAACGAGACCTCGTTGATGCGGTTGAGGATCTCACGTGCACTGCGGGGTGTGCCGGGCCGATCTACGGGGTTGACCTGCACCAGGATCGTGTTGCTCGAGATGCATTCGCGGACGAGAGGTGTGATCGTCGGATTACCGGCGTAACCACCATCCCAATAGGCTTCGCCGTCGATCTCGATGGCTTGAAACAGAGTGGGCAGGCATGCCGAAGCAAGCAGGACGTCAGGCGTCAGCTCCGCGTTGTGGAACACACGCCCACGGCCAGTGCGTACATTGGTCGCCGTCACAAAGAGTTTGATCGCAGCGTTTGCAACGCGCTTGAAGTCGATGCATTCGGCCAGGATTTCGCGCAGTGGGTTCGCACCGCGCGGATTGAGATCGTAAGGCGAGAAAACGCGCGCGGCGAGATCGAAAGCAATGAAGATGGGCGATGTATCGATCGTCCAACGCCCTAGCATGACGTCGAGAGGCGTGCGTCGGAACGCGCTCAACAGGGCCGCGCGGGAAACACTTTGCCAGAACAATTCTAGTCTCGCTTTGGCGGGCTCAGCGCCTCCCTCGGCATAGCCGTCGACGAGAATGGCGGCGTTCATTGCCCCGGCCGAGGTGCCGGATATGCCTTCGATGCAGAGCCAAGGCTCATCGAGAAGGCGGTCGAGCACGCCCCAGGTAAAGGCTCCGTGCGCGCCACCGCCTTGCAACGCAAGGTCGACCAGAACTTGGCCCCCGCCGCGCTCAGGATCCGGGTTCATCCTCGCCGTCCTTAAGTCCTTCTTTGGCCCACGCACAATGGCAACACACGCACAGTCGGTCTTGCTCTTGGTGCCGGCAAGCGCCAAGTTCTGTCCATGTATGCCGTCAAGGAAATCCACTACACGCTGCAAGGCGAAGGCGCCCAGACCGGCCGCCCGGCGGTATTCTGCCGCTTCGCAGGGTGCAATCTCTGGTCCGGCCGTGAACAGGATCGCGCGAAAGCGACCTGCAATTTCTGCGACACTGATTTTGTCGGTACTGATGGACCGGGGGGTGGAAGGTTTCCCACACCAGAAAGTCTCGCCGGGGCTTGCCGCGAGAGGTGGCGCGGCAATTCGGGAACGCCGCCTTATGTCGTGCTGACCGGCGGAGAGCCGATGCTGCAAGTCGATGAGCCGCTGATCGATGCTCTGCACAAGGTAGGCTTCGAAGTCGCCATCGAGACCAATGGCACGTTGCCTGTCCCGCGCGTGATCGACTGGATCTGCGTGAGCCCTAAGGCTGGAGCGCGGCTCGTCCAGTGCTCAGGCGACGAGCTCAAGCTCGTGTACCCACAGGATGCGCTGGCGCCCAAGCAGGTGGAAGATCTCGACTTCGCTCATTTCTTGCTCCAGCCCATGGACGAAGGTCCAAGGACGCCAGCCAACCTCCGCGCTGCCATTGACTATTGCCTGGCCCATCCCAAATGGCGCTTAAGCATGCAGACCCATAAGCTGTTAGGGCTGCCATGAGCATCGCACTGGCCGGGTGCAGCAAAATCTCATAAACGACTGCCATGCGTGTCTATAAGGAATTCACTTTCGAAGCCGCTCATTTGCTTCCGTCCGCGCCGCCGGGCCACCCCAATGCACGAGTACACGGACATTCTTTCCGCGTGCGGGTTACCGTCGACGGTGAGCCGAATGACGAAACCGGCGTCGTCCTCCATTTCGATGACCTCGAAGCGGCGATGAAAGATGCCCGCGACGCGCTCGACCATCGTTTCCTAAACGACATCGAGGGGCTCGCCGCGCCGACGCTCGAGCGCATAGCCGTGTGGCTGTGGGACCGCCTGCATAACCGCCTGCCTGGGCTTGCCGAGATCGAGGTCGCTCGCGACACCTGTCATGAAGGATGCATCTATCGGGGGCCTCAGCGCCGGCTTGCGGCGGAGTAAGGCAATGGCGCGCAAGATCTCAGGACTGAAGCAGCTCGGCGCCAGCACGCCGATTCCAAAATCACCAAGTGAGGCCGAGCTTGAGCGCGTTCCCAACCCGCACGAGGACGCGCCTTACCTTGCGCGCTTCACTTGCCCCGAATTCACCTGTCTCTGTCCAATCACGGGCCAGCCTGACTTCGCGCATTTCGTGATCGACTACGCCCCATGTGTCTGGCTGCTCGAGTCGAAGTCGCTCAAGCTTTATCTCGCAAGCTTCCGCAACACGGGTGCATTCCACGAGGACGCGACCATTACCATCGGCAAACGCATCGTCGAGCTGATCGAGCCGACATGGCTCAGGATCGGCGGCTACTGGTACCCGCGTGGCGGCATCCCGATCGACGTGTTCTGGCAACACGGCACGCCGCCAGAAGGCGTCTGGATTCCAGACCAAGGGGTTTCGCCCTATCGCGGCCGCGGCTGATTATCCCCGCAGAGTTTCAGACTGATAGTTTCTTGGTGAGCCGGTCGATAGCGATTAGCTCTGCGAGCAGGGGTTCCAGCTCTTTGAGCGGGAGCATATTGGGGCCGTCGGAGGGCGCGCGGTCGGGGTCCTGATGCGTCTCGATGAACACTCCGGCAACACCTACCGCGACCGCGGCGCGGGCGAGCACTGGCACGAAGCGCCGCTCACCTCCGCTCGACGTGCCCTGCCCTCCAGGTTGCTGCACCGAGTGCGTGGCGTCGAAGATCACCGGTGCTCCCATCTCGACGAGGATCGGCAGCGCGCGCATGTCCGAAACGAGCGTGTTGTAGCCGAAGGAGACGCCGCGTTCGGTCACCAGCACATTTGGGTTGCCGGCACCAACGACCTTGGCCACGACATTCTTCATGTCCCATGGCGCAAGGAACTGACCCTTTTTGACGTTGATTACTTTGCCCGTGCGGCCGGCCGCTAAAAGAAGGTCGGTCTGGCGGCAAAGGAAAGCCGGGATCTGCAAGATATCGACCGCCGCCGCCACCGCGGCGCACTGATCGGACTCATGCACGTCGGTGGTGATGGCGAGACCGGTGGCTTCCTTGATCTCGGCAAAAATTGGAAGCGCCTCTTTCAGTCCGAGTCCCCGCGCGCTAGCCAAGCTCGTTCGGTTCGCCTTGTCGAACGAGCTCTTATAGACAAGTCCGATGCCGAGACGGCCAGCGATCTCCTTGAGGGCGTGCGCAGTTTCAAGTGCATGCGCCCGGCTTTCCAGCACGCAAGGCCCGGCAATCATCGCAAGCGGCAAACCATTGCCAAAACGGGCGTTTCCCGCCGCGACAACGGGGCTTGGCGTGGGGCGCAGGGCTGCCGTCATGGCCGGACCATGGGGCGCGAGGCTCGTAGCGTCAACTGGGGGGCGACTGGCTCAGGGCTCGGTTCGCTTCCATTCCGGCCGATCTTGCTCATACTGCAGAGCGACGCTTGTGAACTCGGGGAGCCACGGCTCGCGACGCTTGGTCCATAGTTCATAGCTCGGCTGCCACAGCCCTGGATCGTCGAACGAGCCGGGGTAAAGGTCTATCTCGTCGGGTATGTCCTAGTGGGAATAAACCGACGCGCCGCAAGCTCGGCAGGAATATCGGCGGTCATGCTCGGAGCTCTCGAAGACCGTTACCTCTCCCGTAACTGTCACCGCATCGCGTGGAAACACGACATAGAAATTGAACGGTGCGCCGTGCACCTTGCGGCAGGTCATACAGTGGCAGACGCCGATGCGATAAGGCTTCCCGCGCGCTTCGAACCTCACCTTGCCGCAAGCGCAGCCGCCTTTATGGACTTTATTTGCCATGTGCAATGGGGACGTTAAACGAGCCGCGACTGGTCGACCGCGGCGCCGATGAAGGAGGCGAACAGTGGATGCGGCTGGAACGGTCGCGATTTGAGCTCAGGGTGGAACTGGACGCCGATGAACCAGGGATGGTCCGGTCTCTCGACGATCTCCGGCAGCAGACCGTCAGGCGAGAGACCGGAGAAGCTCAAGCCGGCGGCCTCTAGCCTATTGCGATAGCGCGTATTCACCTCGTAACGGTGGCGATGCCGTTCCGAGATGCGGGTCGTACCATAGATTCCGGCAACCTTGCTGCCCTTGGCAAGCACGGCCTCATAGGCGCCGAGCCGCATTGACCCGCCGAGGTCGCCATTGACTTTGCGCTGCTGAAGCTCGTTGCCCTTCATCCATTCGGTCATGAGTCCGATCACTGGCTCCTCGGTCGGCCCGAACTCTGTCGAGCTCGCCCCGTCGATTCCTGCATCGCGCGCGGCCTCGATCACGGCCATCTGCATGCCGAAGCAAATGCCGAAATAGGGCACGCCGCGAGTACGCGCATAACGCGCCGCCTGGATCTTGCCTTCAGAGCCGCGCTCGCCGAAGCCGCCCGGAACGAGGATACCGTGCACGTCCTCGAGATAGGCCGAGGCATCTTCGCTCTCGAAGGTCTGAGACTCGATCCATTGCAAATTGACCTTCACCTTGTTGGCGATACCGCCATGAACCAGCGCCTCGTTGAGCGATTTGTAGGCGTCTTTGAGGCCTGTGTACTTGCCGACCACGGCGACGGTCACCTCGCCGTCGGGATTGGCGACCGTTTCAGAGATTTGCCTCCACCGCTCGAGGTCGGGTTCGGCCGCGTGTGTGATGCCGAAGGCGGCGAGCACCTCGCGGTCCAGACCTTCGGCGTGGTAGGCGCCGGGCACATCATAGATGCTCGCCACGTCGAGCGCCTGGATAACGGCTTCTGGGCGAACATTGCAGAACAGGGCAATCTTCCGCCGCTCGTCCTTGGGCAAAGGTCGGTCTGTGCGGCAAAGCAGGACATCGGGCTGGATACCAATCGAGCGAAGCTCTTTGACCGAATGCTGTGTCGGCTTGGTCTTGAGCTCGCCCGCGCTCGGGATGAAGGGAACCAGCGTCAGGTGGATGAACGCGGTCGAGCCGCGGGGAAGCTCGTTGCCAAGCTGGCGAATGGCCTCGAAGAAGGGCAGCCCCTCGATATCGCCGACGGTGCCGCCGATCTCGCACAAGACGAAATCGACGCCCTCGTTGCCGCTCGTGATGAATGACTTGATCGCGTCGGTGACGTGAGGAATGACCTGGACGGTCGAGCCGAGATAGTCACCCCGGCGCTCCTTGGCGATGATTTCCTGATAGATGCGCCCTGTGGTGATGTTGTCTGCCTGGCTCGCCGGACGTCCAGTGAACCGCTCATAGTGACCGAGATCGAGGTCGGTCTCAGCGCCGTCGTCGGTGACGAACACCTCGCCGTGCTGATAGGGGCTCATGGTCCCGGGATCGACATTGAGATAGGGGTCGAGCTTGCGCAGCCGCACGCTGAACCCGCGCGCCTGTAGCAGCGCGCCGAGCGCCGCAGACGCTAGCCCCTTGCCGAGTGAGGAGACCACGCCGCCGGTAATGAAAACGTACCGCGCCATGGGCCTCGACCATATACCGAAACGGAAGCGAGTCGGTAGCCCAAACAGCACGCGAGGCGCTGCTTATCACAGCGATTTGTGTGAGACGCTTATTGCGACTGCGGCGCTTGTGGGGCTGGAGGCGCAGCTGGCGCGCCGGGTGCAGCGGGCGCCGGACTGCTTGGCATCTGAAGCGGGGCCAACCCTCCTCCGCCACCAGGGCTCAGGATCGAAGGCGCCCCGCCGTGCTGACCCGCGAGAATCGAAAGGACAAGACTGGTCGCGAAGAAGCAGGCAGCCAGAATGGCGGTGGTCTTGGTCAAGGCATTGCCGGCGCTGCGACCAGTCATGAAGCCGCCACCGCCGCCGCCGATGCCGAGGGCGCCTCCTTCGGAGCGCTGCAGCAGCACGACTCCGACCAGAGCGAGCGCAACCATGATGTGAATCAAAAGAAGAACAGTACTCATCTTGTAGCCTTCGCCTTCGAAGGCGGTGTCTTAGCCGAATCTGCCAGCGCTTGGCTAGGCTTGGCGTCAGAGGCCGTCTCGTTTGGCGGGACGGGCTTGCGGTCCGGCAGGGGTACCGCATCGTCACTACCGGCTGTCTGGTCGCCCTGGGCGGAATTTCCACCAGGTTGCACCGCGGGTTTCGCTATGCCGCCCCCGCGGCAGCGGAACTCGATACTTTCCTCGATCCCCAGGAAACGCCGAACTTGCTCGAGCTCCTGGTCATTGAGGTGGTTCTTCACCCAGTCTGGCCCGCGATCGAGCGCAGCCTGCATTTCGCGGGTCAGAAGTTTTTTCCGCTCGAATTGCAAGGTTGCGCAGCTCTGTTTATCCAGCGGCTCGGCGGCGGCGCTAAGCCCAAGCGCTACAGCTGAGCCCGAAACGAGCGCTACGGCGATAAAGCGCAGCAACGGCATCGTTACCCCCGCGGGAAAGGTCGTCCCCCTTCGTCAAATCAGCCACATCACAATGGCGAAGATTGGTCCATTTGCCAACCCTGCTGCCAACGGTTTTGCGACCAGATCATGAAGCGCCCGTGCCTGCGTAGATAGACAGAATTCCATAGAAATCGCTCGCTTTGAGGCTCGCGCCGCCGACCAGGGCGCCATTCACCTCCGGAATGAGGAGAAGGTCGCAGGCGTTTTCCGGCTTCACCGAGCCCCCATAAAGAATGCGGGTTCGGCTGCCGTCCCCCTGGCCCAGCATGCCGCAAAGCTCCGCTCGGATGAGCCCATGCACCTCAGCTACGTCTTCGGGTGTCGGCGTAAGCCCCGTGCCGATGGCCCACACTGGCTCATACGCGATGACAGTGTCTGCCGCGCGCGCTTTCGGCGGCAAGGATCCTTGCAGCTGACCCCTCACGATCTCCAGTGTGGCGCCTCTATGCCTCTGCTCGTCGGTTTCACCGACGCAGATGATGGCTGTCATATGGGCGCGAAGAGCCGCCTCGGCCTTGGCACTGACAAGCCCGTCGGTCTCCGCATGATTGGTGCGCCGCTCGGAATGGCCGACGATCACGGCTGAAGCGCCAGCGTCAGCGAGCATCTCGGCAGAGATATCGCCGGTATGCGCGCCAGATGGCAAAGGATGGCAATCCTGCGCCCCAAGAAGAATTGGTGTCCCGCCCAGGGTGTCACGCGCACGCGATAGAAGTGTCGCAGGCGGACACACCATGATGTCCGATTCGATCACCGGGCCTCGTGTAAGGCGGACCTGCAAGGCTCGGAGCTCGGCTAAGGCGCTGCCAAGCCCGTTCATCTTCCAGTTGCCCGCGACGAGCGGCCTGATCCCTGCCACGTCCTCCCCCCTTTGCCTCTCGCCGGATGCCTGCAAAAGGCGATTTTCGAACCAATGCCAAGGATTGCGCCGCCTTGCCGCGCCTCTCCTTGCTACCTATGATGCCGCCGCCGCGCGGGGTTGTCCAAGTAATCGGACTCCAGCGCGGCTTTGGCAAATAAGAATAGAAAGCAGGCTACGCGTGGCACTCGACTCTTTGCGCAAATCGGCTGGTGGCGTCATTGGCATCATCTTCGTCCTCTTGCTGATTGCGAGCTTCATCATTTGGTTCCCTGCCGGCTGGTTCCAGGGCTTCGGCAGTCAAGACCTAATAACCGTGGGCGATACCAAGATCGGCCCGCACGAATATATGCGTGCCCAGCAGGATGTGCTTCGCACCATGAGCTCGCAGGCCGGCAGGAGTTTGAGCCTACAAGAAGCCCGCGGGCTCGGGCTCGACAGCAGGGTGATGGAACGGCTGATTGGCGGTGCGGCCGTCGATGCCCATGCGCGGGCGCTCAATCTTGCCATTAGCGATGCGGAGATTCTCGATGAAATCATGAAGGATCCCGCCTTCAAGGATGCCTCCGGTAATTTCAGTCCCGCCATATTCCAGCAGACGCTGCAAGCCGTCGGCATGAGCGAGCAGGGCTATATCGACTCGTTGCGCGAGCGCAATTTGCGCCGCCAGATCCTCGCGACCATCGGCAAGGTGGCTGATAGTCCTAGCGTGCTGATCACTGCTCTGAACAACTATAACGGCGAGACGCGCCAGCTGCGCTATGTGCTCGTTCCGCAAAGCGCGGCTCGAACCATCCCTGATCCGACCGACGAGGACCTCAAGCGCTACTACGACAATCACCACAACAAGTTCACGCAACCCGAATACCGCAAGGTCGGCGTGCTGGCGGTCACTCCTGAGACCGTCAGGAACGAAGTCCGGATCAACGAAAGTGACGTGAGAGCCGCCTACGAGGCGAGCAAGAACCAGCTTGGCACTCCCGAGAAGCGGCACGTTCAGCAAATCTCTTTTCCCGACAAAGCCGCCGCCGATGCCGCCTATCAGAAGATTCAGTCGGGCACCGACTTTGCTGCGGTCGCCAAGGAGCAAGGCTTGAGCGACGCCGACATGGACCTCGGCAAAGTGACGCGCGACGAGCTTGCCGATCCTGCCATCGCCGACGCCGCCTTCAAGCTCGAGGCGAACAAGGTCAGCGAGCCGATCACCGGCAATCTCGGTAACGTGGTTCTGGTGCACGTCACCGAAATCGAGCCTGGCAAGACCCCCACATTCGAAGAGGCGAAGGCGGATCTCGAGAAGAAAATTCTCAAAGAACGTGCCTCAGGCGCGATTTTCGATCTGCATGACAAGATCGAGGACCAAGTGGCATCGGGCGCGAAGCTCTCCGAGATCGCCGACAAGCTCAAGCTCAACTACCTGCTCATCGATCAGGTCGACCGTCAGGGCAAGAAACCCGATGGGTCAACTGTCACCCTACCGGCGCAGAAGGACGTGCTCAACGCAGTGTTCTCCACCGACGTCGGAGTTGAGAACGATCCGATCGACGCCAAGGACGATGGCGTCATATGGTACGAGGTGCGGGGCGTCGTGCCCGAGCAGCTCAAGCCCTTCGATCAGGTCAAGGACGAAGCAACAAAGGATTGGAAGACGGAAGAGGTGCGCACCCGCCTTGCCAAATATTCACAGGATTTGGTCAACAGCTTGAGTGGAGGCAAGACGATCGAAGACGCCGCCAAGGATCTCAACACGCAGATCCTCACCAGCGATCCGCTGAAGCGCGACAGCATCACCGTGAACGTGCTTCCCGCTGCGGTGGCCCAGGCCTTCACACTGCCGGAGAAGGGTTATGGATCAGCCCCATCCGGCGTCGAGGAGGGGCGCATCGTGTTCCAAGTGGATAAGGTCACGCCCCCGACTGCGCTCGATCAGGCCGAGACCGAGCGGCTCAAACGGCAGATTGGCCTTCTGATCGGCGAGGATGTCATCGCCGAATATTTCAGCGCGCTCGAAAACCGCTATGGCGTAAGCGTCAACGAGCCGGCGCTCGCCAAGCTGGTCGGCACGAGCGAGGAGCAATGAGCCAGGCGCAAGCCTCCGTCACGTCCTTGCCACAACACGGCGCGACCCATCCCATCCTGCCGGACTTCCCCAGCTTCGCGCGCGGTTATGAAGAGGGTGTGCCGCAGGTGGCCTGGACGCGGCTCGTCGCCGATCTCGAGACGCCGGTCTCGGCCATGCTCAAGCTCGCTTATGACCGGCCCAATAGTTTTCTATTGGAATCGGTCGAAGGAGGCGCAACCCGAGGGCGCTACTCCATCATTGGCTGCGAGCCCGATCTCATCTGGCGTGCCGAGGGGGCCAAGGCGGAGATCGATCTCGCGCCGCAGTCGGACGAGGAGGCCTTCGCGCTATCGCCTCTGCCGACGCTCGCCTCACTGCGCGCGCTGCTTGCCGAATCGGCGATCGCGCTTCCTCCCGAGCTTCCGCCCATGGCAGCCGGGATCTTCGGCTATATGGGATATGACACGGTGCGGCTGATCGAGCACCTGCCGCAAGAGAAGCCCGACTCGCTCGGTCTTCCCGACTCGATCCTGGTCCGGCCGACGCTGATCGTCATTTTCGACAGCGTCAAGGACGAGATGACGATTGTCACACCGGTGAGGCCTGCGCCCGGGGTCAGCGCCAAGGCGGCCTATGCGCGCGCGGCAGATCGGCTGAACCTGGTCTTGGAACGGCTCGAGCAGCCCCTGCCTCATGGCAGCGAGTTCAACGCTGAAGCGGCGCATCGCGAGATTCGCGCGACCACCGCGCCGCATGCCTACATGGCGAAGGTGAGGCGCGCCAAGGAATACATCGCGGCCGGCGATATTTTTCAGGTCGTGCTGAGCCAGCGCTTCGAGGCGCCCTTCACGCTTCCATCGTTTGCGCTGTACCGGGCACTAAGACGCATCAATCCCTCGCCCTTCCTCTACTACCTCAACTTCGGCGACTTTGCCGTGGTCGGCTCGAGCCCCGAAATTCTCGTGAGGGTGCGCGATGGCAAGGTGACGATCAGGCCGATCGCCGGTACGAAACCTCGCGGTGCCACTCCGGAGGAAGACAAGGCTCTTGCCAAAGAACTACTCGCTGATCCCAAGGAACGTGCCGAGCATTTGATGCTGCTCGACCTTGGACGAAACGACGTTGGTCGGGTGGCCGATGTCGGCAGCGTATGCGTCACCGACTCCTTCTTCCTCGAGTATTACAGCCAGGTCATGCACATTGTGTCTAATGTTGAAGGGAAGCTTGCCTCCAATTTCGATGCGGTCGATGCGCTGATGGCAGGCTTCCCTGCGGGCACAGTGTCAGGCGCACCCAAGGTGCGCGCCATGGAGATCATCGACGAGCTCGAAGATGCGGCGCGCGGGCCTTATGCAGGCTGCGTCGGCTATTTCTCGGCTGATGGCGAGATGGATAGCTGCATCGTTCTCCGAACCTCGGTTGTAAAGGACGGCACCATGTATGTGCAGGCCGGCGCCGGCGTGGTGGCCGATTCGGTGCCAGAACGCGAGCAGGCCGAATGTGTGAGCAAGGCGCGCGCTTTGTTCAAGGCTGCCGACGAGGCGGTGCGCTTTGCGGCGCGCGCCAAGCGTGCTCAATAGAGGGCTCCTGCTCGTGCTCACGCTAAGCCTGCTGCGCCACGCCAAATCGAGCTGGAAAATCCCTTCTCTTCCGGACCAGGACCGTCCGCTCGCCGCGCGCGGCATTGCCGACTCACCGCTGATGGGAAAGGCCATGGCTGAGCGCGGGATCGATCCCGATCTCGTGCTCTGCTCCTCGGCGCGGCGGACACGGGATACGCTCGCGCTGGTTTTACCTGAGCTCAAGATCGAGCCTAAAGTGGTCTACGAAGACCGCCTCTATCACCCGCGTGCTGCAGAGTTGTTGCAAAGAGTGAGGGAAATCCCGCCCGGCTCGAGCCGGGTCATGATTGTCGGCCATAACCCGGAGCTCCACAGTCTTGCACTTGACCTCGTCGGCGCCGGACCGAAGCACTTTCAGGATCGCCTCAGAGAGAAGTTTCCTACGGCGGCACTTGCGGTCATCAATTTCCCGAGCGGGCTGTGGAGCAACATTGCCGTCAATAGCGGCACATTGAACCTGTTCCTAGCGCCGAAGGATCTCCGCTCCTAAATTCTACCGCTGTGGCGGCCTTGACGGGTCGCTCGCCTGGAGCGTAACACCACCCCATGCTGACGCTGATCGATAACTACGACAGCTTCACCTACAACCTCGTCCATTTCCTCGGCGAATTGGGCGCATCGACCCGCGTCTATCGCAACGACAAAGTGAGCGTCGACGATGTCCTCGCCGAGGGCCCCGAGGCCATCGTGCTCTCGCCCGGTCCTTGCGACCCCGACCGCGCCGGCATTTGCCTCGATCTGATCGAGCGCGCGGCCCCGGTGGTGCCGATTCTCGGGGTCTGCCTCGGGCACCAGGCCATCGGTCAGGTCTATGGCGGCCGTGTGGTGCGGGCTCCTACCCTGATGCATGGCAAGCTTTCCAAAGTGCACCATACCGGCAAGGGCGTGTTTTCCGGCTTGCCCCAGGACTTCTCGGCAACTCGCTACCATTCGCTCGTTGTCGAGCGGGCCTCGTTGCCTGAGCCATTGGAGATCACCGCGGAAACCGCTGATGGCGTGATTATGGGCCTCCAGCACAAGCGCTATCCGGTCTATGGGGTACAGTTTCACCCTGAGAGCATCGCGTCGGAGCACGGGCATCAGCTGCTCGCCAATTTCCTTAACCTTGCCCGTGTCGAGCGGCGCGCGCGGGGGTCAGCACACAGAGAAGCGGCCGGTGTCCTCTAGCCCGGCGCTGGCAGGGACCACGGGCCTTGCCGATCTCAGCAAAGCCATCAGCAAGGTCGCGTCAGGGCAAAGCCTGACTCAAGCCGAAGCGGCCGAGGCCTTCGACCTGATCATGTCGGGTGCGGCGACCGACGCGCAGATTGGCGCCCTGCTCATGGGCATGCGCGTCAGAGGCGAGACCGTGGAGGAAATCGCCGGCGCCGCTCTCGCCCTCAGAGCGCGAGCGATCCCAGTGCGCGCGCCTGAAGGTGCAATCGATACCTGCGGCACGGGCGGCGACACCAAGGGCACGCACAATATCTCCACTTGCGCTGCCTTTGTTGTCGCAGGCGCAGGCGTTCCGGTCGCCAAGCACGGGAACAGGTCGATCTCCTCGCGCTCGGGCTCCGCCGATGTTTTATCTGCCCTCGGCGTCAATATTGAATGCTCGCCCGAGACGATTGCGCGCTGCATCGCGGCCTGCGGGATCGGCTTCATGTTTGCCCCAGTACATCACTCCGCCATGCGCCATGTCGCAAAAGTGCGGAATGAGCTCGGCATCCGCACCCTTTTCAATTTGCTTGGGCCGCTCGCCAATCCTGCCGGAACCAAATATCAGATCGTTGGCGTGTTTAGCGAAGAATGGGTCGAGCCGATCGCGTGCGTGCTCGGTCTGTTGGGAGTCGAACGGGCTTGGGTGGTGCATGGCGCCGATGGCCTCGACGAGCTGACCACGACCGACATCAGTCATGTCGCGGTGCTCGACGACGGCAAAGTTTCGACCTTCAGGATCTCCCCGCGCAATGCTGGCTTGCCGCGGGCAAAGCCTCAGGATCTGACCGGCGGCGACGCGACCGAGAACGCGGCACATATTCGTGCCGTGCTACAAGGAAACCAGGGCCCGCTCAGGGATATTGTCTTGCTGAATGCCGCGGCAGCGCTACTCGTCGCCGGGAAAGCTAAGACGCTGCGCGAAGGGGTAACGCTCGCCGCCGCCTCGATCGACAGCGGCAAGGCCATGGGCGTGCTCGAGGCACTCGTTAAGCTCAGCCGTGATAAAGTCTGAGCCGTGGCCCAAGTGCTCGATAATGTCCTCGCCTATAAGCGCAAGGAGATTGCTGCCGCGAAAGAGGCGGCAAGTCCCGATGCTATGCGCGCCAAGGCGAAGGCCGCCTCCCCCGTCCGCCCCTTCGCCAAGGCCTTGCAGTCGCGTATCAACAAAGGCGAGTTCGCGCTGATCGCCGAGATCAAGAAGGCTAGCCCGTCGAAGGGGCTGATCCGTGCCGAGTTCGATCCTCCATCTCTCGCGCGCGCCTATGAGGAAGGAGGCGCGGCGTGCCTGTCGGTGCTGACCGACACACCGTCTTTTCAAGGGCGCCCCGATTACCTCCGGACAGCCCGCGACGCCACGCGGCTCCCTACGCTGCGCAAGGATTTCATGCTCGACACGTATCAAGTGTTGGAAGCAAGGACATGGGGAGCCGACTGCATTCTCATCATCATGGCCGCTGTCGAGGACCACACAGCGGAGGATCTGACATGTGCGGCTTGCGATCTCGGCATGGATGTCCTTGCAGAGGTGCATGACGAGACTGAGCTCGAAAGAGCATTGAAGCTTGATACGAAACTCATCGGCATCAACAACCGCGACCTCAAAACCTTCGCAACGACGCTTGCCACGACCGAGCGGCTCGCCCCTCGCGTGCCGTCGGATCGCATTGTCATTTCCGAAAGCGGCATCTTCAACCATGCCGATCTTAAGCGCCTGGCGTCATATGGCGTTCGCAGCTTCCTTGTAGGTGAGAGCCTGATGCGCCAGAAAGACGTGGCGGCAGCGACACGCACACTCCTTACCGGCTCACCAGCGCGCGCCGAGGCGGCGCAATGACAGCCCGCCTCAGCCACCTCAACGACAAAGGCGAGGCGCGCATGGTCGATGTCTCGTCCAAGGACGTTACGTCTCGCGCGGCAAGAGCCGAGGGCTTCGTGTCCATGTCTCATAAGACGCTTGATCTCATTCTCGCCGGCGACGCAGCCAAAGGCGACGTGCTCGCGACGGCTCGAATTGCCGGGATCATGGCGGCCAAGCGCACATCCGAGCTGATCCCGCTTTGCCACCCCCTTTCGTTGACCGAAGTTACGGTCGATTTCGAGCCGGTGCGGGACCCGCCCGGGATCAGAGTCGAGGCAATCACGAAGGTTGACGCGAAGACTGGGGTCGAGATGGAGGCGCTGACCGCGGTCTCGATCGCCTGTCTCACCATCTATGACATGGTCAAAGCCGCGGATCGGGCCATGTCCTTCTCAGGCATACGTCTGGTCGAGAAGACGGGCGGCCGCTCTGGTCATTTCAAGCGCTGATGGCTCTTCTTTCTGTTGCCGAGGCTCTGGCGCGCGTAACTCATGGGCTTCAGCCGCTTGAAACTGAGCGCGTCCCCCTCGAAAGCGCGAGCACCCGCGTGCTTGCCGAAGACCTAGCTGCACGCGTGACTCAGCCGCCGTTCGATGCTTCAGCCATGGATGGCTATGCCGTTCGCGCCACGGACGTGGCGGTTCTGCCAGCGACGCTCAGGTTGATCGGGGTCTCCGTAGCCGGCACAGGCTTCGATGGCGAGGTCGGAGAAGGCGAGACCGTGCGCATCTTCACCGGGGCGCCGGTGCCTCAAGGGGCCGATACCATCGTCATCCAAGAGGACGCTGAGCAAGCTCATGGCGTGGTGACTGCCAGGCGGGTGGAACTGCACGCCCACATTCGCCCAAGGGGACAAGACTTCAAGGAAGGAGAGATTCTGCTCACTGGCGGCACACGGCTTGGACCGTGTGAGCTGATGCTCGCCGCGGCAATGAACCAAGCCGAGCTGCCCGTCTGCCGCAAGCCCAAAGTCGCGATCCTGGCGACTGGCGATGAAGTGGTGCCAGTGGGATCCGAACTTGGCAAAGACCAGATCGTCTCCTCGGTGCCAATCGGGCTCGCCACTCTGATCGAGAAGGTTGGCGGGCAGGCGATGCAGCTCGGCATCGCCAAGGACGATCCCAAGAGCCTGGTCACACTAGTCCGGGCTGGAAGCGCTGCCGATGTTTTGGTGACCATAGGTGGCGCATCTGTGGGCGAACGCGATCTTGTGGCGAGCGCGCTCAAGTCTGAAGGGCTGGAGATTGATTTTTGGAAGATTGCCATGCGCCCAGGGAAGCCGCTCCTCTATGGGAGATTGGGGAATCAACGTGTCCTTAGTCTGCCGGGGAATCCGGTTTCGGCCTTGATCACGGCTCACGTATTTCTTGTGCCGATGCTTAGGGCCATGCTCGGGCTTACCACTAGGGCTTTGCCTTTACCGGAGGCTGTGCTCGGTGAAGCGCTCGAGGCCAATGGACCGCGCGAGCACTACATGAGGGCTCGCTCCGAATGGCGAGAGGATGGGACGCGAGTCGTACGCCCCCTGCCCTCGCAAGACTCCTCCCTCGTTGCCGAGCTCGCTCGCGCCGATTGCCTGATTGTGCGAGCGTCCCATGCGCCTTCGCTCGCCTCCGGCGAGCGCGTTGGGATCATTTCATTCCACCGCGATTAAGGGGGCGGAAACCCGAATCACGCGACTTGGCACCCCTCAGGGCGCCTCTACTGCATTTTGTGGCATTGCTGCTTGCAGAACACAAACGGAACATATAAACTGTTCATGATTTGTACAGCGGCGATCCGGAACCTCTAGCTCCGAGCCCAAATCGCTCAAAAGGGGACCAGATGCTCACACCGAAGCAAAAAGAGCTTCTCATGTTCATCCATGAGCGGTTGAAGGAAACAGGCGTCCCGCCCTCCTTCGATGAGATGAAGGAGGCGCTCGATCTCAAGTCGAAATCGGGCATTCATCGCCTCATCACCGCCCTTGAGGAGCGCGGCTTCGTGCGCCGCCTTCCCCATAGGGCGCGCGCCATGGAGATTGTCCGCCTGCCCGAGTCTGTGCCGCAGGGCCTTGCCCAGCGCACCCGCGGCTTTTCCCCAAGTGTGATCGAGGGCAGCCTCGGCCGCGTGCCTCAGGTGACCGAGGGCGAGAGCCTGCCTCAAACGGTGAGCGTGCCGGTGATGGGCCGTATCGCCGCTGGCGTGCCGATCGATGCAATCCAGACCAGGCTCAGTACCATCGAAGTCCCCCCGGAGCTGCTGAGCAGGGGCGAGCACTATGCGCTCGAGGTCAAAGGCGATTCCATGATTGAGGCCGGCATCCTCGAAGGCGACACCATCATCGTGAAGAAGTGCGAGGACGCCAATAACGGCGATATCGTCGTGGCTCTGGTCGACGAAGCCGAGGCCACGCTGAAGCGCTTACGCCGGCGCGGCGATTCTATCGCTTTGGAAGCTGCCAACCCAAGTTACGAGACACGTATCTTCGGACCCGACCGAGTCCGCGTGCAGGGGCGACTCGTCGGGCTGATCCGCCGCTATTGATCCTTATTCTTCTGGATTGCTGCCCAATCGCTGATCGGATCGGCTGCGTCGTTGCCTGGAGCCGGCGGGGGTGGCGCCCTTTTGAGGACCACACGGTCCGGCACCCATGGCCTGCGGCCCAACCGACTCCGCCCGAATTGAGAGGCCCTCGAGGTAAAGCGCAGGCCGGAAATGGAAAGGATGTGCGCGAGGCCCGAATCGCGCATAGCCTGGTTCAACTCCTGGAAATGCCTCCCCGCGCGCCGGTGATGAGCGCGACGGCGATCTCGCCGGTCTCACCCTCCAATGCCGCCCTGATGCGGGCGTTGACGCGTGCTCTCAGCGCATCGATGCCAGACCAGGCCCTGAGGTCCCAAGGCAAAGCGCCCGCGTCATTCAAGGACTGAATCTTGCTCGTCGCGTAACCCGTCGCTCCGAGGCTTGCAAACCAGGCTTGCCGTCCAAAATCGAATCCGCCAGGCTCTATCGGTTCCGGAGGGGGCGGAAGCGTAGCGCTGAGCGCCACTGCCTCGCCGATGCGGCTATTTGGCGGCATCGGGCGCCGGCATCGTGACCCGCACGCGGTAGGGGCGTTCCTCCGGCTCGAGATCTCCCAAGGAGAGGACCCTGATGGTGAGCCGCGCGCGCCCTTTGTCGCGAAGAAGCTCGTGGGCTTCGACCCAACCGCTTACGCCGACGTAGCTCAGCTCGTGCGCAAGCGCCCGCGTTATCTCCGTACGAAGCTTGGCCGTGGCAAAGCCGCTCGCGAACGCGAGAAAAGCCCCTGCAAGAGCAAGCCCGAGCGGCGCACTCCGGGGCGCGAGGCAAATCCCGATAGCGCCCAGCACAAGCGCAGCGGCTACGCGGGGCTGGGGCTCATTAGACAGAGCAAAATAGGCGATGATCCCTGCGGCGAAGAATACGGGGAGCCACAGGAACCAGCGGTCGGACTCGACCGCGAGCGCGCGACCGACGGCGGCAAGGGCGAGTGACAGTAGCCCACCTCGGCTTCTGGCCGCGGCATCCCAGTTGCCCCACTCGCCTTCGCCCTGCCCCGGCATGGTCGATGCTCAACGGCGGAAGGCGCATTCCGCCCCGCCCTTACCCGCATCTGCCGCTCATGCTACATCACCGCCCCATCCGCCCCATAGCCTTCGATTGGAGCCGGCCCATGAGCGAAAAAGTCATCACGCGCTTTGCCCCTTCGCCCACTGGCTATCTGCATATCGGCGGGGCACGGACCGCCTTGTTCAATTGGCTCTATGCCAAGCACACCGGCGGGAAGATGCTGCTGCGCATCGAGGACACCGACCAGGCGCGCTCGACCGAAGGCGCGATCCTCGCCATTCTCGACGGCTTGCGTTGGCTCGAGCTCGATTGGGACGGCGAGCCCATCTACCAGCTCGCGCGCGCCGAGCGTCACCGCGAGATCGCTGAGCAGCTCCTCGCGGAGGGTAAAGCCTATCGCTGCTATGCGAGCGCTGAAGAGCTGCAAGCCATGCGCGAGAAAGCCCGCGCCGAAGGCCGCGCTCCCGGCTATGACGGCACTTGGCGTCATCGTGATCCATCCGAGGCTCCGCCGGGTATCGAGCCTGCCATTCGCTTCAAGGCGCCGCGTAAGGGCGAGACAATCATCGAGGATCGCGTGCAGGGCCGGGTCGTCTTTGCCAACAAAGATCTAGACGATCTCGTGATCCTGCGGAGCGACGGCTCGCCAACCTATAATCTTTCAGTCGTGGTCGATGACCACGACATGCGCATCACCCACGTCATTCGTGGCGACGATCATCTCACCAATGCGGCGCGCCAGACCCAGATCTACAAGGCGCTCGGCTGGGAGACTCGGGTGTTTGCCCATGTGCCGCTCATCCACGGTCCCGACGGCGCCAAGCTCTCAAAGCGCCATGGCGCGCTCGGCGTGGAAGCCTATCGCGCCATGGGCTATCTGCCGGCGGCGCTCCGTAACTATCTCGTGCGGCTCGGCTGGAGCCATGGCGATGCCGAGATCGTGTCCACCGAGGAAATGGTGCGGTGGTTCGATCTCGATGGAATCGGCCGCTCGGCGGCGCGGTTCGACTTCGCTAAGCTCGAGAACCTCAACGGCCATTATCTGCGCGCGACTCCGGACGCTGAAATCGTCGGACGACTGAAGGCGCTTCTTCCGGAGCTTCCCAACGGTGCAGCACTTGCCGAGCGCGTGGGCGAGAAAGGCTGGCGCAAACTGAAACGTGCTATGCCGGGCCTCAAGCAGCGTGCCAAGACGCTGGTGGAGCTGCTCGACAGTGCCGACTATCTCTTTGCCAAGCGGCCCCTCGAGCTGGATGACCAAGCCAATAAGCTTGTTGACGCCGCCGGTCGAGAGACGCTTTCCACTCTCCTCCCTCGCCTTGAAGCTCTCCCCTCCTGGAAGCCCGAGGCGCTCGAGGCCGAAGTTCGCGCCTTCGCTGGAGAGACCGGGCGGAAGCTCGGCAAGGTTGCACAACCACTCCGGGCAGCCCTCACGGGCAAATCAACGTCGCCCGGCATTTTTGATGTGCTCGAGATGCTCGGTCGCGAGGAGTCCCTTGCCCGAATTCGCGATCGGGTGCAGTGAAGGACGTTGCTTAACTTTTGAGCAAGACCGCATGTTGCACTGCGAGAAAAACAGGACGAATATGTGCGGCAGTGCAATACGAGTTCGTTAGCGCCGCAACGGTTGGTCTAACCCAGCGTTCGGTAGCGACCAGCTTCCCAAGATCGCAGAGGAGCTTTTAGATGAGCGTCGCAGAAAACCTCCGCGCGTCGGACGCCGCCGAGGCATCTATCTTGATCGACGGCGCGACTTACGAGTTGCCCGTCCGCAAGGGCACGATGGGCCCCCCCGTCATCGACATCAACACGTTCTATCAGGACACCGGCTGCTTTACCTACGACCCGGGCTTCACCTCGACCGCGAGCTGCGAGTCGAAGATCACGTTTATCGACGGCGACAAGGGCATCCTGCTCTATCGCGGATACCCGATCGACCAGCTTGCCGAGCACGGCAACTTCATCGAGACCTGCTACTTGCTGCTTTACGGCGAACTTCCCAGCCGTGAGCAGTATCGCGCGTTCGACGACCGCATCGTGAAGCACACGATGGTGCACGAGCAGATGACGCGGTTCTACACCGGGTTCCGCCGCGACGCGCATCCCATGGCCGTCATGGTCGGCGTGGTAGGTGCGCTATCGGCCTTCTATCACGACTCGATCGACATCAAGGATCCCGAGCAGCGCGAGATGGCATCCATCCGCATGATCGCCAAGATGCCGACGATCGCCGCCATGGCCTACAAATACTCGATCGGCCAGCCCTTCATCTATCCGCGCAACGAGCTTAGCTACGCGGCGAACTTTTTGCATATGTGCTTCGCCGTTCCTTGCGAGGAATACAAGGTCGACCCGATCCTCGCGCGTGCCATGGACCGCATCTTCATCCTACACGCTGACCATGAGCAGAACGCTTCGACCTCGACCGTACGACTTGCCGGCTCCTCAGGTGCAAATCCCTTTGCCTGTATCTCTGCGGGTATCGCGTGCTTGTGGGGCCCCGCTCACGGGGGCGCCAACGAGGCTGCGCTTCAGATGTTACAGGAGATCGGCACGGTCGATCGCATTCCGGAATATATCAAGCGGGCAAAGGACAAGAGTGATCCGTTCCGGCTCATGGGCTTCGGTCACCGCGTCTATAAGAACTATGATCCGCGGGCGAAGATCATGCAGAAGACATGTCATGAGGTGCTGGACGCTGTCGGTCACGGCGACGACCCGATCCTCAAGGTCGCGCTCGAGCTCGAGCGCATCGCGCTGTCGGACGATTACTTCATCCAGAAGAAGCTCTACCCTAACATCGACTTCTATTCGGGCATCACGCTCAAGGCGCTGGGCTTCCCCACCGACATGTTCACCGTGCTGTTCGCAATCGCGCGGACGGTCGGCTGGATCGCGCAGTGGAAGGAGATGATCGAGGATCCCTCGCAGCGTATTGGCAGACCTCGCCAGCTTTATACTGGCGCGGTGGAACGTCCCTATGTGCCGGCCGAGGAGCGCGCCTAGGAGCCGCCCGGCCCAGCTATGCCAACAAGAAAGAGGCCGTGCTGATTTGCGGCGTCGATGGTCGTCGCCTGTTCGGCCATCAGCACCTGTCCTGCTGCCACGGCAATCCCGGCAAGACCCGCGGCGGCCGCTTTCAGAACGGTGTCTGCACCGATAGTAGGCAGATCGACGCGCTGCTCCTGTCCCGGCTTGGGTGCTTTGGCAAGGACGCCGGCGCGGGTATGGCGTCCCGTCCTGCCGGATTTGCGAAGCTCGGCGCACCGGACGAGCATTGCGTCGGTTCCTTCGGCGGCTTCGACAGCAATCACGTGGCCTCTGACCACGACGGCGGCTTGTCCGACATCGAGGCGGCCGAGTGCGCCGACCACTTTGAAAGCCATATCGATGTCGGCCTGATCCTCCGCCGACGGCGACACTTTGCCGAGCGTGCCGTGTCCGGCCAGAAGATTGGGCGCCACATCGCCTGCCCCGTGCACCCGATACCCCTTCTGTTCGAAGAAACGGACAATTCTCGACAGCACGTGATCGTCACCGCCTTTGCCGAGGCTAAGAAGAAAGGGCAAGGTCTTAAGGGCGCCGAGATCGAATTTGACATTGGCGAGATCCGGCCGGTTCACGCCACCGATTATGACAAGATCGCCGCAGCCATTCTTTTCGAGGGCCGCGAACATCTTGCCGATCTCACCCCATTTGATCCAGGTGTGCGGAAATCGCTCGATCTCCTGCCGCGCCTCGCCACGAATGGCGACAATGTGCAGAGGAAGTCCCCGCGCCGATGCCGCCTCTGCCAACACGCAAGGAAGCGGACCTCGTCCGGCGATAATCCCAAGCGGGCCTGTTATCTTGCTCGCTTCAGGTTCGGTCCGACTCCCACTTTCATCGGGCAGGCGGTGCGGCATTGTTCGGTACGCAGAATTGGCGGTCCGATTGCGTTTTGATGAACTCGATGACCTGCTTGGTAAGCGGGTTTGTCGAGAACATGCTTTCCACGTCCTCCAGCCGCTCCTTCAGCGTTCCTTCGGTCGAAAATAGCATGCGATAGGCCTGGCGAAGCTCATGGATCTGATCGCGCGGGAAACCCTTGCGCTTGAGCCCGACAATGTTGAGCCCGCAAAGATTGGCGCGATTGCCGATGGCCATCCCAAATGGAATGACGTCGGCGGTGATCCCCGACATTCCGCCGATAAATGCGTAGGCGCCGATGCGCACGAATTGGTGTACGGCGGAGAGCCCGCCGATAATGGCGCCATCGCCAATCGTGACGTGACCGCCCAAGGTGGCTCCGTTCACCAGCGTCACGCTGTTGCCGACTTCGCAATCGTGAGCGACATGCGCGCCGATCATCAAGAGGCAGTTGGATCCGACCTTGGTCGACATATGGCCGCCTTCGGTACCCGGATTGACGGTGGCGTGTTCCCTAATGATCGTTTTGGCACCGATAGTTAGCGTGCTTGGCTCACCGTGAAACTTCACGTCCTGCGGCGCCTGGCCGATCGATGCGAAAGGGAACACCTTACATTCCGGACCGAGTGTCGTGCGGCCGGTAATGACAGCATGGGAATGGACCACAACACCGTCGCCGAGTTCGACATCGGGTCCGATCACGCAAAAGGGGCCGATCTCTACGTTCGTCCCAAGTTTCGCGCTTGGATCGACCACGGCGGTCGCATGGATGTTGGCCATGCTCGCCCTGGCTAAGTCTCAACGATGACTGCGCTGACTTCGGCCTCCGCGACTAGAGTGCCGTCGACATGCGCCTGGGCCCTGAAGCGCCAGACGCGTCCGCGATTGCGCATCTTCTGGACGTGATAATGAACGGTGTCGCCCGGAACGACCGGGCGACGGAAGCGTGCCTTGTCGATAGCCATGAAATAGACGAGCGGCGGCTGCTTGAACTCTTCGATGTGGCGCATGCAAAGCGCGCCGGCGGTCTGCGCCATGCCTTCGATGAGCAGCACGCCCGGCATGACAGGATTGCCGGGGAAATGTCCTTGAAAGTACGGCTCGTTCGCGGTCACGTTCTTGATGCCGGTGGCCGAGCGGTCCCCGTCCATGTCGATGATGCGATCGACAAGGAGGAATGGGTAGCGATGCGGCAGAAGCTTGAGGATGTCCGCGACCTCAGCCCTTCCGAGCTTCGCTTTCACTCCGCTTTCGTTCATAAACCCCGGCTCCTGAGGCCTTGAGCTAGCGACAGGTTACTTGCCCGACCCGCTCGAGCCATCGTCCTGGTCAAGCTTCAAATCCTTACTCTCGGCGAGCTTGCGCAACAGCGTAAGCTCTCTGAACCATAGCCGCACCGGCTTGGCCGGGGTGCCACCCCAGCGCACACCAGGCGGTACATCGGCCCGCACATTACTGCTTGCCGCAATCTGAGCGCCAGCACCGATCTTGACATGGCCCACGACGCCTACTTGGCCACCAAGGGCTACGAAATCCCCGAGTTCCGCGCTCCCGGAGATACCGGTTTGGGCCACGATGATGCAATGCCTTCCGATCACCACGTTGTGCCCGATTTGCACGAGATTATCAATTTTCGTGCCCTCCCCTATCACGGTGTCCCGTAAGGCACCCCGGTCAATGGCGGTGTTGGCGCCGATCTCGACGCCGTCCTGAATGATGACCCGGCCGATCTGAGGCACCTTGGCGTGCCCTGTCTTTCCCATGGCGAAGCCAAACCCGTCCTGGCCGACGGCCACTCCGGCATGGAGCGTGACATTGTTGCCGATGAGGGCGTGGGTCACCGAGGCATTTGGGCCGATATAGCAGCCACGCCCCACATGGACCCGGTAGCCAATCACCGTGCCTGCCGCAATGATTGTACCAGCTCCGATTCGCGCTTCTGGCCCGATGACCGCGCCAGGCTCCACGATCACTCCGGCTTCAAGCGCTGCGCTTGGGTGGACCGATGACCGGTCGAAGCCGCCGCCCTCGACGGCGGCTTTTGGATTGAGCGCGTCGGGATAGAACAGCGCGAGCGCCCGCGCAAAGGCGCGATAAGGCTCAGGCGTGACGAGGCAGATGGTGTCTGTTGGGCCTTGGCCTGCAAATTTCGGAGCGACAAGACAGGCGCTCGCCCCAGTCGTGGCAAACACCGGCAAATATTTCGGATTGTCGAGAAAGGACAGATCGCCATGCCCCGCGCTGTCGAGCGGCCTCACGTCCTTGATCGAAACGTCAAGATCCGCCCCATTTGCCGCCTTGGCATTGGCAGCCTCGGCGACAGTGCCCAAACGGAAAGGGCCGGCTCGCTCGAAAAAACCAGGATGTTCCATAAGAATATCAGCGGCCGGCGCCGCGGCATCATCCATGACGCCAAGCCATAAACGGAAATCGCTTCCTTTAGAAGTTGGTAGAAGCGCCGAAACGGAAAATCTCGGTCTTGTCGAAATCCGCCTTAAGCAAGGCCTGAGCGATGTCGGCGCGGAGCGGTCCAAGCGGCGACTGCCAGATGATGCTGAAACCGCTCGACAGGCGAACCTGTGAGCTGTCGAATATGAAGCTTCCTTCTCTGGCTACGGCATTCAGCGCAAAGTCGCTGGGATCGAACAGAGAGCCCGCGTCGACGAATACGGCGCCCTGCATGCCAAGATTGTCGGGAATGAACGGGAACGGGAAACGTAGCTCGGCGGTGGTCGCCCAGTAGACCTTGCCGCCGAGGGCATCCTTCGAGCAGGGATGGACGCGCTCGCCGGTGACCGGGTCTTCGCACGCATCGCGCGGGCCAATACCCGCCCGCTTGAAGCCACGGATCGTCTCGCCGCCCTTGAAGAAGAGGTCGGTCATGCGCACGTCATCGCCGCCCCATCCCTCGATATTGCCGCCCTGCACGCGCCCGACCAAAGTGAGTTTGTTGGTGATGGGGTAGTATCCGCGCGCATCCGCCACCGACCTAATGTAGTTCACGTCACCACCGACGCCGGCAAGGTCCTGGGAGAAGGAAGCAAAAATGCCGCTGGTCGGCGATTGCGGAAGGTTGCGGGTGTCGTAGGCGACCGTGTAGCCGACGCTCGAAACGTTCGACGTGCCTGCCGACTCCTTGACGGCCAGCGAGGCGTTGCTACTCACGTTGAAAATATCTTCCTTTTCGAATTTATAACGCAAGCCGAGCTGGGTGTTATCCGCAATGGGGAAGCCCAGCCGAATGTCGCCGCCGGCATCGCGTTGACTGAACGAGGCCACGTCCTGGAAGTCCACTTCCTTGTAGAACACGTCGAAGCCGGCAGCGAGGTTGCGATCAAGGAAATGAGGCTCGGTAAAACTGAAATCGACCTGGGCGCGCTCAAGGCTTCCGGAGAAGCCGAGCCTGACATATTGGCCTTTGCCCATCAGGTTGCGCTCGGTGATGCTGATGTCGCCGATCACGCCTTCGCTCGTGGAGTAGCCGGCGCCGAAGGACAGTTCGCCGGTCGGCTGCTCTTCTACTTTGACCACGATGATCACGCGGTCGGGCGCGCTGCCGGGCTGGGTGTCAATGTCGACAGTCTTGAAGAAGCCAAGAGCGCGTAAGCGTTTGCGCGCAGCCTCGACCAGCAGGCGGTTGAACGCGTCGCCTTCGGAAAGCCGGAACTCGCGCCTGATCACGTTGTCCTCAGTGCGGAAGTTGCCGACGATGTTGATGCGTTCGATGTAAATCCGCGGGCCTTCATCGATGGTGTAGACGATGCCCATAGTATGGGTCGCCTCGTCGCGCTCGAAGCGTGGCCTTACCTGGCCGAAAGCGTACCCCTGCTGAGACACCTCGATGGTCAGCGCTTCGATGGTTTTTTCCACCTTCTCGGCATTGTACACGCGACCAGTCCTGGTGAGGATCACATGCCTTAGAGCGTCGACATTGACCGAAGGCAGAGCGCTTTCGACATCGATGGGGCCGAAGCGATAGCGTTCACCCTCCTCGATGGTGAAGGTAATGAAGAAGCCCCTTCCGTCGCGGTCGAGATCGGCGGTCGCCGACACGATACGGACATCGGCATAGCCGTTCTTCATGTAGAACTGCCGGAGCAATTCGCGATCCAGATTGAGCCGGTCCGGATCGTAGACATTAGTGCCCTTGAGAAAGCTCAGCAGATTGGTCTGCGTAGTCGAGATTACGTAACGGAGCTGCGAATCGCTGAAGGCAGAATTGCCGATGAAGTTGATGGCACGGACCTTGGTGCTTGGTCCCTCGCTGATCTCGAAGACAACGTCGATGCGGTTGTTATCGAGGTTGATAATCTTGGGATCAACCTGGGCAGCGTATAGGCCTTGCCGCCGATAGACGTCGAGGATTCGCTGCACGTCGGCCTGAACGCGGGCGCGCGTATAGACTGCCCTCGCCTTAAGCTGGACCTCGGCTGCAAGCGTATCGTCCTCGACTTCGCGATTCCCCTCGAAGGCGACCCGGCTGACTATCGGACTCTCCATCAGGACGATGACGATGGTCGACCCTTCGCGCCTGATGCGCACGTCCTGAAAAAGGCCGGTGGCAAAGAGCGCCTTCAGCGATTCGTCGACTTTGGCGGGATCGTAAGCATCGCCGGTCGAGAAGGTGAGATAGGAGCGGACCGTCTCGGGCTCCACTCGCTTATTACCCTCGACACGTATGTCCTGAATGACGCCCTGGGCATAGGCCGAGGATTCCCCAAAGCACTCGCCAAGGCCCAGCGAGAGCGGGATGCTACACAACACAACGAGGGCCGCGAGCAGCCCTCTAGCCAACGTCCACCGCACCATTACTGGTGTCTTCCCCTCAAAGCCGATCCCCGCCGCCGCTCAGGCTTCCGCCTTGAAACTGGC
>Ga0207665_10000236_pt1 | contig 37716 bp, 36 predicted proteins | sample LARL112metaG_FD_184351 | JGI IMG/M metagenome (GOLD analysis project Ga0207665, IMG submission 184351) | Corn, switchgrass and miscanthus rhizosphere microbial communities from Kellogg Biological Station, Michigan, USA - LAR L11-2 metaG... | ecosystem: Host-associated > Plants > Roots >... | reverse complement strand
CGTAGCCGTAGCGCTCGGCCGTGCGGCAGTACTCGGTGAAGCTGCCGCCCGAGCGGATGGCGAACACGTTGCAGCTGAACCTGAAATCCCGCATGCCCCCAGGCTTTCACCAGCCGGGCACCCGCTATGGGCGTCGATGGCACATTGCCTCCCCGGCACCGTCGGCAAAGGGACATCGACCACGCCCCGCGGGCGGGCGTGCCGCGCCGACTGGCAGTAAGGTCCTGTCATGGTGCAGCGTCCGTTGCCGGAGATCGTCGATCCGGGCTGGGCGGAAGCCCTCGAGCCTGTCGCCGGGCAGATCAGCGCGATGGGAGACTTCCTGCGGGCGGAGATCGCCGCGGGCCGGAGCTACCTGCCACCGGGCGACCTTGTCCTGCGCGCGTTCCGGCAGCCCTTCGACGACGTGCGCGTGCTCATCGTCGGCCAGGATCCGTACCCGACTCCCGGTCACCCGGTCGGGCTGAGCTTCTCGGTGGCTCCCGGGGTCCGGCGGCTGCCGGGCAGCCTGGTCAACATCTTCCGCGAGTACACGACCGATCTCGGCTACCCGATGCCGGCCAACGGCGACCTCACCCCGTGGACCGAGCGCGGCGTGCTGCTGCTGAACCGAGTCCTCACCGTACAGCCCGGCCGCCCCGCCGCGCACCGGGGCGCGGGCTGGGAGGAGGTCACCGATCAGGCCATCCGGGCGCTCGCGGCGCGCGACCAGCCGCTGGTCGCGATCTTGTGGGGTCGCGACGCGCGCAGCCTGGTCCCGCTGCTGGACGGCGTGCCCCGTATCGAGTCGGCGCACCCGAGTCCGATGTCGGCCGACCGCGGATTCTTCGGCTCCCGCCCGTTCAGCCGGGCCAACCGGCTGCTCGAGCAGCAGGGCGCTGCCCCGATCGATTGGAAACTCCCCTGACCGGCCCGCGAGACTTCCCGGCCGGTGCGGCCCGGCGTGCGCACCGAGCCGTTACGGTGTCCTCATGGATCTTTGGAGCAAGTCACCCGCCGCGATGCGGAGGTTGTTAGCGGCCGGCGTCGGCCTGATGACCTGTGCGCCCTTGATCGTCGGCAGTGCGGGACCTGCCCTGGGCGCGCCAGGCGGGACGGTCGAGCATTGGGGCGTGCTCGCCGGCGGGGGTGGCAGGAGCCTGTCGCCGGTCAAGGTGTCGGTGCCGGGGACGGTCGCTGAGGTGGGGACGTCCAACTCGACCCAGTACGCGCTGCTGACCGACGGCCGCGTGTACGCCTGGGGCGTGGGGACCGGCGGAGAGCTGGGCAACGGCAGCAGGCAGAACTCCCTCACCACCGCCGTGCGGGTGCAGTTTCCCGCCGGAGTGACCATCGCCTTCCTCGCGACCGATGACATGCCGTTCGACACGGCCTTCGCGGTCGACACCACGGGCCACGCCTGGGGTTGGGGAGCCAACGCGGGAGGTGAGCTGTGCCTGGGCAACACCAATGTCTACACCAGGCCCGTGGAACTGCCGTTTTCCGGCGTGACCACCCTGGCCGGGGCCGCCAATCACGCCACCTACGCCGCCGGCGGCGCGGTGTACTCGTGCGGGAAGAACCGCGACGGCGCCCTGGGGACCGGCAATATGCGAGCCGCCCGGCATCCGGTACGGGTCAAGGGACTGAACGGCCACCTGGTCACCGCCCTGGTATCGGCGCTGGGCAACACCGGGGCCCTGATGTCTGATGGCACGTACTACGACTGGGGCTACAACGGCGGGGGGCAGCTCGGCATCGGGACCGTCAGCCCGCCATCGACCGTGCCGGTCCGGGTGCAGCTCCCGGCGGCGGCGACGCAGGTCGTCGTAGGGGGGAACGGCCCGAATGACGACCACACGCTGGTGAAGCTGTCGAACGGCTCGCTGTACGCGTGGGGGGCCAACGGTGCCTACCAACTCGGCCTCGGCACCAAGGTCGGGAAGTCGTCTCCGACGCGGTTCTCCCCGCCGGCCGGGGTGACCTATCAGACGCTGGCCACCGGGGGGATCGCCTCGTACGCCATTTCCACGACCGGGGACGTCTACGCCTGGGGCGGCAACAAGAACGGGCAGCTTGGCGACGGGAGCACCCAGAGGTCGCCCAAGCCCATCAGGGTCACGACCGGCGCCACGCTGATCTCTTCGACGTCCAACAACGCGGCGGTCGCCATCGGGGGATAGCCGGGGCGCCGTCGGGGCGGCTGAGCGGTCAGGTTCGGGTCGCGATGATGGCCGAGATCACGACCAGCGCGAGCGTGCAGGCTGCGGCCAGCCCGTGGATCATGACCAGGTGGGCCGGGAAGACGGTCGGCTCACGGCCGGCCCGGCGCGCGACCCGCCGGGTCAGCAACGCCCAGCTCAGGCCGGCCAGCACGGTGGCCACGACCACGCCGAACGCTATCCACGCGAACAGCCGGTCGTCGGTCATCACGAAGAAGATCCAGAACGTCAGCCCGGTCAGCGCGAGCAGGGGATGCGTGAACTCCAGCAGCGGCGACTCCCCGGCCCCCGGCCCGCCGCCGCCTGGTGCCGCGCCGCCGTCGGGGGCCGTGATGCTCGCCAGCGCGGCCGCGCCCACCACCGTGGCGCCGTCAGGCCCTGGCGCGAGCGGGTCAGCCCGCTCGCCGGCGGGGGAAAGCACGGCGCCGCCGACGGCCGGGCCGGCGTCGTCGGCCGGCCCACCGCCCGCGTCTGCCGGTCCCGCGGTCGCGGACCGCCGGAGCCCCGCGGTCTGTCGCTGCGCGGCGATCCCGGCCGCGAGCAGGTAGATCCCGATGCCCGCAGTGAGCACCCACACCACCATTCCCGCGATCTTCACCGAGCTCCCTCCGCCGCGCGCACCCCTTACAAACTAGGCCCGCCCGCTGGCCATCCCGGCAGGGGCACCAGGACTGGGCATCCGCGCTGGCAGCTACGCTTCTTGACCTGTGACCTCCCTCGACGCCCAGGGCGCGCGCACCAGGCAGGCCGGATACCGGCAGCACCGGTTCGTTCCGCCGCCGGGATCCTGCGAAATCCTGCTGATCAGGCACGGCGAATCGCAGCCCGCCTACCCGGGCAGCCCGTTCCCGCTGACCGACGGCCGGGCCGACCCGGAGCTGGCCACCGAGGGCGCCGGGCAGGCCGAGCGCGTGGCCCAGCGGCTGGCCGGCCAGCGCATCGGCGCCATCTACGTCACCTCGCTGCGCCGGACCCGACAGACCGCGCAGCCGCTGGCCCGGCGGCTCGGGCTCGTGCCGAACGTCGAACGCCAGCTGCGCGAGGTCGGCCTCGGCGACTGGGAGACCACCTACCGGCAGAAGGTGGCGGAGAACGGCCCGCTGGCGCGGCGAGTGTGGGCCGAGGGACGCTGGGACGTCATCCCGGGCGCGGAGCCGGCCGCCGAGTTCGCCGCCCGGGTCCGGGACGCGATTGACCGGATGGCCGCGGCCCACCCCGGCCAGCGGCTGGCCGTGTTCGCCCACGGCGGCGTCATCGGCCAGGCCATGGCCCTGGCCAGCGGGTCGCGGGTGTTCGCCTTCACCGGCGCGGACAACGGCTCGATTTCACACCTGGTGATCGCCGGCAGCCAGTGGATCATCAGGGGATTCAACGACACCGCGCACCTCGACCCCGCGTTCAGCCCGACGGCCGTAGCCTGACCTGCGCTATCCGGCGCGCCCTGTGGCAAGACGCTCGCCAGAAACAACCCGTCCGCGCTGGCAAACGGCTGACAAAGCCGTTACCGGGAGCGGATTATCATCTCGTGATAGATGGCGGAGTGGGCAGGGTGCTGGAGCGGACCGAGTCCTCAGAGGTGTGGCGCACGCTGCCCGCCGAGGTGGCGGTCCTGCTGCGGCCGCGGCTCGACCAGGCGGTCGGCGAGATGATCGTCGCGATCCAGCGGGGCGTACCCGAGTACGCGCGCCCGCTCGACGCCTCCTACACCGACGCGATCAGCCGGGCCGTGCGTCACTCGGTCGAGCAGTTCATCGAGCGGGTGGCCGACCCCGAGGCATCCTTCGACGAGATCATGGCCGAGTTCCGCGCGATCGGCGGCATGGAGGCCCGGGAGGGACGCAGCCTGGAGCCGCTGCAGAACGCGCTACGGCTCGGCGCCCGGGTGGCGTGGCGCTGGCTGTGCGCCGCGGCGGGCGAGCCGGGCCTGGACATGCAGGTGCTGGGGCGCATCGGCGAGGCCATCTTCGTGTACCTCGACGAGCTCGCCGCGGCCTGCGCGACCGGCTACACCGAAGCGCGGGCGCGGGTCGCGGGGGAGCGCGAGCGGCGGCGCAGGCGGCTGCTCGACTTGATCGTCGTGGACCCCCCGGCGTCCAGGGAGGCCATCGCCGACCTGGCCAAGGCGGCCGGGTGGACGCTGCCGGACCGGGTCGCGCTCGCGGCGGTGGAGGAGCGCCCCGGGCTGGACGTCGCCGCCGGCCTCCTGCTGCCGCCGGACGTGCTGGTCGACTGGATGCGCCACGAGCCGTGCCTGCTGGTCCCCGAGCCGGACGGCCCGGGGCGGGCCGCGGTCATCGAAAGCGTGCTGCGCGACTGGCCCGCGGCGCTAGGCCCCTCGGTCCCGCTGTCGCGGGCCAGCGCATCGTTGCGCTGGGCGCGCGCGGCGCTCGCGCTCGGGCAGCGGGGCGTCATCGACTTCGGCGCCGGGGTGATCCGGTGCGACGAGCACATGTCCAAGCTGCTGATCTTCTCCGACGAAGAGCTGGCTGAGGCGCTGCGCGTGGCCAGGCTGGCGCCGCTCGACCGGCTCAAGCCCGCCGTGCGGGACCGGCTCGCCGAGACCTTGCTGTGCTGGCTGCAGCGAGGCGGGAACGCCAACGAGGTGGCGGTGCTCCTGCACGTCCACCCGCAGACGGTGCGGTACCGGCTGCGGCGTATCGACGAGCTGTTCGGCGGCGACCTGCGCGATCCGGACCGCCGGTTCGAGCTGGAGATGGCCCTGCGTGCCAGGCAGCTGCTCGAGGCCGGGCCGCCAGGCTGTGCGCGGCCCGGGCGCGTCGGCGATCACCACCCGTCTTCGGCGGGCAGCGCGATGGCGTAGTACGGGCGGTATTGCCTGCCCGGCCGATGCGCGCCGCCGACGGAAGGAACACCCGTGCGCCCTGTCGTCGTGACCTACCAGGCCGACTGGCCGGACCGGGCCGCCGTGCTGGCCGCGTCGCTGCGCGAGCGGCTCGCCCCGCTGGCTGAGCGGGTCGAGCACATCGGCAGCACGTCCATCCCCGGGATGGCCGCCAAGGACATTCTCGACGTGCAGGTCAGCGTGGCCGACCTCGACGAGGCCGCCCGGGCCTTCGACGAGCCGCTGGCCGGCCTCGGATTCGAGCTCGGCCCTTATGAGTTCGATCACGTCCCCGCTCATTTCGATCACGTCCCGGCGGGCCGGGACGACGACCCGCGGCTGTGGTCGAAGCGGTTCTGGTCCCGCCGCGGCCCGCTGGGCGCGGTCAACCTGCACGTGCGCCGGCGCGGCTCGCCGAACGAGCGGCTGGCGCTGCTGTTCCGGGACTGGTTCCGCGCACACCCGGACGCGATAGCCGGCTACGCGGCCTTCAAGGTGGCCTTGTCCGCGGCCGTTCCCGACATCGAGGCCTACTCCGACATAAAAGACCCTGTCGTCGACGTCGTGATCGCCGCCGCCGAGGAATGGGCGGACGCCACGGCCTGGCGCCCCTGACCTTGTCCGGCGCCCGGCACCCCTGCTGAACCGGTCGGTCTCGTCCTCGCTGCCTCGTCAACTCATTCCCGGGTACGTGATCGGACGGGGCACGCGCTCGGGCGGGCGACGTTCGGCGCAGCCGACAGTCGTCAGCCCGAGTGAATGTCCTGGGCCGATCACCCCGTTCACCGCACCAGGGTGTCGAAAAGATGCTGGAGTTCCGCCGCCGGGTCAGCGGTCAGGCCGCTGTGCACCGGCCCCGGCTGGACGATCGTGCTCCGCGGCGCGGTGAGCCAGCGGAACCGCGCGCCCGGCGACTGGCCGGCCGGCCCGCCGCCGCGGCAGCCCTCCTCGATGGCGGTCAGCCCCGCGGCGGCCGCCGCCGCGTCGGCCCCGGGATCCAGGGCCCGCAGGCGTTCGGTGTCGAGCTGGATCAGGCAGCCCAGGTAGCCGTGCTGCTGTGAGTAGAGGATCACGCCGGCGTTCATGGTCTCGCCCCGCTCGACCCGCGGCACCACGCGGATCACGGCGTACTCGAACGGCTCGCTGCTCATCGCCGGATCACCTCGGGCACCATCGGGGCGCGGTCCAGCAGCTGCTCGATGTAGCCGTCGGGCTGCCCGTCACCGAGCCAGTCGCCCGGGACCAGCTCGATGACCTCCATGAGCAGATCCTCGGTGATCATCGGGGCCAGCGCCGCGTGCGCGGCCGGAAGCCGCGTGGCCGCCGGGCGCAGCACATGGTCCCTGGTGTCGAACGGCTTGCCCGGGCTGGCGGTGGGCCAGTTGTGGTGAAAGTAGAGCGCGGCGCCGTGGTCGATCAGCCAGATGTTGCCGTGCCAGACCAGCAGGTTGGGGTTACGCCAGGTCCGGTCCACGTTCTGCACGAGGGCATCGAACCACAGCACGCGGCTGGCGAAGTCCGGATCGACGGTCCATCCGGCCGGGTCGAAGCCGGCCGACCCGGGCAGGAAATCGACGGCCAGGTTGAGCCCGCTGCTGGCGCGCAGCAGATCCTGGATCTCGGGATCGGGTTCGCTGCCGGGGATCCGCGGGTCCAGGTAGCCGAGGGCGAGTTCCGGGGTAGGCAGCCCGAGCCGGCGGGCCAGCTCGCCGCAGATGATCTCCGCCGCGAGCGCCTTCGGCCCCTGGCCCGCGCCGCGGAACTTCATCACGTACGTACCCAGGTTGTCGGCCTCGACGATGGCCGGCAGCGAGCCGCCCTCGCGCAACGGGGTCGCGTAGCGGGTGACGGTCACCTGTTCGAGCACGCCGCACACGTTATCTCGCGGGGACAGGTTCTGCGCGTCACCGCCGCCGCCCCGCGCCGGGCTCGGATCCGGGCCGCGGGGCTGCCATGATGCCGTTATGAAACACCTTGGCATTCTGGCGCACAGCATGGAGGGCGCAGCGCTGTGCCTGCGCAGCTTCTGCCTGGAGGGATGGGACCGGATGGGGGCCTACCAGCACCCGGACGTGACCCTCGACTGCATCGCCCTGGCGCGCAGCATGCCCGCGTGGGACGAGGGAAACTACCTCTCGATCCGGGACACGCTGGCCACGAGCGTGCGGCGGCTGGCCGGCGCGGGCGCCGACTTCTTCGTCTGCCCGGACAACACGGCGCACCTGGCGCTGGAACAGCCTGGCCATGATCTCGACCGGCCCGGTCTGCACATCGCCGAGGTGGTGGCCGACCAGGCCGCGCGGGACGGCCGCACCCGGGTCGGCGTGCTCGGCACCAGCTACACCATGGACGGTCCCGTTTATCCCCGCGCCTTCGGCTCGCGGGGGATAGCGGTCGAACTGCCCGAGGGGGACGACCGCCGCGTGCTCAACCGGATCATCTTCGACGAGCTGGTCCATGCGGTGTTCACCGACACCTCGCGCCGGGAGTACGTCCGGATCATCGGCCGCCTGGCCGACCGGGGCTGCGACGCGGTCGCGCTCGTGTGCACCGAGATCCCGATGCTGGTCGCGCCCGAGGACTCGCCCCTCCCGACACTCGACTCGACCCGGCTGCTGGCGCACGCCGCCTTCGACGTCGCCGTGGGCAAGGAGGCCATGCCGACCTGGCGCGGCGGTCCGGTGACCGACTGACCCCGTCCGCGGCGGGTTACCCGGCCTGCTCAGGCACCCGGTGGCGGGCAGCCGAGCGCGCGCAGCTCGGCCTGCCCCTCTGGCGCCCGGTCTGCCAGCAGCAGCAGCGTGCAGGCCCGCTCGAACCTGGCCTCGATGCGCTCCCAGCCGGCCAGCGCTTCTTCCAGCGCGCCGCGGTCGCCGTGCAGCCGGCCGGTCGCCCGGGCCAGGCAGGCCGCGGCCCAGTAGTTCTCCTCCCCGGCTGGCGCCGCCGCGGCCAGCCGGCTGGCCGCGTCGGGCAGCCCGGCCACCACGGCCACCTCGGCGGTCATCGCCCAGGCGTACGGGCGCAGCGACTGCCAGTGCGGCACGTCGTACCAGGTCTCGTCCTCGGGCCGTAGTGCGGCGACGGCGGCCACGGCCGCGTCGATGCGCCCTTCGTGCAGGCAGACCCGGGCCTCGGTGAAAGCCGCGGCTGCCGCCAGGTAGGTCCCGGACACCAGTTCCAGCTTGTCCCCGCTGAGCTCGCGGACGCGGTCGAGCCATTCGCGGCGGCCTTTGTCGTCGCCGCGCAGCCCGTAAGCGAGCGCCATGCCGTAGCCGGCCGAGCTCAGCCACCGCGCGGGCGGCCGCCCGGCCTGCCGCCATGCCTCCCACATGATCGCGGCCTGGGTCACGGCCTCATCGAACCGGCCGAGCAGGACCAGCGGAAGGATCGGCTTGCTGGCCGCCACGTGCGGCTGCCCGCTGGCGACGTCGTCGTCTTGGGCCATCCGCGCGAAGGAAAGCGCGTCGGGAAGGTCGCCGGCGGTCACCGCGATCGCGGTGACCATGTGGAACGTATCGACGATCTCGGCTCCCGCCCGCGGGTCGTGCCGCGGCATGCGCTCCAGCAGCCCCACCCGTTCCATGGCCCGCTGGTGCGCCTCGCGGATCCGCCCGCCGTGGTCGAGCCCCACGACCACGGCGTCCAGCGCCGCGCTGATCAGGACGGGGTCGTTGGTCCGCCGCGCGGCGGCCAGGGCCTCGCTGGCCAAGGCCGGGTCCGGTACGGTCTTCTCGGGCTGCACGGTCCAGGCGTCGGCGGCCTTCACGTAGGCGGCGCACACCGGGTCCGTGCTGGGGCAGGCCCGGGCCGCCTCGTCCACCAGATCACGCAGCCGCTCGTGGGGCACCTTCTCGGGGAAATCTTCCGCGAACCGGTCGGCGATGCTGGCCGCGTGGGCCAGCGCGGCCGTGCGGGCCGAGTCGTCGGCCGCGATCCTGGCCTGCTCGGCCGCTGCTAGCAGCAGTTCGAAGGCCGCGGGCGTGTGTCCCGCGGCCCTGGCGACATCGGCCGCGGCGCGCAGGTCCGCGGCCGCCTGCAGCGGCCCGGGAGCGCGCGCGGCTGCGGCCTCGTAGTGCTCACAGGACTCGAACATGAACCGGCGGGCGTAGGCCAGATGCCCGAGCGCACGGGCCAGCCCGTGACTGATCCCCCCGTCCCCCGGGCACGGGTTCCTGGTCAGTGCCGCCCGCAGGTCGTCGGCGACCGTGTCGAAAGCGCTGCGCCACTGCTGGCCCGTCTCGGCCCGCTGCTCGAGGTCGGCGGAGACGGAGGCGGCCCAGATCAGGTGCGCATCGCGCACCGCGGCCTCCTCGCCGCTGGCGGCCAGCCGGTCCAGGGCATAGGCCCGTATCGTCTCCAGCATCTGCCACCGGCTGCCGTCAGGGCCGCGGCGGTGCCTCAGCAGGCTCTTGTCGGTGAGACGGCCGACCAGGTCGGCGACCATGCCGCGGTTACCGTCCGGCCAGACGGCGGTGGCGGCGTCGAGGTCGAATCCCCCGACGAACGCGCCGACCCGGCGGAACATGGCGCGCTCGTTCTCGTCGAGCAGGTCATAGCTCCAGTCGATGACGGCCCGCAGCGACCGGTGTCGTTCTTGCCCGCCGCGGCTGCCGGCCAGCAGCCGCAGGTGATCGTCCAGCCCGGCCAGCAGACCGTCTACGCCAGCGACGCGCTGCGGGCCGCGGCCAGCTCGATGGCCAACGGCACCCCGTCCAGGCGCGCGCAGACCTTCCCCACCACCGCGGGGGAGGCGGCGAACTCGGGATCGATGGCCCGGGCCCGGTCGATGAACAGCGCCTCGGGCTCCGAGCCTTCGGCGTGATCGATGTCCTCGGCGACCAGCGAGAGCGGCGGAATGGTCACGGTGCGCTCGCCGGGTACGGCGAGCCGCTCGCGGCTGGTGACCAGGACGGTCAGCCCGGAGCAGTCGGCCAGTAGCTTCTCGACGAACGCGGCCACCACCGTGAGCAAGTGTTCGCAGTTGTCGAGCACCAGCAGCGACCGGCCGCGGGCCAGGTACTCGTGCAGCGCCGCGTCCAGCGACCGTCCGGGCCGCTCGGTGATGCCGAGCAGCGCCGCCACCGCCTGGGTGACGAACCCCTCGCGTACCGGGACCAGGTCGACGAAGACTCCGCCGAACGGATACTGGGTCGCCACCGCCTCGGCCGTCCTGACCGCGAGCCGGGTCTTCCCGACCCCGCCCGGACCTACCAGGCTGACCACCCGGCCGCCCCCCAGCGCCTCCAGGATCGCGGCCTGCTCCCGATCCCGGCCGATGAACGCCGTCCGGGTGGTCGGCAGCCCGGTCACCGGCCCGTCTCCGGCCCCGGCTGGCGGCTGGGCGGCCACCGCGGGAGCCAGCTCGGCCAGCGCCCTCCGGTCGGGCACCCCGAATTTCCGCAGCAGCGACGACACGTGACTCTCGACCGTCCGGACCGAGATGTGCAGCCGGGAAGCGATCTGGGTGTTGCTCAGATGCCCGGCGACGGCCTGGAGTACCTCGGCTTCCCGCTGCGACATGCCGGCGGCACGAGTAGCCGGCACGTTCACGCAATCACCGCCCCGTCGCAGATCATTAACGCATCCGTGGCAGATCAGCGGACGGCCACGGATGGCCCGGCAGCGTCACTCGGGCGGGCTGCGACCAATAGGAACGTTACTTGAAGAAGTACCGGATAAACCAGATGCCGCCCGCGGCCGGCCCGGCGGTGCCCGGCAGCTGTCATCACCCATGACAACGTCAAGATCGGCCTCTCGTACAATACGGGCATCTACGGCGCTAACCCGGGCCAGATGGCAGCACTGGCTAAACACGCCGAGGACTGTGGTTTAGAGTCCTTTTACCTTTCCGAGCACATCGTGTTGTATCCGGGTGCAAGGGCGGGCGCCGTGGAATTCCCTCCGCCCGGGCCGGACGGCGGGGCGACGGTTACTTTCCCGGGGGCAGGCTCACCGCCGAGCAGCGCGACCAGGTCTCAGCCCTGGCCGAACGGCTGAAGCTCCGCTGACGTCCAACGTCACGGCCGCGGGTCGAGCGCCCCGCCAGATGCCGGAGAACCGGCCATCTGGCCGGTGTTCTGCGCTGCGGGTCGTGGCATCGTGGCAGGTGCTGACGGCGGGGGAGCAGCACGGCGGGGGGTCAGCAGGAGGGAGCGAGGCAGATGGCTGATGGCGACAACTACGACATCTTGGTGATCGGCAGCGGTGAGGCGGGCAAGTACCTGGCCTGGACGATGGCCGGCGAAGGTCATCGCACGGCCGTGGTGGAGCGGAAGCTGATCGGCGGCTCCTGCCCCAACATCGCCTGCCTGCCGAGCAAGAACATCATCCACTCGGCCAAGGTGCGCTCACTGGCCGGGCGGGCCGCCGAATTCGGGGTCGAAGCGGAGCCCGCGCCGACGAACATGAAGGGCGTCCAGGACCGGAAGCGCGCCACGGTCGAGGGCCTGCGCCAGCTGCATCTGGATCGCTACCGGGCTAGCGGCGCCGAGATCATCATGGGCGAGGCCCGCTTCACGGCGCCCAGGACCGTCGACGTACAGCTGGCCGAGGGCGGTGCCTGCCGGATCAGCGGTGACCGGGTGTTCCTGAATCTGGGCACCCACGCGACCGTGCCTGACCTGCCCGGCCCCGCGGCGGCCGAGCCAATAACCCACGTGGAACTCCTCGATCTCGATCGGCGGCCAGAGCACCTCGTCGTGATCGGCGGCGGGTACGTCGGACTTGAACTGGCGCAGGCCATGCGCCGTTTCGGCTCGCACCCGGACCGTGTCCGAGTCGCGCGGGTTCCTGAAGATGCTCGTCGCTGCGGACAGCGACGAAATCCTGGGCTTCACCGCGTTCGGGACGGAGGCGAGTGAGCTCATGGCCGCCCTCCAGGTCGCGATGATCGGGCACCTGCCGTGTACGGCGCTCGGCGCCCGCATCTTCACCCACCCGACGATCGCCGAGGGGCTTGTCTTCCTGCTGAGCGGCACACCCGCGTCCCCGCCCCCCGTGACCTAACCGGCACGGGTCCATGGCCTGGCTGTCGTGCGGTCACGCCGGGCGCGGGCGACCGCTCGCGCGTGTGATTTGGTGGTAACCATGGACGTTAGTAGGCAGTCGGTAGTTGACATCCTGCGTCGCCTGGGTTTTTCGCGGGAGGCCGACGAGGCGCTGATGGTTCTGCCGGATCCGGTCGATGAGCAGCAGGTCCTGCGATTCGGCGAACAGCACGGCATTTCCCGCGACGAGCTGATCGACCGGATGGGAGGCAGCCCGTAAGCCTGGCGGCGCCGCCCGCGCTGCGCCGTGCGCGCATAACCCCATGAGTCCCACGTGTCCGTTTTGTACAATATCGACGCCGCGGGCCTCTGAGATGGTGGGGCCATGACTCGGGAATCCAGGCATATCAGCGAGTGGATTGACCGCCCCGCGGACGAAGTGTACGAATACGCCGCGGCGCCGGCCAATCTGCCCCAATGGGCACGAGGGCTCGGAAGTTCCGTCGAGAAAATAGACGATCGTTGGTTCGTCGAGACCCCGGGCGGGCGCGCTGGCTTCGCCTTCGTCCGGCGCAACGAATACGGCGTCCTCGATCACTATGTGACGATGCCCTCGGGCGAAGTCGGCTACAACCCGATGCGGGTGATCCCCGACGAGCGCGCGTGCGAAGTGGTGTTCACGCTGCGGCGATCCCCCGGTATGAGCGACGAGGACTTCCGGGCTGACGCCGCTGCCGTAGCGGCCGACCTCGCCCGGCTCAAGCAGGTGCTTGAAGACGCGCACTAGCGAGTGCCTGTACCCGGAGCAGCCGGGCCGTCGCGAACTCGGGATCGCCGGCGGCAAGCGCCGGACCGCCTCGACGTCACCTGCGTGAACCGCCAGACGCAGCTCGGCTGCGGCTTTGGCGCACTCAGGATCCACTTGCCGGGGAACCACTTGCTGGCCTGCTGCTCGCTCATCGTCGCCTATCATGTGGGCCGTCGCAGACGGTCTGCGGTCTCGGCGGGCCGGTCCCAGTCTGATGGTGCTGCTTCAGGGTCGACATGTTTCCGTGCTCGTGAGCCGGGCACGACGGACGAGTGCGCGTGCGGCCGACCGCCTTGGCGCGATCGGCGATCCCGGGAGACGCACATCCTGTCGGTCAGCGGCGGGAACCTGCACGTCTGGAATGTCAGCTCGGGCTGCCTCGGCCTGATCAACACCGGCGACCCGTCGTCGTTCGTCGGCAAGTACACGATCAAGCCTCCGCAGACCATCACCAGCCCGTGACGGTCATCGTCGGACCCTCACCGGATCCGGACCGATGACGTCGCACCACCCGGCTGCCCGGGCCCGCGGGCCAGGGCAGCCGGATGGTCCGTTAAACGGACTGGCCTAGGCGTCCGTCGGCCCAGCGCTGACCGCCGGGGAACAACCCGGCAAATCACCGCGGGACAGGATCTTTCCCAGCAAAACGGGACGCTGCGATAGCTAGGTCAGCAAGCGCCCGGTCGAACGCAGGTAATCCAGCCATGGATCGTCCCCGGCCTCGAAGCCGTCGACCGCTTCTTTCATCGCGACCAGGGCGGCGACGATGGAATCACCGGGCCGGTAGCTGCTACCGATGGCATGCGCGAGGTCGTCGTGATGGACGGTCAGCTCGCTCAGCCCCCACATGACTTGCAGGCCAACCGGTACCGGACCTCGCTGGTGACCCATGAGCTGCCCGGCCTGCCCGCGACGCGCCTGCCGCAGGAACCGGGTCGCCTGCCCGCTGAGTGCCTGGGCCGGATCGCCGCGGAAGAGGCCGACAGCGCGCCGGTTCTGGCGGCTCAGGTCCCCGGGCTCGAACGGCGCGGTCAGGTCACCGGCGTTGGCCTTGTCGAGCTGGTCGGCGAAGCGCTGAAATGTCGCCGCCAGGTGAGCGGTGAGATCCCGGACCGTCCACGGTGAGCACCGCGCCGGATGGCCCTGAACGGCGGGATCAGATGCGGCGGCGAGGTAGCTGCGTGATTCCGCGGCCGACCAGTCGAGAGCCGCGGGCCAGGGAATGACTGCCGGTGGATAGTCCGATATCGCCACGGAACCAACCTTCATAGCATCCTGCTGTGGTTGCCACCCACCCCCGTTCCGCCGCGCCCGTTTACTTAACGATCACGCATCGGCACTCCGGATTCGAACCTCAGACCAGATCGTTCCAGAGGTCGTGTTCGTCGCAGAAACGCTCGACCTCGTCCAGTTCAACGTCGGCATCCTCTGCCCGGGCCGCGACGGCGCCAGCCACCCACCAGTCAGCCCCGGGCAGGCCGGCGGACAGGTAGGCCCGAGTTCCGGGCGGTCGTTGCTGCTGCGCGCGGCGGCGCTGAGCAACGACTTCGCCGTGCGCGGGCTCCCACAGCCTGGTCAGGCCGGCTTCTTCGCCGAGCACGACAGCGTCATACCACCGCCAGACCACCACCTCGGAGCCGTCCGTCGCGGTCGCGACGGCCACCAGGTGGCCGGGTGACACCCTTTCCGTCCGCGGCGACGGGAACTGCCTCGCGTACCCAACGGACCTGAGCCGCCCCTCCCGGAAAATCTCGCAGGCAGCCTCATGAACTCGTAGCACGGTGCCGCACCGCAACGGCGAGGAGGAACCAAGACCTTGGCGCGTCGAAGCATCCATGTGCCAAAAGTATCCGCGGGCAGGGTGGCGCGCCCTCGGTGGGCGCGATAGCCCCACGACACTTAGTGAGTGTCAAGATGTGGCAGGCGGGTTCTCCCCGGACGGGCCACAATGCACCGGATTTCTGTCCGACCCAGCAGTGAGAAAGCCGTCCTCCGGCGTCTCTTGGCCGCCACAACGGACAGCCTGGACATCCCCACCGCGGAGTTCCATCCTGGTGTGGGCACCGAGGGACGCGGGCCGCTCACAGCCTGTCTCTTCGGCCGGCCCGCCAATTGGGAGGTTGTGATGATCAAGGAGCGTGCCTGGTCGATCCGTCGCCTGACCGGACGGTCTTTCCTGCCTGTAATCGGCAGCATGGTGCTAACCGGCACGCTGACCGCCACCGCGCAGCCACCAGCATCCCAGGCCGCCACGACTACAACGGGATCCGCGCGTGTGATTGCGACGATATCGCTGGGCCACCAGCTGGCGTATAACGTCGCGACCGACCCGGTCACGCATATGGTCTACGTGACCGAGCCGAAGGGCCTCGCGGTGATCAACGGGCGGACCGACAAGCTGGTCACCGTGATTCCCCTTCCGCGCGGACCGCACGGCGCACCAGACTGCCCGACGTCCGACATCCTGCTCGATAGTCTGTGCAATCTCACCACCGACCCGCTGACCGGGCGCGTCTATGTCACCGACGCGGCCCGTCACGCCGTGCTGGTGATCGACGCCCGGACGAACAAGCTGGTAGCCACGATTCGGGTGGGCGGGCACATGTACTGGATCGCCGCCGATCCGCTGACCGACAAGGTCTACGTGCAGGACTGGCGGCAATCCGCTAACCAGATAGCGGTGATCGACGGACGGACTGACACGGTGATCGCCCGGGTGCCCGAATCCGGTCCCGACGCGATGGGAATCGCTGCTGACCCGCGCACCAGCAGGGTCTATGTGGCCGGTGGATCGACGGGCGGCGTGCTGGTGATCGACGGCCGCACCAATCAGGCAGTCGCCACCGTTCCCGGCACGGGCGGCGATTCGAGGATCGCCATCGGCCCGGTGGCCAATACCATCTATGCCGCCATCCCCGGTGCCGAGGGCTCGGGCAGCCTGGATATGATCAACGGCCAGACCGACACGGTGACGCAGACCATAACACTGTCCAGTCCGGTAGGAATCGCCACCGACCCGTTGACCCACTTCGCTTATATCGCCGACTACAACAATGTCGTGGTGATCAACGGCCGGAAAGGGATCGTGACGCAGACCATAACCCTGCCGCCTGCGGCGCCGGGTGCGCCGTCTGCGATAGGAATCGCCACCGACCCGGTGGCCAACAGGGTCTACGTCACAAATACCTTCGCTCACTCGGTATCGGTTCTGGCCGGAAGCGGGTGACCTCTAAAGCCCCGGAGCTAAGACCGCCCACCTGAACGGGGAGGAAACGGGATGAAATCACGCCTGAAGCCCGCAGTGGCCCGGATCGTGAAGCCCGCCAAGGCCTTGCGTAATGGCCCGACTTAGGCGGCCAGAGAATCTGGGTGCTCTGTTCGGGACAGCCCGCAGCCGAGAAGCAGGCCGCACCTGCCCCACGTGCGGCAGTTCCCTGCGGCACCGCCGAGTTCGGCCTCGCAAGTCCCATTTCGTCCGCCCGCTGCTCATCGCGGCGTCCGCTGCCGCCGTAGCGGCAGGCGGCGTCTACGAGGTTGGCCAGCTGGGCGACGCCCAGCCCGCGATCGCGTCGGTGCACCCGTACCGGTGGCCGCACGGCGTCCCGCGCGGCGTCGTGCTGTCCGGGCTGCAAAGCTACGTCATGTCTCCCGGGCTCATCCACCGGATGGAACGCCAGATATACGCCATCAGCCACTACTGGTACGGCAATACGGTCGCGCTCCAGGTCTTGCAGGACCGGCTTGTCGGCGTCAACGGCAACGTCTTCCGCACCTATTACATGCGTGACGTGCGTGAACTCGTGCAGTATGCGCTAGCCCAGCACCTGGTTGTGGTTATCAGCGACCAGACCGAATTGTCGACCGGCTACGCGCAGGACGAGCCGTTGCCTACCATGGCCACGTTCGCGTTCTGGCGGCACATGATGTACTACTACGGCAGCAAGCCGCGCGTCATCTTCGACCTGTTCAACGAGCCGCGGCACTGCTCCTGGCAGCAGTGGTACAACGACTTCCAGCCGTTGGTGAACTACATCCGGCGCTACGGCGCCTACAACCAGCTCTGGGTGGAGGGCATCCGCTGGGCCAGCACCCTGGAAGACATGCCGCTGCTCAAGGGCGGCAACATCGTCTACGACTTCCACCACGCGGGCGCCCCGTGGGGATGGGACGCGCCGATCAACCCGCTGACCTGGGATGCCTCGTTCGGGTATCTCGCCGCCCGGGGCATCCCGGTGATAGACGGCGAGTTCGCCAACTACGTCGGGAGCTACGACTGGGGTGGCCCGAGGGTCGATAACCAGATCGCGCGGCCCCTGATGGTCCGGTACATGCAGTACCTGAAGCGCATGGGGATCGGGATGCTGGCCTGGACACTGACACCCGGGTCGCTGAATGGATCGCGTCACGGGTTCTGGTCGGTCAGCTTCGAACCCCAGGGTGACGGCTACCTGGTCCGGCACTGGTTCGCCCACCTGGCCGGCACGCCGATACCCGGGCCGCCATATTGGGTGCCTTGACCACCGACACCGAGCATTGGTCCCACCGACGCACGCGGCCTCTGTTCCGGGCCTGTTCACCTCCGCAGTCTGTTCCTGATTTCCACCCGTTGCACGCCGCCCAGGCCGCCGATGGTTGTCAGTCAGGGCCGGCCCGTGCGCTGGGACGGCCTGGGATGAACCGGGGAAGGGCCGCACGCGTGCTAGGGAGTGCCGAAAACCTTCGACAGACGGGTGGTGTGGTAATGAGGTTTACTCTTCGACGGGCAGGCGGGCTGTCCTGGACCGCGCGCGCGGTGTTGGCGGCGCTCCTGGTCAGCGGGTCCACCGCGGCGACAGTGGGCGTCGCTACCGGGGTCCAGGCGCATATCCGGCCGGTCGGCTCGGGCTCGTCCGCGACCGTGGTCCACGAGGCAATGCGCCCAGGATTCGGGAAGATCCTGGTCACCGTCAACGGGGGGCACTCGCTGTACGAGCACCCGAACGGGAGTTGCGGTCCCGGCTGCCGGAGCATCTGGCCCCCGCTGCTCATGCCCGCCGGCACGACCACCCCGAAGGGAGCGTCCTGTCTGGCGACCGCGAAGCTCGGCACGAAGCTCCAGGTCACCTACCACGGGCAGCGGCTGTACACGTTCACCGGTGACAGCGGACACAGCGTGAACGGCAACGGTGTGGCCGGATTCGTGGTGGCTAAGGTAACCACAAAGTGCCCTTGAGGGCTGGCTGACCTGCGCCGCAGGCGGGGATGGCCGCGTCGCCATCCCCGCCCGGCCTTCAGCACCGTCACCGCTACGGCCGGGAAGCCAATCAACGTCGGGCGCAGGCCTCGGCGGATAGCAATCACGCCCCACAGCGAGACCGCCGACGTAGCCTGCGGCTAACCTGCGCACACCTCGGTGGCATGCTCATGTCTACTGAGATAACACAAATTTGTGTTATCTCAGTCTTGCTTGTACTCTGTTGGTCATGCCCACTGATGCTGAGATCACGTTCGCCGACCACACTGGCCGTTTCTATGCCCGCCGCTACGGCTTTGCGCCGATGGTGGGCCGACTGCTGGGCTATCTGGCGATCTGCGACCCGCGCGAGCAGAGCGTCGCGGAGCTGGCCGAGGCATTGCTGGCCAGCCGGAGCGCGATCGCCAACGCGGTCAACACCTTGGACACCCTCGGCCTGATCCGCCGCTCGCGGGCTGCGGGGGAGCGGATGGACCGTATCCGCATCGACATGAGCGCGCCCCGGTCGACGGGCTTCGACGTGACCGAGTACCAGGAGCAGGCCGATCTGGCCCGCGAAGGCCTGGCGCTGCTGGCCGATGCCCCGCCCGAGCGGCGGGCGGTGCTGCTGGAGTGGGCGGCGTTCGCAGACTTCCTGGTGGCGCGGCTGCCAGAGCTGGAGAAGGACTGGAAAGCCCACCGTGAAGCGCTGCGCGGCGCCGGTGACCTACCCGACACCCAACAGCACCGCTGAAAGCGAGGAAACCCGTGACGATCAACTCGGCCAGGCCGGCGATCAGCGCCCGCGCGGTGCGCAAGTCCTTCGACGACCACGTCGCGCTCGACGGGGTCGATCTCACCGTCGCCGAAGGCGCCATCTTTTCCCTGCTCGGGCCCAATGGTGCCGGGAAGACGACGATGGTGCGCATCCTGTCGACCCTGATCGCGGCCGATGCCGGCTATATCCAGGTCGGGGGGCACGACGTGACCGCCGACCCGGATGCGGTGCGCGCCTTGATCGGCGTCACCGGCCAATTCTCCGCGGTGGACAACTATCTCACCGGCGAGGAGAACCTGCGCCTGATGGCCGACCTTCGCCACCTTGGCCGGGCGGCCGGGCGCCGCCGGGTCGCGGAGCTGCTCGAGCGGTTCGACCTGACCGACGCCGCGCGCAAGCCGCTATCGGCCTACTCCGGCGGGATGCGGCGCAGGCTGGACCTGGCGATGACGCTGGTCGGCAACCCGTCAGTGATCTTTCTCGACGAGCCCACCACGGGGCTGGACCCGCGCAGCCGTCGCACCATGTGGCAGATCATCCGCGAGCTGGTCGCCGACGGGGTGACGATCTTCCTCACCACCCAGTACCTAGACGAGGCCGACGAGCTGGCCGATCATGTCGCGGTGCTGGATCACGGGCGGATCGTCGCCGAAGGCACCCCCGCCGAACTGAAGCGCCGAATCCCCGGCGGGCACATCCAACTCCAGTTCCCCGAACCGGACGCGCTGCGCGCGGCGGCCGGCCTGATCCCGAACGCCAGCGCGGACGACGATCAGCTGATCCTGCAGATCCCCGGCGACGGCAGCGTCGCCTCGCTGCGTCGCTTGCTCAACGAGCTGGACGACGCCCGCATCGACGTCGAGGACCTGTCGATCCACAGCCCAGACCTCGACGACGTGTTCTTCGCCGTCACCGGCCACGCCACCACCGAACCGGCCACCCGCCGCTACGAGGAAGTGCTTCAGCCATGACCTCCTTCGCCTACACCTTCGCCGATTCGGCGACGATGCTCCGGCGCAACCTCAAACACCAGCTGCGCTACCCGTCGCTGACACTCATGCTGGCTGGCCTCCCGATCGTGTTCCTGCTGCTGTTCGTCTACGTCTTCGGAGGCCAGCTCGGCACCCGCCTTGGCGGACACGGCGCTGGGGGTCGCGGCGCGTACCTCACTTACGTCGTCCCCGGCATCCTGATCATCACGGTGGCATCCGCTGCCCTCGGTACCGCGATCTCTGTCGCCACCGACATGACCGGAGGCATCATCGACCGGTTCCGCACCATGGCCATTTCGCGAGGCGCCGTGCTCACCGGCCACGTCATCGGCAGCCTGCTGCAAACCCTCGCCGTTCTCGTGCTCGTTCTCGGTGTTTCCCTGGCTATCGGCTTCCGGTCCCATGCCACCGCCCTTGAATGGCTAGCCGTCGCCGGCGTACTCGCGCTGTTCGCGTTCGCGCTCATCTGGTTGTCCGCGGCGCTGGGCATGGCCGCCAAGAGCGTCGAGACCGCTAGCAACACCCCCATGTTCCTCACCCTGCTGCCGTTCCTGTCCAGCGGGTTCGTTGCTACCGCAACCATGCCGGCCGGGCTGCGCCAATTCGCCGAGTACGAGCCCTTCACCCCGGTCACCCAAACCGTTCGCGGCCTGCTCACCGGCGGCCCCATCGGCACGCAGGCGATCGCCGCGATTGCCTGGAGCATCGGCATCGCCCTCGTCAGCTACCTCTGGGCCGTTCGTCTCTACAACCGCCGCCGGGCAGCCACCCCCGGCTGACCCGGAGGGCCGCATTCGCGCTCGTCTCGGGTTGCCGACCTGGGTGTCTGGTTGGAGCGGGCGAAGGAGCGGGCGAACGGAATCGAACTCTCATGACTCGCATGGAAGGCCGCGACTATGCCCCGCCAGCCGTGGTGACTGCGGTTAGCCGTTGGCTGTCCCTGACTCGATGAGGGTCTTGCGCTGGCCTCCGGCGGGGTAGTAGCCGGTAGCGCTGCACGCGGTCGCCGAGACGCAGGACACGCCGTCGAGCGCGCTGTGGGACCCGCGGCCGGGGCTGGGTACCACCGACCAGCTGGTGCCATTCCAGGTCTCGATCAAGGTCCCGCGTGTGCTGCCAGTGGGGTTGTAGTAGCCTGCGGCGCTGCACACGGTCGCCGAGACACAGGACACGCCACTGAAGAGGCTGCCAGTCCCGGGGCTAGGGCTGGGCACCACCGACCAGCTAGCGCCGTTCCAGGACTCGATCAGAGTCATGTGGTGGCCGCCACCGGTGGTGTAGTAGAAGCCTGCGGCGGTGCACGCGGTCGCCGAGACACAGGACACGCCCTCGAGCCAGCTGTCAGCTCCGGGCTCAGGGATTGGCATCACCGACCAGCTGGCGCCGTTCCAGGACTCGGCCAGGGTCACGCGCGCGCCACTGGCGCTGGTGGAGACGCCCACGGCCGTGCACGTAGTCGCCGTCGTGCAGGACACGCTGTTGAGTTCGCTGTCGGTCCCGGGGCTGGGGCTGGGCGTCACCGACCAGCTGGTGCCGTTCCAGGATTCGATCAGGGTCCTGGCAATGCTGCCGCTGGTGCTGGTATGGGTGTCGGAGCCCACGGCGGTGCACGCGGTCGCCGAGGCGCAGGACACGCCGTCGAGGACGCTGCCTCCATTGGCCCCGGCACGGTTGGGGCTGGGTACCACCGACCAGTTGGTGCCGTTCCAGGATTCGATCAGGGTCCTGTCGATGCCGCCGCTGGTACTGGTATGGATGTAGGCGCCGGCGACGGTACACGCGGTCGCCGAGACGCAGGACACACCGTAGAGAACGCTGCCTCCATTGGACCCGCCACGGTTGGGGCTGGGTACCACCGACCACTTGGTGCCGTTCCAGGATTCGATCAGGGTCCTTCCAGGCCCGCCACTGGTGGCGTAGTCGCCGGCGGCGGTGCACGCGGTCGCCGAGACGCAGGACACGCCACCGAGGAGACTGTCTGTCCCTCGGCTGGGGCTGGGCACCACCGACCAGGTCAGGGCCGCACTCGACGTGACTGAGGCGTCCGCCCCCGCGGTCATGCTGACGGCGGCGGCGAAGATGCCAATGCCGACCAGGGCTGTCCGGGTACGCGCGAGGCTGATCATTCTCATCGCGGCCTGCCTGTGCTGCTTGGCGTTAATCCCACCTCTAAGACGCCTGGCCCGCCATGACCGTTTACCGTCGGACAGATTCCTCTACCCGGCTCTGCCCCATGAGCGGGCTTCGAGGATGAGCTTCTCCTGCGTCCGGCTCCCAGTTGGAAGCCATTGTCGGTCGTCCGCGTCCTTTGGGATAGCTAACAATCGCAATGGCTTGACAAGTTCCATGGTCCGGTCTTTATTCAGGGCATGGAAACCCCTTACCTATCGGGCTCAAAAGGCCCCAGTCGCCGTGCGTTCCTCTCCGCTTCGGCCGTCACGGCCGTAGCCGTCCCCATCGTCTCGCAGGCCGGCCCGGCTCTTGCCGCACCGGTCGGCCTCAGTCCGGCCAAGAACGCCGGGAACTTCGATCCGGCTCTGCGGGCCCTGATCAGGCAGATCGACCCCCGCCGCATCCAGGCCACCATCCAGCAGCTGACCCAGTTCGGCACCAGGCACACTGCGTCCAGCCAGAACGACCCGGTGCGCGGCATCGGGGCAGCCACCACTTGGGTAACCCAGCAGATGCAGGCCATCGCCGCCACCTCCAACGGCAACATGACCGTGCAGCAGCAGACGTTCACGCAGCAGCCGGTCCCAGGCCGGCTCGCGGCGGCGACCAGCATCACCAACGTCATCGCCACGCTCCGGGGGACCGCGAGCCCGCAGCGGTTCTACGTGATCACCGGGCACCTGGACTCCCGAGTGACCGACCTGCTCGACTCCACCAGCGACGCCCCCGGCGCCGACGACGACGGCTCCGGCGTAGCCTGCGTGCTCGAACTCGCCCGGCTGTTCGCTACTCATCAGTTCCCCGGCACAATCGTCTTCGCCACCGTGTCCGGGGAGGAGGAGGGCCTGTTCGGCTCGACCTTCATGGCGCAGCAGATGAACAGCGCGGGCAACGACGTCCAGGGCATGTTCAGCAATGACATCATCGGCACCGGCGATGCCCATGACGGCACCAAGCCTGACCCCTTCACCGTTCGGATGTTCCTGGAGGGCATCCCGACCAACGTGACGTCGAGCCAGATCTCGCTCATGCAGTCGGTCGGCGGTGAGAACGACGGGCTGTCCCGCCAGCTGGGCCGGTACGTCAACTCGGTGGCGCCGTTCAGCCTGACCGGCATGAACATCCGGCTGATCTGGCGGCGCGACCGGTACCTGCGCGCCAGCGACCACGTCTCGTTCCAGGGCCAGGGTTACCCGGCAGCCAGGTTCACCGAGCCGCGGGAGAACTTCAACCACGAGCACCAGAACACCCAGGTGGTCAACGGAGTGCAGCTCGGCGACCTGATCCAGTACGTGGACTTCAACTACGTCGCCCGGGTGACCGGGGTGAACGCGGCGGCGCTGTGGGCGCTGGCCACCTCGCCCGGCACGCCCAAGAACGCGCAGATCCACACGACGCCGCCGGTCAACTTCGCCGGCACCAACCTCACCTCGCTCCAGTGGGACGCCAACCCCGAAACCAACCTGACCGGGTACGAGGTGGTGATGCGGGAGACCACGGATTCGGACTGGACGTCGGCGATCCCGGTCGGCAACGTCACCTCGGTCACGCTCAGCATCTCCAAGGACAACGTGCAGTTCGGCATCCGTGCTGTGGACCAGAACGGGAACCGCAGCCCGGTTGCCTTCCCGCTCGCAGTGGCCTAACCGTCCCGTCGAGCCCGAGGCGATCCCGGGTGATCTCGAAGCGTCATGGCTGCCCGCGGCTAAGCCGCGGGCAGCCACTGAACGCGCTGCCGGGTCGATGCGTTCGGCAGCGATACCGTCGCCAACCTGGGTTTCTGATTGGAGCGGGCGAAGGTCTCGTCCCTCAAGACATCCGGACGTATCTCTCAAGACATAGCGGAGGGCTGCGCGCGACGTTGCGGTGTGTGTCGGGTGAGCCTGGCTGATCAGCGGTCTGCTGAAACGTGAGGGCCGGCGCGCGCCGGCCGGGGCCCAAGGCCGGAGGCCGAGCGCAAGCGCCGACCCACGGTGTGCGCAGCGCCGGCTTGATTGATTATTACGGCCAATTTCGGTAGTGCGTGGACTTGTGGGCGCGCTTGCCGTCGTTTCCGCTAGTGCCGCGGCGGGTCGCCTTTCCTTCGGTGTCAGGGGCTGGTGATGGACTGTTTCGGGGTTACGGTGTAGGTGGCGCTGAGCGTGGCCGGGTCGCGGTCGTTGACTATGCCGAGGCAGCCCTTGCTGACGTCGTAATAATGCAGGTTGCTGCTGGTGGTCAACAGCTTGAGCTGGCCGGTGCTGTCGGTGTACCGGAACACCACCCGGCCGTCGTCGGCGGTGGCGCTGGTGCCATCGATCACGGTGGTGCAGCCGGAGCCCGACGTCGTGAGGCGGACATGGCCGATCGTTCCCCGCGCCACGCCTGTCGCCGCGTTGTAGGAGGAGAGGTTCACGTGCCAGGGCAGGCCGCCGGCCTGCACAGTCATTGGCACGGGACCGGCGTTGCAGATAGGGAAGCGGACGACGGACAGCGAGCCGGCCTGGGAGCCGGGCAGCCCGCTGCCGCTCTTGACCGTGCCGCTGGCGGCCGATCGTACGCACGTGAGCAGGGTGCCAGTCATGGTGTCTCTGATATTGACCAGGCCGGACGTCGCCTGCACGCCGCCGCCGGGCTGGACGGTCCAAGTGCCCGCGGCCAGGGCCGCCGGGACGCCCACAGTTGCCGCGAGGACGGCGGCGGCGCCAGCGGCCAGGATCCGTGTGTACCGGTTACTCATCGCCGTCTCCCTTGCGAGCGGAACCCGTCCCCCGCAAGCACCATCAGCCAGGCCCTGGCGCGAGAGCAGGTCAAGGAGAGCAGGCCGCCGCCAGCCGGGGCCGACGCTGGCGGGTATCACCAGCCCCTGAGACGAGGAAAGGTTGCCTGGTGCGGCGCTAAGGCCACGGCGGGACCAGCTGGCCGTTCGCGGGCGTCATCACTGGCTGGCCGTGCACCAGGGGGAGTTGCGTTGCGGCTGCATGTGCTCGGTGCGCTGGTCAGTCGAGCTAGGCGGGGGGATGACGTATTCCGGCACCTGATAAGGGCCGACGAGCCGGCCGAACGCCTCCGCACAGCACGTAGCTGGCTTTCGGACGGGCCAGCGACCGGCCGCTGCCTCACGCGTTTAGGTAGGCGAGGACGGCTAGCACGCGGCGGTTGCCGTCTTCGGCGGGATACAGCTCAAGCTTGGTGAAGATGTTGCTGATGTGCTTGCTGACCGCTTTATCCGTGACAACCAGCCGGGCAGCGATGGCAGCGTTGGTACGTCCCTCGGCCATCAGCGCGAGCACCTCGCGTTCCCTCGGGGTGAGACAGCTCAGAGGCTCGTTCCGGGCGTGCCGGGCCAGCAACTGTGATACGACCTCGGGATCCATGGCGGTACCGCCGTTGGCAACCGTACGCACAGCCTCGATGAATCGCCGCACGTCCGAGACCCGGTCTTTGAGCAGGTAGCCGACACCTCCGCCCGCTGCGGACAGCAGTTCTTTCGCGTAGAGCGGCTCGACGTGCTGGGACAGGACGAGCACCGGCAGTCCCGGCACCTGTGCGCGCGCCTCAATCGCCGCTTTGAGGCCCTCGTCGGTGAAGCTCGGCGGGAGCCGCACGTCCACCACGGCCACGTCGGGGCGGTGCGTGACCAGTGCGCGCACCAGCTCGGGCGCGTTGTCCACGGCCGCCACGACGTCCATGCCGTAAGCGGTGAGCAGCCGGATCAGACCGTCCCGCAGGAGGGTCAGGTCCTCGCCAAGGACAACTCGCACGGCAGCTCCATGGTGACGATGGTCGGCCCTCCGGCCGGGCTGGTCACAGCGATCACGCCGTCGAAAGCCGCCAGCCGCCGCTCGACGCCGCGGAGCCCGCCGCCGGGCCGCAGTGCGGCACCGCCGGTGCCGTTGTCGCCGACGATCGCGACCAGCCTGCCGGAATCGTACTCGAGCTGCACCCAGGCCCGGTTCGCGCCGCTGTGCTTGACCACGTTGGCGAACGCCTCGGCGATGGCGAAGTAGGCCGCCGACTCCACCGGGGCGGACGCCCGGCCGGGCAGATCGATATGCAGGTCCACCGGCAGGGGCAGGCTCAGCGTGAGCGCCCGCACTGCCCCGTCCAGGCCACGTTCGGCCAGTACCGGCGGATGGATCCCGCGAACCAGGGTGCGCAGTTCGGACAGGGCCTGCCCGCTCGATGCGCGCGCCTCAGCGAGCAGGTTCAGCGCCAGATCAGGGTTGTCCCGGAGGACCTGCTCGGCGAACCCGATGTTCATGCCCAGGGAAACCAGCCGGGCCTGCGCCCCGTCGTGCAGGTCCCGCTCGATCCGGCGCAATTCGGCCGCGGAAGCATCCACCGCCTGAGAGCGGGACTCGGCCAGCTGGCCCACCTGCGCGGCCATCGCCTCCCGGGTCGGGGCCAGCAGCGACGCGGCGGCCCAGGCCTGGGCTCTCAGCAGCAGCGGTCCCATCACGACGCCAAGCGGCAGCAGGCTCAGGAAGAACACCTGCCCCCAGAAACCGGGCGGGGCCGTGTTCCACCAGCCGAACAGCAAGGTTCCGCCATCGGCCACCAACGTCCAGCCGGCCGCGACCACCATGAACACGGGCAGCAGCCCGAGAACCACGCTCACTGGGACGTTGACCAGCGCCCAGAGCAGATCCCGCCAGGTCGCGGGATCGGTGAGCAGCCACTTGCAGCGCTGCAGCCGCCCGATCAACCCGTTGGTGATCTCCACCGGCCGGGGACGGTAGGGTGCCGCGATCGTCACCCCCGACCAGTGCCGCGCCCAGCTGCGCTGCGTGCTGGCCAGCCTCCGCACGGCCAGCAGGCTCTTCGGCGCGAGCAGTACCCCGATCCCCGCGGAAAGGGAGAGGACCGAAAGCACAGAGGCGAAGAACAACGGCAGGCCAGCGAGCGCCGTCACCGCTATGACCAGCCCGCGAACGCAGGTCTGCAGGGTCCGCTGGGCTAGCCGGCCGAAGGCGCTTGTACCACCACTCATCCCGTACCTCCCGCTGCGAATCTGTCCCCAGCGTTTCTATGGTGCCGGCTGGTGGCCCACATCTCGGTAGTGTTAACTCCACCATCCGACGGCCCCCGTGGCAGGCCAGCCCGCCCGGGCAAGGCGCTGCCCGGTACACCGCCGACCACCGGTCAGGCAGATAAGCCACGCGGGCGCCGCCGATGTAACCGATCGTTACGTCACAGACATTCGCGTGCGCCAATCTAGCGGGCGCTATCCGCCGACTGGGCGGGATAGGTAGTCGTGTCGCGCTCAACGGGTCGCTCTGTGCGCCGATGGCCTGCACGAGTACGTCCAACCGCGCATAGGTGCCCGGCAGGCATACGCACCAGTTTCGGCGCGTTCCGCATGAGAGGCGTGTCCTGGTAGGCAACGACTGCACGAGCAGTGCCCCCGATCACCCCTGGGGCGCCGGGGGTCGCCGACGCGCGCGTGCAGGTCAGCCTGGGCGGTCCAGCCTGGACGGTATCCGCGCATGGCTCGGTCTGCCAGGTTTGCGTTACTGATCTGCGGGAGCTGCTCAGCGAGGACGGCGCGGGCGCGCCTCGCCAGGGCCAGGTTCTGACCCAGGCGCCTGTCAATGTATGAACGCCGCAGGGCTTAAATGCACTGTACGTGAGTTGCGCAATTAGTCCATGCGCACGTGGGACCACCATATTGGCCATTGCATGAGTCGTACCAGAAATAGCACGACCCCGGGTTCGGGCATCCCGAGCCGCAGTTGCCAGGAGAGCAGTACCACGTGATGTCGCACGAGCAGCCCGGCTTGACCACGCTGCTCTTGGTGTCCGGTCCGGGTTTGCCCGCGCGCGGATAGACAGCCCCGACGTTCTTGCTCGGGGGGACGCTGGAACGCCTTGCAGCGGTCCCGGCCGTTGCCTGGGAAATTCCCAGTGTTTCGAGCCCGCCGACCACGATGGCGGCCAGTCCTGCCTGCCGCAGGAAGCCGCGGCGCCCGGAACCGCTCGGCTGCTGCCTGCGCTCGGTCCCGGGTTCAGCTGGGTGTCTAAAATGCTTCATGCGCGCTCCCTGTCGCCAATCGCCGCCCATGCCTTTCGAACGCGCGGCTGTCTTGCCTCGTAAATCACCGTTTTTCAGCGTAGAAGTGGTACTCAAAGCTGCCCACACGAGCGACGACTCTCCTGAGTAACGAGTCAGAAGTAGATGATTGTTCCAGAGATGCCGAAATCACTCGTGTGACCAGGTTGGACTCCATGTGCGCAAGGTGTGACGGATGGTCCTGTCGGGACATACGTGTATCCATTAGATTCATCAGTGCCGTGCCTTGCCGCGAGGAGGTGCGATGGGAGCACTGCTCATCCTGATGGTCCGCTGGATCATCGCTGGTATCTTCCTGCGGGCCGGTGTGGTCAAGCTCGGCGACCGGGCCGGCTTCCGAGCCGCCGTGGCGAACTACCAACTGCTGCCGCCCACGCTCGTCGCGCCGGTTGCCGCCGTGCTGCCGGTTGCCGAGATCGCTGGCGCTGTGCTGCTCGCCGCCGGGATTCTCACCGCGCCCGCGGCGATCGCGCTCGGCTTACTGCTGGCTGCTTTCGCCAGCGCGATCGCGCTGGCTCTCGCCCAAGGGCGCAGCTTCGACTGTGGTTGCTCCGGCACAGCAGCGCCCAGCCGGATCGGCTGGCGTCACGTCGCGCTCGACCTGGTGCTGGCCGCGGGCGCGGCGCTCGTCGCCGCGTACGGTCCGGTCGCGCTGTCGGTCTGGCCAGGTCCGCTCAGGGTGGATCCGTGGAAGGTGCCAGCCGGCGGTATCACGCCGACGGTGATCGCCGTGCTCGTTGTGCTGATGACCACGCTGGTGACCCGCCAGGCAGCTTTCGTCAGGGGCCTGATGATCTCTGCTAACGACACGGCGAGACGGCCGGGGATTCCGGGGAGGTAGCCAATGCCCGTTGGATGGGCTCTCGCCGTCGTGGTCATCGCGGTGGCCCTGCTCGTGCTCGCGGTGGTGATGCTGGGCGTGCTGCGGCAGGTCGCGCCGCTGCTGGAGGCGGTGAGCGCGCAACTCGAAGCGGTGAGCGCGCAGCTCGGGGCATCCCCAGGGCATCAGTCCAGGATGAGACTGCCCGGACTGACCGTGGGCAATGCGCTGCCGCCCTTCACCGCGCGGGACGCGCAGGGCAAGGTCACCAACGACAACCTGCGCGGACGATCGGTCATCCTGGCTTTCCTGAGCGCCGGATGCCGGCCGTGCCAGGTCATCGCCGGCCAGCTCGCGGCCGAAGGGACCGGCGATCTGGCCGGGCGGCTGCTCGTCGTCACGGCGGAGGGCGAGCCCGCCGCTCTTGGCCTGCCGCCGGACGTGCCCACGCTGATCGAGGACGACCACGAGGTCAGCGAGGCCCTGACCCTCCTCGGGACTCCGTTCGCGATCGCCGTGGACGCCGAGGGCACAGTACGCGGGATGACCGTGCCGAACACCCGTGCCGACCTGGTCCAGCTCGCCGCGTTGCTCGGCTAGGGGTTACTTCTACCTAAGCCCACTGTGAAGGGGAGACGGGGATGAGGGCGTCAGGTACGAGCGTGCCCACGGAGACGTGCGGCCAGATTATGCCGTTGAAGTTCAGGATTACCTTCTGGGAGTACTGGATCTGGGCCGAGGTGGCTTTGATCTTGCGGGGTTGGGTGACCGCGGCGGGTGGCGTCACCAAGAACACCGGCGCGGGCCCGCTGGAGGTGGGGGCGGGGATAGCGAGCGGCGGCTGGCCGGGAGTCCAGGTCGGCACGGTGAGGGTGTGCTGAACGGTCTCGATCCAGAAGAAGGAGGCCATCTGCGGGATCTGCGCGTTCGGCTCGGTTACGTTCGCGTCGCCGAGGAGGAAGGCGATGTCGCGGGTGCCGCCGCCAAACAGTGGGCTGCCGGGAGTGGTGGCGACACCCAGGGCGGTGGTCGACAGGATCTTCTGGTGAGCGGTGACGTTACGCAGGACGGTGTTCGGGTCGTCCAGGATGGCCTGGGTGATGGAACCGTTCTTGATGAACCGGGTCAGGTCCTGCGGGATCCGCGCGGTATGCGAGTCGCTGGCGGTTTGGCTGGGGAACCGCCCGATATCGGGGGTGATGCTGACCGGGGGGATCGAGGGCGGGCCGCTGAAGGTCCGGAACGTGCCCTGGGCGTTGAGCGTGGTGCCGTGCGGGATCGAGGCCATCCGCACCAGGGTCGTCCCTTCGGCGGGGTCCTTGGTCGCGGGGACGTGCATCCACACTCCGGGCTCGAAATGGATGCCGATGGGCTTCGCCGGGTTGGTGATGTCGCTGACGGTCAGCAGGTAACCGACGCCGTTGAGGAAGATGTCCGGTGTTACCTCGCCGCGGTTGGGCACCGTTCCTATTGGCCGCGAGAAGGATAGCGTCTGGCTGACGAGGTTCAGCTCCAGGAGGTTGTCCGACGCGACGGGCTTGGGCAGCTTGGTCGGCGAGCCGCTGTCGGGCCGGAAGATTTGGTTGAATCCATGGCCGTGGAACGTGCCAGTGAACGCGGACAGTGGCCCTAAGCTGGGCACATGATGCCGAGGAGGGGGCGCTTGTGTGCTGCCTTCGGTGCTTGGCACCTCACCGAATTCGAAATCGCCGGGTATGAAGAGAGCAGGCGTCAGAGCACCGGATTCGCGGCTTGGGTCAGGCATGGTTCAACCCCGGGATGCGCATCGAATTCTCCCATGGTCGTCGCTCAAGAGTGTCTTGGCAGGTAAACGTTCAGCGCATCGCCAAAGTGCACAGTTACAGTAAAGAAAAAGTAAAATCTGTGCGCATACACTATTACGCACCGCCTGCCTCTGATACGGCGGCTGCAGTTCGCTGTGATCATGGGTGGGTCCCGGCGCAGGCGTTCCAGCGTTGGTGGCCTGGCCAGTACGGTGCCGGCGGCGTCGCCACCATAAGGAGCAGGCCGATGCGTCGTATGGGGTTTGATCTGGTGACCTCTTCCGTGTCAGTTCAAGGACACCCCGAACTCGGAAGCCCTGGCCTCGCCATGGTCGATGGCGACGGTGAGCCCGGTGGGCTGGTTGTGTGAAGCCGTTACCGTCGGGCCTCTAGGTCCCGTCTGTGCCGTGGTGCTCAGCGCACGACGGCGGAGCGGATCTGCTTGTCCCGGCGGTCCAGCCAGAACTCGGCGATCAGCCCGAGCAGCAGCCCGGCCGCCAGACCGCCCGGCAGCACCAGAGTCGTGTTCGGGCTGACTGGCTTCCCCGGCGGCGAGGCCTTGGTGATGATAGTGCCGCCGTAGTTCTGGGCGAGCTCGGCGTACAGCGCGGCCACCTTGCCGTTCAGGGAGCTGAGCTGCACGTTGGCCGAAGCCAGCTGCGCCTGCGCGGAGGCCCGCTCAGCGGAGTTCATGGGCAGGCCGATGATCGTGGAGCTGAGCCGGGCCACCGTGTCCTGCAGGGTCCTGATCTGGGCCTTCAGCGTCGCGATCTGCTGGTTGATCATCGCCTTGGCGCTGGCGGTGCGGTTCTGCAGGTACGCGTTCGCGACCGCGTTCGCGCAGTCCGCCGCGCCGCGGCCCGACGACGCGGTGCAGGTGATGTCAAGTACCTGAAAGCCCGGCTGGATGGTCACGGTGACCTGCTTACTCAGCGCCAGCGGGGACAGGCTGCTGTGCAGCAGCTCCCCGGCCATCGCGGCCACCTCGGTCGACCGCGCGGCCTGCGTGTCGCCGCGCAGGTCGGGGACCTGGACCGGAAGCAAGATAATGCCGGTGCTGGGCGTGGCCGGTCTGACTGCAGCGGTCGCGGTATAGGCCGTGGGGACTACCAGGACATACACCGCCGCGGCGAGCAGGCCGAGGACCGCCAGCCCGGGCGCGATCTGCCACCGGCCGCGCAACGCTTCCAGGAAGCCACCCGGCCCGGGTGAATCCGGTCGCTGTGAGGTATTCATGAGGAGTCCTCCTCATCCCGCGGGGCCCGGCATCCGCCAGACGACAGCATAGTGGTTAGCGGGCCGATCCCGTTGTGCCGCATTCGCGCCAGAACACGACAGCCCCAGAAAGACGGCGACATTACTGGCTGCACCCCTCTGAGCTGGGCGGATATGCCCTAAGCTGCCTTGTCGGTGGCTCGCTGTTTAGTCATGGTTGTGTCAGCCTGTCGTTGGCAGCGCATGTTGCCGTCAATTACTACCAGGTCGGTACGGGCGACTACCGTTTGCACTCCCAGGCATGCACCGCAATTCGCGGGTGCAGGAGTGATGCAGAACTCGTGCAGATGGTATGGAGATCTTCTCCAGCGGTGTTTCAGGCGGCATTGACCATATATCGTTTGTCCTGGTCATAGGAGCCGCGGGGGATGGTTATGGCAATCAAACTGGTGCCGCTGTGCACGCTACGGGTTCAGTTGAACCCGCCGATCGAGGTGGGCGCCGGGTGCGCCGGAACACGACTGATTATCGAGGTTGCGAGCATCCAGGCCAAGGGTGACCGCCTGTGCGCGGAAATGATGGGAGCCGCGGTCGCGGACTGGGTGCTCATCGGCCCTGACGGCACGGGAACGCTCGACGTCCGGGCGACGCTTCGCACCGATGACGACGCGATCATCTTCATGCAGTACAACGGCAAGGTGGACTCGGATTTGTCGCAGGGCCTGCAGCTCCCGGTGACGGTCTACGTCGCGCCTCGCTTCGAGACGTGTGACGAGCGGTACGCGTGGCTCAACCGCGTCCAGGCGATTGGCAAAGGGACCGCCCACGAGGATCTTTCGCTCGACTACGAGTGGTATGAGGTCCGCTAGCCACGCTGGCAGTCACCGACCGGGACGGTGCGGATGTCCGCCGCCAGGCGACATTCCGGCTGATCATCGCCCCTTAGCCGTGCCTGCTGCCACTAGGGATCAACAGTCCTAAGAAGCTGCCAGAAGGGGGAGCATGAAGCGACAGCTGACGGGTGCGCTGCTGGCCACCGGGACTGCAGCGACACTCTGGGCGGCGCCGGCGGCGGCCGCCGCGGCGACCAGCGGAAGCCAGAGCTTCCACGGCATCATCATCAAGGGCCGCACCGGCGCAGTCATCACCAGCGTGGTGGTCGCCAAGGGGGTGTTCCACGGCACCGGCCGGATCGCCGAGAAGCCGAGCCGGCCCGGCGACCCCGCCAACACGAACCGGGACGATCTGGTCTTCGCCGACGGCAAGATGCACATCATCAGCACGATCCTGGCCGCCCCGTTCGTTCTGAATCCGCACAGCTGCCTGCTAAGCGGGACGGTGCAGCAAACCGGGAAGATCGTCGGCGGCACCGGGCAGTTCGCCGCCGCCACCGGCCGCTACACCGCGACGGTCCAGGCCCGGGTGCTGCTGGCCCGCAACCGTGATCGCAGTTGCTCGTTCCGGCACCTTGCGCGGCACGAGGTCGACAAGATCGCAGCCAGCGGGACGCTATCGTTCTGACCACATCCCGCGTCTGGTCTCAGGAGGTGACGCCAGCCTGGGCAAACGTCCGGCACGCTGTGTCCGCCGGTTCGCCTAGTCTCATGCTTTCTGGCCCGTTCGCAGGAGTCTCGTGCCCAAGTCCGTGTACGCGGCCACCGTGCCCGATGACTCAGTGCAGCCCACCGGCAAGTCGTCTTCTCGGGTGGCTCGCGTCTTGACTCCCACGGCAGCGTCTCCGCGCGAGAATGGCAGCATGACCACGCTGCGCGCCACGGCGGCTCACCCGATCCCGCAACGGCTGCCCATCCAAGTGGTGCCTGGCCAGCGGGTGCACGTCGGGCAGCACGACACCGACTGGCCCGCTTTCGTGTTCGTCACCACCGAGGACGGCGCCGGGTGGGTCCCTGAGCGCTATCTGGATACCTCCTCCGACCCCGCAGTTGTTGTCACCGCCTATGACAGAACTGAGCTTGCCACTGCCGCCGGGGAGGAACTGACCCTGCTCGAACGGGATGATCCGAGCGGCTGGGCATTGGTTCGCAACGCAGAGGACCTCAAGGGATGGGTGCCTCTGAGCACCGTTGAGCCAGTTCCTGAGGAGTGACCGGCGCTGATGAGCCGACGATTTTACATCAGTTCATCGCGGTTCCCGGATGCGCACCCGCTGTGACCTGCACAGATCGTGTCAGCTCGTCTTCTGGCCTGCGTGATCATCCCATGGATATCCCCCGCGGCATCAATCGGCCATCGCCAGGCCCGCGACTGTGGACCAGTGGATGTGCCTGCTGTCTACTGCCGGTCAGCCCCCGGGAAAGTTGTGAGATTACCGCTCATGGCGGCCACCGCCGCGAGGCGGGCGATCGCATGCCATTCAGGCCGGATACATCTGAGTCGCGAGGCAACGAGGTAAGTGGCTGTGGTTTCCTTATTGCGGGGGTTGCCGGCCGGGCATTCCGGACCTAGCGTGTCGGCTAGCTCGGCCGGGCGGTGGTAGCTGATGGGGGTGGCGGCGTGACCGGTTCTGGCCTTGGTTGTGGTGCCGGGGTTCTCGGTGCGGCACGGCGGGTGTTGCGGAGGGCGGGGAGGATCGCGGGTCGCGGCCCGGCCGGACTGTGCCGGGTGCTGGGTGCCGCCGGCGGCGCGGCGGTGTTGTCGGGGGGGATGCTGGTCGCAGCGGGGGCCGCCGCCCCGGCGCAGGCTCAGGCGCAGGCCGCCTACTCGTTCGTGGCCAACACCGGCGCCGACTCGGTGACCGAGTACGCGATGGGCGCCTCGGGGAACGAGACGCCGGTGGCGACCATCGCCGGGCCGGCCACCGGGCTCGACGGCCCCACTGGCGTGGCGGTGGACTCCGCGGGACACCTTTTCGTGATCAACGCCTTCGGCGATTCGGTGACCGAGTACGCCAAGGGCGCCGCCGGCGACGCCGCGCCGGTGGCGACCATCTCCGGGCCGGCCACCGGGCTCAACTTCCCCCGGGGCGTAGCGGTGGATTCCGCGGGGCACCTGTTCGTGACCAACTTCAGGGCCGAGTCGGTGACCGAGTACGCCAAGGGGGCCACCGGCAACACCGCGCCGGTGGCGACCATCTCCGGGTTCAATACCAAGCTCAGCAGCCCCGTGGGCGTGGCGGTGGATTCCGCGGGGCACCTGTTCGTGGCCAGCCCCGGCGGCGATCTGGTGAGCGAGTACGCCAAGGGCGCCACCGGCAACGCAACTCCGGTAGCGCTCATCGCCGGGTCGGCCACCGGGCTCAGCGGCCCCGTGGGCGTGGCGGTGGATTCCGCGGGGCACCTGTTCGTGACCAACCCCAGCGCTAACTCGGTGACCGAGTACGCCGAGGGCGCCGCCGGCAACGCAACTCCGGTGGCGACCATCGCCGGGCCGGCCACCGGGCTCGACGACCCCGAGGGCGTGGCGGTGGATTCCGCGGGGCACCTGTTCGTGACCAACCTCGGCGCCGACTCGGTGACCGAGTACGCCGAGGGCGCCGCCGGCAACGCAACTCCGGTGGCGACCATCTCCGGGCCGGCCACCGGGCTCAGCATCCCCGAGGGCGTGGCGGTGGCGCCTGCACTGGGGTCGGCGCCGGTGTTGCGGTTTGATGCCCATGCCTACGGCGTGCATGTCCGGGTCGGCAGGTTCACGGTGGGGCCGACCGCGCCAGCGAACCTGACCTGCACCACCAAGCCGGGCAGCGTCCGCGGGCACGCGTTCCACACCACCACCACCGCGGGCGGCACCCGGGCTGGTGATGGCAGCCAGCAGGCGAAAGCGACCAGCACCGTGTCGGGCGGCCAGCCCGGGGTGACCGCATCGGGGTCGATCCGCGACGCCGCGACCGCTGCTACCAGCGGCATCAGCAGCACGGTGACCACCAGCGGGTCGGCCACGTTCACCAGGGTGAAAATCGACGGCACGATGATGCCGTATCACCCGGCGCCGAACACCACGCTGCACCTGCCCCGGGGCACGCTGGTGCTCAACGAGCAGATCCCGGTCACCAACAGTTCCGGGGCCACGGTAGGGATCACGGTCAACGCGATCGACGCCACGTTCGGGCCGGTCCATGCGATCATCGGGCATGCGTCCGCGGCGCTGACCGCGCCGGGCACAACTTGCCCGCCGCCATGACAGGCCAATACGGGGCGGGCGTCAGGTGGCAGGTGTTGTACCGGGCGGGCGAGAGGCGCCTGTCTCCCGCACACACTCAGCGGGCCATCCCGGCTGTGACCCATTGCCCCTAGGTTGGCGTTATGAGCGATGATCGTTTCCAGGTGGTGTGCGAGATTGAGCCGCCCGCGCTGCCGGATCTGATGCATGTGCGCCATCAGATCGGAACCTTGAGCAAGGCGGCTGACGTGTTTTTGATCCCCGACAACCACCTGGGGCGAGCCACCGTCTCCAGCGTCGCGGTCGCCCATGAGGTCGAGGCGATGGGGGGCCGCAGCATCGCGTGCCTGAACTCCCGGGACCGCAATCTGCTCGGCTTCCGCCGGGACATGCTCACCGCAGCGGCCTACGGCGTGGACCAGTTCCTGTTCGTCTACGGCGACAAGCCCAGTTCGGGCGGGCGTACCGGTGAGCTGACCGTGCGGGCGATGATCGAGGAAGCTCGCGACCTGCCTGGCGATCCCGCGTTCGCCGGAGTATCTCCCTTCCGCGTCGGGGTGGCCGCGGCGCTCCGTCCCCTGCCCCACTGGAAGCGAGCCGCCGATTTCATCTTCGCCCAGGTCAGCTTCTCGGTTGAGGCGCTGCTGCGGTGGCGTGAAGGCAACCCGGTGGACGTCCCGGTATTCGCAGGTGTCATGGTCCTGACCAGCCAGGCGCAGGCCCGACGGCTGGCCGCCGTCATCCCCGACCTGGATATCCCGCCCGAACTGGTAAAACAGGTCAGCTCTGACCGGCTTGCCGGGGTCGAAGCGGCGTGCGAGCACGTGCTGAACATCCGGGACACAGGGGCGTTCGACGGCGTGCACCTAGTCCCGGTTACCCGTTACCGGGAAGTCGCTGCCCGCCTTGAAACCGCCTGCTACCCCCGCCGGTAGCGCACCACGGTGCTCACCAAGTCCTACATCCCCCCGTCTTCCTCGCAGGTGCCCAGGTTCCGTCGGAGCGGTCGCCGGGTGAGAGGTCGGCGTAGCCGATCGCAAGCGACGGCCCGAAGGGCCGCCTTTGACGCGGCGACCGCGAGCCGGACAATCGGTGGCGAGGAAGACGGGCCGTGTGCAGCTCCCGGTCAGTGCGACGTATGTGCCCGCACGATCTGCGGTGTCCTCGCGGCGTGGCGGTCCAGGTGACATCGCACCACTGCGCGCGGTTCTGGCCGAAGAATCGATGACGCATTGGTGGGGTGAACCACAGCCCGCCGACCGGATTGCACAGAAGCTGCGCGGCGCCGGCTCCGGCATGTTGTTGGTGGTCGAGATCGGCGGCCAGGTCGCCGGGGGCATCCAGTACAACGAAGAGCAGGACCCGAGGTACCGGCACGCCGGGATCGACATCTTCCTGGGCGGCCGATACCAGGGCCAGGGCGCTGGCGTAGAGGCAATCGGCCTGCTTGCCGGGTTCTTGTTCGACCGGCGCGGCCATCACCGGATCACCATCGATCCGGCGGCGGCCAACCAGCGGGCGATCCGCTGCTATCAGAAGGCGGGCTTCCGGCCGGTGGGCGTGATGCGCCAGTACGAGTGCGGTGGTGGTGGCCGGTTCCATGACGGCCTGTTGATGGACCTGGTTCACGATGACTGGTCCTCATGACCAGCTAATCCGAAAATTGGAGAGTTACTGGGCGCGCGGCAGCGCCGGTGGGCGTCAGCGCAGTCGGGTGGATTGGACCCGGCTGGTTAGG
>Ga0207665_10000234_pt1 | contig 37889 bp, 34 predicted proteins | sample LARL112metaG_FD_184351 | JGI IMG/M metagenome (GOLD analysis project Ga0207665, IMG submission 184351) | Corn, switchgrass and miscanthus rhizosphere microbial communities from Kellogg Biological Station, Michigan, USA - LAR L11-2 metaG... | ecosystem: Host-associated > Plants > Roots >... | reverse complement strand
GGTCGATCCCCGATGCCGATTCCACGTTGCGGATCTGGCCGGTGATCCCCTCATAGATGCCGGTGCCGCCGATGATGGCAACGGTGAACCGGGTCGCGGTTTCCGCGCGTCGCCGAGCTGCTCGTCCTCGCCGCCGCGCTCGAGGTCCCGCCGGTCCTGCTGATCTTCCCGGTCGGCCGGGAGAAGACGGTCGAGGTCCTGCCCGCCCGTCCGCTCGACCCGTGGCATGCCACCCTGTGGCTCGGCGGTGATGCCCGCCTGAGCGAGGATCCCGCCGGGCCGGGAGTGGTCCCGGCGGGCAACATCTCCGCTGTCCCGCTGCACCGCGAGCATGACCGGCTCACCGCGGGACTGGCCGGATATACGCGGGAGTCGCTTCTCAACGCGAGCGACGACGACAGCAGCGGCCGGCTGCTGCGCCTCGGTATCGGGGCGCTGCGGGACGTACGGGCATTCATCCGCGAGCTGGGCCTGACTCCGCCCGCGCTTCCGCCGGGCCTTGCCTGGGTCGACGAGCCGGGTGCTTGACCGTGATCCTCGCTAAGAACCGGCGCAGGTAAGGGCCGGCACTCCGGCGGGAAGGGCTCATCCGATGGCACACGTTGAGGACCGCTGGTATCGCACAGTCCGCAGTGCGGGCGGGACCACCCGCAAAGAGCGCACTCGGCGACATGGCACCGGTCGCCGTTGGCGAGTCCGGTACGCCGACCCGGACGGGCGTGAGCATAACCAGAGCTTCGACCGGAAGGTCGACGCTGACGGGTTCCGCATCAAAGTCGAGGCCGATGTGCAGCGGGTACCTATGTTGACCCAGCCGCAGCGAAGATCACCCTGAGACGATACGCGGATAGCTGGCTGCAGGCGCAGACGTTCGACGACGCAACCCGCGACAGCCAGGAACGCAGGCTGCGCCTGCACGTCTACCCTGTCCTCGGTGGCAAGACGCTAGGTCAGCTGGCGGCGCAGCCGTCGGCGATCCAAGCATGGGTCCGCGGCCTGGCTCGCTCGGCTGCGGCCGATACGGCTATCGCCCGCACCGCGCGTAAGGGCCTGGCTGACACCACTGCCCGCGGGGTGCTCACCACCCTTTCGATGGTGATGAACGCAGCCGTTGACGACGGGCTGATCTCACGCAACCCGTGCGCTAGCCGGTCTGTCCGGGCGCCGCGCCCCCCTGACCGCAAGGTCGTCCCATGGACGGCCGGTCAGGTCTCGGCGGTTCGCGAGGCCCTCCCGGCTCGGTACCAGGCCATGGCCGACGTGGGCCGGTGGCTGGGACTACGCTAGGGCGAGGCCTTCGGTCTGGCGGTCGATGACATCGACTTCCTGCGCCGCGAAGTGCACGTACGCCGCCAGGTCAAGCGGCTCGGCAACGCCCTGGTATTCGCCCCGCCGAAAGGCGGCAAGGATCGCGAGGTTCCGCTGCCAGAGTCGGTCGGCTTGCGGCTGTCGGCGCACATTGCCAGCTGTCCACCAGTTACGGTAACGCTGCCCTGGCGGACGCTGGCCGGGCCGCCTGTCACTGCACAGTTGCTCTTCACGACCCTGCAAGGCCGCGCGATCACACGGACGCCCTTCACCCAGAAACACTGGCATCCAGCACTCAGGAAGGCCGGCATTGCCGTATCGCGCGAGAACGGATTCCATGCGCTGCGGCACTACTTCGCATCCACCTTGCTGTACGACGGCGTGGACATCCGGGCCCTGGCCGCTTATCTCGGCCACCACGATCCGGCGTTCACGCTCCGGATCTATGCGCACCTGGTGCCGGACGCCGCCGAGCGCATGCGCTCGGTGATCGACGAAGAGGCCCGCGTCGAGGCCGACGGCCCGAAGACGGCCCAGACCGCATATTAGTTAGCATCAGTGCAGGTCAGACCCAATCGGATCGTAGTAGTGCGCGTACTGCCAGAGCCCGTTCCTGACCAGCGCATCATCTGATCCCGGCCCGAACCGGTCCGGCGCCAGCGCCGTCATGCCCGGCGGCGCGACTCCGCTGATGATCCAGGCGGCCAGCTCCTCGCCCAGGGCGGGCGAGGAGGAGAACCCCGATCCGTTGCACCCGCTGGCCACCCAGAAGCCGGGCACGCCGGGGACCGCCCCAACCGCGAACCGGCCGTCGGAGCTCATCGTGAACAGGCCGCCGCGGTGCTCGGCGACCTGGTCCGCGCTGGCGGCGGGCACCTCGGCGGCCACCTGGGCCGCGAGCTGCCGGAGCACCCCGAGGTCGAGCGGCACGTCGTCGGTGCTGAACGAGGCCCGCTGCCGGCGCGGGTCGAGCGGCAGCGGGCTGGCCTCGAAGCCGCCGAACATCAGGCCGCCCCGGGCCGGGCGCAGGTACACGGCGGCATCGACCACCCGGGTGATCGGGTCGCCCGGATCCACCTGCGGTGCGGGCTGCGTGATGAGCAGCTGGTGGCGGACCGGCGCCAGTGCCACCCGGACCCCGGCCAGCTCGGCGACCTGGCGCACCCAGCCGCCGGCCGCGTCCACGACCAGCGGCGCCGTGATCGAGCGAGTGGCCGTCTCGACCCCGGTGACCCGGCCGCCGCGGACCGGTACGCCGATGACCGGCTCGTCTTCCAGCACCACCACCCCGCACCGCTGGCAGGCGGCCAGGTAGGCGCGTACCAGGCTGGCCGGCTCTTCGATGTAGATGTCCTCGGGGCACCACAGCGCGTACTCGTCCCCGGTGGCCCGGTAGTAGCTGAGCCCGGCCGCCAGCTGTTCGGCGGTAGCTTCCCGCACGTCGGCTCCCCAGCTCCGCGACTGAGCGAGCTCCCGGCGCAGCAGGTCGCGGTGCGCGGCGGTGCGGGCGATCAGGAAGCTGCCCGGGCGAGCCACGTCCAGCGGCACGCCGGCCCAGTCGGCGAAGCCGACAGCCTTCTCGATGCTCCGCCGGGCGAGCCGGGTGCGCAGCTCGTCGGCCTGGACCGACTTGAACAGGCCGGCCGCGCGCCCGGACGCCTGCGATCCCGCCGTCCGGCGCTCCACCACGGCCACCGACCGGCCGGCCAGCGCGCAGTGCAGTGCCGTGCTCAGGCCGAGCGCGCCGGCTCCCACGACCACGACGTCGGCGTCCACCAGGCCAGTGTGCCGCATGCCGCCCGGCGGGTCAGGCCGTGTCGGTGAGCACGTCGTCGAGGGTGCGCAGCAGCAGGTCCGCGTGTTCGCGGCCGAAGACAAGCGGGGGCCGGATCTTCAGCACGTTCCCGGCGGGGCCGGTCGTGCCGAGCAATATCCCCCGGTCGCGCAGGGCATCGGCCACCGTGCGGGCGGCCGCCGCGGCGGGCGCGCGGCGGTCGTGATCATCGACGAGCTCGACGCCGAGCAGCAGGCCCTCGCCCCGGATATCCCCGATCAGAGCATGCCGTCCGGCCAGGCCGCTCAGGCCCTGGCGAAGGTAGGAGCCGACCTGCGCGGCCTGGTCCGTCAGGCCCTCATCGGTGATGACATCCAGGACCGCGAGCGCGGCGGTGCACGCCACCGGGTTGCCGCCGAACGTGCTGAACAGCTCGGTCCGTTCCGGAACGGCCTGCAGCAGCGAGGACCGGGTCACCAGCGCCGCGACCGGGAAGCCGTTGCCCATCGGCTTGCCCGTCACCACCAGGTCGGGCTCGATCCCGGAAGCCCGGAAGCTCCACAGGTGCGTCCCGCACCGGCCGTAACCGGCCTGGACCTCGTCGGCCACCAGCAGGCCGCCCAGGGCCTGCACTCGGCGGGCCGCTTCGGCCAGGTAGCCCGGCGGCGGGGCCAGCACGCCGTCGGCCGTGAAGCCCGGGTCGACGTACATAGCAGCCAGGCCGTGACCGCCCAGCGCCCGCGCCGCCTCATCGACATGGGCCGCGTACCGTTCGGCCCATCCCGGCGATTCACGCCGGTAGAGGCCCCGATAGCCGTCGGGCGCGGGAACCGTGGCCACGTGGGCGGGCCGCTCCCCCGCCGCCCACTCCTCCGGCGACAGGGCGTGCGTGGCCTCGGTCAGCCCGTGATAGGCGCAGTCGGTCACGATCGCGCCGGACCGCCCGGTGGCCGCGCGGGCGATCCGCCAGGCGAGATCGTTGGCCTCGCTGCCGGAGTTCAGCAGGAGGACGGCGTCCAGCCCGCCGGGCAGGGTCGCGGTGAGCCGTTCGGCCAGCTCGACGATCGCCTCGTGCAGGTAGCGGCTGTGGGTCGCGAGCAGCCGTTGCTGTTCGGCGACCGCCTGCACTACTCGCGGGTGGCCGTGGCCGACCACCGGCACGTTGTTGTAGCAGTCGAGGTAGCGCCGGTCGTCGGGATCGAACAGCCAGGCACCCTGGCCGCGGACCAGGTGCACCGGGCCGGAGTAGAACAGTGGCGAGCGGGGCAGCACCCGCTGGCGGCGCTTGAGCAGGGCGCCGGTGGCCGCCCGGCGGTAGGGCAGCCCGCGGCAGGCGTGGCGGAAACGCCGCGCGACGGCATCCGTTCCGGTGGCCTCGATGCTGTCCAGGAACGCGCGGGCTCCCGGCTCGCTGCTGGTGCTGTAGGCGGTGTTGCCGGGGTAAAGCCCGACCCGCCACGCGGTGACCGCCACCTCCGCGGCCAGCCGGGTCGCCACCAGGTCGGCGAGGAGTTCGGCCTCCTCGTCCTCCAGCGGGGTGACCGAGGCGTAGCCCCCGATCATCGTCTCCGCCGCCTCGATGGCGTCATCGCGGCCGTGCAGCACGTCGGCGATCGCGACCGCCAGGTCACAGACCAGTGGTGCGTGCGTCATGTCCCCGAAGTCCACGATCCCGCTGATCCGGGTGTCCCCGTCGAACAGCACGTTGTCCAGGCTCATGTCGGCGTGGATCACCTGAGCGCGCAGGCCGGGCAGGGCCGGGGCGACCCGGGTCTCGAACCGATCGAGCACGCGCGCGACCTGGGCCCGGCGCGCTTCGTCGGACAGATGGGTGAGCAGCGGGCGGAGCTTGAGCGCGTGGGTGAGGTCCCACAGGATCTCGTAGTCGGCCGCGGGGTGGATGAAGCCGCGCAGCGCCCGGCCCAGCCGGGCTGTGACCTGCCCGAAGGACCGGATCGCGGGGGTGGTCAGCGCGGCGGTCGCGGTGACCCGCCCGGGCAGGAACGTGAACAGTCGAACCGGGTAGGTCCGGCCCTCGGGCCCAGTGATCTCCACCCAGGGTTCGCCCGTCGCGGTGGGCAGGGCGCGCATCACCGGCAGGTCCGGATCCACCTGCCCGATGTGGTGCAGCGCCGCGGCCTGCATCTCCAGGACGTCCCGGCCGTCCGCCGGGTTGGAAATCTTGAGCAGGAAGCGCGGGCCGTCTCGCGTGTCGGCCCGGAAGTTCTGGTCCCGCTCGCCCGCGAGTGGCGTGAGCGGCGCTTCCACGCCGAAGCCGGTCCGCAGGATCTGCCGGGCCGCCTCGATCTCGAAGGCAGGCGGCGTGCTTGCCAGCCGGTCAACGCGCTGCACCATAGGGCCGAAGGCTATCCTGCCCCCGGGTTGTGCCGAACCTGCAGGTCAGCGCGACCCCGCGAGAAGCGCGCCGGGTCCGTCCTCAGCGTCGCCGGTTCACTGACCAGAGGCAGGCGTGATTACCGCGGCCTGAACCGGGTAGCCGGTCGCGACAAGGTCCACAGCCAGGCCGGGAAGACATGGCGGCACAGGCCGTCAGTCTCTGCGAGCACCGTGGGCCCGGCGGTCCCAGATGCCTCCACGCCGCCGGGCCCGCGGCTACGGCAACGACGGGCGTGGCCGGGGGACGCAATAATGCCCGGGTGGCCATTTCAGCAGCGGACGAGGTGCGCACGATCGCGATCAGGCTGGCCGCGCTGGCGCAAGACGGGCTGACCTTCGCCTCCGGCGACTACGACCGGGACCGGTACCAGCAGACGGCACGGCTGGCGGCCCGGTTGCTCGCCGTGCTCAGTGGGCGGCCCGCGAGCGAGCTGACGCTCGAACTGGGCCGTGATAGCGGCTATGCCACGCCGAAGATCGACGTCCGGGGCGCCGTCTTCGACGCCCAGGATCGGGTGCTGCTGATGCGGGAGAAGCTGGACGGCCGGTGGTCACTGCCCGGCGGCTGGGCCGACCCTGGTGACGCGCCGTCGGCCGCGGTCACCCGGGAGATCCTCGAGGAAACCGGGTACGAGGCCGCGGCGGTCAAGCTGATCGCGTGCTGGGACCGCGACCTGCAGCACAACCCGCCACCGCTGCCGGTACACGTCTACAAGCTCTTCTTCCTGTGCCGCGACGCCCGGGCCGTGCGGCCGCCCGACGCCCTGGAGACCCTCGACGTCGGCTGGTTCGACGTCCACGAGCCGCCGGAGCTTTCGCTGGGGCGGGTCAACCACCGCCAGCTACAGCGCGCGCTCGCCCACCACCGTGACCCGTCGCTGCCCACCGAGTTCGACTAGCTCCGCGCCCGTCGTGGAACCGCGCCGGCCGCGATCGCGTCCAAGGTGGTGACAGGCCCGGTCTCAGGCGTGAGACCTGGCCGACGCCGGGAGGTTTCGATGCGCGGCAGTTCCGCCGGGGTGGCGGCGTGCGCGGTGGCCGCCTTCGCGGTCGGCTGCGGCACGGCTCCGGTGGTCGCTCCCATGCGCACCGCGCCTGCGCCCGCGCCGACCAGGACGGTGAACGCGGGCCAGTCCGACGTAGCCGCCGACAGGCCCCTGGGCGTCCGGGTGCGCCCAGGCTGCCAGGATGCCACGCCTGCCGGTCCGGCCCACCGGACAATCATGATCACGCTGGCCGGCAATGGGAAGCGCTACTGTGTGCGGGCCGGCGACACGCTGCGGGTGTTCCTGCGGGCCAGGGGAACCAGCCAGTGGCTGCAGCCACTGGTCAGCGGCGGCGGCGCCGTGGTCACCGCACCGGGTGCCACAACCACGCCCGCGGGAGTCACCCGGGGCTCGTTCGCCGCGGTGCGGCCGGGCCAGACGATCATGACCTCGGCCCTTCCCCCGTGCCAGTACGCGGTGCCGGTGTGGAAGAACGTCTTCGAGCCGGCCGACCCGCTGCCCACAACGTACACGCGGCGGGTATGCCCGCCGGACCATCGCTTCCGTGCCGTGATCATCGTGCTGCGCTGAGCACAGGCGGCCAGTTCGGGCGCCATGCGCCGGCGGGCCGGCGAGTCTCGCGGCCACGGAGCACGCCATCCGGGCGTCTTGGCTTATTCATGGTTTTTTTGGTGTTCGTTGCCATGCCTCATCGGCTGGGAGAGGATCGGCGATGGTTTGCCCGACATCAGGCCGGACCAGATCCGCCTCGGCCCGCTGATCCGTCGGGCACATCGCTGGTGTCGCCGATGGACGAAAGGACAAGCGATTGAAGCGATACGCTCTCGTGACGATCAGCGTCTCGAGCTTCCTGGCGCTGGCGGCTGCCTCGCTTCCCGCGGCTGTTCAAGTCCCGCGTTCCGGGATCCGGCAACAACATGACCTACACGATGACACTGCCCAAGGACCCGAAGAAGCAGCCGAACGCGTCGGGTAAGGGCGGCACGACCTGGAATTTCCAGCTGCGGCCTACGTTCTGGTTCGGCCTTACGCTCTGTGACACCCAGTCTGCTCCGGAGTTCACCAAGACCTGTAAGCCAGACTCCGATCGCAACAACCTGGTCGGCACCAATCCCCAGTCATCGAACTACATGGGCAAGCACCCCGGTACCGCGTTCATGGAGTTGCAGTTCTACGGTCCGGGATACGTTCCCCAGTTCGAGGGGTTCGGCTGCGCGGCCCGCGTGTACTGCGCGGCGATGACCATCGACAGCCGGACGCTGGACCAGAACCACGGCACCGGCACGGGCACCGAGAACACGACCGCCTGCAACAACTTCGTCCTCGGCGGCGGCGAGCCCATCAACTGGGCCTACGTCACCAAGAGCGGTAAGTCCCAGGCCCCGGCGAACCCGCTGTTCACCGGGACCCTCACCCACCCGAACCTCAAGGCGGTCAACCCCAACCTGGCCAAGGACCTGCTGATGAGGCCCGGCGACCGGATCCGCATCCGGATGCACGACACGCGGGCCGGGTTCCAGGTCAACCTCACCGACCTCAGCACGGGCAAGCGCGGCTCGATGACCGCGTCGCTGGCCAACGGATTCGGCCACATCCTGTACACGCCGCACTCGAAGACCTGCCAGGAAGCGCCCTACGCATTCCACCCCGAGTATTCGACCGCCAGCCCGCGCGGGAACGTGTGGACGGCGCACACCTACAACGTGGCCATGTCGGACGAGATCGGCCACTTCGAGAACTGCCTGAAGATCAACGCGCAGTTCAACTGCACCAAGCCCGGAGCCCAGGACCCCAGCCTGGACGCGGACGACGGCAATAGCTTCTGCGTTCCAGGGTCCGATTCCTCCCTCGTCCACATCGACGGCTGCTTCTCGGCGGACTCGGATTTCGACGGGCAGTCCTACGGCAACGACTGGCCCGGCACGAACCCGAACGTCACCATGGACCGGGCCCTGCACCCGTCGCCGGTTCTGTTCACCAGCCCGCTCACGAAGGGGCGGAACTACTCGACCGCGGCGTTCGAGACCGACCTGCCCGCGATCGAGATCCAGGGCGCACAGGCTAGCCCGCCGTTCTGCAACCCGGACACCGGCGCGCACTGCGTGAACCCGCCCAAGGGCGCGCAGTTCTATCCGTTCTTCTCCACCACGATGCGGAACCGAACATGCAACTGGCAGGAAGGCGGCAAGTTCATCCCCGGTACCGTTAATGACTTCGGCGGTAGCTCCAAGGCCGAATTCGGCCCGCTACTGGGGATTGTCTACCCGAGGCCCGGATTCGTCACTCAGAAGCAATTCAGGGACTTCAACAGCGGGCCCATCAAGAACCCCTGCCGGGCACGCTAGGCGCCTTTCCGGACAGGGTCCTCAGATCTAGCGCGCTGGGGGGCGGCCGCCAGGGCCGCCCCCCAGCGTCGCTATCCCTGGCCGATCGGGGACGATGAGAGCAGACCCTCTGGCCGCTGAGAACGGAGAAGCCGCATGGAGACCAGGCCTGGCCCGTGGATCCAGGCTCTGCGGCACTCGCACGAAACGCTTCAGGCCGTAGCCGGACCGCTCGGTGCCGGCCAGCTGGAACGCCGGTCGTACGCATCGCAATGGTCGATCGCCCAGGTGCTGTCGCATCTCGGCTCCCAGGCGGAGATCTTCAGCCTGCTCCTCGACGCCGGCCTGGCCGGGCAGGATCCGCCCGGGCAGGACGCGTTCCCGCCGATCTGGGAGGCATGGAACGCGAAGAGCCCGGACAACCAGGCGGCCGACGCGCTGCGAGCCGACCAGGCCGTGACCGTGCGGCTGGAGTCCCTGGATGACACGCAGCGCGAACGGCTGCACCTGCACGCGTTCGGGATGGACCTCGACACCACGGGGCTGGCCCGGATACGCCTGGGCGAGCACGCCGTTCACACCTGGGACATTGCGGTCGTGCTGGACCCGGCGGCGACGGTGGCCCCGGATGCCGTCGTTCTGCTCGTCGACACCCTGGGCCAGCTCGTGACCTGGACGGCCAAGCCCCGCGGGCAGCGGCGCAGGCTGCGGGTGTCAACCAGCAGCCCGGTGCGCCACTACATGCTCGACATCGGCGAGACGGTCACGCTCATGCCCACCGAGGGCAACAGCATCCGACCGGAGCTGGCCCTGCCCGCGGAGGCGTTCGTCCGGCTGGTGTACGGGCGGCTCGACCCCGCGCATACCCCGCCGGTGGAAGCCACGAGAGTAGATCTCGACGAGTTGCGCCAGGTCTTCCCCGGATTCTGAACGGTTGCGTGGCCGGCCTGACGCTCAGGCCTGATGCCGCCGCCGTGAGACTACGTGGCTCGGACCGGTCTCGCTCCCGCGCGGCGGGGCGTCTGCGGGCCGCTGCGTGCGTAGTATGTGCCCTGCTCGCGCCGGTCGCCACCCGCCAGGCCGGCAGGCCGGACGCAACCGGGTGCCGGGGTTTGCCGACGCGGCGATCGGTAAGGACCGGATGTGAAGATCGCAGTGCCGTGCGCTCCAGGGGGTGGTCGACGTGACGATCGCGAAGGTTAGCGCGGTGGCTGACGGTCATCCGGCCCACCGGGCAGGGGCACGCGGCCAACCAGGTGACGCCGCGGCCGGATCAGGTCATCCGGGCCGGTCATGACGCCCGAGGTCGACCTGCTCGCCGGGTCCCGCGCCGTGCTGATCGGGGTATCCGCCTACGAGTACGAGGAGTTCCCGCCGATCCGCGCGGCCCGCAACAGCCTGCAGGCGATGCGCTCCCTGCTGGCCGACCCGGCCCTCTGCGGCTGGCCGTCCGAGCAGGTCACGGTGATCCCCAACCCCATCTCCGCGGCCGACCTGGCCGCGAACATCGCCGACCTGGCCGAGGACACGGCCGGTGTGCTGCTGCTCTACTACGTCGGCCACGGCGTCCTGTCGGCTCGCGGGGAGCTGTGCCTGACCGTGACGTCCACCCGTCCCGATCGGCCGAAGATCAGCGGCCTGCCCTGGGACACCGTCGCGGACGTGCTGCGCGGCTGCCCGGCCAGCCGCCGGCTGGCCATCCTGGACTGCTGTTTCGCTGGCCAGGCGATCGAGGCGCTCACCGGGGACGGCGACCCCGGCCTGGCCGACATCGCGCACGTCGAAGGTGTGTACACGCTCACCGCCACGACCCGCAACCGGGCCGCTCACGTGCCGCCGCCCGGCCAGCAGGACACCGCCTGTACGTCGTTCACCGGCGAACTGCAGGACCTGATCCGCAGCGGCCTGCCCGGCAAGGCGCCGGAGCTGACGTTCGACGACATCTACCCAGCCTTGCTCCAGCGGCTGCGGGGCAAGGGGCTGCCCGCTCCCGGCCAGCGCGGCACCGACGCCGCCGGCCAGTTCGCCTTCACGGCCAACGCGGCGGTAGCTCCGGGGCCATCCGCCCGCAACCGCTCTGCCGATCCCCCGGCCGGGCAGCTCCCGGCTGAAGGGCTGGCAGCAGGAGAAGCCGACTCCCCCGTACCCGCCGACGGGGATCCTCCGCCGGACCAGGCGGGCCGGTCGCGGCACGCCAGCATCGTCACCGACGCGCTGCGGGCTGCTCACTCGATCACCGGCGAGGGTGCCCAGGCGCGGGCGCTGGCGGCCGTGGCCGAGGCCCTGGCCCCCGTCGACTCGGACCGCGCCGCCCGGCTCGTCATCGACGCCGACCGCGTCGCCCAGTCAACCCCCGGGGAGAACCCGAGGGCGGCGGCGGTCGCTGTCGTCACCGGGCCGCTGGCCGCCGTCGACCCCGACCGGGCCGAACGCGCCGCCGAGTCGATCACCGGCGCCGGCCCGAAGGCGCAGGGGCTGGCCGCCATGGCCAAGGTGCTGGCCGTGACCGATCCCGACCGCGCCGCCCGCCTCGCCGCCGACGCCGAAGCCCTGGCGGAGTCGATCTCTCAGCCGAACGCCAAGGCATCGGCGCTGGCCGCGGTGGCCGGCGGGCTGACCCCCACCGACTCCGACCGGGCCGAACGGGTCGCGCACTCGATCACCGACGCGAGCCCGAAGGCGCTGGCGCTGGCCACCCTGGCCAGGGACCTGGCCGTGACCGATCCCGACCGCGCCGCCCGGCTCGCCGCCGACGCCGAACGCAGCAGCCAGTCGATCAGCGGCGCGAGCCTCAGGGCGCCAGCGCTGGCCGCCGTCGCGTGGGCCATGTCCGCTACCGATCCCGGCCGGGCCGTGCGGCTTATCGCCGACGCCGAACGGCTGGCCCAGTCGATCCCTGACCCGAACGGCAAGGCGTCGGCGCTGGCCGCGGTGGCCGAGGGTCTGGCCGCCACCGATCTCAATCACGCCGAGCGCCTGGCCCAGTCCATCACCACCGCGAGCTCCCGGGCCCTGGCGCTGTCCGCCGTCGCGAAGGCGCTGGTGACCGGCGATCCCGGCTCCGGCGCCGACACCGCCTGAAGGCGGCCGCGTCCTGCCGTCAGACGCGCCGACGGCCTCGCTCGAGCCCGCTGACGCGCAGCACGAGCAGCACAACGATCGCGCCGAGGACCGAGCCAATGATGCCGGCCGGGTGGAACCGGTGAGGCGCGAAGCGCTGGTAGTCGATCAGGTTCCAGATGAACCCACCGACGAACGAGCCCGCGATGCCCAGCAGGATCGTGCCCAGGATGCCGATCGGGTCCCGACCCGGGACCAGCAGCCGGGCCAGCAGTCCGGCAATGAGCCCGACAACGATGAGGATGACTATGAATCCCACCATGAGGTGACGGCTACCACATTTTCGGCGGATCATGCAGCGCGGGCAGGATGGCGGCATGGCTCGTCGCGCGCCCCGTCATGACCGCGATGCTGGCGGTCCGGCCGAACTGCTGGCGGCCAAGGCCGCCTTGCGGCAGGAGATCTGGTCCGCCATGCGCGCGGCGAAGGTGGCCCGGTTCCCGGGTGCCGCCGGGCGCATCCCGAATTTCACCGGCGCCGAGGCGGCCGCCGAGCGGCTGCGCGGGGCGCCCGCCTGGCATGCGGCCGAGACGCTTAAGGCCAATCCGGACTCCGCCCAGCTGGCGGTGCGCCAGCGCGCGCTGGAAGACGGCAAGACCGTGTACATGGCTGTGCCACGACTGGCCGGGCCCGAGCCGTTCTTCGCCCTCGATCCGCACGAGTTGCGTGAGCCGCCCCGCAAGGCGGCCTCGATCAGCGGCGCGGCCCGCTCGGCCCGGCGGGTCAAGCTGGCCGAGCTGTCCCCGGTGGACCTGGTGGTGATGGGCGCGGTCGCGGCCGGCGAAGACGGCGCCCGGCTGGGCAAGGGCGGCGGGTTCGCCGACCTTGAGTTCGCGCTGGCCTCCGCGGCGGGCCTGATCGGGACGGGCACGCTGTGCGTCACAACCGTGCACGAGATCCAGGTACTAGCCGCGGGAACGATCCCGATGACCGGCCACGACGTAACGGTGGATTTGATCATCACCCCGGAGCGGGTCATCGACTGCCGCCGCCGGCACGGTCCCCGGCCGGCCGCCGGGGTCCGCTGGGACGACCTGACCGAGGAGAAGATCGCGGCGATACCGCTGCTGGTGGCGCTGCGGGCCGGGCGGCACTGAGCCGGTGGCCGTCAGCGCGAAGCGTTGGGACTGCCATGACGCTGCTAATGCTCCGCGTCAAGGAATGGCCTTCCTCCCAGCCCGCCGAATGGCCGTCGGCGCGGCCTCACTCCGGGCCCGCGTAGGAGCCCGCGGTCTGCGGGAACATCGCCCTGACGATCTTGAAGTTTGACACGTCGACGGTCGCGTCCATGTGCAGGTACACGGCAGCATCACGGAAATACTTCTCCACCCCGGTCTCGAGCATCGCCCCGTAACCGCCGTGCAGTTCGACGGCGTGCCGGCAGACCTCAAGGATCTCCTGGGACGCGAATACCTTCACCATGTCGCCCAGGCGGCCCGCGTCGGGGTGGTTCTCGTCAACGGCACGGGCCGCGTGGCGCAGTAGCGCGCTCACCGCCTCCAGCTTGGTCGCCATCGCGGCCAGGCGGACGGCGACCGCCTGGTGCTTGATCAGGATCCGCCCGCCCTGCACGCGCTGCTGGACGAACGCGGCGGTGTCGCCGAACGCGGCGATGCCGATGCCGAGGTTCTTCGCGCCCTGGATGATCTTTCCAGGCCGGAAATAGACGCCTGCCTTACCCAGCGCGTCGTCCCGGGCGAGAAGGTGATCCTCGGGAACGCGGCAGTCGTCGAAGACGATCTCGCCATTGTTCATAAAGCGGCCGCCGATGGTCTCGTTGCACCGAGTGACCTCGAGCCCGGGCGTGGCGCGTGGCACCAGGAAGCTGCTCGTGCCCTCCAGCAGGCCCGCCGACCGGTCGGTGTTCGCGTATACGACGTACAGGCTGGCGTCGTAGCCGTTGCTGATGAATTGCTTGCGGCCGTTGATCCTCCACTGCCCGTTCTCCAGGACGGCCGTGGTATCCATGTTCGCCTGCGGCACGTTGTAGGGCAGCCAGCGGTCGGAGGCGCCCCGCGGCTCGGTCAGGCAGTGCGCCATCAGGAACTGCGGGTCGGCCAGGTAGCGCGGGAACCACTCGTCCTGCAGGTGCGGCGGGGCCAGCGCGCGCAGCAGCACGGAGATCTTCCAGTTCTGCACCAGCTTGTCGGCGAGCCCCGCGTCGCCCCGCGCGATCTCGGTCGCGATGATCGAGAACGTCTGCGCCTCGGTGGCCGCTTCGAGCCCCACACCGCCGTACTGCTGCGGGACGCCGAGGCCGCGCAGGCCGGTGCGGTCGGCCTCGGCCAGGATCTCGGCGGGCAGCCGGCGAGCCGGGTCGAACCGCCATTCGCGCTCCCGGTCCGCCTCGATGAACGGCCGGACAACCTCGTCCACGTAGCGCCGGCAGGTGTCCCGCATCAGGCGCTGCTCGTCCGACAGATACCGGTCTGGCACCTCGCCAACTCTGTCCATGACACCTTCTCTCCGTGACGGCTCGTCAGCCGTCCTTGGCGGGAGGGGATCCGCCGGGTACGGACGGGGAATCCTGGGCCGCGAGATGGTACTCAACCCGGGCGGCCGGAATGCGCTCCTCCTCGTGGGCCAGCATGGCCTGCGCGCGGGCATCGGCGGCGGTCGGGCGGTTCACGTCCAGGGCTCGTGGCCACAGGTGCGCATAACGGACGGCGTTGACCTCGGCCGCGTAGACCAGCGCCTGGCTGACCAGGTAGAGCAAGGCGAACAGGCCCGCTACGGTGGCAAAACTGCCATAGACGGGGCCGGCCTTGGTCACCAGCCTGGCCAGCAACGGCGCCCCGGCGTTGAGCACCACGGTCACCGCCACCGCACCCAGGATGGCCCCGGGCCATAGAGCGCGCAGGGGTGTCGGCCGGGCAAGCAGTGTCCTGGAGCCGAACAGCAGGACCACGAAGACGACCAGACCGGACCCGAGCACCGCCGCGGCCCGCTGCACGCCCGGCTGGCTGGGCAACGCGGTGGCCACCACCGTGAGCGTCCCGACGGACAGCGCCCCCAGCAACAGCATGGCCAGGATCGCGAACACCCGGAGGTACCGCGAGAAGAAGCTGGCTCGCAGCCGGTACGGGACCGCTGCGACGTGATTCAGCGTCTGATAAGCGGAGAACACGACACCGGTTCCGGAGAACAGCAGGCCGATGAGCCCGATGGTGAACGGGACCGCGGACGTCGGCAAGGTCGTCACCGCGTGGTCTACCGTGGATTGCAGCGCCTCGGGCACGATCGCGGTGATCAGCCGCTGACGCAGGGCCGGGTGGTCGGTCAGCACCCGGGACAGCACGGCCACCCCGATCAGCAGCAGCGGGAAGATGCTCAGGAACCCGTAGTAGGTGATGAGTGCCGCCTCCCGGCCGCCCTCGTCGTCGCCGTACTTCTTCACCACCGCGTAGGGGAAGCCCAGCACGCGGTGCCTGCGCTGCAGCCGATCCGCCCAGGCGATGATCCGGTTCACCTGGCCGCTCAACCCCGGCAAGGTCATGACCCCCCCTCCCTGGCGCCGTGCCCTGGCAGTTCATCATGCCCGGCCGCCGCTGGCTTCCTGGCTGAAGCGACCCTGGCGGAAGCGATGAGCATCACGCTCATGACTACGGCGGCCCAGAAGGCTCCCAGCGCATACCCGCCCAGAACGTCGGTCAGCCAGTGCGCACCCAGGTAGATGCGTGAGAAGCCCACCACCAGCGCGACGAGCACCGCTGCGCTGCACAGCGCCAGTTTCACCCGCGGGGATCTTCCGGCGCCCAGGATGATGGCGAGCACCGAGTAGAAGGCGACCGTCTGCGTCGCATGACCGGAGGGAAACGCCGGAGCCGGGAAATGCCCGATCCATACCGACTGGGGCGGCCGCGGCCTGCCGACCAGGACCTTGACGATGTCATACAGTGCCACGGCGCCTGCTACGGCGGCCCCCAGCAGGATCAGCGGCCGCCACTGGTGCCGCCACCGCGCGAACCACCCCCCGACGATCAATCCCAGGGGAATGATGACCGCCGTCGACCCGAGCCAGGTCACCACCCGCATGATGCTGGTCAGCCACACGGTCCGATGAGCGACCACCCAAGCCGTGACGTGGGTGTCGAGCTGGGCGGACTGCTTGTGGCTCACTACGTACCAGGTGAGTCCGCCGAAGGCCCAGGCCGCGAGCACCCCCGCCGAGATGGTGAGCGTCAGCCAGAATCGCCGGGTTTCCAGCCGGGCCGACCGCTCGGCGGGCGTACGCAGCACCAGCGAGGCGATCAGGCTGATCACGAGCAAGCCGAAGAGTGCCAGCCCGGTGAGAAAGACAGCCACGACACACTCCCCCGCGGCCCGGCAGCGCCGCGTCTGTTCCAGCATGGCGCGTTCGGCCATGCAAGAAAGTCGTTCCCGGGCCGGGTCACACTCAGATGACGCCGTGGTGGTGGTCAAGCCGGGCGCTGATGTAACCGCCGGGCAACTGCGCGATTACGTGAAGGCTCAGGTGGCCGCGTATAAGTACCCGCGCGCGGTATGGCTCACCAGCGAGTTGCCGAAGGGACCGACCGGAAAGATCGTCAAGCGCGAGATCGTTCTTCCCGACGATCTCCGGCTGTGATAAGGCTGAGCCATCCGGCCTCTCACCTACCCGGGGGCAGCAGATGACGACCGCGTCGGACATGCCGACTGACAACGAGCAGCTCGCCGACGAGGCGGCACCACTGGACGCGCTGCTCGTCGACGCAGCTCTGGGCCCGGCCCGCCGATTCCTGCCTGACGCGTCGACCGCCAGGTTCGCAGTCGGTCTCGCCCGCAGGCCAGGCACCACCGCCCGGCGGGCAGGCGGGCTGGCCGCCGAGCTCGCGCGGATCGGCGCCGGAACATCGGCGCTGGCTCCCGCCAAGCGAGACCGCCGGTTCGCCGACGCCGCGTGGACCGAGAACCCGTTGCTGCGCCGCGTCGTGCAGGCGTACCTCGCGGCCGGGCAGACAGCCGATCAGCTCGTCGGTGACGCCGAGCTGGACTGGCGGGCGGAAAAGCGCGTCCGTTTTCTTACCGAGAATCTGGCCGAGGCGCTCTCGCCGAGCAACGTGCCGCTGGTGAACCCCGCGTCGGCGAAGGCAGCCATCGACACCGCCGGCCTCAGCCTCGTCCGCGGCGGGATCAGCCTGCTGCGTGACCTGGCCGCCCGGCCGCGCGTCCCCGAGATGGTCGACACGTCCTCGTTCGCGGTGGGGCGCAACATCGCGGTCACGCCGGGAGCGGTGGTGCTGCGCACGGAGGTCATTGAGCTGATCCAGTACCGGCCGCAGACCGAGCGGGTCCGGGAGGTGCCACTGCTCGTCGTCCCGCCGACGATCAACAAGTACTACGCGCTGGACCTGGCCCCCGACCGCAGCCTGGTCGAGTACCTGGTCCGCAGCGGCCAGCAGGTGTTCGTGGTCTCCTGGCGCAACCCGGACGGGCGGCACGCCGGCTGGGGCCTGGATACGTACGTTCAGGCGGTGCTTGACGCGCTTGACGCCGTGCAGCGGGTCACCGGGTCCGACCAGGCCGTGCTGACCGGAGCCTGCGCCGGCGGCATCATCGCCAGCATCACGGCCGCCCATCTGGCCGCGATCGGCCAGCGGAGCCGGCTGTCGGCCTTCGCCCTGCTGGTGACCGTGCTCGACACCGAGCAGGCCGGCACCGTGGGCGCGCTGGTTGACCGGCGGCTGGCGTCGGCGGCGAAGGCCATGTCGGCGCGTCGCGGTTACCTGGACGGCCGGGCCCTGGCCGAGGTGTTCGCCTGGCTGCGCCCCGGCGACCTCGTCTGGAACTACTGGGTGAACAACTACCTGCTGGGCAAGAAGCCGCCGGCGTTCGACGTCTTGTTCTGGAACGCCGACACGACCCGGATGAGCGCGAGGCTGCATGCCGATTTCGTCGACCTGGCGATGGACAACAAGCTCGTCAGCCCCGGAGCGCTGACGGTGCTCGGCACCCCCATCGACTTGTCGCAGGTCGACGCCGACGCGTACATCGTGGCCGGCATCGCCGACCACATCACGCCCTGGCAGAACTGCTACCGCAGCACGCAGCTGCTCGGCGGCAAGAGCCGGTTCATCCTGTCCACCAGCGGTCACATCGCCGCGCTGGTGAACCCGCCGGGCAATCAGAAGGCCCGCTACCAGGTCAACAAGGGCAACCCCGCGAACCCGGCGGACTGGCTGAGGACCGCCGACACGGATCAGGGCAGCTGGTGGCCCGACATGGTGGCGTGGCTCGGCGAGCGGTCCGGCGGCGAGAAGCCGGCGCCGGAAGAGCTCGGTGGCGGCGGGCTGCGACCGCTCGCCGACGCACCGGGCACCTACGTGTTCGACACCTGACCGGGAGACGCCGTGTATTCCGACATTGGCCGCTCGCTAAGCACCGACTACTTCCTGATCGCCGACCAGCTGACCCGCGAGGAGCTCAGCTACCTACGGCGGACCCGCGACTTCGTGGACGACGAGGTGCTGCCGGTCATCAATGGCTACTGGGAGCGCGCCGAGTTCCCGTGGCCGATCGTGGAGAAACTGGGCAAGCTCGGGGTCGTGGGCGACGGCATCGAGGGTTACGGCTGCCCGCCGATGAGCCCGATCGCCACCGGGCTTGTCCACATGGAGCTCAACCGCGGCGACGGAAGCCTAGGCACGTTCGTGGGCGTGCAGGCCGGGCTCGCGATGCAGTCGATCGCCATGCTCGGGTCTGAGGAGCAGAAACAGCGCTGGCTGCCCGGCATGGCCCGGCTGGACAAGCTGGGCGCGTTCGCGCTCACCGAGCCGCTGCACGGCTCGGACTCCGTCTCGCTGGAGACGTCAGCACGCCGGGAGGGCGACGACTGGGTGATCAACGGCGCGAAGAAGTGGATCGGCAACGGCACGCTCGCCGACGTCGTCGTGGTGTGGGCCCGCGACACCGCGGACCACCAGGTCAAGGGATTCCTGGTGGGCAAGGGCACACCGGGCTATGACGCGAAGCGGATCGAGGGCAAGGGGTCGCTGCGCGCGGTGTGGCAGGCCGAGATCGCGCTGACCGATGTGCGGGTGCCCGAGGAAGACCGGCTGCCGGGCGCGAACAGCTTCCGGGACACCGGCCGGGTGCTGGCCGGGACGCGCAACGCGGTGGCGTGGGGCGCGCTGGGCCACGCGACCGCCGCCTACGAGGTCGCCGTCGGCTACTGCCGGCAGCGACAGCAGTTCGGCAAGCCGCTGGTGAACTTCCAGATCGTGCAGGACCGGCTGGTCAAGATGCTCGCCGAGGTCTGCTCGATGCAGCTGTACTGCCTGCGGCTCGGCCGGCTGATCGAGGAGGGCCGGCTGACCGACACGATCGCGGCGCTGGCGAAGATGAACAACACCCGCAAGGCCCGGCAGGTCATCTCCGAGGCCCGGGATCTGCTCGGCGGAAACGGCATCCTGCTGGACTTCCACGTGATGCGGCACATGGCCGACATCGAGGCGATCCACACCTACGAGGGCACCGAAACCATCCAGACCCTCATCGTCGGCCGGGACATCACCGGCGCGAGCGCCTTCACCTGACACCCGAGCCCGCGATCGGCCTGTGATGATTTCAGGCGAAGGGAAACCGAATGGACGAGCGGACCATCGAAGTCGTGATCGAGATTCCGAAAGGCAGCCGGAACAAGTACGAGTTCGATCACGAGCGGCATGTGATGCGACTCGACCGGCGGCTCTTCACCGCGACCGTCTACCCCGCCGACTACGGCTTCGTCCCCGACACCCTGGCCGAGGACGGCGACCCGCTGGACGTGCTGGTCCTGCTGGCCGAACCGACGTTCCCCGGCTGCCACATCGACGTCAGGCCGCTGGGTGTCTTCTGGATGCGGGACGAGAAGGGGCCGGACGCCAAGGTCATCTGCGTGGTAGCCGGAGACCCCGATTATGCGCAAATCCGGGAACTAGGCGACCTGCCGGGGCATCTCCTCGACGAGATCGAGCATTTCTTCGATGTGTACAAGGACCTTGAGCCCGGCAAGTCCACCTTGACCGCAGGCTTCGAAGGCTCCGAGGCCGCCTGGAAAGTGATCAAGGACGCGGTTAATCGCATGACGGGCGAGGCCTAGGACGGCGGGGCCCCGCATGCCACCGCTCCCGCTGGCCGCGACCTGCACGCCCAGGAGGCGAGCTATGCGCGGCGCCCTCAGGGCAGCGGCGGGTACGGATACTCCGGCGAGCGCTGCTGGAAGGACAGGATGCCGGGGTTGCGGACGATGCCATCGCGGATCTCGATGGCTCGCGCGATGACCGGCTCGCAGGCCCAGGCCTCGGGCCCGCCGAGCACCGTGCTCAGATAGGGCAGCAGAGCCTCGCTGATCTCCCAAGTGGCGGAGTTCCACAGCAGCGAGGGGCTATGGTCCACGGCGTAGTAGTGGACACCGTCACCGACCGTGAACATCGGATCCGCGAATGACGTGGGGCGGGCCCAGCTGAATCCCATCCCGGCGTCGCACGATACGTCGACGATGAGGCTGCCCGGAGTGAACGCGGCCAGGTCGTCGCCGGTGACGAACATCAGCGGCGCGCTGGGCTGCTGCAGCACGCAGTTAACGAGGATGTCGAAGCCGGCAACGTAGTCGGCCAGCGGCATCGGCCCCTCTTCACCGAGGACCTGACACCGGCCGGGACGATCGGGATCGCGCTCGAACTGCACGAACCGGACCGGCTGCGCCGGCGGGGATACGGCGCTGACATCCCGCATGGTGAGGACGTCGATGTCGGTCACGCCGTGCGCGCTGAGCGCGGTCACCGCACCGCGGCCGGTCGCACCGAAGCTGATGACCGCGGCGCGGAGCGGGCGCCCGTATTCACCGGTGATCCCGATGAGCTGCATGGCGTGCAGCACCGAGCAGTAGCCGGCCATCTCGTTGTTCTTGTGGAAGATATGCAACCGGAACGAGCCGTCGCGGTGCCAGTGATTCATCGCCTCGAACGCGATCAGGGTCAGCCGCCGGTCGATGCCCTGCTGCGTGATGTCCGCGTTCTGCACGCAGTGCGGCCAGCCCCATAGGACCTGGCCCGCCCGCATTTCCGCCAGGTCTGGCGCCAGCGGCTTGGGCATCAGAATCACGTCGCATTCGGCCAGCAACTGCTCGCGGGTGCGCAGGCCGGCGACCAGGCCGGCCAGCCGCCCGTCCAGCACGCCGAACCGCTCGCCGTAGCCATGCTCGAGGTAGATGCGCTGCCGCAGGTCGGCCGCGATCCCCTCGATGTGAAGCGGGTGAATCGCCTGCCGCAGCTCGTTCTCCTTCCGTGACCGGGCCATCACCCCGACGCTGAGCCGATCCACGCGCCCTCCCTCGACTGGAACTGTCGCCGCAGGCCGCCCGCTGCTCATGTCATCGTGCGGCGCCGCGACACCATGCGCAACGGGCAGACAAACTAGCGCCTCGACGATGCAGGGGGCGAGCCGGCGCCAGGCTATTACGAGCGGGGTCCGCTCACGGGCGCTCCGTCACGTGTGCTGGCTGGCCCTGTTCCGCCCGCGGTCGGCGGCCGCGTCGTGGCAGGCGCGGATGAAGTCCCGGACGGCGGGCCGGCGGTCGCGCTGGCGCCACGCCACCGCGAGCTGGGCCGGCTCGAGGTCAGCAACCGGGATGCAGGTGATCCCGGGGCGGGAGTAGACGACGGCGTTGCCCTCGGCCAGCAGGGTCACCGCCGCGCCGGAGGACACGATCTCGAAGACCTCGTCGGCCGAGGTGACCTCGGCGGCGACCCGGGCGGGCCGGCCGGCCCGCCGCCCGGTGGCCAGCCAGAACTCGCGGGTCGGCCCGGCCGAGGCGGGCAGGGCGGCGAATGGCTCGCTGACGATCTCGGCGAACTCGACGGCCTCGCGCCCGGCGAGCGGATGCCGGCTGCTGATCGCCACAAACCGGCGCTCGGTGACCAGGATCTCGAATTCGACGTCGGCGGCATCGACGGGCAGCCACAGGAACGCGGCGTCGGTGGCCTGGTCGGACAGTCCCGCCGTGGGGTCGCCCCAGCCGAAGGACCGCAGCTCGACGTGCCAGCCGGGCTGGCGCTTGGCGAAGTGCTCGATGATGCCGGGGTACAGTTCGCGCCCGATCGAGGTGAGGGTGCCGACGCGGAGCACGCGCGCCTCCTCGGCCGCGGCGTCCGCGACGGCGGCGGCCCCTTCGTCCCAGTCGTCCAGCAGCCGGCGGGCCACCGTGTACAGGATCGTCCCGGCCGTGGTGAGCTGGACCTGGCGCCGGTCCCGCCGGAACAGCTGGGCGCGCAGCGTCGTCTCCAGCCCCCGGATCTGCTTGCTCAGGGCCGGCTGGGAAATGTGCAGCCGCTCGGCGGCGCGGGTGAAGTTCAGCTCGTCGGCGACCGCGGCGAAGTAGCGCAGGTCCCGGAGATGAGCATCCATAGCCAACAGTTATCACGGCTTGTCTTGGACAGCGCCGCGGCCAGCGCGCAGGATCGCGCCTAGAAGGTCACCACGAGCAAGGAGCGGCCATGGCCGGACCGGTCATCCACACCTACCGGGCAGCCGAGCCCGGGCTGAACGTCAACTCGTACCTGGTCGAGGCCGAGTCGGGCGTGGTCGTAGTCGATACCAACCTGCTGGTCTCCGACATCGGGGCCTTGCGCGCGCGGCTCCGGGCGCTGCGGAAGCCGCTGCTCGCGATCTTGGTGACCCATCCCCATCCGGACCACTTCAACGGGGTGGCCGCGGTGGTCCAGGACCAGGAGGTGCCGGTCTACGCGGCCGCCACCGTCGGCAAAGTCATCGAGCAGATCGCCGAGGCCAAGCGGGAACAGTGGTCGCCCGTCTACGGCCCGGAATGGCCCGCGCAGACCTATTACCCCGATGTACTGCTGGCCGACGGGGACCGGGTGCAGCTCGCCGAGCTGACCTTCACCGTGCGCGAGGTGGGCCCGGCCGAAAGCCACGCCGACAGCTACTTCCTGCTCGCCGCCGATGGCCGCCCGCCGGTCGCCTTCGTCGGTGACCTTGTGTTCCACGGCACCCACCCCTACACGGCCGACGGCCATTCGGCCAGCTGGCTCGCCGCGCTGGACCTGCTCGCTGGGGAACTCGCCGACGTCGGCACGCTGTACCCCGGGCACGGTGCCCCCGCGGGGCCGGGCGTGCTCGCCGAGCAGCGCCGCTACCTGCTCTATTACCGGGAGCTTGTGCGGCGGCTGGCCGATGGCGAGCCGCGGCTGCCGGAGGCGGCCAAGGCCGAACTCGACGCGGAGATGCAGTCCTTCCTGCCCGACGCGCCGCTGACCTGGATGATCGGACTGGGCGCCGATGCCGTGGCCGCCGAGCTCGCCCGCGCAGAGGCTGGCTGACCGACGAGGCACCACCCACGGAGGAACGACTCGCACGGAGGCACGACCGACCGCGCCTATCCTGGCTGACCTGCGGCCGTGCTGTCGCGGCGCCTTCACGTAATCTCCACAGGCGCGCCAGCCGACCTGCACATGAGCTTGGTGGCCTGCGCTGACGGCCGGGTGTCTGGCGAACGCCTGGCGAACGACGCCGGCCCTACGTTCGCGGTGCCTGCGCATCGGGCCGGCCATGGGAGGGCGTTCCATATGAGGACAACATCAGCCGATAGCGCTGTCGGGGCCAGGCTGAGCAGGCACCCGGTGACACGACCCGTCCTGTTCGTGATCGATGACGAGCCCGGAGTGATGAACACGCTCCGCGACGATCTCGGCCGGCGGTTCGGCCGGGATTTCCGGATCATCGGTGAGTCGTCGCCCGCCGCCGGCCTGGCGCGGCTGCGCGCGATGGCCGGCCGGCACGAACCGGTGGCACTGGTCGTCGCCGGCCACCAGATGAGCGAGATGGCCGGAGTCGACTTCCTGGCTCGCGCGCATCACCTGCACCCGCTGGCCAAGCGGGTGCTCCTGGTGGAGCGCGACTACTCGGCGAGCAGCCCGGTCGTCCAGGCCATGACACTGGGCCAGGCCGATTACCACCTCACTAAGCCCTGGATGCTCGAACAAGATCTTTACCGCGCGGTCAGCGGGTTCCTGGCCGACTGGGCCAAGGACCAGGAAGCCGGCTTCGAGCTGTTCCGCGTCATCGGACCGCTCAACGACCGCCGCACCCACGAGCTGCGGGAGCTGTTCACCCGGTTCAGCGTCCCGTTCCAGTTCCACGGCGCCGATACCGAGCCCGGTCGCCAGTTACTCAAAGAGCGGGGCCTGGACGCGTCGCGCCTGCCGGTCGTGGTCCGCCACGACGGCTACACGATGGTCGACCCCACGGGGGCCCAGATCATCAAGGCCACCGGCGGGACCATCGACAACGACATTGACGCGTGCGATGTCGCCATCGTCGGGGCTGGGCCTGCCGGACTCGCGGCCGCCGTCTACGCCGCCTCCGAAGGCCTCCAGACGGTCGTGCTCGAAGAGACCGTGTCCGGTGGCCAGGCCGGGAGCAGCCCGATGATCCGGAACTACCCGGGCTTCCTGCATGGCATCAGCGGGCATGAGCTCACCCGCAACGCGTGCGAGCAGGCCTGGATGTTCGGGGCGCACATGGTGTTCTCCCAGCCCGCAGCCGGCCTGGAGTGCCGCGGCACCGACCACGTCGTGCACCTCGGCCACGGCGGCCAGGTCGCCGCGAAGGCGGTCATCGTCGCGCCGGGCATCTCCTGGCGTCGTCTCGGGGTGCCGCGTCTTGAGGCGCTGGTCGGCGCGGGCGTGTTCTACGGCGCGGCCGGGACCGAGGCCGGGGCGATGGAAGGCCGCGACGTGTTCGTCGTGGGCGGCGGGAACTCGGCCGGCCAGACCGCGCTGCACCTGGCCCGGTATGCCCGGCGGGTCACGATGCTGGTGCGGGCGGACGGCCTGGCGCGCTCGATGTCGGACTACCTGATCCGGGAGATCGAAGCCACCTCCAACGTCACGGTGCGCCCGCGTACCGAGGTTGCCGACGGCCACGGTGCGGCCTACCTTGACGGGCTCACCCTGTACGACCGGCAGCACGACCGGAAAGAGCAGGTTGCGGCGGCGGCGCTGTTCGTGCTGATCGGCGGCGCGCCGCGCACGCAATGGCTGCCCGCGGCCGTTCAGCTGGAGTCCGGCTACATCCTGACCGGGCGGGACATCGTCCGGGACGGCGCGGCGCCGGCCCGGTGGCCGCTCGAACGCGCGCCCCTCCCCCTGGAGACCTCCGTGCCCGGCGTCTTCGCCGCCGGCGACGCCCGGCACCGTTCGATCATGCGGGTCGCCTCCGCTGTCGGCGACGGGGCCACGGCGGTGCGCCTCGTGCACGAGTACCTGGCCACCCCGATCCCGGCAGGCCGCCCGGCGCCCGGGAGATCGCCGGAGCGCCCCGGTCAGACGGCTATGAACCGCAGGTAGCGCCGCCGGCCGGCACCGTGACCCGGATCGGCGGGGCCCCGAGCGATCCGTACACCTCCAGCGGGACGCAGCCGCGCAGGTCGGTGACGTAGCCCTGCCAGAACATCGTGAGGCCGGGCGCATAGCTTTCCGGGATGTGGCTCCCGACCGGGCTGACCGGGCAGCCGGACAGGAACAAGTTCGGAGCGCCCTCGGCCATGGTGTACGTCCTCTGGTTGCCGTTGAACCCGGCCAGGAAGCGGAAGCGTTTCGCCGCGGCGGGGCCATCCGTCACCGTGGCCGTATGGCCGTTGCGGACCGCGATGACCATGGCGGAGGCGGCCGGCTGGCCCGTGGTCAGCCGCGAACGCGATGACCGGGCGCGGTTGGACCGGACGTAGATGAACCACACCGGGCCGGCGTGCAAACTCTGCGCCTTCCAGTTCCGCCCCAGCGTGCCGTTGTTGTTGTTTGCGCAGTCCCGCCGCACGGTACCCGGCAGCGCCGGAGGCGGCACCGGGGGAAGGGCGCTCGCCGACCGGCCCGGCAGCCGGGCCGGCGAAGAGGCGGCCGGGAGGCTGCCACCCGGGCCGCGGCCCGCCGGGCCAGTCAGCAGCCCGTGCGTAACCAGCGGAACCGCGATCGCGACCGCGGCCACCGCGCCCACGCAGGCCGCGCCGACGCGCCGGACATGGCGCCTGTGCCGTCGGCGGATGGCCTCCAGCAACCCGGCCGGCGAGGGCTCGGCGGCGGCCGCCATGGCCGCCCGCAGCCTGCGCTCGAACTCGGTCATGACGCACCGTGCCTTTCCCGCGTGTCGGCATCGCGGCCGGCGACGCCACCGGTGCTCGCACGCAGCCGAGCCAGCCCGCGCGCGGCCTGGCTCTTGACGGTGCCCACGCTGCAGCGGAGCACCATTGCCGTCTGGGCCTCGGAGAGGTCCTCGAAATATCGCAGTACCAGGACGGCCCGCTGCCGCGCGGGAAGCGCTGCCAGGCCGCGCAACAGCAGGTCACGGTCCGCAAGCACGGCCGTGGCGTCCGCCGTACCCGGGTCGGTTCCCAGGCCGGCCAGTGCCGTCTCCGGATGGCGCCGTAGCCGGCGCCACCTATCGACCGACGCATTGACCAGCATCTGGCGCACGTACCTCTCCGGGTCGTCCCGGCGGGTGATCCGTCCCCAGTGCCGGTAGGCACGCTCGTAGGCGCCCTGGAGCAAATCCTCGGCCTCGGCGCGGTGGCCGGCGGTCAGCAGTCTCGCCATCGTGAACAGGCGGGCCGACGAGCCAGCCACGAATTCTTCGAAGGACGCGTCGTCCGAGCCGATGACATCGGGCGGTTCGGCCTCGCCCATCACCAATCTCGTAACACTCCCCACATATTTACTGCACGACGTGCCGGGCCGAAAGGTTGCTCTTCCTCGACGCTAACGGGCGGACGGCCCGATGATCAGGGCGGCCGGACTCTGCCCGGGCCTGACGTCCGCGACAGCCAGCCGGCCGGCGCCGGGGCGCCACGCGGCGAGCTGCACCCTGGCCGTGAAGCTGAGCGCGGCGACCAGGACGTCGCTGCCGGCGGGCCAGCCGAAGCTGACCAGGGCATCGCTGCTTACCGATACCCTCGGCACGTTCATCACCCGGCCGGTGGCGGCCGACGCCACATCGAGCTGCATGTCCAGTGCGCCATCGTCTCCGTTGCTGGCGAAGCTCACCTGGAGCGCGAGAAAGCGCCCGTCCGGGCTGAAGGCCGCGTTGGCCACCGAATTCCCGGCCGGCAGGTCGATCACGGTGGACCGCGAGGTGACCAGGTTCAGCACGTGTACCCGGCACCGCCGGGAGCAGGGCGCGGCCCAGGCTATCTCGCGCGCGCTAGCGGCGATCACCCCGGCAAAGCTCCGGCTGGGCGCCCGGCCGGCCGGGGCCCACAGTTCGTAGGCCGAAAATCCCGCTCGGGGAACCGCGGGTGCCAGCAGCAGGCCGCGGGTGGTCGCCTGGTCGATCACGAACCCGGCGGGGAGCGTGCGCGGCGGTCCGAGCGACGCGCCCGCGACGCTGACTTCCCGTGCCGTGCCGGCCGCGGTACGCACATCTGCGCCCGGCGGGTAGCTGGTCAGCCACAAGCTCCCCGCGGTGGCGCCCGGCGCGACCGCGTCCGCCATGCCGACCCGGGTTACCGGCCCGGCGCGGTCGGCGAGGAAATAGACCGGACGGAGCGGGCCCGCGCAACCGCCGCAGCCCGGCTGGGCACCGGAATTGGCCTGGACCGCCCAGCCGCCGGATACGGGGGTGAACTGGTAGCCAGACCGCTGGGGCGGAAGGCCGCCGATCGGCTTCAGCTGGCCCGTCGCCGGCCAGAACCAGGCTGGCTGCTTCCCGGTGGCCGGCAGCCCGAGCCGGGTGTCCCAGGGCAGAGTGTTCCCCACGATTCCGTTGGGTCCCTTCGGCCGCCCGGCCACGACGGCGGCAGCGCCGGAGACGGGCGGCGTGGCGGTCACAGCTGCCCGCCCGGGCTGTCCTCGCGCCTGCCGGTGGTGCGGCAGGTGCTGGACGATGACCACCGCCGCCACGATGAGCACGGCGATCGCCGCCGCCCAGGGCCGCCACGGCCTACGCTTGCGGCTCCCGCCCTGGCTGAGGATGTCCTGCACCGCTGCACCGCCCAGACCGCCTGACCTGTGGGTTAGACGATACCTGCGGCAGCGGCGAGCACTCGGCCAGACGGGCATGATGCCGCGGCGTCACAATGTGACTCGGCGGAATCACGCTGCCAGGGAATGAGGATGTGATGGCAACCAGGAAGCCGTACTCGCCAGCGATCTTCGGCGTGCACCTGCAGGTTCGCGACCTTGACCGCTCGGTGTCTTTTTACCAGAACGCGCTCGGGCTGGAGGTCGTCTGGAACGATGCCAAGCTGGCGGTGCTGCACGGCCCGGAGGAGACCAGCGACACGGTGGTTCTCCGTGAGATCAGCGAGGGCGCCGCGCACCACTTGGGCGAGGCCGGCGTGACGCGCCTGTTCTGGCGGGTCGCTGACGCGGACGCTCTCGACAGGTTCGAAGAACGGCTCACCCTGCACTCGGTGCCGTACTACCGCCACCGGGAGGGGGAGATCCGCGGCATCGGCACGCACGATCCCGACGGGCTCGACATCGTCCTGCTTTCGCCGGACCAGCCACCTCTCGCCGGGTCACCGCCAGCGGTGGCTTACTGGGAGCGTTGACCGAACTCCCGGATACGCGTATCCGCGACCAGATCGGGCAATAACAGACGTGAACGCGCCCGTTATTGGAGATCATCATCGCATCTGAGTTAAGGTCGCAGGATGCCGAAGTTCCGGATCAAGGAGGCGGCCAACCTCCTGGGGGTCAGCACCGACACCGTGCGCCGCTGGGCGGACGGGGGACGGATCGAGACGACCACCGATTCCTCCGGACGGCTCGCCGTGGACGGGGCCGCGCTGGCCCGGTTCGCGCAGCACCTGGCCGAGTCGGCCGACCACGGCGAGAGCAGGGTGGTCGTGGCGCACTCGGCACGGAACAGGTTCAGCGGCCTGGTCAGCCGGGTGGTCCGCGACGCCGTGATGGCCCAGGTCGAGATCCAGGCGGGACCGCACCGGTTCGTGTCGCTGCTCAGCCGCGAGGCCGCGGATGAACTCGGCCTGGAGCCCGGAATGCTCGCGGTGGCCACGGTCAAGGCCACCAACGTCTCCGTCGAGATCCCCGAGGCCGGCTGATCGCGGCCCGCCCGGGTTAGCTGAGGAGTTGAAATGCGCCGATTTGCTTTCGTAATCGCCGCGCTGGCAGCAGTTACCGTTGCTGGCTGCAGCAGCGGCGGTTCAAGCCCGTCAAGTTCGTCAAGCTCGGGCAGTTCGTCCTCGACAGGGGCGATCACCGTGTTCGCGGCAGCGTCGCTGACGGGCAGCTTCACCCAGCTGGGCAAGCAATTCGAGGCGGCCCACAAGGGCGATACGGTGAAGTTCAGCTTCGGGCCGAGCTCGGGCCTGGCTACCGAGATCACCAGTGGCGCGCCGGCGGACGTGTTCGCCTCGGCGGCTCCGGCGAACATGCAGCAGGTGGTCAGCGCCGGGGATGCCTCCAATCCGCAGAATTTCGCGAAGAACATCATGGAGGTTGCCGCACCTCCGAATAACCCGGGGAAGGTGAAGTCGGTCAACGATCTGGCCAAGAAATCGGTCAAGGTCGCGCTGTGCCAGCCGCAGGTGCCATGCGGGGTGGTGGCCGCAGAGATATTCAAGAACGTCGGGATCAAGGTCAAGCCGGTCACGCTCCAGCCGGACGTGAAGTCGGTGCTGACCCAAGTCGAGACCGGCAACGTGGACGCGGGCATGGTATACGTGACCGACGTGATGGCGGCCGGCAGCAAGGTCAAGGGCATAACGATCCCGGCCAGCGACAACGCCTCGACGCTCTACCCGATCGCTACCATCAACAGCAGCAAGCACAAGTCCATCGCCCAGGCTTTCGTCTCCTACGTGCTGTCGCCCACGGGCCAGCAGGTACTCGCGTCCGCGGGGTTCGAAAAGCCCTGATCTAGCCTTCCGGAGCTGCCACGGTGACCCTCCCTGCCCCGTCGCGCCTGACAGCCCGGGAACGAGCCAGACGGGCCGCGCGGGGCGGTGCTTCGCGATCGGTGCCCGCGCCTCTGCTCGCGCCGGCCCTGATCGCGGTCGCCTTCCTGGTATTGCCCTTGGTCGGGCTCATCATCCGCGCGCCCTGGGGTCACATCGGTGCGGCCCTGAGCGGATCCGATGCCACCCAGGCCCTGATTCTCTCGCTCTGGACCGCGTCACTGACCACGGCGATTTCCCTGGTCATCGGGGTGCCGCTGGCATGGGTGCTGGCCCGGACCAGATTCCCGGGGCAGCGGCTGCTGCGGGCGCTGGTGACCCTGCCGCTGGTGCTCCCGCCGGTGGTAGGCGGGGTCGCCCTGCTGCTGGCCTTCGGCCGGACCGGGTTCATCGGCCGCTACCTGGACTCCTGGTTCGGGATAACCATCCCGTTTACGCCGATTGCCGTGGTGATGGCCGAGACCTTTGTGGCGATGCCTTTCCTGATCATCACCGTCGAGGGAGCGCTGCGGTCCGCGGACCAGGGCTTCGAGGAGGCGGCGGCCACGCTGGGTGCGAAGCGGATGACGGTGTTCCTGCGAGTCACGATGCCCATGATCGCCCCCTCCCTGGGTGCGGGCGCGGTGCTGTGCTGGGCGCGGGCGCTGGGCGAGTTCGGGGCGACGATCACCTTCGCCGGCAGCTTCCCCGGCCAGACTGAGACGATGCCCATCGCCGTGTACTACGCGCTCGAGAACGACCCGAATGCGGCGATCGCTCTCAGCCTGGTGCTGCTGGTGGTCTCCGTGGTGGTGCTGGTCTCCCTGCGCGACCACTGGCTGCGGGGCGGCTCGGTCACATGACGCACGGGGGCAGCGACGGCCTGGTCGTCGATGCCGAGGTCAGGCGGGGTAGCTTTACCCTCGCCGTCAGCCTCGCGGCGGCAGCAGGTCAGGTCCTCGGCTTGCTGGGGCCGAACGGGGCCGGGAAATCCACGCTGCTCAGCGCGGTGGCCGGCCTGACTCCCGTCTCCGCCGGGCGCATCATGCTCGCGGGGCAGGTGATGGACGACGCGGATGCCGGTACGTTCGTCGAGGCTTCGGGGCGGCCGGTCGGCTTCGTGTTCCAGAACTACCGGCTTTTCCCGCATCTGTCGGTGGCCGACAACGTGGCGTTCTCACCGCGGGCCCGGGGCCTGGGCAGGCGGGCGGCCAGGTCAGCGGCCAGCCACTGGCTCGACCGGCTCGGACTGGCCGGCCTCGCCGACCGCAAGCCCGGTCAGCTGTCCGGCGGGCAGGCGCAGCGCGTGGCGCTGGCCCGCGCGCTGGCCGGTCAGCCCGCCCTGCTGCTGCTGGACGAACCGCTATCCGCGCTGGACGCCGGCACCCGCCTTGACGTGCAGGCCGAGTTGAAGCGGCACCTCGCCGACTTCACCGGGCCGTGCCTGATCGTCACCCACGACCCGCTCGAAGCGCTGGTGCTGGCCGACAGCCTCGTCGTCCTCGAAAACGGGCGCATCGTCCAAGAGGGCAGCCCCGCGCAGGTAGCCCGCCAGCCCCGGACCGACTATGTGGCCAAGCTCGTCGGATTGAACCTGTACGCCGGTCACGCCGACGGCTCTGCGGTGAAGCTGACCGGAGGCGGCGCCTTCGTCGTGCCCGACCACGGTCAGCACGGTGATGTGCTCGTCGCGGTGCGCCCCTCGGCGGTGGTGGTCAGCAGCCAGCAACCCCAGCTCAGCAGCGCCCGCAACACCTGGCCCGCGAAAATCACCGGGCTCACGCTGCTGGCCGACCGGGTCCGGCTCGACCTCGACGGACAGCCGCCCGCCCTGGTGGACGTCACGCCCGCCGCGGTGGCCGAGCTGTCGCTCGACCCCGGCCGCCAGGTGTGGCTCTCGGTGAAAGCCACCGACCTTGAGGTTTACGCTCCCGGTGAGAGGTAACTACCCCAGGCCCTGGCGTCTGCCCCCGTGGCGCGGATAATGAGGCCATGGCGAGCGAGCCGGTCGCGTGTCCGAACTGCGGCCAGAAGAACCGGGTGCCGGCGGCGGCGGACGGAACGCCGCGCTGCGGCAAGTGCCATCAGCCGCTGCCGTGGATCGCCGACGCCGACGATGCCACCTTCGGTGACGTGGCCGAGTCCGCCAAGGTCCCCGTCATCGTGGATCTCTGGGCCCCCTGGTGCGGTCCCTGCCGGATGGTCAGCCCGGCGCTCGAGCAACTCGCCCGTGACCTGGCGGGCCAGGTGAAGCTGGTCAAGGTGAACGTCGACACCTCGCCGCAGATCTCGCAGCGGTTCGAAGCTCAGGCCATCCCGACCCTGCTGATGTTGCGCGACGGACGGGTGGTCGCCCGTCAGATAGGCGCTCTCCCGCCGCCCGCCCTGCGGGCCTGGGCCGAGAACGCGCTCGCCGGCGCCGCAAGCTGAGCATTACGCTCGCTGGGCACGACTCCTCATCCTGTTCGCGGACTGTATCCCGGTCACCGTCGTGCCACGCCTTGGCCACGGTGGTGATCGGCCCCGGGTGTATCAGGCGGCCCGCAGCTCCCTCTTTCCCGGATAAGCGGAGGGACGGGATGACGGGGGAACCAGCATGCGGACAGTCATCGTCGGAGCGGGGCCAACCGGGCTGTACACCGCGATCGCACTGGCGCGGCGCGGGTACGAAGTCGCGATCATCGACCGCGATCCCGGGCCAGGCGGCGATCAGTGGTGGGACCGCAAGGGCGTGATGCAGTTCCATCACCCGCACCACTTTCGCCAGCAGGTCGCGGATGCTCTGCTCGCCGAGATGCCCGAGGTCTGGACCGGCCTGCTGGCCGCCGGGGCGAAGCCGGCCATGGTGCCCGGCCAGCCCGGCCTGCCGGGCGGGCTGCACTGCCGCCGCCAGACGTTCGAGCGGGTGCTGCGATCGGCCGCCGAAGCCGAGCCGCGGGTGACGCTGCGCACCGCTCACGTCGATGAGGTGTGCCGGGCGCGAGGACGCGCGACCGGGGTCAGGGCGGACGGCCATCGGGTCGATGCCGACCTGGTCATCGACGCGAGCGGCCGGGCCGGCCGGCTCACCCGGGCGCTGCGGGCTCCGGCCGAAGGCGGCGACTGCGGGATTTCCTACCTGTCGCGCCAGTATCGGCTGCGGCCCGGTGCCGCCGATGGTCCGGTCAACGCGCCGTTCGGGGTAATGCTGGTTTACCCCGGCTACCTGGCCGCCGCATTCCTGCACGACAACCGGACCGCATCCGCGCTGATAGCGCGGGCCAGCGCGGACCGCGGGCTCGCGGCGCTGCGGACCGCGGCCGCGTTCGAGGCCGCCGTCCGGGCGATCCCGGCGCTGGCGGGATGGGTCGGTCCAGGACAGGCTCGGCCGATCACCCCGGTCCTGCCGGGCGGGCGGCTGTACAACAGCTACCAGGGGCAACTCGACGACGCCGGACAGGTGGCGCTGGACGGGCTGATCTACGCCGGGGACAGCGTGTGCACCACGAACCCGGCCGCCGGCCGGGGCGTAACCACCTCGCTGCAGCAGGTGCAACAGCTGATCCGCCTGCTGGAGGAGCACGGGCAGGATTTCACGTCCTGCTCGCTGGCCTTCGATCACTGGTGCACCCGCCACATCAAGCCCTGGTTCGACGACCACGTCCGGTGGGACACCGACCTGATCCGGCGCTGGTGGGGCCAGGACGTCGACCTCGCCCGGCCCCTCCCGTCCGACCTGATCATCGCCGCGGCCGCCGCCGACCCCGGGCTGATGAAGGTCGTCGGGCCGTTCCAGGCCATGCTCGCCCCGCCCGGCTGCCTCGACGCCGCCCAGGCCCGGGCGCGGGAGATCTTCGCCTGCGGCTGGCGGCCGCCCGTTCCGCCCGGCCCCAGCCGGGAAGAGCTGGCCAGCCTGGTCGGCGCCGCAGCCGACTCCGCAGACCGGGCGGCCTGACCTCGTGCCCGTGATGCAGCTCGACGCCCCGGACCAGGTGAACGCGCTGCTGGTCGACTTCCTGCCCCATTAGGCCGTGTCTAGCCCCGGCCCCGGCGTTCACGCTGGTCCGTGACTCGCCTCCGCACGTGTCATGATCGAGTGAAGCGGAGGGAGTGTTGTGCAGTACCAGACCGTCGCCGAGGCCTACCGCGACCTGGAGCAGGCCAGCGGCCGGCTGGCGCTCATCGACCGGCTGGCCGCGCTGCTCGCCGCCACCCCGGCCGAGTTGCTGCCCACGGTGTGCTACCTCTGCCAGGGCCTGATCGCGCCGGAGTTCGCCGGGGTGGATCTCGGCCTGGCCGAGAAGCTCGCCGTCCGCGCGGTCGCCGCCACCACCGGCACCCGCCCCGAGCAAGTTGCCGCCAGCGTGCGGGAGACCGGCGACCTCGGGCAGGCCGCCGAGCAACTGCTGACCGTGACCGCCGCGGGCAGGCCGCCCAGCCTGGAGGTCGCGGCCGTGGTCGCCGCGCTGCACGAGATCGCCGAGGCCGAAGGGCCGGGCTCGCAGGGTCGCAAGCTGGACCTGCTGGCCGGCCTGCTCGGCCAGGCCACCCCGTTGGAGGCCCGCTACCTGCTGCGCCTGGTCACCGGGAACCTGCGGCTGGGCATCGGCACGCCCACCATCCTGGACGCGCTCGCGCAGGTGTACGCGGGCGGGCGGGCCGCCCGCCCGGCACTGGAACGCGCTTACAACATCTGCTGCGACCTCGGCCTGGTCGCGGCCACGCTGGTAGGCGGCGGGGTGCCGGCGGTCGAGCAGATCCAGGTGCGCCCGGGCAGCCCGGTGCGGGCCATGCTCGCCCAGCGGCTGTCCGACCCCGCGGAGATCCTGGCCAAGCTGGGCGGGCAGTGCGCGGCCGAGTACAAGTACGACGGCGTCCGGGTACAGGCGCACCGGACCGCCGACGGGACCATCGAGCTGTTCACCCGGCGGCTGGAACGGGTCGCCGTCCAGTTCCCCGACGTGGTCGAGCTCCTGGCGGCGGGGCTGGGCCCCCGCGAGGCGATCGTCGAGGGGGAAGTTGTCGCGTTCGACCCAGCCGCCGGGGAGCTGCACCCGTTCGGCGAGGTCATGCTCCGGCGGCGCAAGCACGGCATCTCCGAGGCCGTGCGCGACGTGCCGGTGGGGCTGTTCTGCTTCGAGCTGCTGTATGCCGACGGTCAGGACCTCACGATGCTGTCCTACCCGCAGCGACGCGCCGCGCTGGCCGAGGCGATCACCGTGTCGCCCCAGCTGCGGCTCACCACCGCCACCCGGGTGAGCACCCCGGCCGCCCTGGACGCGGCGTTCGAGCAGGCGGTCACCGACGGCTGCGAAGGGCTGGTGTGCAAGTCGGTGAGCCCGGACGCTAGCTACCGGGCCGGCGCGCGCGGCTGGCAGTGGATCAAACTCAAGCGGGACTACCGCACGGAGCTGTCCGACACCATCGACCTGGTCATCGTCGGCGCGTTCGCCGGGCGCGGTCGCCGGGCCGGCGTGTACGGCGCGCTGCTGCTTGCCGCCTACGACCCCGCCGCCGACGCGTTCCCGACGGTGACCAAGTGCGGCACCGGGTTCTCCGACGCCGAGCTGGCCGCGCTGCCCGCCCGGCTGGCGCCGCTGGCCCGCCCGGCCCGTCCCGCCCGGGTCGACGCGCGCCAGCAACCGGACGTGTGGTTCGAGCCCGGGGTCGTGCTGGAAGTGCTCGGCGCCGAGCTCACCCTCTCGCCGAACTACACCGCCGCCTGGGGTCAGATCAAGGAGGATGCCGGACTGGCGATGCGGTTCCCGCGGTTCACCGGGCGGTGGCGCGACGACAAGGCCGCTGCCGATGCCACCACCACCGACGAGCTGATCGACCTCTACCGCACTGCGCACCGGGCCCCCGCCCGCGCCTAATCCATCGAGCCGCGGCCGGCGGCTTCGCCCGCGCCTAATCCATCGAGCCGCAGCCGGCGGCTCCCGCCCTGTTTGCATCGGCTGTTTCCGGCAATGGGTGGGTCATGAGCGCGCACGCAGCGACCGGTCGTCGCCCGCGGGTGGTCATCGCGGGCGCAGGGTTCGCCGGCTTTCACGCCGCCCGCAGGCTGGCCCGGCTGGCCAGGGGGAAGCTCGACGTCGTCCTGGTCAACCCGACCAACTATTTCCTCTACCTGCCGCTGCTGCCGGAGGTGGCGGCCGGGATCCTCGACCCGCGCACGCTGGCGGTGCCGCTGACCAGCTGCCGCGGGGTCCGCCCCGTGCTGGGCGCGGTCACCGACATCGACATCGCGGGCAGGCAGCTGACCGTGACCGATCCGGAGGGTAACCGCCGGGCGATCGGCTACGACCAGCTCGTGGTCGCGCTCGGCAGCGTCAACAAATTGCTGCCCATTCCCGGCGTGGCCGATTACGCGCACGGATTCCGGAGCCTGGCCGAGGCGCTCTACCTGCGTGACCACATGCTGCGCCAGATCGCGCTGGCCGACCTGGTCAACGACCAGGCCGAACGGGATGCGCGCTGCACCTTCATGGTGGTCGGGGCCGGGTACACCGGCACCGAGGTGGCCGCCAGCGGGCAGCTGCTCACCCAGATCGCGGCGCGCCGCCGGGCCGGCCTGGCCGGCCAGCGGCTGCGCTGGATGCTGATCGACCTGGCGCCGCGCATCATGCCGGAGCTTGACTCCCGGCTGTCGGCCAGCGCCACCAAGGTGCTGTCCGCGCGGGGAGTGGAGATCCGCACCGGCACCAGCGTCGAGTACGCCTCCGGCGACGGGGTGCGGCTGTCCGACGGCGAGGTCGTAGCGACCAGATCACTGATCTGGTGCGTCGGCGTGCGTCCCGACCCGATGGTGGCCCGGCTCGGGCTGCCGATGCGGCAGGGCCGGATCATCGTGGACGAGTACCTGACCGTGCCCGGCCACCCCGAGATTCACGGCTGCGGCGACGCCGCTGCGGTCCCCGATCTCACCCGGCCAGGTTCGATCACCGCGATGACGGCACAGCACGCCGAGCGCCAGGGCAAGCTCGTCGCCGACAACGTGGCCGCCGGCTACGGCCTGGGCGGCCGCCGGACCCGGCGCCGCCGCTACCTGCACCATGATCTCGGCTTCGTCGTGGATCTGGGCGGCACCGAGGCGGCGGCGGACCCGCTGGGGGTGCGGCTGGCTGGCTTGCCCGCCAAGGCTGTCACCCGCGGATACCACCTGCTGAGCATGCCGGTCAACCGGACGCGCATCGCCGCCGACTGGGTGCTCGACGCGGTGTTCCCCCGGCAGCTCGTGGAGCTGGGGGTCGTTCGCTCTCCTGCCGTCCTGTTGACAGCAGGAACGCCCGAGCACCCCGCCCTGTCCGGTACGGCGTCGCAGGCGAATGAGGCGGACAGCCAGGGGTAGTGACCGCCGTCCGGCGGGCCTGTGAGAGTCTGGCCCACGGCGGCGGCGCTAGCCCAGCGCTTGACGTGGAACCTGGCAGGAGACGGCGATGACCGTGCAGACCTTGGACGAAATCCGCGAACTTGCCCAGCAGCTTCGGGTCGATTCAATCCGGTGCAGCACCGCCGCCGGATCCGGCCATCCGACCTCAAGCATGTCCGCCGCCGACCTGATGGCGGTGCTGCTGGCCCGGCATCTGCGCTACGACTGGCAGCAGCCAGACAACCCGGCCAACGACCATTTGATCTTCTCCAAGGGGCACGCCTCCCCGCTGCTGTACTCGATGTTCAAGGCGGTGGGAGTCGTCTCGGACGACGAGCTGATGAACGGGTACCGGCGATTCGGCTCGCCGCTGGAGGGCCACCCCACCCCGGCGCTGCCCTGGGTCGACGTCGCGACCGGGTCGCTCGGTCAGGGGCTGCCGGACGGCGTCGGCGTCGCCCTGGCCGGCCGGTACCTCGATGAGCTGCCGTACCGGATCTGGGTGCTGTGCGGTGACAGCGAGATGGCCGAGGGGTCGATGTGGGAGGCCTTCGACAAGGCGGCCTACTACCGGCTGGACAACCTGACCGCGATCGTCGACGTCAACCGCCTCGGCCAGCGCGGCCCGACCGAGCTCGGCTGGGACCTGGACGCGTACGCCAAGCGGGTTGAGGCGTTCGGCTGCCGGGCCATCCCGATCGACGGGCACGACCTGGGC
>Ga0207665_10000233_pt1 | contig 37930 bp, 29 predicted proteins | sample LARL112metaG_FD_184351 | JGI IMG/M metagenome (GOLD analysis project Ga0207665, IMG submission 184351) | Corn, switchgrass and miscanthus rhizosphere microbial communities from Kellogg Biological Station, Michigan, USA - LAR L11-2 metaG... | ecosystem: Host-associated > Plants > Roots >... | reverse complement strand
TCCGGGTAGCCGACCATCCGGGAGTTTATAGGGTCAGCCTTCTTCCCGTCAGCGCTATTTCAGCAGTCCGTACACTTCGACTTCGCCCCTCGCGCCAAAGTACACCCGTCCCTTAGCGACTACCGGGATCACGAATCGCGTCGCCATGGCCGCGCGATCGCGTTTGCTGTTCTGTTCTGATGTGTAGATGGGCTGATCGATGCTGTTTGCATCGAACGCGTAAAGTACTGCTGGTTGGTCGCGCCCATTCCACGTTTTTGTTGCAACCGCCCACACAATTGCGTCCTTGTTACCGTTTGCCGAAACAGAGGGCGTTGCGCCAGGGTTCGCGAATTCTGTGCTGGAGCGTGTGCTCAACGTTAATTTGCCATTCTGTACGGTATAGTCGCGCAGGTAGTCGTCGCTGCAGGCGAAGAACACGTGTCCGTTCCAGTACGCCATCGCGCCGTAACCTCCCCCGCGCATGCGAATCCTCTGCACAACAGCATCGCCGTCGCCCTGAAACTTGCCCATTCGATCACGATCGATCACATAGATCATGGAGCCCTTGGTGGGCTGCAGCAGTAGATGACGATGAGGCGCTGGCTGATCGGGCAGCAGCAGGGGACCGCTGGATCCCACGTCGGCATCAGCGTCGCTCAGTTGTGCTTGATCGTGAGGCGTAAAGTAATCACGGACCACGATCGAAGAGCCTTGAAGCGCCAGCTTGAGCACCGAGTCACCGTAGTCCCGGCCACCCGCCGAAGCATCGAAAGTTCCGTTGCCAGTGGGCAGGTAGATATCGCCGTTGGTGTCAGCGCCAGGCCCAGTATCGCTCGCCCAGATGCCACCTTGGTCGCCGTCGGGCGTGACGTTCAATACTGCCTTTTGTGCCAGTGTCTGCGGATCGTATGCCATGACCCAGCCGTGGTACGGGTCCCGATCACATGACGAAGCCCAAGTGAGATACAGAAGGTCATTCACCAAAAGTAGCGAGGCACGAGGATTTTCCAGCAGTGGATCGAAACGCACTTGTCCGTTTGAGGCGCCAGTGCCTCTACCCGGAACCGACGCCGTGATGAGCTTGGGGCCGCCAAACTTCTCGGCCCCGGTGGTGATGGCGAGTGCGTGCAGATGCTGAAAATATTCGCTGTCGCCAAAGAAATGACCGACCATTGCGCGAGCGAGCACATACAGGGTGCCCGTTTTCAAGTCGATCACCGGCGTGGGAGTGATGCCAACTTCCGGTTGGATGAAGGGGCATTGCACGTCTCGTGCGGAAACAGTCGTATCCCCCCGCTTTTTATCCAGAACACTGACGCGCCACAGCGGTGGATCGTTCGGTCGATCTGCATTGAACGCATACACACTGTCGTGCTCAGTGGCCACAAAGAGTACGTCATGCTTTCCTTTGCCCGGAATCTCGAGCGATGGAATAAACAACGGCTGGGCGTAGACCGCACCGTCAACTTTGAACGCACCTAGTCTGCCAAACTGTTTTGCGTTGACGTTCTCTGGAGTCAAAATGCTCTCGCTCAGCGTGGCGCCGGTACGCTGGTTGTCGTATTGCGAAGTAGTGACTTGCGCGATCGCACTGATTCCAGCAAGGGCAAGCGCGGCGCAGCAGATCGCGGGCAGCTTCATTTGACAAACTCTTGAGGTAACGGATTTGCAGTCTAGCACAGGAGTCTGTAGGTGCGACCGGCGGCGTGGCGATAGTGCCCGGATCTCGGGCGACTCGGAAGCAATTCCACTTGCCTGGCAAGCCGGATCATCGGAAACTGACCGGCTACTAGTGGCGGGCGATGAAATCACGGCAGGCGGTCCGGGCGATTGCGGGAGTTCTGCTTTGCGGCGTCGGACTGTGGCTGGCGTTGCCGAAGCCTTACAAGGAACGGACTTTTATTTTCAACGCTGAGGGCTGCCGACTGGAAACAACTATCGTCGAAAAGCCGAACGTAGCGGCGCAGGGCTCGGTCGTGTTGTTTCATGGAATTTCGGCGAACAAGAAGATTATGTCGTTTGTAGCGCGAGGATTTGCCGAGCAGGGCCTGCGCGTGTACGTTCCGGATTTGCCAGGACACGGACGCACACCGAGGCCGTTTTCTCCGGCGCGCGCGGAACAGTGCGGGGAGGCGCTGCTGCGCGAACTGATTTCGCGCGGAGTGACCGAGGCGAAGAGAACGATTCTTGCCGGGCATTCGATGGGGGGCGCGATTGCCGAACGTGTTGCAGCGCGTGTTCCTGTTGCGGGGTTGATCGCCGTATCGCCCGCACCGATGCGGGCAGCGCACGGAGTGACCCCGGAAAAATTGCTTTTCACGGATCCCCCTGAACTTCCACCAAATTCGCTGGTGATGGTTGGCTCCCGCGAGCTGGAATCGATGCGGGGAAATGCAGCCGACCTGCTTGCGCAGCGAAACGATGCGACTTCGAAATTCCTGGAGATTCCCGGTGCGTCGCACGTCAGCGTGCTTTTCAACGGGGCGGCAATGCGCGCTTCAGAGAACTGGGCGGCACAAGTTCTACACTTGACTCCGAGCGAGGCGCTGCCCTCTCACCGACCGCTCCTTGGCGCACTGGCCGGCTTCGTGGGGATCCTGCTGATGGCCGGACCGTTTCTGCGGGAAGTGGCTGGACAAAACACGGGCACAGAAATCATGGGGACTGGCGTCGTCATCGGCGTGGCACGACTTTTTCTGGAGATTGCGGCCGGCTCTATACTCATAGTGCTGCTTTTGCAATTCTGGATTCCGTTGAAAAGGATTGGGCTCTTTCAGGGCGACTATCTTGCCAGTTTCCTGCTCCTTCTTGGGGCAGTGCTGACCTTGCTGCATTGGAATGCGGTGCGTGAGGCACTTGCGGCTGCTTCTGGTGACTGGTTCGCGGCAGCATTCGCCGGTGTCGTGCTGCTGCTTCTTGCGACGGCATGGTTTGATTTGACGTTTTACGAAGCCTGGCTGACAGCGGCAAAGTGGGCGCGCTTCCCGTTTCTCGTGGCGGCCGTGTTTCCGTATCACATGGCAGAAGAAGCTTTGCTTGGCCGCGTGCAAAGCGGAAAAAGAGGACGCAGGCTGGCGCTGGCTCTGACATTAAGGCTCATCACTTGGGGAGTTTTGATGAGTGGCGTCCTGATCCTGCACAACGGAGAAATTCTAATGGGCTTGCTGTCGCTGTACATGGGGATGTTCAATTTGATACAGCGGGCCGGCATGGATATAGTGCGTACTGAAACCGGTTCGGCAGGAGCGGCGGCGCTTTTCGGTGCTATACTCCTCGCGGGCTTTTGCCTGGTGATCTTTCCCCTCACCTAGCCGCCCTATCAAACCAGGATCCATCAACAAGGGAACTCTTTCACCGGTTCCCAGCGCAGGACGGAGCGCTCAACGAGACACGGCCATGGCCCAAATAGCAATCGTCGGCGGCGGACCGTCCGGCGCAATGTGCGGTGAGCAGCTCGCGCGCGCGGGCCATAAAGTCAATCTTTTTGACGAGCATTTGGCGTGGGAAAAACCCTGCGGCGGCGGACTGACGCACAAAGCCATACAGTGCTTCCCTTTTCTGCTCGATAATTCGCTTCCAAAAAAACTGGTGAATTCCGTCGAGCTCATCAGCAGCGAAGAACATCACGCCACGCTCGAAATGCCGCATCCGATCGTGATCTATTCGCGAACGGTGCTGAACGGCATGCTGCTCGACCGCGCGCAGGCTGCCGGATGCAACGTGCAACGTTCGCGGGTGATGAGCGTGGACACGACAACGGCAAAACCGCGCTATTGCGTGGAAGGCGAATGGAAGGAAGCCGATTTCCTGGTTCTCGCGGCTGGTGCGCGCAATCAACTGGTTCCGGAAACACGAGCGTTGCAAAGGGATGAACTGGAGATGACGCAGGGCTACTTCGTGCCGCAGACGAGAGATGCCATCACCATCAAATTCCTGCCGCAGTTTGAAGGCTACATCTGGTCATTTCCCCGGTGCGACCATCTCTCGGTAGGCATTTGCGGGAGCATGTCCTCGCACTCGAGCACGGAGCTGCGGGGGCATTTACAGAATTTTGTTGAGAAGCACAACATACCGACTGACGGCGCGAAGTTTTACAGTCACGTGCTGCCATCGCCTAAAGAGCGCACGCTTTCCGAACGAAGTGTGATCGGAAAGAATTGGGCGCTGATTGGAGACGCGGCGGCATGGGTCGATCCGCTCACTGGCGAGGGACTTTTTTACGCCATTCGATCCGGCGAACTGCTGGGGCGCTCTCTCGCTGCTGGATGCCCGGAGAAGTACCCTGCCTGGGTGAAAGCAACCTTCTCCGCCGAACTAGAGTTCGCCGCGCGCATCGTGCGGCGGTTCTATCGCGGATCGTTCCTGGGCAGCGCGGTAACAACGCGAATGGTGCAGTTCATGCGGCGCAGCCCGGTGTTCCGGCAATTGATGGGCGATCTCTTCAGCGGCACACAGGATTACACCAGCCTGAAGCGGAGGCTTTGGGGCCACTTGGGGATTACCATCAGCGAGTTCATCTCCAGTGTGTTGAGCCTGGATCGGCCAGCCAGGGCCAGCGCGCCGCGCGCGGGAACCGCTGGCGACTGAAGATATCCGCTCCTTCCGCGGCGCTTTCGCAATATAGTTATACGGTCGCAGCGGGCATCTAACCCCCAGAGAGTACACTTCACCCAAGAATCATGGCCACGGCAATAGCATCCCCAATACCAGCCAAGAGTGAGAAGCGCAAGAAAAGCGCGTGGAAGAATCTCCCGGACGTCTGGGCGCTGATCAAACCAAGGCGCGGGCTGCTGGCGCTGGGCTTCGTGCTGATGGCAATCAATCGCCTTGCTGGATTGGTCTTACCTGCTTCCACGAAGTATCTGGTGGACAACGTCATCAGCAAAAGGCAAATCCAACTGCTGACTCCGATTGTGATGGGCGTACTCGGCGCTACAGTAATTCAGGGATTGACTTCGTTTACTCTGACGCAACTCCTGTCCAAGTCTGCGCAAAAAATGATCGCGGACTTGCGCCGCCAGGTGCAGGCACACATCGGCCGACTTCCGGTCTCCTTCTACGATGCCAACAAGACTGGCGCGCTGGTGTCACGTATTATGAGCGACGTGGAAGGCGTGCGGAATCTTATTGGGACGGGCCTAGTGGAGTTTGTCGGTGGGATCATGACCGCGGTTATCGCGCTGGTCTATTTGATTCATACGAGCGTGACGATGACGGGCGTTGCGTTTGGCATCCTGTTGGTCTTCGGATATGGGATTAACAAAGCGTTCGCGACAATTCGGCCGATTTTCCGCGCACGGCCGAAAATCAATGCGGAAGTAACCGGGCGCCTGACAGAATCGCTCAGCGGAGTTCGCGTGGTGAAGGGTTACCACGCCGAAGAGCGCGAAGAAGGGGTCTTCGCAACGGGAGTCCAGCGGTTGCTCGACAACGTTCTGAAGACGCTTACGGCTACTTCTTTGATGAGCCTTTCCGCCGCAGGGCTGATGGGAATCGTCAGCGCGATTATTATGGAGCTCGGCGCGCACAAGATTCTTGGCGGCACGATGACGCTGGGAACATTTTTTGCTTTTAACATTTTTCTCGGCCTGCTGGTTGCTCCGGTGTTTCAGATCGTGGCGATTGGAACGCAAATTACAGAGGCCATTACCGGCCTGGAGCGCACGCGGGAAATTTTGAATGAGAAGCTGGAAGATGATGAGCCGGGACGCACGCAGACTTTGGATCGAGTGAACGGGCTTGTAGAAATGGAAAACGTGAGCTTTGCTTACGACACGCGGAAGGAAGTTCTGCACGACGTGAGTTTCCGATCAGAACCGGGAACGGTCACAGCGCTCGTTGGTCCTTCAGGAGCCGGAAAGTCAACGATCATTGGGCTGATTGCAGCGTTTTACGTGCCTTCGAGCGGGCGCGTCCTTGTGGATGGCGCAGATCTTTCGACGGTGAAACTGAACTCCTATCGAACGCAGCTTGGCGTGGTGCTGCAGGAGACTTTTCTCTTTGATGGAACGATTCGGGAAAATGTGGCTTTTGCACGGCCCAACGCGACGGAAGAGGAGATTCTCGCCGCTTGCCACATCGCGCGCGTGGATGAATTCGCGGAGTCTTTCGAGAACAAGTACGACACGATTGTGGGCGAACGCGGCGTAAAGCTTTCCGGCGGACAAAAGCAGCGCGTGTCCATTGCGCGGGCGATTCTAGCTGACCCGAGGATACTGATCCTGGACGAAGCGACTTCCAGCCTGGATTCGGAGTCGGAAGCGCTCATTCAGGAAGGGCTACGCTACCTCATGCGCGGGCGCACGACGTTTGTAATCGCGCACCGGCTATCGACGATTCGACGCGCGGATCAGATTCTGGTCGTGGAGGCGGGGCACGTTATTGAACGCGGCACGCATGAAATTCTCTACGCTCTTGGCGGACGTTATTACGACCTCTATACCAAGCAGCACGCTGTTGAAGCGAATCTCTTCCTTGCGCCCGGGGAAGGCAGCGACCAGAATGACACCACGGGCTTGGAAATCCAGACGGGCAGTAATGGCCGAAGCGATGCCGGTCTGCCTGACGCTATCCGGATCATTCGCGGGCAGTCCAGCTAAGTTTTGTTTGCGAATCATTCTTTCCGCAACTACAAACGTAGCTGCCATTTCTTACTGATGCCGAGCCGCAATCCTCACCGCTGCCGCTGTTCGATTTGCCAGCAAGGTGCGAGTGCCGTTCCAGATGAGCTGGACTCCCGCGGAAATCGCGACCATGGCGATGACTAGTTTCAGCTTTCGCGCGGGAACATGCCGCGCCAGCGCGCATCCGAATACAACGCCGGGGACTCCACCGGCCAGGAGTTGGAGAAGAACCGGAGAGTTAATCGCGCCAAACTTCCAATGAAACGCGGCGCCGATCACGGCCAGGACGAGGCCAAAAACCAGGTCCGTGCCGATGACTTGGGGTGGCGTCATTTCCGAGTAGTTCAAGAGCAGCACGGTCCCCAGCGCGCCGGCCCCGGCGGAGGAAAATCCAGATTCCACGCCGATGGGGAGCGCGAGCCAAGGCAACCAGCGGGAATTCTTTCGAGCGAACCCTGGATTCTGTACACGCGGGGCGAACGTCACGCTGGAAGACGCGGCGAGAAGGATACCGAGGAGGATGATGACGACCGGGTTTCCTCCCTGCGGTCCTATGAGGTGAAGCACCAACGTGCCGAGGAGGAGACCGGGGATCGCACCGAGGAGAAGTAACCACAAATAGCGCGCGTGAAAGTGCTTTCCGAGGAGATAGAAGGGCGCGGCGACCAGCCGGAGGACTCCAGCGAAGACGAACGCAGTGCCCACGGCTTCACCAGCCGTCAGCCCCACGATCAAGATGAGCGCGGGCACGGTAAAGCTGCCTCCGCCAATACCGGTCAGACCAACAGCGACGGCGATCAGGAAACCGATAAAGAAGTTCATGTCTCGGCTCGCTTTGAGAAGGTGTGAATGCCGCATTCCAACTTCGTTCCGCCCCAGCGCCCGGATCTGGGATTGTTTGGATCAACGGGCAGCGCGGTACAAGGTTGGCAGCCGATGCTGAGATAGCCCTCGTCGTACTGAGGCAAGTGGCTGATGCCATTCGCGTTCACGTAGTTCCACACCTGTTCCCAGTTCCAGTCTGCAAGGAGGCTCACCTTCCAGAGTTGTTTGCCGCTGGGGAGACGGTGAAGCTCAACCATTTTGAGATTCTTGCGCGTTGGAGACTGCTCGCGGCGCAAACCAGTAAACCAAACGTCAAATGGTTCCAGTGCGCCGAGGAGAGGTTCGACCTTGCGCAACTGGCAGCAACGCGTGGGATCAGTTTGGTAGAGAATGCCGAAGGCTGACTCTTGTTCCGGGACGGTTCGCGAAGGGAGAACGTTGAGGAGACGCAGCGACCAGTCCTTCGTCATCCGATCGCGGTATTCGTATGTCTGCGGGAAGTGATAGCCGGTATCCAGGAATAACACCGGGACGTCTGGAATGCGTTTGCGCAGCATGTGCAGGACGGCCATATCTTCTGCTTGAAAGCTGCTGGTCAGACAAACTCGGGTGCTCTCCCTGGCGTCGAGCACCGCGTCCAGGGCTTGTTCTGGCGGGAGATTTTCGACAACGTCGGCGATGTGGTCTACGTTCATTTAATTCACCTTTGCTGAATCTTCAGCGGCTCATCAACAAAGCGAAGAGACTGAGCAAACGCTTGAATGTGGCGGACGATCTGTTCCTCGTCTAGCCGGAGTTCTGGTGGGCCAGCAACGTCCAAAAAATGATTGTCGAATTCCAGCGCGATCCGGTCTTTTGTTTCCCTGGAGAGAACGCCGCCGGAGTAGAGGACGATGACACCGGCCGCCTTTGCCACGGAGACCGTCTCGACAAACGCATCACCGAAGAATTCAGAACGACTCAGATGTAAAACCTCGAGGCCGAGGTCAAAGAGCAAACGCTCGAACCGTTCTGCAAGCGCTGCTCGGCCCTCGAGTAGAAAAACGCCCGGAAAATGACCATGACGTGCGTATCGTTCCTCGGGCGCAACAGGAATAGCAGGTCCGCCGGAGGTAGCAAATTGGTCTTCGGGTTCTTCTACGAGTTGTGCCGCCGCGGCGTCTTCCTGAATCATCCCGGCGCCCACAGTGGCGTTCGTTGCTGCGTCGATCAAAATGAAGCTGCCCATCGTCCGGTTACTGGAGTAGGGATCGAAAAACAGGGGCACATGGGTCTCGAAGTCAACGAAACCGATTTCATTCATTTCCAATCGAGTGGCAGGTTCTTCCGCCAAGGTGTTGACGTTGAAGCGATGGCGGATGCGAAGCGCCCGGATCTTCGTTTGGCGAGCGGTGTGTTTGACAAGATAAGTACGGCCCAATTCGAGAGGTGTTCCGTGAAGCCAGACTACGCCGGCATGGAATTTCCTTGAGACTTTCGGCAGTCGGTCAGGCGAAACGAGCATGTCACCCCTGCCGAGGTCGATCTCTTCATTCAACTGCAAGGTCACGGACATCGAGGAAGATGCTTGGGGTAGTTCGCCGTCGTAGGTCACAATGGAGCGCACGCGCGTTCTTCGTCCTGAAGGAAGCGCGACGAGGGGATCGCCGGGATGAATGGCTCCACTTGCGATACAGCCAGCGAAGCCACGAAATGTGCCGTCAGGGCGAATCACGGTTTGTACCGGAAAGCGAAAGCTTTGCAGCGAGTCTCTTTCGGGAAGAGGAACAGTTTCGAGATGTTCCAGCAACGTTGGGCCCTGATACCAGGGCATGCGCCTGCTGCGGTCGACAACGTTGTCACCCTGCAGCGCGCTGATGGGGACACATTGCACGTTGGCAATGCCCAACTGAGCCGCAAGCGCCAGGAAATCGTCCCGTAACTTGCGGAAGGCATCCTCGCGATACTCGGCTAGGTCCATCTTGTTCACAGCGGCGAGTACGTTGGAAATTCCGAGCAGCGAAGCGATGAAGGCGTGACGGCGCGTTTGTGGGAGGAGGCCTTTTGTTCCGTCGATCAAAATGACAGCCAAGTCCGCCGTGGACGCGCCGGTCGCCATGTTCCGGGTGTACTGTTCGTGTCCCGGAGTATCGGCGATGATGAATTTGCGACGAGGTGTGGCGAAATACCGGTAAGCGACGTCGATGGTAATGCCCTGTTCGCGTTCCGCCCGCAGACCATCAGTGAGCAGCGAAAAATCGACGGTGCCGGTCGAGCGGTTGATGCGGCTCTTCTTCACCGAGGCAAGCTGATCTTCATAGACGGCTTTGGAATCGTGCAAGAGACGCCCGATCAGCGTCGACTTGCCGTCGTCGACGCTCCCGGCAGTAGTGAAGCGAAGAAGATCGGTGTTCATATTCTGCTCTAGAAGCGCGGAGAAACCCTCAGAACCCGTGTTCTGCACGGAAGAGATCATTAGAAGTAGCCCTCCCGCTTCTTGAGTTCCATAGAGCCTTCCTCATCGTGGTCGATGGCCCGGTTTTCGCGTTCGGAGCGGCGGAACGAAACCATTTCCGTGATGATCTTTGGCACGGTATCTGCGTCGGAACGGATGGCCCCTGTGCACGGAACGCACCCGAGCGACCTCATCCGGCACTTCAGCCTTTGTGTTTTTTCACCTGGGAAGAGCTGCGCGGGGTGATCGATCACGACAATCGAATCGTTGCGGAGAACCACGTCGCGTTCCCTGGCGAAGTAAAGCGGCACGATGGGAATTTGTTCGGCGTAGACGTAGAGCCAGACGTCCAGTTCGGTCCAATTGGAAAGCGGAAATACGCGAATACTTTCGCCTTTATCGAGACGGGAGTTAAAAATGTTCCACAATTCTGGGCGCTGGTTTTTCGGATCCCACTGTCCCAGCCCATCGCGGAAAGAATAGATGCGCTCTTTGGCGCGTGACTTCTCTTCGTCGCGGCGCGCCCCGCCAAACGCCGCGTCGAAGCCACCCTCGGCTAGAGCATCCAGGAGCGACTTCGTTTTTAGCAGGCCGCAGCATTTTTGGGTGCCCAGTAAATAGGGGTTTGCGCCGGCATCAAGCGCCTCCTGATTCTTGTGAACGATGAGCTCCGCGCCGATCTGCCGCGGATAAGAGTCGCGGAAATCGATCATTTCTGGGAATTTGTAACTGGTGTCCACGTGCAGAAGGGGAAAAGGAATTTTTCCGGGGAAAAAAGCCTTTTGCGCCAATCGCAGCATGACCGAAGAGTCTTTTCCAATCGAATAGAGCATCACTGGACGCGCGAATTCGGCGCTTGCTTCCCGGAGAATGTGGATGCTCTCGGACTCAAGCGCTCGCAGGTGATTGAGCCGCCGGGACGCGAACGTCTTCATCTTGATGGCCCTTCTGGCCTCGAGTTCCGACTGCCGGCCTAAAACTTCCGATGCATTGGTCATGAACGTCCCCCGAAAACAAAAAACCCACCTGCCGGAATACCTGGCGGTGGGTTCGCTTCAATCTTGGAGTAGAGAGCTGTTAGAAAGCTGGCTTCCCATCCAAACGAGACGCGGCGGCCGTCACCGTTGGGTGCGGACAACAACAAACGCCGGTCAATTGGACAGAAGTCATTCCGTTACCGAGAATACCTGTTAGCCCTCGAACTGGCCAATCATCTTTTCAGTTTAGTGGCATCAAAAATTCAGATGCTTGCCGGGCGTACCCGGTTACGCGGTGGGGCGGCGCACGATCAACTTCTTCGCTGCGGGCGGCGGGATCAAGGTCGCCATTTTGCGGATCATGGCCAGCACCAAGCGCTTGTCCCCGTCGGAAAGCGTGGTGCTGTATTTCTTGATCTCTGCAAGGAAGCGAATCTCGTCCTGCGAGAGCTCGCCCAGCGCTTTTTGCGTTTCGCGGTCGCGCGGCGTTTCCGTGCCGGGGAAAAAATCCGCCAGGGAAATGTCCATGGCTTCCGCGATTTTGGCGAGCGTTTCGAGAGACGGGACCGTGTGCCCGTTTTCGACGCGCGAAAGATAACAACGCAGCAGTCCGGTGCGGCGCTCGATGTCGCCCTGCGACAGACTACGCTGGCTCCGATAGCTCTTGATCACTTCTCCGATGTTCACTCGAGGCTTTTCTTTTGGCATGGTCTCTCCACTAGAGGGGGTAGCTTACTCGCTAACAGTAGGAGTGGCAAGAGGGATTTTCGGGCGAATGGTTCCAATCCGATAACGGCAGGAGGAGAAGCAGTGAAGACCGCTTCCTCACGCAAGAGGCAACGGAAAAGAAAAAGGCGAGCCGAAGTTCGCCCTTCTTCCGAATGTCGTTCTCAGTTTTCTTGCCTATGAGCGGAGGTCATACTCATCTTTGCGTAGGCGCTACGGTTGCCGGCTGCTGAAGTCGGAATTCCAGGAGCGTCTCGCTCGGCACCTTCACCTGCTGGCCTTTCGTCAACACCTGAACGCCAGCGCCGGCCGCCGAGCCTACTCCCGCGCCAATCGCAGCGCCCTTGCCACCACCGGCGATCGCCCCAATGATGGCGCCGGCTACCGCGCCACCGCCAACTTTCTTCGCAGTGTTCGACCCGCGGCCCTTCCCTTGCAAGCTGTAATCGCTGCTGACAACCGGATAGTCCTTCCCATCGATCACGATGCGCGTCAGTTCGAGCTGCAGTTCAGAGCTTCCGGAAAAATGCCCGGCTTCCTTGGCTTCGGCCAACCGCCCGTAAACATCCGTTCCCTTGCGCGCGACCACAGTGTCGCCAATGGTTAGGTCTGTTTCCAGGCTGGCGTGGAATACGTCGCCCACGTGATTTTTGGAGGAGTCCACGCCGTCGATCATACGAACCAGCAAAGATTGGCCAGCAGGAATAGTCAGATTCCCACCGGGGTCAGCGCTCGCCATATTCGCGGCCGGAGCCGGAGCCACGGCCGCAGCCGGAGCGCCGGCAGGAACGGTACGACCGGAACTACCCGTGAAGGTAAGCGCTACAAGATCGCTGGTATTGAAAGTCTGAACTTCCCCATTGATCTCAAAGCGCATCACCGCTTGGGTGCCACCTAAGTACTTTCCCTTCAAAACGCGGCCGTCTTTCAATTCAAGGGTGTCCGCTGTTGCCGCAGTGACCATAAACAGCCCGAGCCCCATTACGGCCAGAAAGCGATTTAATTTGTGCATTGTTCCCTCTCAGTTAGAAGTCACAAATCCCAGAGATCTGCCGACTCTCGTGAACGCCGACCTACCCGACCATTCTACTCCATTGGATGAGATCAGAATCGCACTGGGTTGTGCGCAAGGCGCAGATCTCTCCAGATCACTAGATGGCAAGACGTCGCGGGGAATAAACCAAGAAGAGGACAAGTCTTTAGGCATGCCGACCCTTCCTCCGGTAAGGCTTGCGCGGATGGGTCAATCCAGGGGGAATCAAGGATCGGCGATTAACGCTGATTTCGGGTTGAGTATCCGGGGAGAACAACCGATGAACCACGTTCAGGGTGTGGCCTCAGTAGTCCGCTTCGGCGCGTTTGAGGTCAATCTCGTCTCTCGTGAACTTCGCAAACATGGAATGCGTATCCGGCTGGAAGAAAAGCCCTTCCAAATTCTGGAAATGCTGCTGGTGGATGCCGGGCAGGTGGTCACCCGAAAGGCACTCCAGGAAAGGCTATGGCCCAATACGGTTGTCGGCTACGAGCACGGCTTGAACACCGCCGTCAACAAACTTCGCGATTTGCTAGGAGACTCAGCGCGAAGTCCTCGTTACGTCGAAACGCTCCCTCGCCTTGGCTACCGATTCATCGCCCCGGTGATCCCGCCTGAGACCAAGGCCCTGTTGGTTCCACGTTCCAGCCGTCAACCACCAGTTCAGTCGAAGCTCCTTGGAGTGAAGCGGAATCAAATCTCGCTGTGACCGACTTTTTCTCACCTGGCAGCAAGGAGAAATAGTTGTCGCTCCAGAAAACGGGCGTGACGTCGTCTCCTCCTTTGCCGCGAATGAGGCGCGGATGAACCATGAACGCCACGCTGTCGCTCTTGTTTTCCGCCGTCACTGAAAGAGTGGAGCTGGTGCCACTCAAAAGGACAGTCTTGGAGATCGATAGATTTGCTGTAGGAAGGCTGTTCAAACCGGTGAGGTCGGCGAACTCCTTCTGCGGCGTGTATACAGTGTCTGCCCGTTTCTCCCAGTCGAGCACGTCCGGTTTAGTCGACAACCAGTAGAAGTTTTCGCTAACCAATTTTCCAGCGGAATCATGGAGTTCCAGCTTCAAAAAGTATGTCGGCGTTAGTCCGTCGGGACTGGGGAGATCAAAGGCTTTGGTGACGCTGTCCGGGCCGAGATCCAGCGTTGTTTCGCGGGCAGCTTTTTGCTTGGCATCGATGTTGTAGATCTTGGCGCTAGCTCTCGTGCCTTTGAGCGTGTCGTAAGTGCCGTTGATCACCGCGACAGAATTGTCGTCGTAGGAATATTGCACGTGGACCAGTTCACATGCCTTTTTCGTGCCGAAATACCCCCCTGCCGGCACTAGGTAATAGTCGTAAAGATGCCAAATCAGGGAAGGCCATGCGTTGTTCAACATCCACTGAATCACGCCTGTCGATGTGTATTTGTTCCGCGCGTAAGCCTCGAACATCGCTCGCTGGCCGTCGTAGGTCATGGCCTGAGCTTTGCGCTCGTAGTCATCGAGTGAGGATGCCTGGCCATAGCGCCGGTTCAGACCATCAGTGAATACATTGATCGTCGTGAAGCGCTCGCCGCCTGCGTGATAATTCCAAACATCGTCGATCGGCCAAAGGTGATCCTTGGGAATGAATTTCTCCAGAGATTCCCGCGGGGGAATTGCCGGCCCAGGACTTGTCTCCGTGTTGTAACCGTAAGCCCCCCCTGCTTGCGTGTCGGCGAGCCAATACACCGGAGGCACATACTCGTAGGGACCGGTCATTTTTACACCTGACGCTCCACTGAACGCCGCCTTCTGTTCCGAAGCGGAGGAGATGACCGGATTGGGCCACTCCAATTCTTTCTCGATGTTTAGATAGACACTTTCGACTTCGGCAGGCGGTGGATTGTCACTGCCATTTAGCCACACAAAAACGCTCGGATGAATGCGCAACCGCGCGATTTGGTCACGCAAGGAAGCCGCTGCAACCTTGTTTTGGCCGCCAGTCCAGTTTTTCCAGCGCTCCCAAGCATCGCAGCATGTCCAACCCGGCATGACCAGAATCCCCAACTGGTCCGTCTTCTCAAAAAACTCATCGCGATCGAGTCGCCCTTCCAATCGGATTGTGTTCATGCCCATGTCACGCACATAGGCCAGATCGGCATCGAGCTTCTCCGATGACCAGCGGAAGAGAAGATCCGGCGCCCAAGCCGCCCCGCGGATAAGTACTTTTCTCCCATTGACCGTGAATAAGCGGTGTCCCTTGTCCGTCAGTTCGGAGGTAACTTCGCGTATTCCAAATGTCACGCTCGTAGTGTCGGAAACTTGCTTGCCTATTTCGAATGACAGCTTGCCGGTATACAGATGCGGAGTCCCGATTTGATACGGCCACCACAACTTCGCATGTTTTAACTTTAGCTTTGCAAATTTCTCGGGGGTAAATTTCACGATCTTCGATTCCCCGCCGGCCAATTCCACAGGCTGCTTCAGTTCGATACCGTCGAGCTCCGCGCGCAGCACGCCCTTCACGGGTTCATTCAGAACGTTGCGCAGCTCCGTGCTGATGGTCAGTTCGGCGGTCTTGTATTCCGCATCCAGCTTGGAAGCCACAAACGGATTCCGCACCGCCACCTCTCCGCTTGACGTCAGAAAGACTTCCTTCCAAATTCCCATGTCCTTGTCAGGCGGCGTCGGATTCCAATCCACCCAGGTGATCCCCAGGTCGTATTTTCCGGGAGCGAATACTTCGACAGCGATGGCATTCGCCTTCCCCGGCTGCAAGAATTTGGTGACATCGAATTCGTAAGAGCGATAGGTGCCTGCTGCGTCGTTCGCATCGGCTATCTTGTGCCCATTGATCCAAATGTTGGCCCGGTAGTTGATGCCGAGAAAATTCAGCCAATCCGTTTTCTTGGCCTCTGCTGCAGGAGTGAACTCCGTGCGATACCACCACGAACAGCGAAAGGGGCTGCCCTCCGGCATGTCCTGATTGGCAAATAGGTTTTTTTCGGAATAATTCATCCCCGGAAAAGACTTCAAGTTTGTCCCATAGTTTGGATCTGGATAGGTCTTGTCCGTTACGAGGGCCCCGACAACCGTGGCTGGAATGTCGGCTTTATGCCAGGCCTTCGCATCAAACCCCGCCGAGGAAATTTGCTCGCCAGTTGCGGTCACCTCGCAGGACGATTGAATCTGCCAATTCTTGTGCAGATAGTTCCTCGCAGGTTGAGCTTCGGAGGCACCGGTAACCGCCACTGGAAGCCAGAGCGAGACGAATAACCCTTCCAACATGCCGGTTGAGAATTTCCGCGGACGTGGCATAGATCTCCCCAATGAGAATTGAAATCCAAATCTACACGGCAATCCACCGGAGTCTTGCGTAGAGGAAGACCGGCACATCAATATTAAACCGATTCAATGCAAGCGCCGAACATTTTTTTCAAAATGGAAAAGACCCGGATAAAGACTTCGGGAGACCCAAGGAGAAAACTCTCGATTCGCGGGGATATGAGCCACGGCGAGGTCGCGCGGAGGCATCCCACGACCTCGCCATTGGCTCTTTCCTTTCAGGAACAGCCTGTGAAGTCCAGCTCGGCCGCAGTCGTGATGGCTCCAGCGGTAACCTTCAGCGGCATGGCGGTCGCGTCCTTACTAGTGGTTTGAGACGACGGCATGCACATCGAGGCGCCGGATGTGGGGTTCGCCGCATCCGCTTCGACCGCATACAGAATGTCGCCTGTTGCGGGCGCCGTGATTATGGTCTTGCCGGCAGAGAAGGTACCTATAGCGGGATTGCTCGCCGGAACGACCAATGTATAGCTTCCGCAGAAGGCACCCTTGGGAGCCCCCGTCGGGCATGCTGTGCTCGAAGTCACCATTACGTCCGCCGCATTCGACTTCGGGAACAGCGGAACTGTAAACGTGTGGCTTGTGTTCGATACAGTCACGCTCTGGAGAGCGCTAACGTCCGCGTCGATGGCTGCTCCTGTTGTTCCATTGATCGCCGTGATCGTCCCCTGAATAGTCCCTGGCCCGGTCGAAGCGCCGGCCGCCGCCGGCGTCTCTGCGACAAGAGGGACCGCGCCGAGGTTCGTTCCTCCGACAACGTTCAGCACCACGGTAACGTTGTACGCCGAGCCCGAAGACGTAAGGGCGTCAGACACCACATCAAACACCGCACCAACCGCAAGGGGGCAGAAACTGAAGTGGCCTGTGGAATCTGTTTCTTGCTGCATCGCGATGCGATCGATGCCGGACTTGTCCGCGAATTGCAGCGTGACGATCGCTCCGGCAACGGGTTGCGAGGTAACACTATCCACTATCTGTCCGCTGATCCCTGTCTTGTTTTGGCTCACCACGCCAGCCGTGAGCGCAGGCTTCAAGCGAAAACCTCCATTGCCCTGTCTAATAATGGAAGCGCACGTGTTGAAATCGATGTTGAGGTCCACGGACTGCCCCGCGGCCACATGGATAGGGCCACCCATGATTTGTCCGGGCGGGATTTTCAGCCCCGTATTCGCCTCACTGCTCAAATCCAGTGTGTGCGTTCCACTACTATCCACGACGCAGTTGAAGACGTCGCCGCCGAGCTGCTTGAAGCATGCGTTGCTGGTGGTTGACGGAGCCGGGCCGCTCGGTGCTGCATTCGCCAGCAAGATCAAACGAATCTGTTGATAATCGCCCGCAGGCAAGGAGGTCGAGCCAAGTTGCTCGAGCAAACATTGCCCATTGGCTGGTAGATGCAACAGATCGACTTGCACGGGAACGGAAACCAGCTGTGGCGCGAGTTCCTGCCAACCGGACGACGTATCATCCGCGGTCGCGCTGATGTGCGCTTGAATGGAACGGATCGTCACAAACACGCTGGTAAATGTACCGGCAGGCGCGGCGGTGCCTCCAGGAATTGCAGCAGTGGCTCCAGAGGTAGACGCAGAGCAGGAGGGCGGGTCGCTCACGGACACGCTTACAGTCCCCGTACTTGAACTTTGCATCGTGGGAGTATTCCCGCCGCAACCGATGGCGATCAGAGTGACCGCTGCCATCGTCAAAATTGCCAGGAATTGAGGTATCGGACATCCCCTAAGACGGACCAGGGCGTTGGAGATCATAGAGCCTCCGCAAACGGAAGATGAACTTGATTGTTGGCGGCCCGGTGTGGGACAGAATTTGAGTTCGCGGGACGACCTTCGGGTCCAGGTGCAATACCAGTACTACAACTTCTAGTAACCCGTGCTCCTGCGAATTCTACTGGGCAGCCTTCCCTGTTTGCTCCACAGCAATCCCTTAGCCTGGGTCACTTTTTCTACTAAGATGCGGCCGCTCCGTGCGTTAGACCGAGCGCCGCCGCAGAAGTCTTGTCTGTGGCTGGGTCAAAACTACGACACGGATGTAAATTTGCACACCGGCACGATCGAATTAAACTGCAACCAATCTTCTGGCCCTGTGTTCTACCTATTTAGTACGTTGAGATTCTCCAGAGGACGCTGATATTCTGTGGCCCCCAGCAGCCACCACCAGCCAATACACATGTCCCTAAAAGGCAACCAGCATGGACCCCGAGAAACTCCGGATTGCCCGTGACAAGCTCACACGCGTCTTCCGCTACTTGGAAGCACTCAACCAGCACCGTAACCCGGCCAAGCGCCAGATTCGCGAGCAGCTTTGGAGTCTTTGGTTACACAACCTCCCCGATCATCCTTCCATAAAACGAGGAGAGGCTAAGACCGGCTCTTCAAGAACCAAGGCCAAAGAGAATCAAGCCTTGGCCGACAACAGCGAGGGATTCGTTCTGAAGGTGCAGCGCCCATCGCTTACGCGAGCTCCTGAACCTCCTAATGGACTTGCTCCATGGCTTGAGCCGGGGTGGGAAGACCCTTCCGAGGAAATCCTTGTGCGGCAGACTCGGGAGGAACCTGACGCCGCAGGCAATTCTCGCATCATGAATTTTGATGATGACAGAACTAGGTCCACAGTGCTGCAACGATGGAAGCTTTCGCGCGATGAGTGGGCGAAAAGCGAAAAGCCCGCTCGCGGCGCAATGAAGATCTTTGAAGCTTTGTACGCGCTGTACGGGCGCATCGACCGAGAGGCAGAGCGCGTCGAGCTTGTTCTTGGTGACGGAATCCTGAGTTGGAGCCGACCCGAAGGCAGCATCTACCATCCGATTCTGCTGCAACGGCTCCAACTGCAGTTCAACGCGGCTGTTCCGGAATTCACGCTTTCTGAAGCGGATCATCCGGTGGAGCTCTATTCTGCGCTTTTTCAGTCCATGGCCGATGTCGACGGGCGAGCCATCGGCCGATGCCGCGAAGACTTAGAGCAGGGCGGATTTCATCCCCTGTTGAATGGTTCGACCTCGGGGTTCCTCAAGAGGCTGGTCGTGCAATTGTCCCCGCGCGGCGAGCTCATCGAAGATACGGCGCCAGACGAGGACCAAAGCGATCCGCGCATTGGGCGCGATCCCATTTTATTTCTGCGCGCGCGCACGCTAGGCTTCGCCGCCGCAATCGAAGGCATTCTGTCGGATCTCCGAGTTCGCGAAGATTTGCCCTGGTCTCTCTTGAACATCGTTGGAGAAGAATCGCCGGTGGCGGAAATTGAAGAAGCCGCTACAACCGATGGTCAATACCACGAGGCGGATGCAGAAGTCCTTCTGAGCAAACCCGCGAATCCCGAACAGGTGCGAATCGCAAAGCAGCTCGAGGAGTACGGGGGAGTGTTGGTCCAGGGCCCGCCGGGCACCGGAAAGACCCACACGATCGGGAATCTAGTGGGGCACTTGCTGGCACAAGGAAAGAGCGTACTTGTCACCAGCCATACGACAAAGGCACTTCGCATGGTGCGGCATCACATAGTCCCCGAACTGCGTCCCTTGTGCGTGAGCCTGCTCGAAAGTGATTTGGACAGCCGCAAACAATTGGAAAGCGCCGTGGGCTCGATTGCGGAGAGACTGTCGCGAGCCGATGCCGGTTCGCTGGAGATAGAAGCAAAGAAATTGGAAACTGAACGGTTAGACCTACTGAAAAAGCTGGAGGAAATTCGAAACCAACTCTCAGACGGCCGGGCGGACGAGTATCGGGACATCGTCATTTCGGGAAAGAGCTGGGCTCCGGCCGATGCCGCTCGCAAAGTCGCGCAAGAAAAAGAAACCCTGGGCTGGATTCCCGGCCCGGTTGCAGCAGTTGCTCCCGTGCCGCTTTCTCCTGCTGAACTGACTGACCTGTATCGCACGAATATTTCTCTTTCGCGCGAAGACGAAAGCGAGCTTTCCGGTCATCTCCCGGACCTTCGTGATCTTCCCGGGCCCGAAGATTTTGAAGCCTCGCTGAGCGAGCGAAATCGTTTGAGCATGGAGGATTTGGAATTCCGCTCGGACCTCTGGCAGTCCGGCCCGGCACAGGGTTCGCCCGGGGAGTTGGAGGTGCTCTCCGCCAGTTTGCGGCAAGCCGTCGAGCCTCTTTCCGGGAAAGAAAAGTGGAAACTAGCCGCGGTTTATGCGGGAAAGTACGGCGACGCGCACCGCGAGCCCTGGGACCAGTTAGTCAGCTTCATCCGTCTCGTACATCGCGAAGCTGCGAAGTCTCAGGAGTCTTTCGTCAAACATGGTCCTCAGCTCTCGATCAACATGCCCTACGAGGATCAGGAGCGTGTTGCGGGCGAAATCGTCGCTCATTTGAACAATGGGGGCAAACTCGGTTCCGTCACGCTTCTGACCCATCGAGCGTGGAGCCAATTCATCGAATCGACGAAAGTCAATAAGGCACACCCCCGCTTTGCTGAACAGTTTCAAGCCCTGGGCAGAATGGCGCGCCTCAAAAAGCTGCGCGAAGAGCTATCCGGACGATGGGATCGGCAGATGGCAACGCTAGGGACGCCATCCTCAGCGGAGATGGGCGAAGAAATCGAAAAGACATTGTTGCAGTATTGTGATTCCATCGAGGATTGTTTGAGCTGGCACAATCACGCGTGGAAACCGCTCGAGCAGCAACTGGAGGACCTTGGCTTTCGCTGGGAGAAATTTCTCGCTGAGCAGCCTGCCGTCGTGGGCGCAGACGGAGAATTGGTGCGCATCGGGAAAGCGGTCAATAACTCCCTGCTGACTATTCTCGACTCGAGGTTCAAGAAACTGAAGCTGCTTCAGCTTGAGAAAGACATACGCGATCTTAAGGCAGGTCTTAAGTTTGCCGTGCGCGTCGCCAAGTCGTCGAAGGCCGCCGCAAAGCTTCTCGCCGCCGTGAGTGACGAGGATTCCGGTGAATACCGCGACGCTTACGAGCGTCTCCTCGAACTGAAGAGCCGTCAAGCCGACCTCGATTTACGTCGGGCTTTACTGAGCAAACTCGAGAGCGCCGCTCCTGCGTGGGCCGGCGCCATCCGCAATAGAACCAGCGTACACGGCCGCGCCGAGCCTCCTCGCGATCCGACCGCTGCGTGGACTTGGCGCCAGCTCAACGACGAGCTGGATCGTCGCGCCAGCGTTTCGCTTGAAGCGCTCCAGACAAAAGGCGAAAAACTCCGGGAGCAACTGCGCCGTGTCACGGTCAGCCTGATAGACAAGCGCGCCTGGTCGGCTCAAGCCCAACGCACTTCTCCGCGTCAGCGCCAGGCGCTAGTAGGCTGGCTGGACACCATTCGGCGCATCGGCAAAGGCCACGGAATCCGTGTCTCCCTCTTGCGGGCAGAAGCGGCCAGGAAGATGTCCGATTGCCGCAGCGCTGTACCTGTTTGGGTTATGCCGCTGTCGCGTGTAGTGGAAAATTTCGACCCGCATCTAACGCGCTTTGACGTGGTCATCATCGACGAAGCCAGCCAGAGTGATGTTATGGCGCTCGTGGCCCTCTACCTCGGGAAGACCGTTCTCGTCGTCGGCGACCACGAGCAGGTGAGCCCCTCCGCAGTTGGTCAGGATCTCAGCATTATTCAGAATCTTATCTTCCAGTACCTGCCGGGAATTCCAAACTCCGATCTCTACGACGGTCAAATTTCCATTTATGATCTCGCGCGGCAGTCTTTCGGGGGCACCACTTGCTTGGTTGAACATTTCCGCTGTGTGCCGGAAATCATCCAATTCAGCAACATGATTTCCTACGACCACCGCATCAAGCCATTGCGCGATGCCAGCCGGGTTCATCTACGCCCACACACCATCGCGTATCGCGTGGCCGGCTCCAGCCGTGACGGCAAGATCAATCGCCAGGAAGCCTTGGGAGTCGCTTCATTGCTCACCGCTGCGATGGAGCAGCCCGAATACAAGAAGAATGACGCTGGGCAACCCGCTACGTTTGGCGTGGTGTCACTTGTTGGCGATGAGCAAGCGCTGGAAATCGATGGTCTGCTCCGCAAACACATCTCACCGGACAGTTACGAACTTCATCGCCTCCTTTGCGGAAACGCCGCCCAATTCCAGGGAGACGAGCGCGATATTGTCTTCATCTCACTGGTGGACACCGCACAACGAGGTCCGCTCTCCCTTCGTGACCAGGAATTGTTCAAGCAGCGCTTCAACGTCGCCGCCAGCCGAGCACGCGACCAGATGTGGGTTGTCCACTCGCTCAGTCCCCAGAATGACCTGAAGCCGGACGATCTCCGCAGGCAACTCATCGAGCACGCCGAGGATCCTAGCCGGCTTATGCACGCGCTCGAAGAAAAAGAAAAACGCACGCAGTCTCCTTTCGAGCGGGAGGTCATGAAACGCCTCGCGGCTGCCGGGTATAAAGTGTCCTCACATTGGCGTGTTGGCGCCTTCCGAATCGATCTGGTGGTGGAGGGCGATGGCAAACGGTTGGCAATCGAGTGCGATGGTGACCGCTACTATCCGCTCGAAAAACTCCCGCAAGATATGGACAGGCAGGCCGTGCTCGAACGTATGGGATGGATCTTCGCCCGCATCCGCGGGACTGAATTCCTCCGCAATCCGGAGCGGGCAATGAAACCTGTTTACGAGAAGCTCGAACACCTGGAAATCTCGCCTAATGGCACAAGCCCGTCGACTGCCAAAAAATCGCAGCAGCCCTTAGCCGATCTGATCGAGCGCGTTATCAGCCGAGCCGAAGAGCTACGCCGTGCGTGGGGAAGTCCTGATACAAATTCTTCGCGGCGACAAGCTTCATCACAGTCTGCCGGACAAGTTACGGTGTCTTGAAATGGCTTCTGTTAAAGGGATGAGGTAGGAGATTTGGTGGAATTTGCTTCTATAGCAGCCCGCACGCCCTCGCGCCGAGTGTAATTTCAGTTGCACGCATGGGGCGCTGCCCATTCCAAGTGAAGACTCTCCTGCAACAGTTCACGCAGACGCCTGCGCGCCCGGTGAAGCTGGGCCTTCGAATTGCCAATGGACCAATCCATGATTTGAGCGATCTCTTTGTGCTTGTAACCCTGGATGTCATGAAGTTCGACGACCAATTTGTGGCTCGGAGTTAACCGTTTGATTGCTCTTTCCAAATTGACGCGGTCGATCGATCCGGCCAATTGCAAATCCGGGGCACCAAGTTCCTCGTGCCTGCCGCGATTGCGATCCGATTCGTCGATATTCTCCGGCGAGCTTTCCGGCAAGGACTTCTTGCGAAAACGCATTAAAACCAAATTCACTGCGATTCGATGCAGCCAGGTGGAAAAAGCCGAGTCCCCGCGAAATGTCTGGATTTTGCGCAAGACCGTCAGGAATGCTTCCTGGGTGAGGTCTTCCGCCTCGGCTGAGTTTCCCGCCATGCGCAGGCAAAGGGCATAGATGCGCCGACAATGCGCATGATAAATCCTCTCGAACGCATCGGAGTCTCCGCCCTGAGCTCTTCGTATGGTTTCGCTCTCGGATAACTCAGCCAATTCGCGCCGCGAGTGATCCGCGTCATTGGCTTGCTCCCAGAAAGTCTGCTCGCTTGTGCAAGAACCAATCATCTTCGTTTCTTTATTCCTCGAAAGCAAGAAAATGAAAGCTCGTTGTGTCCGGCACCATTAGTGCAAGTTCGCGGCCATACTCTGGTTGATTTATGTAATCGGCCGAAATTTCAAGAGCGTACAGCGCACTCTCAGATTGCGCGGACGACGGGAGGCGTGTAGTTTTTTCCGGGCGCGCGGACTTCTTGCATGAGCCACAATTCATGGCAATTTTTCCGTTACTCTCCGCACGGCACTCGCGTTGCGTCTGGGTCATGGCTTTATGGCGATGCCTTCCGGGAGAAGCGCCACTCCCGATATGGTTGTAACCACCGTGTTAGTAGCTGTGCTGATTACAGAGACGTCGTCGGACATCCGGTTCGAGACGTAGGCAAAAGCTCCGTCTGGAGTAATGGCAACACCTCTGGGAATACTTCCTACCACGATGGAGGCTGTGACGCTGTTGGTTGCCGTGCTGATCGCGCACACGATGTTGTCTCCGTTCGTTGCCACATATGCAGAGGTCCCGTCCGGAGTGATGGCAATGGCGATGGGATAAGCCGGCGTCGGAACGGTCCCCACAACGGTGTTGGTGGCCGTGCTGATCACGGAAAGACTCGATGACAAGTAATTTGCAACGTAGGCGAATGCCCCATCTGGCGTGATTGCCAAACCAACCGGGTTGTTCCCTACCGCAATAGTAGCCACCACGGTGTTGGCTGCAGTGTCGATCACCGATACGTCGTTCGTAGCCTGATTTGTCACATAGGCAAATGCACCGTTCGGTGTGACCGCGACCCCCCAGGGATTCGTCCCAACTGGGATCGTGACCACCGCGGTTTGCGTGACAGTGTTGATCACGGAAACATCGTTAGAATTCTGATTGGCGACGTAGGCAAGAGCCCCGTTTGGAGCAAAAGCTACACCGACGGGGAAACGTCCGACGGGTATTGTGGCCACTACAGAGTTTGTAGCGGTGCTGATGACAGAGACGTCGTTGTTGCCGATGAACCAGCCGGAATTAGTTATATAAGCAAAAGCCCCGTCCGGCGATATAGCCGCTTGGAGGGGCTGAACGCCCACGGGGACGACAGAGACTACAGAGTTGTTTACCGTGTTAATCACCGAGACGGAATTCGACTTGTGAGTTGGCACGTAAGCGTAAGACTGAGCGGCCGCCGGAATCCCCGAGAAACCGATGAATGCCGCCAGGGGCAGCCACAAGAGCGGGCGCAGCGGTTTCAAGTTATGGCCTTTTTGCAAATTCCCTGCATATGCCTGGTCAGCAATCCTCATTCACTCCCCCATTAGTCTTTCCGATGAACCGGCCGGTGGTTCGAAGTCTCAAAAGGAATTAACCTCCCACATAGCAAATACCGCACGGATAGCCGCTCAACAATCCGGTGAGTACCTCCATCGGAAGGACAAACACCGTCCAAAGGCCCATCGGGAAATCCCCTGAGAAGACTGGGGCGGCGACCTTTGGGAAATGAGGACACCTGCCTATTTGTGCAGATTTGAATGGACTTGAGAAAAAAAGGTAAACTTTGGACTAGGGTCTTTACCTGAGGGCCGATGCAGGGTTTAACTTGATTGAGAACACGGGCCTCTGATGGTATTGCCTATCAAGGCTGCTGTGGATTCGACCAAATTGACCCGAAATAGGACTGTTCGAGCGGAGGAGAAAAACCTTGATGTCGAAACGTGATCTTGCGTCCTTACCCCCCGAATCGAAGCGAAACGAAGAACCATCTGAACTTCTACGGGAACTGGTGGCCCACCTCCGGCAGAATCGAACCCAATTGCGCGAAGAATGGGTGGTGCGCATCTCGGAGACGCGCCTGCTTACCGCGATGACCAAAGAAGAGATATTCGCGGAAGCGACCTCGGTGTACGACAGCTACGTGGAAGCTCTCGAAACCGAGGCCTTCGAAGCGCTGCAAGCGTATGCGCGGAACCTCTCGGAACGCATTATTCCACGCGGCGTTGAAACGCACGAAGTCGTCGGGATCGTCCTGTTGTTGCGCGACGTCCTTGCGCGGTCTCTCTTCGCGAAATACCAGAACGATTTCAAGAAACTGAATCGCATTCTGGACGCCTACGAGCCGGCAGCGAACCGCATCGCGAACACGGTGGCCGTCGGCTTCGTGCAAGAGCGCGAGCGCGTTATTCGCCAGCAACAAGAAGCCATCCGCGAGCTTTCCACTCCCGTGCTGCAGGTTCGTGAACGGCTCTTGATTCTTCCCATCATCGGGGTCATTGACCCCCAGCGCGCCCGCCAATTGACCGAGCAACTCCTTCGCGGAATTCGGACCAACCGTGCCAAAGTCGTAGTGATCGATATCACGGGCGTGGCGGCCATGGACGTGACTGTGGCAAACCACCTGGTGCAGACGGTTGAGGCGTCACGGCTCCTTGGCGCGACGGTCATCGTTACCGGGCTTTCGCCGGAGATTGCGCAGACCCTGGTGACTATCGGTGTGGACCTCGGCAAGATGAACACGGTCGGCGATTTGCAGGGTGGCATCGAGCAGGCGGAAAGACTTTTGGGATACAAGGTTGCGACTCTAGCGGAACCACGCTAGACAAAGCGGAAGAAGGGCCACGTGGAAGTTCCGATTCTCAAACAGGGTGCGTTCCTCATCGCAACATTTCAGGCCGCTCTGTCGGACGCGGACCTCAACCAACTGCGTATGGGTTTAGTCCAGCAAGTTGTTAAGTTTCGTTCCCGCGCGGTTATCGTGGATGTGACCGCGATGGACGTAATGGACTCGTTTGCATCGCGGACGTTGCGCGAGATTGCCCACATGATCCGCTTGCGCGGCGCGGAGACGGTTATCGTTGGAATTCAGCCCGAAGTGGCCTTTGCGATGGTACAGCTGGGTCTAACCCTGGAAGGCGTGGCGACCGCGCTAGACCTGGAAGAAGGTTTGGCCTACTTGAACGAGAAGTTCAAGGTCACGAACTGAAAGTGAGCGATAGTGTGGTTGGGGAAATTCGGGTGGCAATCAACTCCGACCAGGATATCGTCTCAGCCCGCCAGAAGGGCCGGGTGGTGGCGAATGAACTCGGGTTTTCTTCGAGTGACGCCACCCTGATTGCCACTGCCATCTCAGAGCTCGCCCGAAACATCGTGTCCTATGCGCGCAAGGGACAAATCGTTATAAGCAAGGTCAACGGCCACAACCGTGAAGGCATCGCAGTCATAGCCACCGACGAAGGTCCCGGGATCGCCGATATTCGTCAGGCACTGCGCGATGGTTTTTCCACTTCTGGAAGTCTCGGCCTTGGTTTACCGGGGGTGCGTCGATTGATGGATGAATTTGAGATCACTTCCCAGCCTGGAAAGGGAACGACTGTGGCGGTGAAGAAGTGGAGACAATAAGAGAACCGATGGTCGAATATGGTGTCGCCAAATACGTTCTTCCGGGCCAGGGCGAATCTGGCGATCACCATCTGGTGTGCTGCAACCGCAATGGGATTCTGATCGCCGCAATTGACGGCTTAGGGCATGGCGAGGAGGCTGCCACCGTCTCCAGGGCTGCGGCCGCGCTTATCCGAAGCGCTGCCGACGAACCAATTATTTCGCTCGTGGAACGGTGCCACGAGAAACTCCGGTCAACTCGCGGCGTTGTTCTGAGCCTTGCTCTTGTCGACCCTGAGCACGGCATGATGACCTGGCTCGGCGTCGGCAATGTGCAAGGAGTGCTGATGCGCTCCGATGCGAGAAATGGAAATGCACAGGAGTCACTCCTTCTCCGAGCTGGCGTCGTCGGTTCCCAGTTGCCGGCCCTTCAAGCCACGGTGCTTCCCATCGCAAAGGGAGACACGCTCATCTTTGTGACGGACGGAATTCGAAGCGATTTTCCCGCGACCCTCTCCGCGCGGGAGAATCCGCAAAGGGCTGCCGACAGGATTCTCGAGCAGTATCGGAGCGGCAATGACGATGCGCTTGTTTTAGTCACACGAATAACGGGAATCAATCAATGAAAAGCGCAACGCGAAGCAAGATCAAACCGCAAACGAATTTTGAAGATGAATACCGCTCTTCCTTGCGTGAATATGCGAAGGGGGGAGGGGAGTTGGCCTTAGGCCGCGCGTACGAACTTGGCCGTCGAGCGCTTAACGAGAAAAAGAGTCTCGTCGAGATGGCTTCCCTGCATCATCAAGCGGTGCTTGCGTTGATTCGCGAAGCGGAGAGTGACAGGCACAAGGATGAAGCAATCCAGGCAGGCTCCGAATTCCTCGCGGAGTGCTTGTCCCCCTATGAGATGGCACACCGCGGATTTCAGGATGCCGTGCGGGCCTTGCGGCAATTGAACGAAACGCTCGAAGAGGAGATCAAGCGAATCGCATACGCCGTTCACGACGAGGCCGGTCAACTGCTCGTTGCTGTTCATCTCGCGCTGGCTGAAATGGCTTTGGAATTGCCGCAGGCGCAGCAAGGGCAAGTTACCCGCATTAGGGAATTGTTGAATGAAGTTGAGAAGCACTTGCGACGGTATTCCCACGAACTTCGGCCAACGATTCTAGATGACCTTGGCTGGGTTCCGGCGATTCGTTTTCTGGCGGACGGGGTCTCCAAACGGGCCAACATACCAATTCGCATTGACGCGACTTTTTCCGGACGCTTGACAGGACCGATTGAGACGACTCTCTATCGCATAGTTCAAGAAGCGCTAAACAATGCCGTCAAGCACGCTGAGGCAAAGAATGTCTGGATTCGCGCACAAAAAGAACATCACGAGCTTTGTTGTTCGATCCGAGATGACGGCGTGGGGTTTGACCCTCACGAGGCGCAGACCGCATCGCACCGAAAAGGGCTGGGACTAATCGCCATGCAAGAGCGTGTGAGTGCGATCGGAGGAACACTGCAAATCGAGTCCCGCCCCGGCCACGGAACCGAGCTTTCCATTCGACTTCCACTGGAGGGTAGCCATGCCAATTCGAATCGTACTCGCAGATGACCACGTCCTGGTGCGCCAGGGTTTAAAATCGTTGCTGGAACGTGAGAAATTTCAAGTCGTGGCGGAAGCGTCCGATGGACAAGATGCAGTCCGTTTATCGGAAACGCACCACCCAGACATAGCGGTCCTGGATATCAGCATGCCCACGCTCAACGGCATTGTTGCGGCTCGCGAACTGAGCCGGTCCTGTCCAAAGACGAAAGCCATTCTTCTGACGCAGCATGAAGAAGATCAGTACATCTATGAAGCGCTGGAAGCTGGCGTGAAGGGATACGTGTTGAAGAATCAGGTCGCGAGCGACTTGATTCACGCAATTCAGCAGGTTTCCAGAGGAGAGTTTTATCTAAGCCCGGGGATTTCACGCGCAGTGGTGGAGGCCTATCGGTCCAAATCAGACAGGCCAACGGATCCCCTGACCGTGCGCGAACGGCAGGTATTGCAGTTGATTGCGGAAGGAAAATCCACAAAGGATACTGCTTCACTCCTGGGTATCAGTGTAAAAACAGCCGAATCACACCGCATGAGACTCATGCAAAAACTGGATATCCACGAAACCGCAAGTCTTGTGCGCTACGCAGTCCGCCGGGGATTGATTCAGGCTTAGAGAATATTCAGGGTGTCATATCGGTTGCGGATTGTGGGCCGGTTTACGCCTTTAATTGAACGCTAAATCACAATGTCTCCGTGGGATTCGGGCTCATCGGCAAGCGTTATTATTGAGTTTTCGCAGCTGCTGCCCGGCTGCAATGTTGCCTTTTTTCGTGGCTGCGCGCAGTAGAACCCGCGCCTGTTCACAACTCTTTGGAACGCCGTCGCCCGCCAAATACAGTTCAGCAAGGGCAGCCTCCGCCGAACTATCGCCAGCCTCTACTGCGGACCAGAGTTGTTGTGCAAGGGCGCTCCGGTCACTCCTCGAATGCGTATCCGCAAAATGCAATCGAGAGACCGGGAGATTAGCCTGTCGCGTGTCCGGAGAATTTCCTGTTTCAGTCGTTGACGGGCGGGATGAAACAGGGCGGGATTCATCTGCAATCTGAGTTGAGGAAGACTGTCGAGTTGGGTCGGGGACAGGTGGGGGGTTCCCGGAACCAGGACTCGAAATCGGAGCAGGCGGTGGTGAAGAGGTTTCTTTCGGCGCATCCGTATCGCGTATGAGCTTCTCCCCAAAACGGATGAGCGAATTCCCTACCCCCTGACGAAAATTATCTAAAAACAGGAAGGCCGTGAACACAAGGGCAAAAAAGAGAATCCCGAATGCGAGGCCGCGAACCAGTGGCGCGACAGAAGAAAATGCCTCGTTACTTTGCAAAAATGGCCCAGACAAATGCGAAGTCGCAGGCAAACTCGAAAATTGAGGCGCTGATCGTGAGGCATGTGCAGCGGGAGGACGTATGGCCCCTTCGAGACTCGCTACTATCCGCGGTCGGTTGGGTGTGCTTTTCCATGCTACCGGGCGAGGATCAATCTCATCGTTTGGAGCATCCGATGCACCTGCAGGACTGGTATCCGGAGTCACCGACTCGGCTGTTTCTTCTAGCCATTGACGAATTCCATTCTTCGCCTTCGCAGTGACTTCCGTAAAGCGTAGACCTCCGAACTTTTTCGCACCATCCATCCAAACAATTTCAGCAGCGAGCTCAAGTCGCTGCGTGGGATTTGGAGAAATGCACAGCCGAATCGGGCCTGGCTGACGCACCTCACTTGCAGCGTGAAAAGCGAGACCCTGTTCGGAGGCGTTCACAACGATTCCCCCGCCCTCTGGCTCGAACTGGATATAACAGAGCTTTTCAGGCGTCCCTCTTTGCAGATTCCGCCGTTCCAGGTTCATCTTTCCAAGAGCCTCTCGACACGGTTCATTGCGCCTCATCCGTGGCATGGCGCAGACTCCGCAGAAGCGATCAACAACAAACCTCGTCGCTCCGTGCAACAACTCAATTCTACATCGCAACTTTTTCCCTAATCCCAGCAGGTGGTCTTCGCCTTTTAGATGGGTCATTTGGTGCCGCGTTTACGACCTCCTCGGAAGCTCTGAGGTTTCAGTCTGATAAGGGAATAGCCGGGGAAGGCAGTCCCGCAATGGAACTTCAAGATAATCAGGTATTTACCTCAGAAAAATATGGGGAACCACCCGATTGCCTCGGGGTGCCGAAACTCCTTAATCTGCCCGCGGTACAATGCCCACGCGCGTATTGCTAGCTGATGACCATGCCCTCATCCGACAGGGACTAAGGGCGCTGTTGGAAAAACAGGGATTTCAAGTGGTGTGCGAGGCCTCCGACGGACAGGAAGCTTTGCGTTCGGTACAAAATACGCAGCCTGATGTCGCCATCATTGACATCAGCATGCCGGTCTTGAATGGCGTCGATGCCGCTCGCGAGTTGAAGAAATCAGCTCCCAAGACCAAGGTGATCCTTCTTACGCAACATTCCGAGGATCAATATGTCACCGAGTCGCTGCGTGCCGGAGTAAAAGGATATGTCCTGAAAAGCCAGGCGGGTGCCGATCTCGTGCACGCGATTCAAGAAGTCTGTCGCGGATCCGTTTATCTCAGTCCGAACATATCGCGGGCTGTTGTCGATGCTTATTTATCGAAGACCTACGTCTCGACGGACCCTCTTTCGGGCCGCGAACGCCAGGTGCTTCAATTGGTCGGTGAAGGTAAGTCCACGAAAGACATCGCGGTACACTTGGGTATCAGTGTAAAAACCGCCGAATCCCACCGGGCAAGGCTTATGAAGAAGCTGGACATCCACGAAACAGCAAGTCTGGTTCGCTACGCTATCCGCAATGGTTTGATCCAGCCCTGACGGCTGTGTCTCAGGGTTTGTCTCCGTGGTGTCTCAATCATTATCCTCAGTTCGAATGGGTAATTCACCGGATTGAGTTAATTTGGCGACAGGCTATGGTGCTGTGAAGAGAGCGGGCCGCCTCCATGGACAGGGCCCCCACCTCGATCACCCCAAATACCGAACTGCACTGACACGGAGGCGGGCCGAACTCAAGGCATTGGAGGTTGTAGTGGCACACAGCGCCACAGTCACAAGGAGCGGCAAGAGAATCGCTCGACGTTGCAATGGAGGACCATTCCTGGTTCAAGGACACCCGCAAATGCCAATGGGATCGAATAGGTTTAAGTTCGCCAGTTCTTCGCGGAAGCGGTCGAGCGCCAAGAATGAAAACGATTCGGTTGATGTCGCCATCCTTAGCATGGCGCCTGATGCTCACTCATTGTTTCGAGGTAGAGTTCCGAGATTTTCTTCTGGCAGAAAAATCAGCGCCGTCGATGACGTTTTCCATAGCTTGCTTTCCGAAGCAAATCAAGAGCTGGCCAGTCTGTTGCAGGACGTGCGGACAAAGGCCTGCGGTGAGCCGCTGGGTGACGCCCGAAGTCAACATGTCAGTGAGCTGTTGATACGCGCGGTCCGCTGCGCCGCGAAGCAGTACACGCTTCAAGCGGAGCTGGGTAATCTTGCCCTTACGGACGAGCTCACAGGCTTGTATAACCGCCGCGGTTTTATGGCCTTGGCAGAACGCCAATTGAAACTTGGGCACCGGTCTGGTCGTGGAATGCTTCTCTTTATGATGGACGTGGATCATCTCAAACAGATTAACGACTCGTTTGGCCACTTGGAAGGCGACTCTGCCTTGAAGCGCACCGCCGAAGTCTTGGAAGAAACATTTCGGGACTCGGATGTTGTCGCTCGTCTAGGTGGAGACGAGTTCGCTGTTCTTGCCATTGAGGCAGCCGGGCATTGCGAGGCTACGATCAAAGCTCGTCTCTTAGAGCTGTTGAAATCCACCAACGCCGGGCAGTCTCGCTACTTCGTTTCGCTCAGTCTGGGTGTTGCACGATTTGACCCGGACAGTCAAGCGTCGATCGAAGAACTGATGATGAAGGCCGACCAAGCCATGTATGAACAGAAGCGGCAGCGATTGACGTCTTTGTCTCGAGATGGAGGTCAGTTCGCGTAGCAAAAAGGTCTTTAGATATCAGATATCCGTCGCAGCTGGAACTTCTTGTTGGTTCCTTGGTCTTCGGTGCCGCCCAGCCCGGCGCCGGCTAACGGAAGCCAGCTCACAAGGTGATAACGCAGATGCCCGCGGGGTCAGGACGACTTGAAAAACGGATTCGGCTGGCTGTTCCGGTTGATGTATCCAGCCCTCAGAATCCGTCTGCCGCTGAGCGAACGACTACGGAAAACGTTTGCTCGCTTGGAATACGCGTTCTGAGTCAACGCGCCAAAGAATTGAATGAGCGGCTAATGGTCAGTTCAATTGTGGGTGATCTGCGAACTCTTGCGCGAGTTGTCTACTGCCAGCGGCTGCCCGATGGACGCTTTGGAATCGGATTACAGTTTCAAGGGCGGGCTGTCAGTTGGCCAAAGGAGCCGTTGGCCGGCCCCGCAAATTGAATTGCGCTTACGCGGCAGATCGAGCAAGCCCCGATGCTCGATTCCCTCAGCCCTTCCCCGATGCGCAATTCAGTCGGACACCGGATTGTCCCTAAGTCTCATGGTAGGTAAATTGCCTTCCATGACTTCTGCTGCCGGGTTCTCTCAAACCAGGCAAGCCGAGAGAGTGAACCCTAAGTTGAAGCTGAATTTCGAAAAAATCAAAATGGTAAATCCATTTTCGGACTGAATGAAATACCATGACTACATGTGACGTAGCGATTATAGGGGCAGGCCCTTATGGTTTGTCCGCGGCCGCTCATCTTCGAGCCGCCAATGGTCTGGATGTTCGTGTCTTTGGCGAGCCCATGTCTTTTTGGGAGAGGCACATGCCGAGGGGGATGCTGCTTCGTTCCCCACTGGCGGGATCGCACCTTTCCGACCCTTCGCGATGTCTAACACTACAAGCCTACGAGAAAAAGAGTGGTAATCAGATCACTGCTCCCTTGCCACTCCATCGCTTCACGGACTATGGGCGCTGGTTTCAATCTCAAGCCGTCCCTGACTTGGATTGCAGGAAAGTCGATCGCGTGGAGAAGAATGGATCGGGATTCCAACTGACTCTGGAAGATGGGGAAACTTGGAAGGCGCGGCGTGTGATCATTGCGGCCGGAATTGTTCCATTCGCATGGCACCCACCCGAATTCCGGCACCTGCCGTTCATGCTGGCTTCGCATGCATGCGCGCACTGCGACCTCAGTCGCTTCAGAGGAAAGAGAGTCGCAGTGATCGGAGCGGGCCAAAGTGCTCTGGAATCTGCAGCCTTACTAAACGAAACAGGGGTCGAAGTCGAAGTGCTGGTTCGTGCGCCCTTCGTACGCTGGCTGTGGCGCCAAAAGTGGTTTCACACATTTCGGCCCGTCGCTCGACTCTTGTATGCACCTCCCGATGTGGGCCAAGCGGGGCTTAGTCACGTAGTGGCAAGACCTAATGTTTTCCGGCGGCTACCTCGGCCGCTCCAAGACCGTTGGGGAAAGCGCGCCATCCGGGCAGCTGGCGCGGCGTGGTTGAATCCCCGTTGCGCGCCCATCCGGATCAACACAAGCACTTCGGTCGTCTCTGCTTCTCCGGTCGGCGAGCAGGTAATCCTCAAATTGAGCGACTCCTCCGAGCGGCGCGTCGACCATGTATTGCTGGCAACCGGATACCGAGTGGACATCTCACGCTATCCGTTCCTGAGCGGGCGCATCCTGGAATCGATCAGGCACGTCAACGGTTACCCGCAGCTTGATTCGGGATTCCAAACTTCAATCCCGGGCCTCCATTTCCTTGGTGCACCAGCGGCTTGGAGTTTTGGTCCCCTTATGCGATTTGTGGCCGGAGCGGAGTTTGCCTCCCGTAGTGTAACGCGCGGGATTCTGGGAAAACGTAGTCCGAATCACAATTCGTGAGAATGATGGCAGCCACGGCCACAGTTCCAAACGGGATCGAAGCTTCGACGCACAGTGTGGCAATCACGCCGGGTGGCTGCGGCGCCCTAGTGATGGGCGCGGACTATCGTGCACTCGGTGTGGCCCGAAGTCTGGGACGACAGGGGATTCCGGTCTGGCTTATCAATCAGGGCGGTCATCTTGTTGCTAGTGCCTCAAGGTACGTTCGTCGCCGACTGCCATGGCCTGTCTGTGACGACCCCGGAAAAATCAATTACCTTCTAGGGTTGTGTGCCTCTCATGATTTGAAAGGGTGGGTACTAATCCCAACGGACGACCATTCCGTTGGATTGGTGTCTAACCATCACCAGGCGCTTTCGAGCAGTTATCAGGTGACGGTCCCGCCATGGGAAACCTTGCGTTGGGCATGCGATAAACGGCTTCTTCATCGGCTTGCCGAGAGGGTCCAGGTTCACCAACCCTGGACCTTTTGCCCCTCGACCCGCGAAGAACTTGCAGCAATTGATTTTCCCTTTCCGGTCATTCTCAAACCCGCATTACGTTTGCGACCAAGCAATCTTTCCGTTCCTAAAGCCTGGCGTGCCGAGGATCGCGAATCGCTGCTCAAACGTTATGACGAGGCTAGCGCTTTACTCCCGGCCGAAGACCTGATCATCCAAGAGATGGTTCCGGGCGGGGGGGAAGCCCAGTTCTCTTATGCGGCTCTTTGTAAAGACGGACACTCGCTGGCTTCGGTCGTGGCGCGGCGCACCCGTCAATTTCCCAGGGACTTTGGTCAATTCAGCACTTACGTTGAGACGATTGACGCACCGGAAATTGTTGAGCCAGCGGAGCGTCTCCTGGCCGCGGTTCGATTTACCGGCCTTGCAGAAGTAGAGTTCAAGAAAGATCCGAGGAGTGGGCAATTCACCGTTCTCGATATTAATCCGCGCGTTTGGGGCTGGCACACTCTCTCCAGCCGTGCGGGCGTCGATTTCCCCTACCTCCTTTGGCTGCTTGTCCACGGCGAACCCGTTCCTCATTTGCGGGGACGAGAAGGAGAACGCTGGGTGCACCTCGTCGCCGACCTCAGAATGGCCATCGAGGAAATCCTGGGAGGCCGGCTTTCCTTGCGCGAATACCTGCGGTCCATCCGTGGCCCGGTAGAGTCTGCCATCTTTTCCTGGGATGACCCCCTTCCCGGACTTCTGGATTTGCCGCTTTTCGCCTACGTTGCGGGAAAACGCCTTCTCCGCCCGAAGGAACGCTCTCGGAGTTGACTCACTTCTTTCAGTTTAAGCCCGGCCACTCCCTGTGCTTGCAGGCGATATTTACCAACAGAGCTATCAGGCATTCACCGGTTCCCGATTTGCAGTGTCAACCCTATTGCCACTCGGACCCGCTTTGCGTACGGTCAAATTGAACAGCCGATTAGCAGCGCGCAACAAAGGTCAGTTTTCTCAAACCTTGGTTTCGGACCGGGCGTACGAGTCTGTCGAAGAGCAGCTGGAGGAATAAATTGCGAATTTCAGTAATCGGTTGCGGATATGTGGGGTTGGTGACGGGAACAGGCCTCGCTGAGGCCGGCCATCATGTCATTTGCACGGACAACGATCCGGAACGCATTGCCGCGCTGAAAGCCGGCGTCATTCCTATCTATGAACCGCATCTCGATACCATGCTTGTTTCGAATCGCCGCGCTCAGAGGCTCTCCTTCACCAGTGACGCCGGAGAAGCAGTCCGCGAGGGGGAAGCTATATTTATTTGCGTCGGTACGCCGCCGCTGGAGACGGGCGAAGCCGATCTCTCGGCGATTGACAATGTAGCGCGCCTGATCGCCGCTGAAGCGTGCGAGTCGAAGTTGGTCGTGGAAAAGAGCACCGTACCCGCGCAAACGGGGCAACAGCTAAAGCGCGTGCTGGAAGTGTATCGCCGGAATACCGGCGTGGAGTTTCGTGTCGCCTCAAATCCTGAATTTCTGCGCGAAGGCACGGCTGTGGAGGATTTTCTTCACCCGGACCGCGTGGTCATTGGCGTGGAGGACGAAGCCTCGGAAAAGCAACTGCGGGAGGTTTACCGTCCGATTCTTGAGCAGCGCTTCAAGTGCCCGGTGCACTTGAGCGGGTGTCCCTCGACGCAATCGCCAAGGCTGGTGGTCACCACAATCAACAGCGCTGAGCTCATTAAACACGCTTCAAACTCCTTCTTGGCAATGAAGATTTCGTACGCCAACATGATTGCTGACATGTGCGAAAAAGTCGGCGCCAACATCCAGGAAGTCACCCACGCCATGGGTTTGGATCCGCGCATCGGACCACGATTCCTGGAAGCAGGGCTCGGATTCGGTGGTTTTTGTTTGCCCAAAGATGTCCAGGCCTTCATCCGGTTGGCAGAACGCTCAGGAGTGGACGCGGGCATTTTGAAAGAGGCCGAACGGGTGAATAAGCGCCGGATCGATCTGTTCTTGGACAAAATCCGACAGTCGCTTTGGGTCGTGAAGGATAAGCAAGTAGGCGTGCTAGGTCTGGCCTTCAAGGCTAATACCGACGACATCCGGTTTGCGCCCTCGCTTGAAATCATTCGCCGATTACTGGCTGAAGGCGCTCAGGTGCGTGCGTACGATCAGGAGGCTATGGACAGGACTTCTGCAATACTCCCGCACGTTCGCTATTCTCGAGAGCCTTACGAAGTAGCCGAAGGTGCGGACGCCTTGCTGATCTTGACCGAATGGCCGGAATTCCGCCAGCTCGACTGGACACGCATCTACAGCGTAATGGACCGGCCACTGGTGATTGATGGTCGAAACCTGCTCAATCCAGGCGCGATGTTAGACCTTGGCTTCGAGTACCACAGCTTCGGCCGTCCCACTGAGGTTTTAACCCCGCACCTAATTCCCCCGATGGCTTCTGGCGCTTCGGCGAGAGCAACTGCCTAAGTAGCTCTGGCCTTCCCTAGGTTCAGAACGCAATCTCTTCCCTCTTTCCACAAACTCCTCGCAACAACTTGACTCTGTAAGACTTAGGCTGACTGCCCTAGCTGGACAAAGGCTCACAGCCCATTTTCTGGCCTTACGAGCAGTTGTTTGCCTGCTGTTCTTCCGCCTATCGTTTACTCAGCCCCCAGCTAAGTGTCCCGACACAGGCTGATGGGAGACACTCTTCTCCCACCGCTCTTTCCGCTCTTTGCCGTTAGGCAAGTGTCGCGCAGGGGAGCTCTTTCTTGAAAGAGACAGCCCATGAATCGCCTGAGTTCAGTTTTAGTAGTAATCCTACTGGGAATCTGCTCCACGGCTTGTTCTGGTCTGGTGTCCACGACGACCACTGGCCCTGTCGCCACAGCTCCTTCGATTACCTCTCAGCCTGGCAGCCAAACCGTTACCGCCGGACAGACAGCATCCTTCTCGGTGGCAGCTGCGGGTACCGCCCCTCTGAGTTATCAGTGGAGGAAAAATGGCGTCGCCATTAATGGCGCAAGTTTGTCCGCTTACACGACACCAGCGACAAGTAGCTCGGACAATGGCGGGCAATTCACCGTGGTCGTCAGCAACTCAGCCGGGAGTGCTACGAGCAGTGCTGCCATCTTGACTGTAAATGCCTCCATTCCGCCCTTGCAAGTCACAAGTTCGCAGTTGCCCGGCGGAACGGTTGGCAGTGCATACAGCGCAACGCTCAGCGCCTCAGGTGGAACCTCGCCTTATTCCTGGTCGCTTTCGA
>Ga0207665_10000230_pt1 | contig 38061 bp, 32 predicted proteins | sample LARL112metaG_FD_184351 | JGI IMG/M metagenome (GOLD analysis project Ga0207665, IMG submission 184351) | Corn, switchgrass and miscanthus rhizosphere microbial communities from Kellogg Biological Station, Michigan, USA - LAR L11-2 metaG... | ecosystem: Host-associated > Plants > Roots >... | reverse complement strand
CCGCAGTGGAAGGCCGGCTTCACCACGCCGGACACGGACGGCGCCATGTACTCGAGCAAGACGCTCCAGACCTACCTCGCCTCGTTCTTCCAGAACGTCGGCGGAAGCCCGTGGGCAGGAACCCAGACCCAGTACTGCGCGTATGCCCTTGCGGGCTCGACGAACTGTGCCGGCGGCGGCGGGTTCGTCACAAACCCGAAGGGCCAGCTGAAGGGAGTCTGGACGGATCCGGCGCCGGTGCCCGACGACATCGTCACCCTCGGTCTTGCCCAGAACCTCGTCGACGATCCAATCGCGAGTGAGGCGGTCCGGGCGGTGCAGCATTTCGGCTGGAACCGCGACGCCACGTACATCATCCTCACGCCGCCGGCGAAGATCGGGACGGGCGAGGGGGCGGCTTACTGCGCCTACCACACGCAGACCACGAGCGTCGACGGGCTCGGCAACCCGGAGCGGATCCAGTACGCGTTCATCCCCTGGGTGAACGAGAACTGGCCCACGAGCGGGACCAGCGGCTGCGGCATGCACAGCGTGAACGCGAAGAGCGACGCGTTCGGGAACGGCGTCTTCGACGGCTGGTCGATCGTGACCGGGCACGAATACTCCGAAGCCGTTACCGACCCCGACAACTTCACGTCGATCCAGGACGGCTGGAACGACGACACGACGTACGAGAACGCCGACAAGTGCGCGTGGATCGACATGCAGAACATCGCGCTCGGCGGCCACAAGTTCGCCGTCCAGCCGCTCTGGAGCAACAAGGCCTTCGACGCGACCGGCAACGGCTGCGTCGTCGCGGACCAGTAGGGACGACCCAAGGGGCGGGGGACGCGGACGCGTTCCCCCGCCCTAGACTGCGCGCATGCGCCGCCACCGCCGGGCTCTCCTCCGGAGCGCGCTCGGCGTCGCGCTCGCGGTCGTCGTCTTCGCGCTCGTCGTCCCGCGCATCGCGAGCTACGGCAGTGTCGCGCACCGCCTAGGCCATATCTCCGCAGGATGGACGGCGGCGCTCGCCCTGGCGGCACTGCTCGACATCCTGACTGCCGCTCTCCCGTGGCTCGTACTCCTCCCGCAGCTCTCGTTCTTCAACGCGCTCGGCTTCACCCAGGCGTCGACGGCGCTCACGCTCGTGCTTCCGGGCGGTGCGCCACTCGGGATGGCGATCTCCTTCGGCTTTCTCCGGAGGTTGCGTGTAAGCCGGGGGCAGGCGGCCTTCGCGGTGGCGCTGACCGGCATCTGGAGCCAGACGACGATCTTCGTCTATCCCCTCGTGGGCGCCTTGCTCGTGTTCGCCAGCGGCGATCTTTCGCCCTCGACGGCGGCGATCGCGGCCGCGAGCGCCGCTGCGGGCGCGCTGCTCGTCGGCCTCGCCGTCCTGGCGCTGCGGAGCCCGCGGTTCGCGCTTTGGCTCGGCGACCTCGCTGCGCGCGTCGCGGCCTGGTTCGCCCTACGGCTCCGGCGTGACCCGCCGAGCTGGAGTGGAGAGACGCTCGTGCGGTTCAGGCAGGAACGGGTCGTGCTGCTTCGCCGCCAGTGGCCCGCGCTGACGGCGGCGACGCTCGCCAACCAGCTGACCGCTTTCCTCGTATTCGAGTTCTCGCTGCGGGCGGTCGGGATCTCATACGCGAGCCTGTCGTTGAGCGAGTCGTTCCTCGCCTGGGCGATCGGCCGAGTCATCAGCTCGCTGCCGCTGACGCCGGGTGGGATCGGCGTCGTCGAGCTCGGACTAATTGGCACGCTCGTCGGCTTCGGCGCCCCGCACGCGCACGTCGTGGCGGCCGTGCTCCTCTATCGGGCGCTGATCATCGTGCCGACGCTCATCGTCGGAACTGCAGGCCTCCTCGTATTGCGCCGGCCGGCCGCGCCGGCGACTACCTAGCTAGGGAAGGGCTTCGGCCACTTCCTCGCGCGGGTCGTCGGAGCGCAACCGCTCACGGACCTCCGAGACGATCCACTCGAGTCGGCGGAAGACGAGCGAGTTTCGGCGCTCGGCCTCGAGACGGCCGCGCGTCCGGGCGAAGCGGCGGTCGATGTAGCCAACCGGGGTGAACGGCGCATCGGGATAGAGCCGGCGGAGCGCGGCCTCGAGCGGCTCGTGGCCGAGAACGGCGTGGGCGTACTCGACCGTCTCGCCGGGCAGTGCGTCGAGCACCGCCTCCGCGCGCACGAGCCCTTCGACGAGCGCCCACGGATGCGCATCGAACACACTCGCCGCGTGGGCGGGATACAGCCACTCCCGCTTCAACATGGTGTAGGCGACTTCCGCCAGGTCCCGCCGCACCTTGAGAACGCGGAAGTCCCCGAGACCCTCCCAGCCGCCGATGACGAACGGCTGCACGACGTCCTTGTAAGCGAATCCCTGGCGAACGGCCGAACGGTCGAGGTAGCTCGTCAGCCCTGCAAAGGCGTCAGGAGCAGGGCCCAGCAGGGTGAAGCGCTCGTTCGCCGGTGCGAGATGTTGCTGCGGCCTCGGCATGCGGTCCCGGTTGAGGATCTCTCCGTCGCTCGTCCCAGTGGGCTGGGCGAGCCCAATCGCGCGGGCGGCGGCAACGTAGAGGAGGCTCGAGAGCGAGCGGGGGAGCGAGACGACGAAGAGCGAGCGGAGCTCGTCCCGGTCGGTCCGTTCGGCCGCCCGCTTGAGCAGTCGAAGCCTGATCACGCGAGCACACTACGGGCGGTGGAGAAGAAATTCATGTGAGGAAGGTATGAATTGCTTGCCCGCCAGCCCGAAGCATCGCCGGTAGATACCCAACGGGAATCGGGATCAAGGCCGACGCGGCTGGAGCCGATTTACGCTGGGCTTACAAGAAACTGCGTTGTACTTGACATCCTCGGGGAACGGTTCACTTGCTGATTCCAACGCGCCAGGTAAGGAGAGAAAAACCCATATGAGGAAGCTCATCGTTTTCGTGGCAGTGGCGCTCGCGATTCCGACCAGCGTCGCGCTCGCGAAGCCGCCGGCCACACACACGAGCCAGAGCAAGGCGGCCCCTAAGGTGATGTACGTGCTCAAGGGGACGTTCTCGAGCTTTACGGCGGCCGCCGGCACCACCGACGGCTCGATCACGATCACCGTCACGCATTCCAATTTCCACAGCAAGCTGAAGGGCCAGACGCTCACGTTCGCCGTTGCGTCGAGCACCAAGATCACGAACCAGAACGGCAAGACGCAGACCACGGTCGCAGACGGCACCAAGGGGATGGTCAAGTTCCGCGCCCCGCTCGCAAAGGGCGTCTCGGCCGCCGTTCTCGGACCGCAGCTCCCGACGATGGCCAAGGCGTTCCACGTCATCGTCAATAAGGCCACGAGCTAGCACGTAGAAGCCACCATCTCTGTGGCAAATCGAAGCGGCCGCCCCCGGGGGCGGCCGCTTCGTCGTTACGGGCCTGCGCTAGCGGGTGAGCGTGACCTTGCGCAGGCCGACGGGCCTGTCGAGGTCGAGGCCGCGGAGGCTCGCGAGACGCATGGCCGTCACTTGCCCCGGCACGACCGCGGTGAGCGGGCTCAGCCATTCCGGCACTCCCGGCCCGAGCACGAGCTTCGTCAGGGCCCGCCGCAGCACCGCCCGCACGTCCGAGATCGCCACCAGGCGCGCGCCGCGGGCGCGCAGCGGCGGGACGATCTCCTCGACGCTGGGCCGCGCCGGCCCGCTCGGCGCGACGACCACGACCGGCCAGCCGGGCTGGATCGCGGCGATCGGCCCGTGCATCAGATCGGCGGGCGAATAGGCCTCGGTGACGAGCCCCGAGAGCTCGCGGATCTTGAGCGCGATCTCGTAGCCGGTGCCGTAATTGACGCCGCGGGCGACGACGGTCAGCCCGACCGCATCCCGGTACTCCTCGAGCTGTGGCGCCTCGCCGAGCGAGAGGTCGATCTGCCTCGCGAGCGCCTCGGGCATCCCGGCCAGCTCCTCACGCGCGGCGTCGTCGTCCGACGTCTCCGCGAAGAGCAGCGCGACGGCGCCGAGCGAGTTCACGTACGTCTTCGTCGCCGCCACGGCATGCTCGTGTCCCGCTTCGAGCGGCAGCACGGCGTCGGCGGTCTGCCCGAGCGGTGAGCCGGGGTCGTTCGTGAGCGCGAGCGTGGGCCGGCCCTGTTCCCGCGCCTCGGCGAGCACGGCGACAACGTCGGGCGATGCGCCGGACTGCGAGATCCCGATCACGAGCCCGCCGTCGAGGCGCGGCGGCTGGCCGTAGATCGTGTACAGCGACGGCGTCGCGAACATCACGGGCACGCGGTGCGCGCGGCCAAGGAGGTACTGCGCATAGCGCGCGACGTTCGAGGAGCTGCCGCGCGAGGCGATCAGGAGGTAACGAATGTCACGCCGGCGGAAGAGCCGGGCCGCCGACCGCGCAGCCTGCGTCTGGCGCTCGAGGAGGCGCTGCAGCGCCTCGGGTTGCTCACGCAGCTCAGTCTCGAGCCACGACATCGCTACGCCCTGCGCAGAGGACAGCCTGGATCTCGAGCCGGTCGTCGAGGACGACGACGTCAGCCGGCGCGCCGGGCTCGAGCAGGCCGATGTCCTCACGGCCGAGGAACCGCGCGGGCACCTCTGTCGCCGCCCCGACTGCCTGTTCGAATGGGACGCCGAGCGCGTGGAGGTTGCGCACCGCCTCGATCATCGTGAGCGTCGTCCCGGCGAGCGTCCCGTCCTCCCGCATGGGCGCGGTTCCCTCGCCGACCTCGACCTCGACGTCGCCGAGCTGGAAGGTGCCGTTGCCTTCCGCGCCCGCGCCGGCGATGGCATCGGTGATGAGCGCGACCCGTCCGCCGGCGCAGGCCCACACGAGCTTCACGGTTTCGTCCGCGAGGTGATAGCCGTCGACGATCATCTGCACGACGACGTCGGGCCGGGTCAGCGCAGCGCCGGCGACGCCAGGATCGCGCGAGCGGAAAGGCCGCATGGCATTGAAGACGTGAGTGAGCCCGGTGATGCCGATATCGAAGCCGATGTGCGCCTGGTCCGCGGTCGCGTTCGTGTGCCCGGCGGAGACGACGACGCCGCGTTCACGGAGCCGTCCCACGAGCGCAGCCGCGCGAGGAAGCTCGGGCGCGAGCGTCATCTCCGTCACGTTGCCGGCGTCGAGCAGCCGGTCGAGCAACGCGACGTCGGGAGCGCGGAGATGCTCGAGCGGGTGTGTCCCCGGCCGGTCCGGCGAGAGAAACGGTCCCTCGAGATGAGCGCCGAGCACGCGCGGCCCGGGCCCTCCCTGCGGCAGCGAGCGCACAGCTTCGACCGTCGCCGCCTCGGCCGACGTGATGAAGGTCGGCTGGTACGCCGTGACGCCGGCCAGCAGGAGAGCCTCGCCCGCGTGGCGGTAGTCGACCGCCGAGGCGGAGAGGAAGTCGACGCCGGCGTAGCCGTTGACCTGCAGGTCGACGAAGCCGGGAACCGCGACGCGGCCCCGCGGTCCGCCCGCCAGGCCCACGGCGACGACCTCGCCGTCCGTGACGTCGACGTCGCCCGCTACCAGCTCGCCCCGCACGAGCGCGGCTTCTACGCCCAGCCTCATTCTTCCGCCGCCTTCCGCACCGAGCCGCCCGAGGTCTCGAGCCGCTCGCGCGCCGCCGTTGCGTCCACGCCCGCCAGCAGCGAGACGAGCGCCACCCGCGCGTCTCCGGCTGCCGCCTCGAGCGCCTCGTCCACTCGCTCCTCGGGTGCGCCGCTCGCGAGGACGACGTTGCGGCGGGCGCGCTGCCGGAGCTTCTCGTTGCCGGGCGTAACCGCGATCATGAGCCCGCCGTAGGTGCGGCCGAGCCGGATCATCGTCACCGTCGAGATCGTGTTGAGGACGAGCTTCTGCGCGGTCCCACCCTTGAGCCGGGTCGAGCCGGCTACCACCTCCGGGCCGACGGCCACTGCCACGTTGTGGTCCGCGAGAGCCGCGGCCCTGCTGTCTCGCGCGCCGGCGACAGCGACGCTCAGCGCTCCGCGCTCCCTGGCGGCCTCGAGCGCCGCGAGCACGAATGGAGTCGAGCCACTCGCGCTGACGGCGACGACGCAGTCCTCGGGCCGGAGGGCGAGCTCGAGCAGTGCGTTCGTCGCCGCAGCGCGATCGTCCTCGTCCGCGTCCCGATCGGCCACGACGGCGACGACCTCTCCAGCGGGAGAGCCGAAGGTCGCACCGCATTCCGCGGCGTCGAGAGCGGCGAGTGCGCCGGACGTGCCGGCGCCGACGTAGATGAGGCGGCCTCCGCGCCGCAGCCGCTCGACGATCGCATCGATCGCGGCCGCGAGAGCGTCCCCGGCCGCGGCCACCGCGTCCGGAACGGTCGCGTCCGCCTCGTTGAGGAGCCGGACGAGGTCGCGGGTCGAGCGGAGGTCGAGGTCGGCGAAGTCGGAGCGTGCCGCCTCGGTCGTCCGGGGCCGGGGGGCAAGCGCGGCGCTCACCGCCTCCCAGACCAGCGGCGCGTCGGGAGTCGCCAGATGGGACATGTGTCCACACGCCTCGTAGCCCCACGTCCAGAGGTCGTCGACCCCCTCCTCGCGCGCGCCCTCGAGCGCTGCCTCGAGGTCGGGGATGTCGTCGCGATCGAGGCCGAAGCTCGGCACCCAGAGCTGCGCGCCGACGCCGTGTCGGTCGGCCGTCTCGCGGAGGAGACGGGCAAAGCGCTGCACGAACGGCCCGGCCGGCTCGCCCCAGTGCTTCCAGTAGGGATCCGTGGCGAGCGTCGCGAGCCCCCGGATCGCGGCGACCTCGTCCCAGTCGGCGAGCCCCTGCGTCCCCTCCGTCGCCGGCAGGAGGCAGATCGTGTTGGCGCCACCGCGCGACACGACATGGCCGACGAGCTCGCGCAGGAAGCCGACGACCGACTCCTGGCGGAACCGCGTCACCTCCGGCGTCAGCTCCGCGGGCACCGGCCCACCGAAGCGCTCGGCGCAATGCTCGCAGCGGCACGTCCACCGCGCAGGGTCGTCGACGCCGACGTGCTCGGGCACGACCCACGCGGGCTCGTCCCAGAAAACGGAGTCGACGCCGCATTCGAGCACCCAGTCCGCCCACTCCTTGCAGAAGTCGCGATAGGCGGGGCTGTTGAGGCAGGCCGCGGCGACGCGCCGGCCGTCGTCGAGCACCTGGCTCTCCTCGGGATGGAAGGCAACCCAGCGGCTCTCGGCCTCGCCGCCGAAGGTGCGGCCGAGCCCCCACGGGCTCGCCTGCACGTAGAGCCCCTCCGCGTGCGACGCGGCGACGATCTCGGCCATCGTCTCGCGGTAGTAGGCGAAGTCGTTCTCCGAGAACGTGTGCAGGACGCCCGTGTAGCCACGCGCAGCCAGGTCGGCCATGTCGCGCCGGACGTGGCGCGGGATCCTGACGCCGAAATACGAGCAGCCGGCTCTACTGGTCTGTACCACTCAGCCCCTCACCGCGCCGGCGGTAAGGCCGAAGGCGATCCGGCGCTGGACGAGGAGGAAGAAGATCACGACCGGGATCGCGATCAAGGTCGAGGCAGCCATGATCTGGCCCCAGTCGACGAAGCGATTACCGCCGTAGAGGTACGAGAGCCAGACCGTGATCGTCTGTGTCTTCCCGTCGTGCAGGAGCGTGGTCGCGAAGATGTACTCGTTCCAGCTCAGGATGAACGCGAAGACCGACGTGGCCACGAGGCCGGGGGCGACGAGCGGCAGCAGAATCCGGACGAAGGCCCCCAGCCGGGTCGAGCCGTCGACCATCGCCGCCTCCTCGAGATCCTTCGGAATGCCGAGTAGGAAACCTCGGAGCGTCCACACGCAGAAGGGAAGGGCGAAGGTCAGGTAGACGAGGATCACGCCCGCGAGCGTGTTCACGAGGTTGATCCCCAGGACGGGAACGTCGCCGAGGAGGATGTAGAGCGGGATGATGAGCCCGGCCGGCGGCAGCATCTGGATCCCGATCACGAGCACGATGAACAGCTTGCGCCCCGTGAAGCGGTACTTCGCGAGAGCGAGCGCGGCGAAGAACGCGAGCACGAGCGCAAGCGCGACCGTCACGATCACGACGATGACGCTGTTCTTGACGTCCGTCCAGAAGTAGGGCCGGTGGATCGCGTCGCTGAAATGGCTCAGCGTCGGATGGCGCGGGAACCAGACCGGGTTGAAGCTGTAGATCTGGTCGTTGCTCTTGAGCGCCGTCGAGATCATCCAGAAGACCGGGAAGACGAGCGCGGCGAACAGGACGAGCCCGAGGGCGTCCCACCCGAGGCGACGGCGTCTCACGCCTCGTCACCTGCCCGCAGCATCCGGCGGATGTAGACGACGCTCAGCGCAGCCACGATCGCGAGCATGAGGATCGAGATCGCGGCGCCGCGACCGAACTCGGTCTTGGTGTAGCCCTCGATGTAGAGGTAGACGCTCATCAGGTAGTTGGTCGGGTCCTGATGGCCCTGGCCGATCAGCAGGTACGGCTGGGTGAAGACGCCGAAGTCCCAGATGATCGACAGGCTCGTGAGGATGAGGAGCACCGGCATGATCACCGGCATCGTCACGTCCTTGAAGACGCGCCACGAGCGAGCGCCGTCGATCTGCGCAGCCTCGACGAGCTCGTGCGGGACCTGCGACAGCGCCGCGTAGACGGTGATCGCGACGAAGGGAATCGCGCCCCAGACGATCAGGGTCGTCACCATCGTGAGCTGCCAGAACGGCGTCTCGTACCAGTTGTGCTGGAAGTAGTTGCCGACGTGGAGCTCGGTGAGCACGTAGTTGAGGACGCCGTTCTCGCTGTTCGTGATCCAGCTCCAGACCTGGACCGCGACGACGGGTGGCATGGCCCAGACGAGCACGAGCCCCGTGGTCAGCAGGATCCGCACCCAGGTAGAGATTCGCACGAGAAGGAGGGCGATGAGCGTCCCGAGCACCATCGTCAGCCCGACGTTGGCGACGGTGAACACGATCGTCCGTACGAGCGTGTGCTGGAAGACCGGGTCGCGGAGGACGTCCGTGAAGTTCTCCAGCCCCACGTAGGTGCCGTGGTGCTGCAGCAGCGCGAACAGGTCGTACCGCTGGAGCGAGAGCCGAACGAGGTAATAGATCGGATAGCCGAGGATCGCCGCCAGGACGAGGACGACCGGGGCGATCAGGAGGTACGGCACGGAGCCGCCTGCTATGCGGCTCCGTGTCAAGCGCCGCCGCCGCGATGCCCCTGAGGCAGTCGCGGCGGCGGATGTGAGCAGGGTGGGCTCGCTCCCGCTCAGGGGAGCACTACTTCCCGTTGAGGGTTTGCGCGATGTTGTCGCTCGCCACGGACGCAGCCTGCTTGACCGTCAGGCGGTTGGTCAGGATCTGGGCGAGCATCGTCTTCAGGATGTTGCCGTTCTCGACGTCCACCCAGTGCTTCGCCTGCGGCACGAACCAGCTCCGCGAGGCGGCCCGCTCGTTGATGCTGTTGCCGAGCAGGTTGGTCGCGTTCGGGATGTTGCCCTTCACCTCGAGCGCCTTCTCGCTCGCGTTGCTCGTGAAGTCGGCGAGCCACTCGACGGCCTGCGACTTCGCGTTGCTCTGCGACGGGATCGCGAGGGTCGAGCCGCCGAGGAAGCCCGGGATCGCCTTCCCCTTGACGTGGCTCGGCATCACGAACTGCTTCGTCGCCTTCGTGTACTTCTTGCCGGTGCAGCATGTGTACCAGGCGGGGCCGTAGTTGGCCGCGGTCCGACCCTGGGAGAACACCGTGTACGGGAACGGAGCAGTGCCGTCGAGCGTCGCGCTCGACCGGGGCTGCGTCGCCTTGAAGAACTGCTTGAAGCGAGTCAGGCCCTGGAGCGACTGCTTCGAGTTGAGCGTCCCGTGCCACTTCCCGTTCGAGAACTTGGCAATCGAGCCGCCGTAATCGGCCACGAAGCTCAGCGCCGTGTACCAGTCCTCGCCGCCGACGTAGAGCGGCGCGAACCCCTTGACGTTCTTCTGCATCTTCCCGACCTTGACGAGCTGCGACTGGAACTGCGCCATGCTCGTCGGCGGCTTCTTGAAGCCCGCCTTCTTGAACAGGTCGCTCCGGTACGTGATCACCCGTGAGCCGGCGTAGTAGGGCACGCCGTACAGCTTGCCGAGGTACGTCCCCCAGGCCCGCATACCGGCGAGCCACTGCTTGTTGTTGTCGAACTTCGATGCGGTCAGGCTCGTGAACGCCCCTGCGGCCATGTACTTCGTCATCTCCGTGTTGCCCATCTCGATGACGTCCGGCGTGTCGTTGCCGGCGATCGTCGCATCGAACTTCTGCAGATGGTCAGGCCACTGCTGGTACTGGACGTTGACGTTCCAGCCGGGGTTGGCCTTCTCGAACGCATTGTTCGCAGAGGCCACGATGTCCGGCCAACCGTTCTGGGCATCCACCTGGAGCCAGACCGTAAGCGTATTGGCGTTGGTCCGCTGCCCACTCGCTGTGGCCGTCGCGGCGACGACCCCCAGCGCAATCGCGGTGGCAACCACCGCGAGAACCCGGTATCTCATGCCAAGTCTCCCTCGAGTCGTCGACGCGCGAGAGGGGCGTCCGAAGAGTCTGTGGCCGAAGGACGCGAGACGCCCTGCGGTGCGTCGAGTGGTCTATACCAATCGGCCACGCCGGAAATCTCCCACACCGGACCACTCTTGTCAAGAGGGGGTGTCAGGCTGGTTACGAGGGCGTGAGCTCGGAGACGATCTGGTAGCGGTCGCCGCGATAGATCGAGTGCACGAACTCGAGCGTGCGGTCGGTCCGGTCGCGGCTCGTGCGCTCGAACAGAAAGGCCGGCGAATGGAGCGGAACGCCGAGCGCCGCCGACTCCTCCTCGTTCGTCACCGTCGGCTCGATCGTCTGCGTTGCCGTGGCGATCTCGATCCCGTACCGGTCATGGAGGAGCTCGTAGAACGAGCCCTCGAGGTCGCGGGACTGAACGCCCGGCACGACGCTCGCCGGGATGTGGAGCGTCTCGATCGCCATCGAGACGCCGTCGGCGAGACGAAGCCGCTTGACGACGACGATTTCCTCTCCTGGTGAGACATTGAGGAAGCGTCCGAGCCTTGCGCCGGCAAGCTCGCGGCGCAGCGAGAGCGTCTCGCTGCTCGCCACCATCCCGCGCCTGCGCATGTCCTCGCTGAACGACGTCATCGTGAGCTGCTGCGAGATCTTGGGCTGCTGGACATAGGTTCCGCTGCCGCGCCGGCGTACCAGGTAGCCCTCGCGCGCGAGCTCGTCGAGCGCGGCGCGAACGGTCAGGCGCGAGACGCCGAGGTCCGCGCTGAGCTGTCGCTCGGAGGGGATCGCGGTGCCGACGCCGAGCCGCTGAATGAGCTCGAGCACCTGCTGCCGCGCCGCGCTCTGCTTGGTCATCTTGCCCTGGGCTCCGATCACCTGCACCGTGCTGCGACTATAGAGGCACTACGCCAAGTGGTCAATGCCATTGCTTTCGATCGGGCAATGCGGTATAGACTCCATGATCGTTTGAGTGGCTGAGATCGTCCTCGACAACGTCCGCAAGGTCTTCGCCGGCAGCGTGGTGGCCGTCGACGACGTCTCGTTGACGATCAACAGCGGCGAGTTCCTCGTCCTCGTAGGGCCGTCGGGCTGCGGGAAGTCGACGCTGCTCCGCATGGTCGCGGGCCTCGAGCAGGTGACCGCGGGGACGATCGCGATCGGCGAGCGGGACGTGACCGACTCGCCTCCCCGCGCCCGCGACGTTGCGATGGTCTTCCAGAGCTACGCGCTCTACCCGCACATGACCGTGCGGCAGAACCTCGGCTACGGGCTGAAGGTGCGGAAGACGCCGAAGCCGGAGATCCGCGAGCGCGTCACGCGAGCAGCCGATCTCCTCGGCCTGGACCAGCTGCTCGACCGCAAGCCCGCCGCACTCTCGGGCGGTCAGCGGCAGCGGGTGGCGATGGGCCGCGCAATCGTGCGCGAGCCGAAGGCGTTCCTGATGGACGAGCCGCTCTCGAACCTCGACGCGAAGCTCCGCGTGAGCATGCGCGCCCAGCTCTCGGCGCTCCACGCGCGCCTCTCGACCACGACGATCTACGTCACGCACGACCAGATCGAGGCGATGACCCTCGGCCACCGCGTGGCGGTGATGCGCGACGGGAAGATCCAGCAGGTCGACGCACCGCAGGCGCTGTATGCCCGGCCCGCCAACCTCTTCGTGGCGGCGTTCATCGGCTCTCCTGCGATGAACCTCGTCGAGGCCGAGGTCGCAGGCGGCGAGCTCCGCTTCGGCGGCTACGCGATCCCGATCCCCGCGGCCGGCGCGCCGGCCGCGGGCCAGGTCGTCGCGGGCATCCGTCCGGAGGCGTTCGAGGACTCGGCCTTCGCCGATCCGTCGCTTCCACGCATCGACGTGCAGGTCGAGGTCGTCGAGGAGCTCGGCGCGGACACGCACGTGATCTTCTCGGTCGCGGCCCCGCGCGTGGAGGTCAGCGAGGTGCGCGACGCGGCCGGCGACGAGGACGTGCTCATGGCTGTCGAGGGCTCGCTCTTCACGGCGCGCGTCAATCCCGGGACGGCGGCGCGGCCCGCCGCGACCCTCCGGCTCGCGGTCGATCCGTCGCACTTCCACTACTTCGACCCGGAGACGGGTCTCCGGGTCGAGCCGAAGCCCGACCGCGCACCGGCTGCGGTCGCCGCCGGCTAGCTCAGGACGGGAACGCCGTCTGCGCACTCGCGCGAGCGGACGCTTCGGCCGGCACGCCGCAGCCGGGCGAAGTCCTCCGGCAGCAGCAGCGCACGGTGGTCGCAGTCGGACCCACACTCGCAGAGGAACTCTCCCGGCAGGTCCGGCTCCGCCGAGGAGAGGAGCTCGTAGATCCGGTCGTTGACCTCCCGAAACAGGCTGGAGTGCTGACGGCGAGTCACGGCCAGGAGCATGATCCTTGGCGGAAGAGCAGGCGAGGCGGAAGCTTCTCGGCTTACTGACGTTTTACTTGAGGTTGGCGGCCGATTAGGGTCGCCAGAAAAGGAGGAGAGATGGGTTTGACGATCGGCGACACCGCGCCCGACTTCGAGGCGCAGACCACGGAGGGAACGATTTCCTTCCACGACTGGATCGGCGACTCCTGGGTGGTGCTGTTCTCGCACCCGAAGGACTTCACGCCCGTGTGCACGACGGAGCTCGGCTACATGGCTGCGATCAAGCCGGAGTTCGAGCGGCGCAATGTCAAGATCATTGGCCTCTCCGTCGACTCGGAGAGCGACCACGAGGCCTGGGCGAAGGACATCGAGGAGACCCAGGGGACGGCTCCGAACTATCCGCTGATCGGCGACCCGCACCTCACCGTCGCGAAGCTGTACGGGATGCTGCCCGCGGGCGCGGAGGGCGACGCGAAGGAACGGACGCCCGCAGACAACCAGACCGTCCGCAACGTGTTCGTGATCGGGCCGGACAAGAAGATCAAGCTGATCCTCGTCTATCCGATGACCACAGGCCGGAATTTCGACGAGGTGCTGCGGGTCATCGACTCGCTGCAGCTCACGGCGGCGCACAAGGTCTCGACGCCGGTCAACTGGCAGCAGGGCGACGACGTCATCATCGCCGGCTCCGTCTCGAACGACGAGGCAAAGGAGCTGTTCGGGGAGTGGGAGGAGCCGAAGCCGTACATCCGGATCGTGCCCGACCCCTCAAAGGTCACCGTTCCTTAGCGGCAGACCCGAGGCAGGAGGGGTGGCGTGGTCCAACCTCCTGCCTCCCACGTCCGGGCCTTATCGGACCAGCCGATCACCGTGTTGGTCTTCTCCTAAGAAGCCGTCGCGCGGCAGCGATATCTGGGCCGTTACCCCGTCCGGGGGAGGCGGGATCCCCCGAAAAGACCGATTTCGTGTAGGTGTCCGCGGCCCCTGCGGTTTTTGGCGACTACGGCGATGACGACCTCTCCCCGGAGGAGGTCGCGCGTCGCTACCGCACGCTCATCGACCATCTGCCGCTGGTCGTCTACGTCGACGCACTGGACTCGGTCAGCTCGAACATCTTCACGAGCCCGCAAATCGAGCCTGTCCTCGGGTTCAGCGTCGACGAATGGAAGACCGACACCAACCTCTTCTCGCGTTTGCTCCACCCGGACGACCGCGCACGCGTGCTTGCCGCCCACGCGCACACGCACGAGACCCGCGAGCCGCTCAGCATCGAGTACCGGCTCGTCGCCCGAGACGGCCGGGTCATCTGGCTCCGCGACGAGGGCGTGATCGTGCTTGACGACCACGGGAAGCCGCTCTACCTCCAGGGCTACCTCCTCGACATCACCCGCGAGCGCGAAGCGGAGCAGCAGCTGCGGCAGCTAGCTCTCTACGATCCGATGACCGGTCTCGCCAACCGCGCCTTCTTCCACGAGCGGCTCCGCCATGCGATCAAGCTCCGGCACGACGAAGGCCGTGCCACCGGCCTGCTGTACATCGACCTCGACAATTTCAAGGGGATCAACGACCGGTGGGGCCACGACCTCGGCGACGAGGTACTGAAGGAGATCGGCAGGCGCATCGAGATGTCGGTGCGCCCCGGCGACACCGCCGCTCGGCTAGGCGGCGACGAGTTCGCCGTCGTTCTGACCGAGCCGGTGGCGCCCGAGGACGCGGTGGGAGTCGCCGAGCGGCTGCTCAGCGAGATCGGCAGGCCCCTCGAAAGCGGCGCAGCTCCGCTATACACGAGTGCGAGCATCGGCATCGCGTTCGGCAGCGACGATCAGACGCTGCTGCGGGAAGCCGACATCGCGATGTATCGGGCGAAAGCGCACCACGATCTCGGCTACGCGTTCTTCGACCCGGAGCTCGACCGCGCGGCCATGGATCGGTCGCAGCGGATCGGCGAGCTGCGCGAGGGCATTGCACGCGGCGAATTTCGGCTGGACTATCAAGCGGTCGTCGATCTCGGCCGCCACGAGATCATCGGTTACGAGGCCCTCGTGCGCTGGGAGCACCCGACCGATGGTGAGCTCCCACCCGGCGAGTTCATCCCGATGGCGGAAGAGACCGGCCTGATCGTCGGCCTCGGCGAGTGGGTGCTCACCGAGGCATGCACGGAGGCCACGCGTCTGTGCCGGCTGCACGGCCGACCGATGCACATGTCGGTCAACGTCTCAGCACGTCAGCTCCATCATCCGGACTTTCTCCGCCACGTCCGGCATGCCCTTGACAAGTCGGCGCTGACGCCGGGCCTGCTCACTCTCGAGCTAACCGAGAGCACACTGCTCACGTCCGACGAGCGGGTTGCGAAGACGCTCGAAACGATCAAGGGGCTCGGAGTAGTCCTCGCGCTCGACGACTTCGGGACGGGCTATGCATCCCTGTCGTACCTGCGCCAGTTCCCGATCGACGTCGTCAAGATCGACCGCAGCTTCACGGCCAACGTCGAGAGCAAGAACGGCGATCTCGTACTCCTGAAGGGCATCATCGACCTCGGCCACGCGCTCCAGCTCAACCTCGTGGCGGAGGGGATCGAGACCTCCGAGCAGCACACGATCGTGCGCCGGCTCGGCTGCCAGCAGGCGCAGGGGTTCTACTTCGGCCGGCCCTCCCATCCGGCCCAGCGCGACCTCGACGCTCTCGGCGCCGTCTAGCTAGCGGGGCTTGCCCTCGGCATAGCGCTCGAGCCCGTCGTCCGGGAGCGGCTCCCATTCGCAGGCGTAGTCCACGAACGTGTGCCACTGTGGCCGGATCCCGTGGCCCGGGTCGAAGAGGCCGAGCCGCACGCTTCCGACCTCGCCGGTGTCCGGGTACTTGCTCCAGAGCGCGCTACCGCAGACCGAGCAGAAGCACTTCGGCCATCCGTCGCCCGGCGCGTACTCGCGCACGAGCTCCTCGCCGACGAGGAGGCGGAACGAGCCGGGCGCCAGCCGCGCCTGCGCCGATGCCGCAGTGCCCGTGCGCCGCTGGCAGCGTGTGCAGTGGCAGTAGCCCGCGCTCAGCGGCTCCTCGGTCACCTCGAAGCGCACGCCCCCGCAGAGGCAGTGGCCGGAGTACGGAGGGCCGGTCACCCTCCCAGCGGGGAGGGCGGGATGCGCGTCTCGCCGGCAACGGGGATGCCGAGGAAGACCTCGTCCACGTAGCACCAGCTCCATTCCTCACCCGGCTCGAGCGAGCGGATGATCGGATGCTCGCTCTCGTGAAAGTGAGCGGTCGCATGCCGGTTCGGGGAGTTGTCGCAACAGCCGACGTGGCCGCAACTCAGGCAGATACGCAGGTGCAGCCACTTGCCGCCGATCTTCAGGCAGTCCTCGCAGCCCTCGACCGACGCGGGAAGCTCCCGCACCGTGACCTGGTCGAGGTGGCTACAACCCCGAGCGCTCATGCCACACCCGCCCGCTGGACGGCGAGGTGCTCGTGGACGAACTGCACCGCCATCGACCCCTCGCCGGCGGCGGCCGCGCACCGCTTGGTGGAGCCGGAACGCACGTCGCCCGCGGCGAAGATCCCCGGGACGCTCGTCTCGAGCAGGTTCGCCGCTCCCGCCGCGTCGCCCGTGAGGATGAAGCCGTCAGCGTCCCGTGCGACTGCGTCGCCCAGCCACCCCGTGCACGGGCTCGCGCCGAGGAAGAAGAACAGGTAGGAGAAGGGGAGGCGTTCCCCGTCCTTGAGTGTGACCGCCTCGACGCGGCCGTCGGTCCCGTGGATCTCCGCGATTTCGCTCCGGTCACGGATCTCCACGCCGGCGTCCTTCACCTCGTCGATGAGATAGGCGGACATCGTCTCGCCGAGGTCGGCGCGGCGGTGCAGGAGGGTGACCAGCGCGCCACCTTTCGCCAGCCAGACGGCCGCCTGGCCGGCGGAATTGCCGCCGCCGACGACCGCTACCCGCGAGGCGCCGCAGCGCTGCGCCTCGGGCGGGCCGGCGGCGTAGAAGACGCTGATGCCTTCGAACTCAGCGAGATTTTCGAGCGGGAGCCTCCGGTACTCGGCGCCGGTGGCGAGGATGACCGCTCTCGCCGAGATTTCGTGTCCCTCTTCGAGCTGCACGACGTGGTTCCCATTGCCGGGTTCGAGGCCGATGGCCCGATACGGCGTGGCAGGGCGCGCGCCGAACTTACGCGCCTGTGACACGGCGCGGCTCGTGAACTCGGTGCCGCTGATTCCGGCAGGGAAGCCGAGGTAGTTCTCGATCCGACGGGAAGACCCGGCCTGGCCACCGAGCGCTGTGCTCTCGACGACGAGCGTCTTGAGCCCCTCGGACGAACCGTAAACGGCCGACGCGAGGCCTGCCGGGCCGGCGCCGACCACGAGCAGGTCGACGTCCTCGCGGCGCTCGAGCTCGGCCCCGACCCCGATCGCGCGCAGCACGTCACCGGTCGACGGATGCTTCATCTCCACTCCGCCCGGTAGCCGTACGACCGGCGGCTCCTCGCCGTCAGCCGGCTCCTCGTCGTGCCAGGTGAACGGCAGCCGGTTGGCACGGAGGAACCCGAGCATCCGCATCGTCGCGTCCGACGCCCGCGGCCCGACGACCTCGACACCGATGCCCTCCACACGCTGCAGCGCCTCTCTCCTGTCGATGAAGGCCGACAGCAGCAGGTCGCTCAGCGGTGCGTCGTCGAACAGGAGCTTGCGGAGCACGTCGCGCTCGACCTCGATGTAGCGCAGAGGTTGCTTCACGACAGCGGTGACGAAGACAGTCTGGCCCGAGAGAAGGTTCAGCTCACCGAGGAAGCCCGAGGGCCCGTGACGGACGATCTCGTTGCCGGCGGCGTCGAGGATCGCCACCTCCCCTTCCTCGATCGCGATGAAGGGATAGGTCTCGTCCCCGACCGTGTACAGCACGTCGCCGACCTGCGCCGTCCGACGTTTGCCGTGCTCGGCGAGCGTCTCGAGCTGCGAGGAGGAAAGGGCACGACTTGCTGGCACGGGCACGGCCACGAGACGAGGGTACTAATTGGGTGGAGGGCCACCGAGCGGGCGGCCCTCCACACGTTTCGTTCGTTAGGGGTTGCCCGTCCCCGGATCGAGGATGTACGGCGTCGTCTTCGGCGGCACACCGAAGTCGAACATGCCGCCGAGGTCGAAGTTGACGCCCTCGTGGTGGTCGAGCGGATCGAGGACCCGGTCGAAGGAGCCCTTGATCCCGGGCAGATGCCAGTTGTACTCGACGAAGTTGATGATCGAAGACTGGTCGCTTGCGTTGTGGTCGACGAAGTTCGCCCTCGCCCAGGGCGAGATCACGAGCATCGGCAGGCGGGGACCGAATCCGCAGCGTCCCTGCTCACCGTCGAGCGCGTCGCCCGGGCCGTTGCCGCACTCGCCCGAGGTGCCGGTGGTCGAGACGGTGAACGACGTGTTCGTGAGGTTGTCGGCGACCGAGTGCGACGGGTTCATCACGCCCGGGAAGACGTGGTCGTACCAGCCGTCGGAGTCGTCGTAGTTGATGACGACCGCCGTGCTCGCCCAGTCGGGTGACTGCTCGAGCTCGTTCACGATATGGACGACGAACGCCTGCTCGTCCTTCGGGTTCGAGTACTGCGCGTGTCCGTCCTCGTACCCGGGAGCCTTGATGAAGCTCAGCGCCGGCAGGTCCACATTCGGCGTGTGGTTGTCGACGGCCTGCACGAGCGAGTCGAAGTCACTCGTGTCGTAGTTGTGATTGGCCGTGTCGAACTGCGGCTGGCCGTGGACGTAGCTCTGCGTGTCCCAGCCGATCGCAGACAGGCTCGCCGGCGCGAGGTGGTGCGGGTTCGCCGTCGAGGCGTAGTACTGGAACGGCTCGTGGTGCGCGATGTAGTCGTTCTTGAACCCGAAGTTCAGCGGCGGCGTCTGCGAAGCTGTGGCTCCGAGTGCGACCCCGATCGGGTGAACCGCGTCACAGAGCGCCTGGTTCGTCGCGTGGGGCGGGACGTTCTTCGCGGCGAACGAGCCCGAGAACTCGTCCGGGAAGAACTGCGCAGTGGTCTGGTTCGGGTGCTGGGCTGCGATCGCCGGATCGGCGATCGCGTTCGCGAACGTCGTCGTCGGAGCGAAGCCGCCCTGGAACCAGCCCCACGAGATGTGACGCTCGTTCAGCAGGTCGCCGATGTTCTTGCCCTTGAGCGCGACCGCGTCACGGGTCGAGCAGTCGTCCCAGTAGGGCTGCGCGTCGCTCGTGAGGGAGAAGCCGCCCTTGCCGTCCGAGGTGATGTCGCCATTCGGCGAGGTCGACGTCGAGACCGACGGGTTGGTCGACTCGTGAGTCGTGTCCACACCGCCGGTGTTCCCGGACACCAGGTTGATCGCTCCCGGGGCCGACGGCCCGAAGGTCGTCTCCCAGGAGTTGTCGCTCATCGCGTAGTTCTGCGCGTAGTTCCACATCGCCGTGACCGAGTTGCCGTCGTAGTAGTCCATGACGACGGGCTTGAGGGACGAGCACGGCGTCGAGGTGCCGGGCGCGTTGCCGAACGTGCTGCCGAGGCTCTCGACGAACTTGTCCATCTTGCCGCCGTCGAAGGCCTGCTGCTCGTCGCTGTAGTTGTGGTCCTGGTCGCAGGTCTCGAGCCCGCCGGCGCTTCCGGGCAGCCCGGTCGGCGAGCTGTCCAGCCGCTTCGGGTTCGCCGCGTTCGGGTTCGCCGCCAGCAGCGAGAAGTTGAGCCCGTTCACGGCCGGCGTGCCTTTCGCCGCGGTGAACGTGCTGCCGTCCGAGTTCGTCGCGAATGGATACGTGCCGAAGTAGTGGTCGAAGGAGACGTTCTCCTGGAAGATCACGACCACGTGCTTGATCGGCGTCGCGGTTCCTCCGCCGGCCGGCGGGTTCGCGTGTGAAGACGCGGCGGTCGTGGCCACCACGGCGGCGGCTACACCGGCAACGAGGAACGGCAGGATCCAGCGGATCCGTCTAGCCATGCTTCTCTCCCCCTTCGCTATCGGGTGGTCCCCTGAACCCGGCGATCCTCCAGGGCGAGCCGTGCGCGGTGGGAGACGCTACGGCTACGACCCGGATACGGAGTGGTGACCAGCAAGTGCCCGGTCCGTAACCGCTCGTTCGCGCATCTGTTGCCCACGCCGCTCGCGTGCTTCCGGAGGATCCTCCCGGGGTTCAGAGTCCGAGACCGATCGGGAGGGGAAAACAGATGAGAAGACGCATCCTCTGGGTGCTACTCGCAGCTGTCATCGGAGGGGCCGGCGCAGCGGTTGCGCTTGGCGGACCCGGCGACGTGAGCTACACGAACGTGGCTTCGGCGAATGTGAAGGCTGCCGGCTATTCGCCGCCGGACGTCCTGTCGCCGGAGCTCCGCCAGACCATGGTTGCGCAGGGATCGATGCGGCTCGACGGAGCCCAGGATCCGGTCGGCTGGTACGGGTACATCAACGACGCGCCGAGCCCGGACAACGCAGCGCTGCCGCAGATGGTCGGGACGCCCGCGTCCCCGGCCGAGGCGCAGAAGACCGAGCCCGACAAGAACACCTACCTCGTCCTCGATCACCAGACGGGAGCCGACCCGAAGTACGACTACGGCACGCATTTCCTGTTCCAGGGGCACGAGGTGGGAGGCCTCGTCAGCGGTAAGAAGGAGAGCCTCATCACCCGCATCAACCTCGATGCGGACAGCGCACACCGCGTGACGCTCCTCGCCGCGACCGATTCGGGTGGCAAACCGATCGCCGGGATCGACGGCTCGACCTGGGATCCGTGGGCGAAGCGTCTGCTCTTCACGACGGAGAACTCGACCGCGCCGACGTACGCGGCGACCGCGACGTACCCGTCCACCGTGACGGACGTCTCGGGCGCACTCGGCCGGGGCGGCTACGAGGGCATCCAGGACGATTCGGCCGGGAACATCTGGATCGTCGAGGACGTCGGCGGCAGCAACAGGCCGGGCACGACGGCGAAACGGCCGAACAGCTTCCTCTACCGCTACGTGCCGAAGCAGCGAGGCGACCTTGCCAACGGCAAGCTCCAGGTTCTTCAGGTCGAGGACGGCGGTCATCCGGTGACGTTCGCCTCGCAGGCGGGCCAGGGCAATAGCGATCAGGCCGACCTGCGCACGTACGGCAAGACGTTCGAGACGAAGTGGGTGACCATCCACGACACCAAGGACGGGAACGCGCCGTTCGATGCCAACGCGCTCGCGAAGGCAGCTGACGGAACGCCGTTCAAGCGGCCCGAGAACGGGCAGTTCCGGCCGGGCTCCCAGTTCACCCAGTTCTTCTTCGACGAGACCGGTGACACGAACGCGACGAGCCCCGACAACGGCAGCGGCGGGGGGTGGACGTCGATCTTCAAGCTCGTCCAGAAGAACCCGTCGGCCAATGACGGGAAGCTTTCGCTCTTCTTCCAGTCGAAGTCGGCGACGGTCGCGGGCCTCGACAACGTCACCTTCCTCTCGAGAGACCTGATCACGTTCGTCGAGGACGCCGGCGATGGACTGCACGGCCAGCGCAATGCGCTCGACTCCGGGTGGATCTTCGACGTCACGCAGGACTACTCGAAGGGTCTGCAGCCGGTTCGCTGGCTCGCCGAGGGCCGCGATCCGTCGGCGACCCTCGATTCTGCGACCGGCGGCTTCGGCAGGAACGAGGGAGACAACGAGATCACCGGCGTGCTGGTCTCGAACGGCGATCCCGGCCCGCAGGGCTTGCTCGGCGCCAGGAATCCGAACCTGTGGAACAGCGGTGGCGAGTGGCGCTGGTTCTGGACGCAGCAGCACGGCGACAACTTCACGTGGCAGGTCGAGCTCGCGAAGTAACGTCATCGAGAGAGCACTACCGAGTAGCGAATCCGGCCGGCGCCTGCCACTCGAGCAGGCGCCGGCCGCTTTCTGCCAGATGCAGCCGAAGCGGGTCGGGAGATAGGCTCGTACCGATGGCCACGGTCCGCGCCCGCAAGCGAGCCACGGCCGCCTCCGAGCGGCTGCTCAACCGCGAGCTCTCGTTCATCGACTACGCCGGCCGCCTGGTCGCGCTGGCCCGCGACGAGGCGACCCCGCTACTCGAGCGGCTCTTCTTCCTCAGCGTCTCGGCGGAGATGCTGGACGAGTTCTTCATGATCCGGATCGCCGGGCTGACCGGCCAGGCCGCGGCGGGGGTGAGCAGGCGACTGCCGGACGGCCGGACGCCGCAGCAGACGCTCGTCGAGGCACGCGAGCGGGTCTTCGAGCTCTACGGCACCCAGACGAACCTCTGGAGCGACGAGCTTTGCCCGGCGCTCGCGGCGGAGAAGATCGTCATCTCCGACGTCGAGGAGCTCAACCCGGAAGAGAGGGAGGAGCTCGACGGCAGGTTCCAGCGCGAGATCTTCCCCGTCCTGACCCCGCTTGCCGTCGGCCCGGGGCAGCCTTTCCCCTACATCTCGGCGCTCTCGATCAGCCTCGGCCTCTTCGTCGCCGATCCCGACAGCGGCGAGGCGCGTTTCGCACGGGTCAAGGTGCCGGAGGGCCTGCCGCGTTTCTTCCCGGTGGGGCGCCGCGGCCGCTTCGTGCCGCTGGAGCGCGTGCTGGCGCACTACCTGCCCGACCTGTTCCCGGGGATGGAGATCCTCGAGCGGTCGGTGTTCCGCGTAACCCGCGACGGGGATCTCGAGGTCTCGGACGAGGCCGACGACCTGCTGGAGGCGGTAGAGCTCGAGCTGCGTCGCGCGCGCTTCGGCGAGGTCACGAGGCTCGAAGTCTCGGAGTCGATGTCGCAGGCGATGCGGGAGCGGCTGCAACAGGGACTGCGTGTCGCGGACGAGCTCGTGTATCCGCTCGACGGATTCCTCGACCTGGCCGATCTCGCCGAGCTGACGAAGCTCGACCGGCCGGACCTGAAGAACGAGCCGTGGCTCCCCGTCGCGCGCCCGCCGTGGAACTCGATCGAGTCGGCGTCGGAGCAGTTCACCGCGATCCGGGCGGGCGACCTGGTCGTCCACCATCCCTACGACTCGTTCGCCAGCAGCTTCGAGTCGTACGTCAACCGCGCGGCGGCCGATTCCGAGGTGATCGCGATCAAGTCGACCGTGTACCGGACGAGCGACGACACGCCGCTCGTGCCCGCCTTGATCGACGCTGCGGAGCGCGGCAAGCAGACGGTCTGCCTCGTCGAGATCAAGGCGCGCGGCGACGAGCGGCGCAACATCGAGTGGTCGCGCGCGCTGGAGCAGGCGGGCGTCCACATCGTCTACGGCTTCCCGGGCCTCAAGATCCACGCGAAGATGACGCTGGTCGTGCGACGGGAGGCCGGGCGGCTCCGCCGCTACGTCCACCTCGGCACCGGCAACTACAACGCCGTCACCGCCCGCACCTACGAGGACTTCGGCCTCTTCACCGCCGACGAGGAGATCGCGGACGACATCGCCGATCTCTTCAACCACCTGACCGGGTTCGGGCGGCCCGCGAGCTTCCGCAAGCTCCTCGTCGCGCCGTACACCCTCCGCGAGCGTCTGCTGGAGGAGATCCGCACCGTCGCAGAGGCGGCCACGGCTGGAAAGAAGGCAAGGATCCGGATCAAGGTGAACGGGCTGACGCACCCGCAGGTGATCGACGAGCTCTACGCCGCCTCGGAGGCGGGAGCGCGGGTCGACCTGCTCGTGCGCGGCGTTTGCTCCCTGCGCCCGGGAGTCCCCGGCCTGAGCGAGCACATCAAGGTGCGGAGCGTGCTCGGACGGTTCCTCGAGCACAGCCGGCTCTTCGTCTTCGACGCAGCCGACCGCAGCGTCTCGTTCATGGGGAGCGCCGACCTGATGCCGCGCAACCTCGACCACCGCGTCGAGGTCGTCACGCCGATCGAGGACGTGGCGCTCCAGGCGGAGGTGGCGGCCACGCTCGAAGCGCTCTGGCGTGACACCGCATCGTCCTTCGAGCTCGACGCGAGTGGGCAGTGGAATCGCGTCCAGCCGAAGAAGGACGAACGCCCGCGCTCCGGCCAGCAGGTGCTGATGCGGCGGGCCCGGCGGCGGCTCTCGCTCTCCCGCACACACTGAATCGTCTCCGGTAGTTCACAAGATCGTCACCTGAGCGGTTAGCCGTCTTCCGACGGCGGACCTACGATGCGTAGAGATGCGAATCGGGGTCATCGACGTAGGCTCGAACACGACTCGGCTGCTCGTGGCGGACGCCGCCGCGGACGATCTCGCGCCGCTCGAAAAGGCAAAGGTGCGCCTCGGGCTGGGCGAGGAGATCGAGCGCTACGGCGCGGTCTCGGCCGTCCACCTCGCAGCCGCGGCGAAGGCCGTCCGAGGAATGGCGGCCGCGGCACGCCTCGCGCGCGTGGTCTCGCTCGACATGTTTCTCACGGCTCCGGGCCGTCAGGCGGACAACGCCGAAGAGCTCGTGGCTGCCTTGACGCGCGCGGCAGGCGTCCAGGCGCGGGTCCTGACGAAGGAGGAGGAAGGCACGCTCGCCTACCGCGGCGCCATCCTCACCGCAGGCGTCCCTCTCCCCTCGCGCATCGCCGTCTGCGACATCGGCGGAGCCTCGACCGAGATCGCGGTCGGCAGCCCGGGCTCCGAACCGCACTGGATCGAGTCGGTCGACCTCGGCTCAGTACGCCTCAGCACCCGCGGCGGAGACATGCGGGCCGAGGCGAGAGACGCGCTCGCCCCGATCGAGCCTCCGGCGGCCGAGGCCGCACTCGCAGTCGGCGGCAGCGCGCGGGCAGCGAGACGGCTCGTCGGATCGGTGCTCGGCGAGGCCGAGCTGGCCGAGGCGATGCGGCTCGTGGAGACGAGCTCGCTCCGCGAGATCGCCGCCTGCTTCGGCGTCGACCAGGCTCGCGCAGAGATCCTGCCCGCCGGCGTCATCCTGCTCGCCGAGGTGCAGCGGAAGCTGGGAGTCCCGCTGCGCGTCTGCACCGGCGGGATCCGCGAGGGAGCCGTGCTCGCCTCGCGCGAGGCGCTCGCGGCCTAGGGCGCGGGAATCTCGCGCACGACCTCTCCGTCGCGCAGCACCACCGCCGCGCCCTTCTTCAGGCCGCGGCCCACCAGCGCCTCGACGACGTCGCCGTGCGTGCAGCAGACCACGCCGTCCTCGTCCAGCAGCTCGCTCGCGCTGCCGCCCGCGCCCTCGGCGAGCCGATCGTCCTGCTCCAGCGGCACACCGAGCTCGGCCGCCAGCGGCTCGACGGTCTCGACACAACGGACGTAGGGGCTAGAGACCACCCGGCGAACGCCGAACGGGCGCAGCAGCTCGACGAGCTCGACCGCCTGGCGGCGACCACGGTCATCGAGAGGCCTCGCGAGGTCGTGGCCGTCCCAGCGGGTGCGGTGCCCCGCCGACGCGTGACGGAGAAGGACGCTTGTCACAGCTCCTCGAGCAGCGGCAGGTCGCGGTCCCAGCTGAGCAGCCGCGCCGCCCCTTCCGGCTCCTCCCAGCGGATGTCGTCCACCTCGTCGTGGGGAGCGAACTCTCCGTCCAGCGCACGCATGCGCCAGTAGCGAACGATTTTCGGCCGGTCCCGCGCGTCGCGGTAGCTCGTCCTTCCGAGCTCCTCCAGCAGCTCGCAGCGGAGGCCCGTCTCCTCCTCGACCTCGCGGAGCGCGCATGCCTCGTCCGACTCGCCGGCGTCGCACTTTCCCTTGGGGAACGTCCAGTCGTCGTACTTCGGCCGGTGCACGAGCAGCACCTTGCCGTCGCCGCGCACGACGAGGCCGCCGGCGGCGCGGACGGTCACAGCGTCTTCTCGAGCTTCTTCCACGCGGTCGGCCACTCCTCCCGCGCCTCGGCGCGACGGGCCTCCTCCAGCTGGACGAGGCGGCCGGCAGCCAGCGCCTGCTCGGCCGTCGCCTGGGCCGCCAGCCCCCGCAGCCGCTCCGCCGCGACGACCGCATCCTGGTGCTCGCCGAGAACGTCCTGGAACACCTTGGCCTGCTTCACGAACGCCTTGCGTCCCGCGAGCTCGCCGGCGTACCTGGCGTGCTTTCCCTTCTTGCGCACCGCATGCAGCTCCTCGTCGGCCGGCTGGCCCGGCAGCTTGCGCACGGCCTTGGCGGCCATGCCGAACGCCTTGTCGGCGATCTGCTCGAGGGAGGCATCCGATTCGCTCGGCTCGAGCTCCTCGATCGTCTGAGCGGTGTCGTCGAGCAGCGAGAGGTAGCCGGTCGACCGCAGAAAGGTCATCAGCCGACGACGGGAGCGCTTGCGCTCGGTGCGAAGCGCGTCGAGCAGGGACCGCGCGTGCTCGGCGTCCTCCCCGCCGAGCTGGGCCGCCTCGCCCTCGAGTCGCTCCAGGAGGACGTCGAGGTCGCGCACGTCGCCGAGCACCCTGCCTAGCTGCTTCAGCCGGCCGTCGAGCTCGGTGGTGTCGGTCGCCACGAGCTCCCGCCCCGCCCGCAGCAGGGCGCGCAGGCGTCGGACGCCCACCCGCATGTCGTGGAGGCTCTCGGGATCGCGTCCGAGGCGCGTGCCCGGATCGTGGCGCTCGATCTCGCGGAGCTGCTCGTGCAGCCGGTCTCGGAGGGCCTCGAACGGCGTCTGCGGAGGGGAAGACTCTCCGGAGTCGCGGTCGAGCGCGCGGAACACCTTGGGCGCGCCCGCGCCCGGCTCGGCGCCCGCCTCGGCGAGCTCGGCCGCGAGGACGTCGAGCTGCGTGGGACTGCCCTTGCGGAGCTCCACCTCGACCTCGACGAACCTGTCCTGGACGCGCCGGGCGTCCATGACAGCCACCTCGTCGACCGTTACCTCGGCGGTGGCGCCGTTGCGTGCCACGAGCTGGCCGCAGCGGCGGGTACGGAGCTCGGCGACCCGTTCGAGCGGCCCATGCCGCAGATGCGCATGCAAGAGGTCCAGTACTTCCTGCGGGGGCGATTTCGGGCCTCCGTCCGCCTCGAGCTCGAGCCGCGAGTCCTCCGACGGGAGCTTGAGCTGCCAGACGCTGCGTCCGTTCTCGGTGCGGCGACGCAGAGTGATTCCCGCGGCGGCGAGCGAGCTGCCGGGGACGTCGTAGTAGACGGAGGTGAAGACGCGCGGCTCGAGCGGGCTGCCGCCCAGCGGCGGCAGCCGAAACCCGAGCGGAGCGTCGAGCTTGCGCTCGTACTCGCTCGTGGCCCGCATTCGGGCCACGTTAGCGCGTCAGCGCACGAGCTCGGCCAGCTGCTGCCGGGCTTCCTCGACCTCACGCTCGAGGCCGGGCGCGTAGGCGCCCGACGCCTCGAGCAGAAGCTGCCGCCGCCGCTGGTCATCGATCTGCTGGAGCAGCTCGTCGACCTTGTGCCGGCGCGTCGTGGAGTCGTCGCCCCTCGTCACGCCGCCTCCTGCAGGGCAGGCGCCTCGACGTCCTCCGCGCGCTCTCTCACCGGCCGCAGCAAGACCGCGGTGACGAGGATCCCGACGAGGAGCAGCCCGCCAAGGACTTCGAGCGCGGTCTGGAAGCCGTGCACCGTTGCGGTCGAAGTCGCGGCGGCGAGCCCATGTGCGTTGACGTAGTCGGAGGTGGCGCTGGCCGCGATGGTGCTGACCAGCGCGAGGCCGATCGCACCGCCGATCTGCCGGCTCGTGTTCACGAGGCCGGAGGCAACGCCGGCATCGGCGCGCTCGACGCCCGTCAAGCTGGCGATGGTGACCGGCACGAAGGAGAAGCCCATCCCGGCGCCGCCGAGCACGAAGGCCGGGAAGAGATCCCAGAAGTAATGGCCGTCGACCGGCAGCCGGGTGAGAAGAGCGACGGAGACGGTCGAAAGCGCGAGCCCTCCCGCCAGGGTCGCCCGGACGCCGAACCGTCCGACCACCGCCTGCGCGATGTTCGAGGTGACCACGACCGTGAGGGCGAAGGCGGTGAAGGCGACGCCGGTCTGGACCGCCGAGTAGTGGAGGACGTCCTGCAGGTAGAGCGTGAGGAGGAAGAACTCCGAGAAGGCAACGGCGCCGACGATCGCCATAGCCGCGTTCGCGCCGGTCAGCGCCCGCCGGCTGAAGATACGCAGCGGCAGGAGCGGCGACCGCGAGCGAGACTCGATCGCGATGAACGCCGCGACGAGCGCCGCGGCGGCGCCGAGCAGACCGAGCGTGACCGGTGAGCCCCATCCGTCGGTCGAAGCCCGCGTCAGGCCGTAGACGAGCAGCATCAGCCCGCTCGTGATCGAGGCCGCGCCGGCGAGGTCGAAGTGCCGGTGCGCCAGGTCCGCGCGGCTCTCGCGCAGCAGGACCGGTGCCAGCGCGATCGCTGCGATGCCGACCGGGACGTTGATGAAGAAGATCCAGGACCACCCGAAGTACGACGTGATGACCCCGCCGAGCAGGACGCCGGCAGCCGCACCGCTACCCGAAGCGGCGCCGTAGATTCCGAGCGCGAGGTTGCGGTCGCGTCCCTCGGCGAACGTCGTCATGAGCAGCGAGAGCGCGGCCGGAGCGAGCAGTGCTCCGCCGAGCCCCTGGAGCCCGCGGAAGGCGACGAGCGACCCGGACGACCACGCGAGCCCGCAGAGCAGGGAGCTCGCCGCGAAGAGGGCGAGGCCGGCGACGAACATGCGCCGGCGGCCGAGCAGGTCGGCGAGGCGGCCGCCGAGCAGCAGCGTGCCGCCGAAGATGATGGCGTAGGCGGTGATGACCCACTGGAGGCCCGTCTGAGAAAAGCCCAGATCGGACTTGATCGAGGGCAACGCGACGTTCACGATCGCCACATCGAGAATCACCATGAACTGCGCGGTGACGATGAGAGCCAGGGCGCTCCAGCGCCGCCGTGGGAAAACCGGTTGAAGCGTGGGAATCAAGCAGTCCCTCCAATCGTTGACATAGTCAACTATACACGAAGGGAACGCTTGGTCGCGCTACCATATTCCAGGAGATGGAAACTTCTATGAAGACTGAGACAAAGATCCAGGGACGCCTGCCTGCGGAGCTGCGCGCGTCGAGCCTCGTCCTGCTCAAACGACTGGGCTTCAATGCGAAGCAGCACTCCTTCGAGGAGTACGAGAAGGTCGGCCTGAGCCCGTACCACTACGCGATCCTCGCCCTGCTCGACGAGGGCATGCGCGAGACCCAGGCGGCAATCGCCGACTCGCTCGGCTACGACCGCGGGACGCTCGTCGGTCTCCTCGACGAGCTCGAGGAGAAGGGGCTCGTCGAGCGCAAGCGCGATCCGGACGACCGGCGCCGTCACCTCGTCCGCATGACGAGTGACGGCAAGCGCGAGCTTGCGCGGCTGCGCACGCTCACCGCGCGGCTGGAGGACGAGTTCCTCTCTCCGCTCGACGCCGAGCAGCGAGAAACGCTGCACGCGCTTCTGCAGGAGCTCGCGGCGTGGCACGAGCCGCGCTGCGCTCCGCCCGCCTAGGTCAGCGCAGCGCCTGGAGCCGTGCCGCGGCCGTGGCCTCCAGGCCCGGCAACGGCCGGCAGATCAGGCAGTGGTAGACCCGCGCGGTGCCGTCCTTGCTGCCGGTGAGGATCCAGTTCCCCGTCGCGCTGAAACTCGCGCCCGTGAGAGGCGCCGCGTGGCGCCCGAGGTAGAACTGCAGCTGCCCCGTGGCCGCATTCCAGAGACCGGCGGTGAACTGGCTCGCTGTCGCGATCCAGTGCCCATCCGGGCTGTAGCTGCCGGAGTAGACGGGGAAGAAGTGGCCGATCAGGTGACGGATGAGCCGACCGCTCCGGGCACTCCAGATCAAACCTGTGTGATCGAGGCTGACGGTGAGGAGATTGAGCCCGTTGGGAGAGAACTCCACGTCGGTGATGGGCGAGCGGTGTCCGGCCAACGTGTGGAGCAGCTTGCCCGTCGTCGCGTCCCACAGCTGAGCGACGTCGCCCTTCGTGGTCGCGACCCCGAGGCCGCCGGGGGAGAGTGCTGCGTGCTGGGCCGCAGCGTGGATGGTGCTGAGGAGCTCGCCGTCGTCCGCATAGACCCGAATCTGGCTGGGGAGGCGGACCAGGAAGCGGCCGCCACCAGCGGCGAGGGAGCGGACCGGCGCCGGGGTGCGCAGGTGGAGCTTCCCGGCGCGCACGCTGCCGTCGGCCGAGCCGATGAGCAGCGTCCTCCCGGCATACGCGAGCGCGGTGATGCCGGGGATGCGCTCGAGGGACTGGGAAGCACTCGGAGACGCGACGGTCAGATCGCCGGCCGCATCCGCAAGCGCAACCAAGCGTCCGTCGGCAGCGGTTGCCGTGATCGGTGCCGGCAAGGTCACCGTCCTGAGGACGCGGCCGGAGGTCGTGAGGATGCGTGCCTCCCGGCCGGCGACGGTGACCGCGTCGTCGCCGGCAAAGAACGCCTGGACCGGTGAGGGCCGCGAGTCGATCGTCTTCAGGCTCCCCTCGGGCAGCGCGTCCCATAGCCGTACCGTCCCGTCGGCGCTGCCGGTGGCGAGCGTCCGGCCGGTCGGATCGAAGCCAACGGTCGTGACGGCCGCCCCGTGCCCGGCCAGCGGCGCGAGCACACGACCGTCCTCGCTGTAGTACAGGCGCGCGAGCCGGTCGGTCGACGCCAAAGCAATCTCGCTCCCGTCCGGGCTGAAAACGGCCTCGGTGGCGGGCCCCGTGGCCCCCACCAGGAGGAGCTCGCGCTGCCCGTTGGCAACGTCCCACACGTAGCCTCCCCCGTCGGAGCCCGCGGTCACAAGCGACGTGCCGTCCTCCGAGAAGCTCTCGTCCAGAACGTAGCCGTGATGTTCGAGGACGTGGAGGAGCTTGCCGGTGCCGACGTCCCAGAGGCGCGCGGTGCGGTCGTAGCTCCCGGTGGCGAGGTGGCGCGAATCGGGGCTGAAAGCGAACGATCGGATCCCGTCCTCACGCAGGTGCGCGACCGTGTGACCGGTGCCGGCACTGACGATCGCTCCGGTCGTTCCCTTGCCGTGGCGGTACGAGACCGCGAAGACGCGGCCCGCTGGGTCCAGCGCAGCGGCGACGACCGCACCGGGAAAGCCGAGAGTCTTGACGCGATGCGTCGTCAGATCGACGAGCCGGATATGCGTCCCGCTCCCGATCAAGAGCGTGCTGCGGTCGAAGGAGAGCGCAGTCACTCGCGCCCCGGTCGGGACCGTGATCGGCGCTCGCGTTCCCGGCCAGATCGTGGCGTTGACGGTCGACCCCGCGGCGAAGATGCGTCCGTCCGGGCTCCAGGCGGCTGTCGTCAGTGGGCGCTGCCGCGGCAGCGCCTCCAGGCGGCGGCCGCTGCGGTTGTAGAGGGCGAGCCGGCCGTTGCTGCTCGCGACCAGGAGCCGGTCGCCGTGCGGCGCGAAGGAGGCGGCCACGATGTTCCCGCCAAGACGCAGAACCGCGGTCTCGCGCATGGCGCCGAGGGCGGCCCGGAGGACGTCTGCGGTCCCGCGGCCGGGGGCGAGCGCAGCGGCCTGGAGCGCGAGCCTGACGCTCACCTGCGGGTTGCTGGGAATCTCCGCGAGAGCACGCGCCGCGAGTGCGCGCCCGTGTGCGTGGCGGGCCTGCGTCCGGGCGTCGCTCCGCTGCACGAGCGCGTACGCCGCGATCGCGGCGACAACGGCCAGCGCGGCGAGGCTGGCGCCAACGACGAAGAGCAGCCGGCGGCGCTGCTGCTTGGCCCGCAGCCGCTCCCTGCGCAGCTGATGCTCGGCCTGCCACGCGAGGATCGGTGGGCCGAGCACGTCGTGGAAGATCTCGTAGCGAGTCGGCGAGCCGGTGCCGTTGACGCCGCGGACGATCCGCTCGCGCGACAGAGTCTCGAGCAGGCTTCGCAGCTCCGTGCCGTCCACGTGCGCGTACTCGGCGAGGTCGGCGGGCTCGTGCGAGACCTTTCGCCCCGACGGGGTGACGAGCTGCCGAACCACGCGCGCGGCGGCGTCCTGCTCGACGAGCGTCAGGCTCTCGAGCGCTCCCTGCACGTGCTCGCGGACGACGGCGCGGGCGCCGCCGATCGCGCGGAGGGTCGAGAGCCGGAGCGTTCGCGATCCCTCGGCCCGCTCGCGCTCCCACAGCCGCTCGAGGACGAGCTGGAGATACGGAGCCTCGACGCCTTCGTCGCTCGACGCCTCGTCGAGAACCGTTTCGACGAGCGGCCCCTCGGCCGTGAACTGCCCGCCGCTCAGCTCGCCATAGCGTCGAAGCGGCCCGAGGATCGCGGCACGGCCCGCCTCGCGGTCGAGCCGGTCGAGGCGGAGGAGGTTGCCGAAGAGCTCCGGGATCCGCCCGCTGAAGTCGTCGAGCTCGGCCAGGGCGTCGTCGCGGAGAGCGAGCAGGACATTGACTCGCAGCCCGGGACGACGGAGCAGCTCCGGCAGCGCCGCGCTCAACGGCCCGTCGAGGCCGTGGTAGAGCATGTAGTCCTCGAACTGGTCGAGCAAGAGATGCAGCTCGCCGCTCTGCTGCGCCGCGGCCGCGATCGTGTCGACGAGCCCCGCCGTAGGCCCGAGCTCGCCGCACTCCGCGCGCACCGACGCGACCAGCCCGGCGGAAGGCTCCTCCACCCACGAGTCGTGGACGACGACGGGCGCGCCGCTCAACTCCCGCAGCCGGCGCGCGACGCCCGCACCCAGAAGCGAGCTCTTGCCGACGCCGCTCGGGCCGTAGAGCACGGTCAGCCTGCTCGCCAGCACGTTCGCCGCCACGGCCCCGATCTCTGGCTCACGACCGAAGAAGAGGAGCGCGTCGAGCTCGGAGTCCTCGAACGCCGCCAGGCCCTTGTACGGGCTGTCGGGGACGTGCGTCATCGCGCCGCCGCCTTCTCCAGCGCCCGCTCGAGCTCGGCGACGTAGGCCGCCGGAGCCATGTCGATCATCTCGACGTCGCGGCGCCGCCAGAACTCGCGCTCGAGCGGCTGCGGTCCCGCGTGCACCGACCACGAGCGGTACGGGAGCGGCTCGCTGCCCCAGAGCCGGTCCAGCACGACCCGCAGCGTCCAGGTCGAGAGCGTGTAGCCGAGCAGCAGCAGGTGCGTGCGACGCAGCCGTGCCGCCAGCGCCACGGGCAGCCGTCGCACGACGTTGCCGTAGTGGATGAAGTCGTCCTCGGTGACGGCGAAGCTCTCCCATGCGCGCTCCGGCGACTGGTCGATCCGGCCCTGGAGGTGGAGGAGCACGGTCCGCGCGTCGAGGTCGAGCCCGGCCGTGTAGGCGTTCGGGCGCTCGATCACGGTCGCGGCGCCTCCCGCCGAGATGTGGCAGAAGCTGCCGCGCATCTCCCCCGAGGCGAGGTAGCAGACGGTGTCATACGACTCGGTCGCCTCCTCGAGCGCGCGCTCGAGCGCGAGCTCGTAGCCGGTCGTAACGAGAAGCGGCTGGCCCGTGTCCCGCTCGCGGAGGAGTCCCGGCAGGCGCGCGAGGAAGCGGTGAACAGGCGTGGGCTGCCCGTCTCCCTCGACGAGGGCGTGGAGCGTGTCGTAGAGCGGGCCCGAGCCGTTGAGGACGGCGACGGCCTGCGAGACGCGCGCGAGCTCCGGCGTCGCCGACTCCAGGCCGAAGCGGCGCGCGAGCTCCGACGCGAGCGGCTCCGAGTCGGAGCCGACCACCACCGTCACCTTGCCCGCGAGGAGCGCCGCGGCGACCTCCTCGAAATGCTCCACCTCCGGGACTGCGCCCCGGTCGAGCGCGTACGTCTCCTGCCGCAGGATCGACGCGTGCACCCCGCGCAGGAGCGGGCTCGGCTCCAGCCCCAGCTCCTGGACGAGGAGCTCCCTTCCCTCGCGGTACGCCTCGAGCGCCTGCGCCTGTCGTCCGGAGCGGTAGAGCGCGAGCATCAGCTGGGCGCGCAGCCGCTCGCGGAGGGGATGGCGGCGCACGAGCGCCTCGAGCTCCGTGACGAGGTCCGCGTGGGCGCCGACCGCGAGCTTCGCCTCCGCGCGCTCCTCGAGCAGCGTGAGCTGGAACTCTTCGAGGCGGGCGATCTCCTCCTGCGCGAACCCCTCGTACCGGAACTCGGCGAGTGGCTCGCCCCGCCAGAGCGCGAGCGCCTGATCGAGGAGCACCGCGCGCCGCACGGGCTCGGTCGCCCGCGCCTCGTCGACTAAGGCTCGAACGCGGGCCACGTCGAGCTGCTCGGGGCCGAGCCGGACGAGGTAGCCCGGCTGGCGGGTCTCGATCACGTCGGGCCCGAGCGCCTTCCGCAGCTGGGCGACAAAGTTCTGAAGCGAAGCCACAGCGGTTGCAGGCGGCTCGCCGGCCCAGAGCGCGTCGACGAGATGGTCGAGGGAGACGACCCGGCCCGCCTCGAGCAGGAGGACCGCCAGCAGCGCGCGCTGCTTCGGGCCGCCGAGCGAGATCGGCCCACCTTCAGCACGAGCCTCGAGCGGTCCGAGGATGGCGAACTCGACCAACGCGAGAAGGTTCTAGCACCCGCGGAGGCGTGTCTCCTAACAGCCGTTAGGCGTCCGTTAGGCGCCGGTTGGCGACGTCTCCGACCGTGGGGCCATGCATCCCACCGCCAACCCTCTCCATGAAAGGCGAATTGCCCGCCGTCGACGCACCCGGAGACGGCGGATGGCCGCTGGCTCAGTGGTGTTCGGCATCGTGGTCGCGGCCGCGCTCGCGTTCGTCTACGCGGCGGTGTTGGGTCCGAGCCTCGCGGGAACGGCGCCGCTGCTCGCAGGCTTCGAGGCGCGCAGCTACGTACCCGGCCAGACCGCGACGCTCAGGATCGCGGGCGGCGGGACGAGCAAGGTGACGCTCCAGCTCTACCTGGCCGGCGCCCCGGTCGAGTCGGGGACCACGTCGCTCGGCTGGGACCGGACGACGTTCGGCCGGGCGGTGACCGTGCCGCGGCAGGTGCGCCGTCCCCGCGGCGCCTGGCTCGTGCACGTCCGGCTCGGCTCGCACTGGCCGAGCGGCGACTACGTCGCCCGCCTCAGGTGGCCGGGCCACACGGATTACGCCCCGTTCATCCTCCGTCCGCGCAGGCTCGCCACCCAGCCGGTGCTCGTGGTGGAGCCGACAAACACGTGGCAGGCCTACAACGTGACGGACGGCGACAGCTGGTACCTCAGCCCGTCCGTCCACCTGATCCACCTCGACCGACCCTTCGCCGCCACCGACGTGCGCGGCGGCCGCGTCCCCACCGGCCTGCCCGAGCAGTTCTGGCGCTTCGACCTCGGTTTCCTGCGCTGGTACTGGCGCAGCGGCTACCAGGCGGACTTCGTCTCCGACGACGACCTCGAGCGCATCGCGCACGCCGGACAGCTGAGCCACTACCGGCTGATCGTCTTCGCCGGTCACGAGGAGTACGTCAGCGATCACGTCTACCGGCTGATCGAGCACTACCGCGACGCCGGCGGCAACCTCGCCTTCCTCTCGGCCAACAACTTCTTCTACGCCGTGCGGCCCGGCCACGACACGATCTGGGGCCGGATGCGCTGGCGCGACGTCGGCCGTCCCGAGGCCGCGCTCGTCGGCGAGCAGTACGACGGCTGGAACCTCGGCCGCTACCCCAACAAGCCGTACCACATCGTCGACACCGCAGGCGCGCCGTGGCTCTTCGCCGGGACCAACCTCCACGACGGCAGCCTCCTGGGCCGCTACGGGATCGAGATCGACCAGCCGAGCGAGGCATCGCCGCCGCAGGCGCGTGTGCTCGCGGTCATCCGAAACGCGTTCGGACGCGGGCACTCGGCGGAGATGACCATCTACCGCCACGGCGGGTCGACGGTCTTCGACGCCGGCGCGCTCAACTTCGGCGCGAGCGCGCACTGGCCGGCCGTCTCCCGGCTCATGTCCAACCTCTGGAGCCACCTCAGCGGGGAGCCGCAATGGCCGGGCGTCTCGCCGCCGCAGGGCTGATCCTCGCGGCCGGCGCTCTCGCCTCGTGCGGCAGCGGCCGGCAGTTGCCGCAGCCGACCGTGCCGACCACGGCTCCGGCGCCGCCTCCCACGACGGTGGCGCCGCCGCCTGCGCAGAGCACGGCGCTGCCGTGGCCGTTGTACGGGGTCGGCGAGGGCCGGCTCCGCGCCGTCTCGGCACCGGGGCTGCGGCCGCCCTTCCGCCGGCAGTGGACGTTCCATGGCCGCGCCTTGCTCGAGTTCCCGCCCGTGCTCGGCTACGGCAGCCTGTTCGAGGAGGCGTTCGACGGCCGGCTCTTCGCGCTCGATCCGGCCACCGGTCACGTTCGCTGGCGCTACAACGCCCATCGCTGCGGCTGGTCGTCGCCGGCACTCGGCGAGCACCTCGTCTTCGCCACCTTCATCGCCCACCGCAGCTGCTCGTCACCGCTCCACAACGGCGAGCTCCTCGCGTTCTCCCCCGCGACCGGGCGCATCCGCTGGCGGCGCGCGATCGGCCCGTGCGAGTCGTCGCCGCTCTTGGCGAACGGATTGGTCTACATCGGCGATCAGGACGGGCGCGTCGAGGCGTTCGACGCGCGGACCGGCCGGCTGCGCTGGCGCTTCGACACGGGCGCGCCGATCAAGGCGTCTCCCACGCTCGGCGAAGGGCGGATCTACATCGGCAACTACGCAGGCCAGCTTTTCGCGCTCGACGCACGGACCGGCCGGCTGCGCTGGCGCGAGATCGGCTTCGGCAACTTCTACTCCACCGCGGCCGTCAGCGGCGGACGCGTCTACGTCGGGTCGCTTGACGGCTACGTCTACGCCTTCTCGGCCGCGAGCGGGAAGCTCGTCTGGCGCTTCGGGACGCGCGGCTACGTCTACGCCTCGCCCGCGGTCTGGCGCGGCCTCGTCCTCGTCGGGTCCTACGACCATTACTTCTACGCGATCGACGACGGCAACGGCTCGCTCCGCTGGGGCTTCCGCGCCGGTGCGCCGATCTCGGGCGCCGGCTCGGTCGTCGCGGGCCTCGTCTACTTCTCGACCTTCGGCCACCGGACGTATGCGCTCTCTGCCAGCGGGGGACGCGTGGTGCAGGAATGGCCGGACGGGGAGTATTCGCCCGCCGTGGCCGGCTTCGGCCGTCTGTACCTCGTCGGCCTCGGCCGGATCTACGCCTTGAAACCCCGTTGACGCGCTGCCTTTACGACTCTCAAGTCGTGTCCATCGGATGCCGACGGTAGATTCCGGACATGCCCTGCACCGTGATCTTCGAAGGCGGCGAGAAACGGACGAGCTTGACCCTCGAGCCCGACGCCGAAGAGGTCGGCGAGCGGCTCGCGCAGGCGCCGACCGGTTTCCTCTGCTTCGTGCAGCGAGGCGGGAAAGAGGTCTGGATCAACGCGGCGAGCGTCCTCTACGTCGAGCCGCGCGGCAAAAACGACACTGGCTTCGGCTAGGAACTCGGTTTACGGCGTCGACCGCGCGCGGCACGTAGCCGTGGTTGAATCGCCCGCGTGAAGGTGCTCGTGGTCGGAACCGGAGGCGTCGGCGCCGCCGTGGCAGCGGTCGCCAAACGGCGCGGCTTCTTCGAGCGGATGACCTTCGCGGACCTCGATCCCACGCGCCCTCAGGCGCTCGTCGAGCGCGAGGGAGACAACCGCTTCGCCGCGGCCCAGGTCGACGCGAGCGACCGCGGCTCCCTCGTCGGCCTCCTCCGCGAGACCGAGGCCGACGCGATGCTCAACGCTGCCGACCCTCGCTTCAACCCGCCGCTATTCGAGGCCGCCTTCGAGCATGGCTGCACCTATCTCGACATGGCGATGACCCTGTCCGCCCCCGGCGTGCTGCTCGGGCAGGAGCAGTTCGACGCCCACGAACGCTGGGCCGAGCGCGGGCTGCTCGCGCTCGTCGGGATCGGTGTCGAGCCCGGTCTCGCCGACGTCTTCGCGCGCTACGCGGCGGATCACCTCTTCGACGAGATCGACGAGGTGGCCGTGCGCGACGGGGCAGACCTCGTCGTCGAAGGCTACGACTTCGCGCCGACGTTCTCGATCTGGACGACGATCGAGGAGTGCCTGAACCCGCCGCTGATCTGGGAGCGCGCGCGCGGCTTCTACACGACGGCGCCGTTCTCCGAGCCCGAGGAGTTCGAGTTCCCGGAGGGGATCGGCAAGGTCCAGTGCGTCAACGTCGAGCACGAGGAGGTCGTGCTGATCCCGCGCTGGGTCGACTGCGAGCGCGTCACGTTCAAGTACGGGCTCGGCGACGAGTTCATCGACGTGCTGCGCACGCTGCACAAGCTCGGCTTGGATTCCACAGAGCCGGTCGCCGTGCGCGACGCAAAGGTCGCGCCGCGCGACGTGGTCGCCGCGACGCTGCCCGACCCGGCGACGCTCGGCGAGCGGATGACCGGGCGCACGTGCGCCGGGACGTGGGTTCGCGGCACGGGGATCGACGGCGAGCCGCGCTCGACGTACCTGTACCACGTCGTCGACAACGAGTACACGATGCGCGAGTACGGCAGCCAGGCGGTCGTGTGGCAGACGGCGATCAACCCGGTCGTCGCGCTCGAGCTGCTCGCGAGCGGGACCTGGTCGGGCACCGGTGTGCTCGGTC
>Ga0207665_10000227_pt1 | contig 38487 bp, 32 predicted proteins | sample LARL112metaG_FD_184351 | JGI IMG/M metagenome (GOLD analysis project Ga0207665, IMG submission 184351) | Corn, switchgrass and miscanthus rhizosphere microbial communities from Kellogg Biological Station, Michigan, USA - LAR L11-2 metaG... | ecosystem: Host-associated > Plants > Roots >... | reverse complement strand
CCGGCTCAAGGCCGAGGACGGCGGCCCCATGGACATCGGCGGCGCCACACTCGCCGCGGCGGCCATGCGGGCCGGGCTGATCGACGAGTACGTGTTGGCTACCGCACCGGTCTTGGTGGGCGGCGGCACGCCGTTCTTTACGGCCCTGGACAACTGGGTGAACCTGACCCTGGTGGAGACCCGGGCGTTTCCCGACGGCGTGGTCCTGACCAGGTACGAGACCAAGCGCTGAGCGTCCGACGTCGGATCGGCGCAGGGCTTAAAGCCGCCAGGAGGGAGTAGTCGCATCTACTTCAACTCCCGTCGGTTAAGCGCCGATAAGGAGCATTATGTCAAGTTAATCGTTGGGGCGCCGGATGACACCCGGAGGCGCAGCGACGTCATGCGCGAGAGTCAGGAGCGCAAAGGCAGGCTATGGCCGTGACAGGGCGGACGGGACCGGACGTCAATCTCGCAGCGCGTCGTGGAGGCGTGCTGCCTGCCGGGTGAGGTGATCGCGCTCAGCGAGGTTGGTGGCCGCGCGGGCTGCGTCTGCGTACAGCCGGGCCGCGAGTGCGGGGTCGCCGGCCCGTTCTCGAAGGTAGGCCTCCACGGCCGTGCGCCTGGGAACTGCCGGATCCACCTGTTCGAGGGCGGCCAGGCCGGCCTGTGCCCCGTCCGCCTCACCCACCGCAACCGCCCGGTTCAACCGCACGACGGGGTTGTCGGTGAGACGGTCAAGCTCGTCGTACCACTCAACGATCTGCACCCAGTCGGTCTCATCCGCCGTATGCGCGTCGGCGTGCAGGGCGGCGATCGCGGCCTGCGCCTGATACTCGCCGAGCCGGTCGCGGGCCAGGCCGGCCTGCAGGATCGCCACTCCCTCAGCGATCAGTTCGACGTCCCACCGGGACCGGTCCTGCGCCGCCAGTGGGACGAGCGCGCCATCGGGTGTCGTGCGCGCAACGCGGCGCGCGTGGTGCAGCAGCATGAGCGCGAGCAGGCCGGACGCCTCCTCGTCATCGGTCATCGACATCACCTGCCGGGTCAGCCGGATCGCCTCGTGCGCGAGGTCGACCTCGCCGCTGTAGCCCTCGTTGAAGACCAGATAGAGCACTCGCAGGACGGTGGCCAGGTCACCGGGCTCTTCGAAGCGCACGCCCGAGACGGTGCGCTTGGCCCGGCTGATGCGCTGGGCCATGGTTGCCTCGGGCACCAGGTACGCCTCCGCGATCTGCCGCGTGGTCAGGCCGCCCACCGCCCGCAGCGTGAGCGCCACCGCGGATGCCGGCGTGAGCGACGGGTGGGCGCACAGAAAGTAGAGCTGCAGGGCGTCGGCCGTATCGTCGGCCGGGCCCGGCGGCGGCTCGGCCGCGACCCGCGCCTCGCGGGCGTGCCGGGAGCTCTCCGCGCGGGTCGCGTCCAGGAACTTGCGCCAGGCGACCGTGATCAGCCAGCCCTTCGGATCCGCCGGCGGGCTCTTGGGCCACGTCGCCAGCGCCTGGATCAGCGCTTCCTGCACGGCGTCCTCGGCCGTCGCGAAGTCGGCTCCACGACGGACGAGGACACCGGTAACCACGGGAATCAGCTCCCGCAGCAGTGTTTCGTTCACTCCGTGACGGTGGGGGCGGCGGTCAGGAACGGGCGTACCTCCAGCCACTCGTAGATCGGCTTACCGTCCGGGCCGGGCGCGGCCGACAGTTCGCCCGCCAGCTCGACGGCTCGCTCGTAGGTCTCCACGTCGATCACCATCCACCCAGCGATCAGGTCCTTGGTCTCGGCGAACGGGCCGTCGGTGACCGGCGGCCGGCCCTCGCCGTCGTAACGTACGAACGTTCCATCCGGGGACAGCGCCTGACCGTCCACGAACTCACCCGTGCCCTCCAGCCTGGCCGCGAAATCGTTCATGTACTGAACGTGCGCGTCGATTTCCGCAGGCGCCCACCGGTCGATCGGCTCGATGTCGACGAGCGGAGCCGGTCCACCGCGGTAGTGCTTCAGCAGCAGATACTTGGCCATGAGGGTTCTCCTTCTGCTATGGCACGGCCATCGTGGCCGCGGTCGCACGGGGGACGGCGCCGTGCGCGGATTCTCGACATCGGCCGGTGCAGAAAGTCGTGGCGAGCCAACGGTCGGCCCGGCCAGTGACACGTCAGGTTGCTAAGTCGGACGAGCGAGAGGTCACCCGCTATCCCTGAGAGCGTGCCTGCCCCGTGCGGGCATGGCGACGCGGAGCCACCAAGCCAGGAGGAGGATCGGGAGGGGGATGAAGACCAACGCTGCGAAAACGTAGTTCAGCCAGTTCCCCTGCGCCGCATTCCAGGCCACAAGCGTCAAGGTGGAGCCGGTGTAGAGCAATGCGGTCATGCGCCCGACGGGGTGGACGCGCTTGCGAATGAGGTAGGCCACGAAAAGCACGCTCCAGGCCGGCAGCAGGTACTCCTGCCAATCCCCCGGCGCCTGCGCGACCGACCACGAGTTGAAGGCCACGAGCACCAGGGCAGCCACCCAGAACAGCAGGTCACCCGCGACGGACAGGCGAGACCTCGGGCCTCGGACCCAGCCGGGCGTCAGGGCCGTGCCCCGCAGAGTATCGGCCGCATAGACCAGCATCCGGACCGCGCGCCACGGCGCGGGCCGGACCTGGGGATCGTGCAGGATGGCCGGCAGCTCGGCCGCCCATTCCCGGTAGTGCTCCTCCCGGATTTCCTGCGGCAGCCGCCGGCAGGCCTGGCGCACCAGGCACTCGCCGAGGCGCAGCAAGCGCCGCTCCCCTCTCATCCCAGGCTCCCCGGTGCCGGGCGGCCCGGTCGGGCGGGCGCGCGCTGGCGGCGGGCGGAGGCCTGCGCGAGCTCGAGCCGGGCGATCCGGACGCCCTCGCCGGTAAGCCGGTAGTACTTCCTGGGCCGCTCGCCCTCCTGCTGCGGGGTCTCCCACGCGGACCCGACCAGCTTCTGCTGCTCCAGCCGGGCCAGCAGCGGGTACAGGGTGCCGCTGGGCAGCCGAGCCGCCTTCATCAGGTCATAGCCGTAACGGGGCGCGGCGGGATCGGACAGGAACGCGGTCAGTACCCGCTCCACCGGCCCGGTCATCCTCATGCATCCAACTCTACACATGTAGAAAAGAAAGGTCCACGGCGCGCAGCAGGACAAGCCCGGCGCAAGACCAGGAAGATTGCGGGCCGCACCAGGAAGCTTGCGGGCCGCGTTCATCGCGGCATACGCAGTCGGGCCGCGGGCAGCACACCGGGCCCCGGCCGGCCCGGGAGTTAAATGATCTTATGCGTCGCCGGCGTCCGCGCCGTGACCGGCGTAACTGTCGCCGGACGGCTTATACGGGCGGAACTGCACCTCGAACCGGCCGTCGAGCGCTGTCGCCAGGGAAACCAGGGTCCGGAGGGTGAGCGGCGCGGACACCACAAGCTGCTCGTCTACCCGTTCCGGCCGCCGCCCGCTCCGCACCCCCGGCACCGGCCGGGCCCGCCCGAGCCGGGACCGGCCGTTGGCTAGCGCGCGGTCAGGCCGGCCGGGGATGCGCGCCGTTACGCTGCGCGAGTAAGCTCTCGCCAGGATCGGCCCGCGCACGTGTGGGCGGCCGCGTACGGGGAAGCAGATGGTCATCGGGCTCGCGCCCGCACACCCGGCGCGACGAGATCTGTCCCGGACCGCGACCACTCCCGGCGGCGGCGCCCGACGCGACAGGAGGCTGTTAGGTCATGACCATCGGCGGGAGCATTTTGCTCATCGTGGCTGGCGCGATCCTGCGATACGCCATCAACTGGTCCCCCAACTATGTGGACCTGCGACTCGTCGGCCTGATCCTGATGATCGCCGGCGCCGTCGGGCTGATCATCGCGCTGACGTTCCTGTTCATGCGGCGCCGCGGGTCGAGGCCCTCGACCGAGGTATACGAGGAACGCCGCTACAGTGAGCCGCCGCGCCGTTACGACGACCCGCAGCGCCGTTACGACGACCCGCAGCGCCGTTACGACGACCCCCAGCACCGTTACGACGACCCCCAGCGCCCGTACAGCGAGCCCCCGGCCCGCTACGACGAGCCCACGCAACGCTACGGCGAGTCAGATGTCTACGAGGAGCGCCGCTACTCCGATCCCCCGCCCTGACCGGTGAGACGGTAGCGGCACTGCCCGCCGATCTCGCCCTCGAAGCGGAAGCCGGCGCTGACCAGGGACCGGCGGCTAGGCGCGTTGCCCGGATCGGTGTGCGCGAGGACAGCGGTGATGCCCGGCTGGCCGAGCAGCCAGTACGCCAGCGCGCGTACGGTCTGCCTGCCGTAGCCGCGCCCCCGGTACGGTGCCGCGAGACCGTAGCCGATTTCCACCACGCCGGCCGGATCGGGCGGTGCGTGCGTCCCGCACTCCCCCACCACGACGTCACCCAGAGTAATCAGCCAACACACGTTGAGTCCCTGCGCGGCCATCCGCAGGCCATCCATGCTGTCCTCGTGCGGCCAGCCCTCCCCCGGCCGGATCCGGCTGAAGTCGCCGGTTGTCAGGGCGGCCGCGGAAGCCGGGCTGACCGGCTGCAAGACGAGATCCACCGTGCTGATCGGTACACCGCTTGCGACCGCCACGCGCGCCTTCCGCTCGGATCCGGACATCCCGACCGTTCTATAACGGCTGGCGACCTTCCCGCCAGGGTTTTCCGCCCGGCGTGTCGCCGGCAGTGCGGGCATTCCGCCGCCAGTGCCCCGGCCGGGTGAGCGAGCGCGGCAGGCGGGTGCCGGCGTCGCCGCGCGCGGCATCGAGCTGGGACTGGGTGAGGAAGATGGCCCCGGCCAGGTCGGCCTCGCTCAGGTCGGCTGCGCGCAGGTCGGCGCCGGTCAGGTCCGCCCCGGTCAGATCCGCGCCGGCCAGGTCGGTCCCCACCAGGCGGGCGCCACGCAAGCTCGCGCCCCGCAGGCGGGCGCCGCGCAGGTCGGCGCCGGCCAGATCGGCGCCCCGGTGGTCGGCCCGCGCTCCCGGCGGCCCGAGGCCGGCCCGGGCGAGCTCGCTCGCCCGCACCAGCAGCGCGTTGACGTGATGCCGGTGGCCGGCCACATCGAGCGAGACGAGAACGCCGGCCTGGCTGCCGGTGAGCCGCTCGGTCTGCTCAAGCGCGCGGCGGAGCTCGCCGCGCAGCGGGCGGGCGTTCGGCAGCGCCAGCGCCTCGGTCAGGTACCAGAGCAGCTCGTGCAGCTGGCGCATGACCGTGAACGCGGCGAACATCTGCCGGGCCGTGTGCGGGGCCTGCCGCCAGTCCCGGCCGGCGAAGGTGACCTGGGCAACCTTCTGCCCGGCGCCGAAGCAGTCGTAGGCCGCGCAGCCGGGAAAGCCCCGCGGCCGGAGCTGCCGGTGAATGCCGCAGCCGAAGTCAGGACCCAGGTGCGGGCAGGGCTGTCCCGCGGCCTTGTCGATAGCGAAATCCGCGGAGGCGGAGAAGGCCGGCGCAACGCAGCACAGCCCGAAGCAGCGCGCACAGTCGGCGCGCAGGTCTCCCCGGTCCGGCACCGCCTCAGCCCGTGACCCTGGTCAGCGCGACCACCGGGATGATGCGCTCGGTGCTGGCCTCGTGGCTGGCGAAGAACGGGTAGCTCTCCTTGAGCATGGACCAGGCCCGGGCCCGTTCCGCGCCCTCGAGGGTCGTGGCCACCGCCTGGTAGGTCTCGTCGCCGACCTCCACGATGACGCGGGGATCGGCGACCAGGTTGCGGTACCAGTCCGGGTGCTTCGGCGCACCGACGTTGGACGCGACCACGAGCACCCGCCCGCCGTCGCGGTGGAACATCATCGGCGTGGTGCGGCGCTGGCCGGTCCTGGCCCCGGCGGTGGTGAGCAGGACGATCCGGTCCCGGTGCATGCCCTCGATCTCGCCGCCCGCCCGGAACTGCTCGATCACCCGGCGGTTGATGTCCGTGATGTCCATCCGCCCTCCCAGCCTCCTTCCGGGGACCCACCCTATGCGGGCGGACCCGCCGAACCCGCGTCCGCCGCCGCCCCGGCCGGCCGCGGATCCGGGCCCGCTGCCGCAGTCAGCTGCTCGGTGGCCTCGTGGCCGGCGGCGGAGGTACGGCGCAGGAAGCCGGCCAGGACCTGCAGCTCGGCGTCCGTGTACCCCGCGCAGATCTGGTCCATCAGCGTGTTCATCCCTGCGTAGAGACCGAAGATCTCGTGGTTGCGGTCGCGGCGGGCGCGGACGGTGACGGCCCGCCGGTCGGCCGCGCCGGGGTCGCGCTCCCGGCTGATCCAGCCGCCGCGCTCCAGCCGGTCCAGGACACCGGTCATCGTGGCCGGGTGCAGGCCGGCCCGGCGGGCCAGCTCGCTGGGGCTGAGCGGACCATGCCTGAGCACCAGATCCAGGCAGTCGAGGTCGGTGTCCTTGAGGTCGAGCCGCGCGCTGACCCGGTGGTCGAGCAGCGACAGCTGGCTACTCAGCTCGCGCAGCGACTCCTTGATCGCAGTGATCTGCCGGCGCCGCCGCCGACCCGAGTCGGCGGGTTCAGATAGTACGTAATTCATATGATATGTTTCTCGTGTTATATGGATATCAGAGCTAGCGTACACGGAACCAGGCAAGGAGTACCAGATGAAGCTCACTATCTTCGCGGCGACCGGCGGTATCGGCGGGCAGCTGCTTGAGCAGGCGGTCGACGCGGGCCACGACGTGACCGCCGTGGTCCGCAATCCGGCCAGGCTTTCCCGGCCGGTCCGCGCCGTCACCGCCGACATGACCGCCGCCGATCCGGCAGCGGTGGAAGCGGCGGTCGCCGGGGCCGACGCGGTCTTGTCCGGCCTCGGCCCCAGGTCGAATGCCGATGCCGGGGTCGCGGCACAGGGCACACGGGTCATCGTGGCGGCGATGCAGGCCACCGGCGTCCGCCGCATTGTCGCGGTCAGCGCCGCGCCGGCGGGCACGATGGCCACGCCCGGGCGCCCCAATCCGCCGAAGCACGACCCGGGCGACGGGTTCTTCATGCGGCATCTGCTCAGTCACGTGGCCAGCGTGACGCTCGGCAAGGTGTTCGCCGACCTCGCGGAGATGGAGGACATCTTGGCCGGCAGCGGCCTGGACTGGACCGTGGTCCGGCCGCCCCGGCTGACGGGCAAGCCCCTGACCGGTAGCTACCGCACGGCCTACGGCCAGAACCTGCGCGGCGGCCTGTCGGTCCCGCGCGCCGACGTCGCCCACTACATGCTCAGCGTGCTGGGCCAGCCGGACACGATCAAGCAGGCCATCGGCATCGCCAGCTGACGGCTCGGCCCGCGGCGCCCGGGCGACCGGAAGGCTAGATCCGGCGCTGGACGCGCAGCAGGTACTGCTTGCGGTTGAGCGGGTTGAAGTCGGTCCGGGGCCGGGCCGGGATCTCGCCGCTGACCACCCGGTAGCGGCCGAACTCGGAGTCCAGCACGCCCTCGCCGCGGGTCAGTCCCGGCAGCTGCCGCTCCAGCTCGCTCACCCGCGCCGCCGGGATCTCGCCCTCGAGCAGGCCCGACGAGCCCCGGGTGGACGGGGCGCGCGAGATCGCGCGTAGCCGGGTCAGGACCGGCAGTATCGGCCCGAGCGTGTCCGCCGGGGCCTCCAGGCGGAACCGGTGCATCGGCTCGTACACGGCCGTCCCGGCCCTCTGCAGCGCGCTCATCAGCACCAGCGGGGTCAGGTTGCGAAAGTCCCCCGCGGTGCTCGACATGCTCTTGTCGAAGTGGGCGTGGGCGTGGCTCTGCCGCGGGTAGTAGCCGGTGTGCGTCAAAGTGACCGAGCAGTCGGTGACCTGCCAGCCGCACAGGCCCTGCCGCAGCGTCTCGTGCACGGTCTCCTCCACCGCCTTGAAGAACGCGACCGGCATGGTCCCGAGCCGGTCACCCGCCACCTGGTAGCTGACGCCGGAGCCGGCGGCGGCCGGGGCCACGCGCAGTCCCACCGTGGCCAGGAACGGATTGGCCGCCCGGCTGATGAACTCCACGGCCCCACCGGTGCCCGCCGGGCGCTCGATGCAGATCGTCGTGCTCTGCCTGAAGCTGACGCCGATGCCGTAATCGCTGGCCAGCGTGGCCTCGATGACCTCCTTCTGCACCTCCCCGTAGAGCGAGACGAAGATCTCCTGCCGGACGTTGTCCTGGCGCAGGTTGATCAGCGGGTCTTGCTCGGCCAGATGCTCCAGCGCGACGTGCAGCGCGTTCCGGTCGGCGCGGCGGTGCGGGATCACGACGGTCTCGAGCGTCGGCGGGGCGAAGTGACCACGGCCCGGGGCCGCCGCCCGCGGTGCTCCGATCACGTCGCCGATCTTGATGCCGTCCAGTCCCCAGAGCTTGCCGATCTGCCCCGCGGCGACCGAGGGTTGCCGGACCGCCGCGCCGCGGTCGAAGACGCTGATCGCGGTGACCTTGGCACCGACGTTGCGCCCGAACGGCAGCCGGTCCCTGACCCGCGCCGTGCCGGAGAACATCCGGACGTAGGCCACCTTCTCCCCGGCCGGGCCGCGCTCGACCTTGAACACGGTGCCGGATACCGGACCGGCCGCGTCGCCGTCGGCGGCGGGCAGCAGGTAGCGGATACCCTCGGCCAGCGCGTCCACGCCCGCGCCGGTGATCGCCGAGCCGAAGAACACCGGATGCACCAGCGCCCGCCTGGTCTGCGCGGCCAGGCTGCGGCGGAGCCGACGGTAGGAAACCGACGCCTCGTCGCGGACGAACGCGGACAGCAGCGCGTCGTCGTGCTCGGCGAGCAGGTCGGTCAGCCGGGCGGTGAAGCCGGCGTCCGCCGCGGCGTGCGGCGTGTAGCGCGCGCCGCGGCCGCCCTCGTCGTCGGCCGATCCCATCGCGATGATCGCCGGGGACAGCTTCCGCGCTATGTCCGCCAGCGTGCGCGCGGCTTGCGCTCCGCCACGGTCGATCTTGTTCACGAAGATCAGGGTGGGAATCCCCAGCCGGCGCAGCGTGCGCATCAGCACCCGGGTCTGGGCCTGCACCCCCTCGACAGCGGAGACCACCAGCACCGCGCCGTCCAGTACGTTCAGCACCCGCTCCACCTCGGCGATGAAGTCCGGGTGGCCGGGCGTGTCGATCAGGTTGACGGTGACGTCGCCGATGGCGAAGGACACGACAGCGGACTTGATCGTGATGCCGCGCTGCCGCTCCAGCGCCAGGGTGTCGGTCTGGGTGCTGCCGTCATTAACGCTGCCGACCTGGTCGATGACCCCGGCGGCGTACAGAAGCCGCTCCGTCAGCGTGGTCTTACCGGCGTCTACATGCGCCAGGATTCCCAGGTTGAGCGTGCTCACGAAGCGTCATGTCCTTTGGATAGGCGAAAACCTCCCTCGGCGAAGACATAAACGCTGCTCGCATTGTCGCTCCTTGGCTGACCGGATGCTGCGCCGAGTACAACAGACCGCGCTCGGCCGGGCAACTCATTTAGCGCGCCCAGGGCGGCTGAGCCGGGGCGGCTGAGCCGGGTGGCCGAGCCCAGTGTCCGAGCCGAGGTGGCTAGGCCGCGCCGGCCTCGGCCAGTCGCCGGCGCAGGAAGCGGCGCTCTGCTTCGGTGCGGGCCAGTTCCAGCGCCTCGCGGTAGGCCGTGACGGCCTCCTGGTCGCGGCCCAGGCGGCGCAGCAGGTCAGCCCGCGTCGCGGGCAGCAGGTGGTAGCCGGCCAGCTCGCCGGACGCCTGCAGCCGGGTCACGAGCTCCAGGCCCGCTTCCGGTCCCTCGGCCATGCCCACCGCCACCGCGCGGTTCAGCCGGACGACCGGCGACGGTACCAGCCGGGCGAGCTGGCCGTAGAGTGCGGCGATCTCGGCCCAGTCGGTGTCGGCCGCGCTGGCCGCGGTGGCGTGGCACGCAGCGATGGCCGCCTGTACCTGGTACGGGCCGGGCCGCCGCTGTCGCAGCGCGCCGTTGAGCCGGGCTGTGCCCTCGGCGATCTCCGCGGCGTCCCACCCGCCCCGGTCTTGCTCCTCCAGCGTCACCACGTCGCCGGCGTCGTCGAGCCGGGTGGCCCGGCGGGCGTCGTGCAGCAGCATCAGGGCGAGCAGCCCCGCCGCCTCCGGCTCTTCCGGCATCAGCCGGGTCAGCACCCGGGCCAGCCGGATCGCCTCGGCAGTCAGGCCCTGCCGCAGCAGGTCAGCGCCGGACGAGGCGGAGTAGCCCTCGTTGAACAGCAGGTACAGCACCCCAAGCACGGCCGTGATGCGCTCGGGCAGCAGGTGCGCGGGAGGCACCCGGTACGGGATCCTCGCCTGCCGGATCTTCTGCTTGGCGCGGACCAGCCGCTTGGCCATGGTCTGCTCGCCGACCAGGAAGGCCCGGGCTATCTCCGGCGTGGTCAGCCCGGCCAGGGTGCGCAGGGTCAGCGCGACCTGTGCCTCCAGGGCCAGCGCCGGGTGGCAGCAGGTGAACATCAGCCGCAGCCGGTCGTCGGGCACGGCGTGGTCGTCCTGGCCGGCCTCGGGTTCCGGCGGCAACGACATCGCGGCCACCTCCCGCAGCTTGGCCGCGCCGACCGCGTCGCGGCGCAGCCGGTCGGTGGCGCGATTACGCGCGGTGGTGGTCAGCCAGGCCCCTGGGCGGCGCGGAATGCCGTCCCGCGGCCAGCGCTGCAGGGCGGCGGTGAAGGCATCCTGCGTGCACTCCTCGGCGAGATCCCAGTCTCCGGTGACCCTGATCAGCGTGGCCACGATCCGGCCCCACTCGTCACGGAACGCCTGGGTCACCGCGGCCTCGACGTCGGCGGTCATGACGGCTCCTCCTCCGCGCTGCCCGGCCCACCCTACGACGAACCGCGGCGGGCCCGGGCCGGCCGATCGCCTCCCGGCTGCTTCCACTTCTGATGCGCTAGCGCCGGACAAGCCGGGACAAGGCCAGCCTCCGGAAAGTCCGGGACGGTTCAGTGAGCGCGCCTGTGGATAGCTTGTGCAGACAAGCCCCGTTTTGCCTGGACAGCCTGTGGGGAGCCGTGTGTGTGGAAAAGTGGATAACCCACCGTGCCTGGCGTTGCCGCAGGTCAGCGGTCCGTCCACTTGTCCACTGATTGTGTGCAAGAAGAAGTTCTGGGTGATTTGTCGGTCCCCAGTCACGAGAAGTTATCCACACGCGCACGGTGAACCGCACCCCGGGTGGCGGGCCCCAAGAGGGAGGCGGTGTCAGTAGCCCCGGAGCCCGTAGAGGTCAAGTATGCGCGGCTCGGAGACGACTGCTACCCGCCCGTCGCCCACCGCGAGCGCAGTTGCCGGGGAGTTGCCGGGCGATTGCCAGATGGTCGTGATGTACTGGCCGGTGCCCGCGTTGAGGGCGAACCCGGAGTCTAGGTAGAGGACGCCGGCCGCCTCGGCAGCGAGGGCGCCTGGGCCAAGGCCAAATTGCGTGTTCTGCCATTCCAGCGCGCCGGTGCTGGTGTTGTAGGCGCAGATGTCCTGGCCCTGGCTGCCGCAGGTGGCGTACACGCGGAACTGGCCCACCGCGAGCACGTTGACGGCCTGGCTCAGCGAGTATGCCACCTGCCCGGTCCGGGGGTTGAGGTCCACCACGGTGCCGGAGGGATTGGTGACGTACAGATGGGTGCCGTTGGAGGTGTTCAGGTCGCCGCTCTGCAGCTTCCAGGAGCCGGTCAGGCGCCACACTGCCGCGCCGGTGGCCAGGTTGTCGGCCTCAATGGTCTCGTTGCCCTTGCTGTCACAGCCGTAGGACATGACCAGCCGGCCGACCACCAGCGGGAGGTCGGGAGAATTGCCGCCGCATTCGAAGTGCCTCCAGACAGGCTTCCCGTTGCTGAGGTTAAACACCGCGACCTCATAGCCGATGTCCGCGCCCGCCATGACAACGTACGAGCCAGATACCACCGCTCCGGTGAAGCCCGATTCAGGCTGGGTGTTCGCTGACCAGACCAGTGCGCCCGTAGAGGCGTTGAAGGCAAAAATAGAGCCTGATATCTCGCTCTCCGTTATGCAGGAGTCGTCGCCGCCCACGATGACGAGATTGCCTGATACGGCCAGCGAGTCGTAGTGGGTGACAAAGGTCGGATCTGGGTTGGTCCGCCAGATCAGCCTGCCGGTGGCGGCGTTGTACTTGCTGAGCTTGTAGTTAGTCATGGCGTACACATAGCCGCCGGCCAGCACTGGCGCACTGATGCCCGTCGGACCGCAGGCTGGATTCTGCGGGCGCAGCGGCGCGAGGACGCTTCGCAGGGGCCTGACCTTGGTCACCGCCGCGGGGGTCAGCACCTTTTCGGTCAGGTTGACCCGGCTCTGCGCCGCGTTGCCGTTCGTCTGCGACCAGGGACTGTTCTCAGTGCTCGCCAGGCTGGGCTGAACACCGATAACCACGCAAGATGCCGCCAGGGCCAGCACGGCAACGGTCTTACCTAACATGATTGCCTCCTACGGCGGCCAGAAGTAGAACGGCATGATCCCCTCCCGGCTAGTTGGACGCTCCAGCCGCGCTCGGAGATTACAGACCGCACGCGGCCGGATACTCCTACAGTTCAGCAGAAGGGCCCGTCGCGTTGCCATTGCGCCGGCCGAGGCGGCGCGATTCATGCAATCACGCCGCCCGCCCTCCCCCGGCCGGCACCGCGCCGCCAGCCGGCCACCCGGGGAGTCTCCCGACGCCGGCCCCTGACATCACGCGCGTGGCCGGGGGCCGTACCGTGGTCTGGACCACGAGTTTCGCCCCTACGGCGGAGGCCTCATGACCGAGCAGGACTTCCTCACCGTGACCGACAGCCGGACCGGCCAGGAATACACGATCCCCATCACCGACGGAACGATTCGGTCCACCGACCTGCGGCAGATCAAGGTGTCGGAATCCGACCACGGGCTGATCAGCTACGACCCGGGACTGCTCAACACCGCCGTCGCGCGCAGCCGGGTCACCTACCTGGACGGGGAGGCCGGGGTGCTGGAGTATCGCGGCTACCCGATCGAGCAGCTGGCGGCGAACGCCAGTTTCCTCGAGGTGGCCTACCTGCTCATCTACGGGCACCTGCCGTCCGAGGGCGAGCTGGCCGGCTGGGTCGAGGACATCAGCATGCACACGTTCGTGCACGAGAACATCAAGGACTTCATGCAGGGCTTCCGGTACAACGCGCACCCGATGGGGATGCTGCTCGCCTCGGTCGGCGCGCTGTCCACCTTCTACGCGGACGCGAACGTCTGGGACAACCCCGGCTCCACCGACCTGCACATCCGGCGGCTGATCGCCAAGGTGCCCACGCTGGCCGCGTTCGCGCACCGGCACAACCTCGGCCTGCCCTACGTCTACCCGGACAACGACCTGAGCTACACGGCCAACTTCCTGTCCATGCTGTTCAAGATGTCCGAACGGCAGTACCACCCCGACCCGCGAGTCGAGCGGGCGCTGGAGACGCTGTTCATCCTGCACGCCGACCACGAGCAGAACTGCTCGACCACCGCCGTCCGGGTGGTCGGCTCCTCGCACGCCGACCCCTATTCCTGCGTCGCCGCGGGCATCGGCGCCTTGTACGGCCCGCTGCACGGTGGCGCGAACGAGGCGGTGCTCAAGATGCTGGTCAGGATCGGCGACATCGGCAACGTGCCCGGCTTCATCGACGGAGTGAAGCAGGGCAAGGAGCGGCTGATGGGCTTCGGGCACCGGGTGTACAAGAGCTACGACCCGCGGGCCCGGCTGATCAAGCAGGCCGCGGACGACGTGTTCGAGGCCAGGGGCACCAGCCCGCTGCTCGACATCGCGCTCGAACTGGAGAAGCGGGCGCTGGAGGACGACTACTTCGTCAGCCGCAAGCTCTATCCGAACGTCGACTTCTACTCCGGCCTGATCTACCAGGCGCTCGGCCTGCCGCAGGAGATGTTCCCGGTCCTGTTCGCGCTGGCCAGGACCAGCGGCTGGGTGGCCCAGTGGCTGGAGATGGTGCACGACCGGGAGCAGAAGATCGTCCGTCCGCTTCAGATCTATACCGGCGACCGAGGCCTGGAGTACAAGAGCCTGACTGGGCGCGGCTGACCGCGGAGCCGTTCGGTAAAATAACTAGTTGCCATCAAGCAACTAGTTATAGGTAGGCTGTACAAACGTGCCGAAAGAGGGGCCGGACAGAGGCGACCGCTACAAGTGGGTAGCGCTCTCTAACACCACGCTCAGCATCACGATGGCGACCATCGACGCCTCCATCGTGATCATTGCGCTACCGGCGATCTTCCGCGGCATCCACCTGGACCCGCTCGACCCGGGCAACGTCAGCTACCTGCTCTGGATGATCATCGGCTACCTGCTGGTGCAGTCCGTGCTGGTGGTCACGCTGGGCCGGCTGGGTGACATGTTCGGCCGGGTGCGCATCTACAACCTCGGCTTCGTCGTCTTCACGCTCGCCTCGATCATTCTCTCGCTGGACCCGCTGACCGGCCAGGGCGGCGCGCTCTGGCTGATCGGGTTCCGCTGCGTGCAGGCATTCGGCGGCGCGATGATGATGGCCAACGCGGCGGCGATCCTGACCGACGCGTTCCCGGCCAAGCAGCGCGGCATGGCCCTGGGCATCAACCAGATCGCCGGCATCTCCGGCCAGTTCGTCGGGCTGCTGCTCGGCGGCGTGCTGGCCGCCTGGGACTGGCGCCTGGTGTTCTGGGTGAACGTGCCGATCGGCGTGTTCGGCACGATCTGGTCCTACCTCAGCCTGCGCGAGATCTCGACCTCCCGGCGGGCCCGGATCGACTGGCCGGGCAATATCACGTTCGCGCTCGGCGCCAGCCTGCTGCTGGTGGCCATCACCTACGGCATCCAGCCGTACGCCGGCCACCCGACCGGGTGGTCGAACCCCAAGGTGATCGCCGGCCTGGCCAGCGGTGTGGCGCTGCTCGCGCTGTTCTGCGTCATCGAGACGAAGATCGCCGAGCCGATGTTCCAGATGAGCCTGTTCAAGATCCGGGCCTTCGCCGCGGGCAACGCGGCCAGCCTGCTCGGCGCGATCGCCCGCGGCGGCCTGCAGTTCATGCTGGTCATCTGGCTGGCCGGCATCTGGCTGCCGTTGCACGGCTACAACTATGTCGACACGCCGCTGTGGGCCGGCATCTACATGCTTCCGCTGACCGCGGGGTTCCTGATCGCCGGCCCGATCTCGGGTTACCTGTCCGACCGGTTCGGTCCGCGGCCGTTCGCTACCTCGGGGCTGCTGGTGGCCGCCTGCGCGTTCACCGGGCTGATGCTGATCCCGGTGACGTTCCGTTACTGGGAATTCGCCATACTGATCTTCCTGAACGGGGTCGGCTCCGGGCTGTTCGCGTCGCCGAACACGTCCGCGATCATGAGCGCGGTCCCGGCGCAGCACCGCGGCGCGGCCTCCGGGATGCGGGCCACCTTCCAGAACTCCGGGATGTCCCTGTCGATCGGCATCTTCTTCTCCCTGATGATCGCCGGACTGGCGGCTACGCTGCCCCGGACGCTGGCCAGCGGGCTGCGGTCGCAGGGCGTCCCGGCCGCGGTCGCCGGGCACGTCGCGCACCTGCCCCCGGTGAGCACGATGTTCGCCGCGCTACTCGGCTACAACCCGATAGCTCACCTGCTCGGGCCCAGCGGGACGCTGGCCAGGCTCCCGGCCCGGAGCGTGGCCGTGCTCACCGGCAAGCAGTTCTTCCCGCACCTGATCTCCGGGCCGTTCCACCACGGCCTGATCATCGTGTTCACGGCGGCCGCCATCATGTCGGTCATCGGCGCGGTGATCTCGCTGCTGCGGGGCAAGCAGTTCTACTACAGCGAGCCCGGGGATCCCGGCGTGCCGCTGTCCCCCGCCACGGCCCTGACCGCCGACCCGAGCCCGGTCAGCCCGAACGGGCAGCCCAGCGCGAGCGCCAGATCCAGCGCGAGCGCCACGACGCCGTCCCGGCGCGCGAACATCGGGCGCCCGGGGCCCGATCCCCCGAACGCCGGCCGCGCCTAGTCCCGGGCCGGCCCGGCGCGCGCCAGGGGACTCAGTCCGCGTGTGATGCCGACTCGCCGATTGCGCGTCAGATCGCCGCGCCCGGTCCCGCAAGCAGCTCGACGTCGCCGGCGTGCATCGGCTGTCCGCAGTGTGCACAGCGCAGGTCGACGCGGCTGACCTCGCCACATGCGTGGTGACGGTAGAGCACCGGCGGCCCGGCCTGGCCGGCGAGCCATTTGTCGCCCCAGCCGACCATGACCATCAGCAGGTCGACGAGCTCGGCCCCCTTCTCGGTCAGGACGTACTCGAACCTGGGCCGCCGGTCGTAGGGCCGGCGCTCGAGCACGCCGTGGTCGACGAGGTGGTTGAGCCGCTCGGTCAAGACCTTGCGCGAGATCCCGAGGTCGGCCTGGATCTGCTCGAACCGGGTGAAACCCACAAACACGTCGCGCAGGATCAGTGGCGACCAGGGCTCGCCGATGACATCGAGTGTGCGCGCGATCGAGCACGCCATCTCACCGAAGTTCGTGCGCTGCATAGGGGCAATTTACCACTTGGAGTTCCCTGAAGAAACTTAACCTGCTACGGTGGTGAAGTCTCCTGAAGGAACTCCAGAAAGGATCTCGGGCATGAGCAAGGTCTTGGTCGCGCTAGCGGTGTCGGTCGACGGGTATATCACCGGTCGCGATCCCGGCGCCGGACGCGGGCTCGGCGACGGGACGATGCTGTTCGACTGGTACTTCGACGGCGACACCACGAGTCAGGTGTTCGACGGGTTCCGGATGAGCGAGCCCAGCGCCCGCGTCTTCGATGCCCTCGCCGCACGCGTCGGCGCCAGCCTGGCCGGCCGCAACACTTACGACGACTCCGGCTGGGCGGCGGGCGGCGGTCCGCACCCGACGGCCCACCTGGTCGTGCTCACCCACCGGCCGGCGCCGGTGAACGAGGGGCAGACCGTCGTCACGACCGGCATCGAGGACGCGGTCGCCGCGGCGCGCGAGGCGGCCGGCGACAAGGACGTCGCCCTGATGGGCGGCGGCGTCACGACCGCAGCCCTGGCGGCGGGCCTGGTCGACGAGGTGGTACTGCACCAGGTGCCGGTCCTGCTCGGCGGCGGTCGTCCCTTCTTCCAGGCACTCCTCGGGCACGTGTGCCTGCGTCTCATCGAAGCCGTCCCGGCGCCCGGCGTGACCCACCTCCGCTACGAGGTCGCACGATGATCCCGGTCGCCGAGTGCTGGGCATGATCGGCGCCCACACCGCCCGCCCCGCGGCCGCCGCCTACGGCGCGTGGGCCGCCGCAACTCCCGCTGAAAGGAGCACACCATGCTTGACCCCGACGTGCGCCGCGTCCTCGACGGCGCCTCGATCGCGCACCTCGCTACCGTCCTCCCGGACGGCTCGCCCCATACCACTCCCGTCTACGCCGGCGCGAACGGCGACCGCATCGTCTTCTTCACCGGTCCGGGCTCGCGCAAGGCACTCAACCTGCGCCGCGATCCTCGGGTGGCGCTGTCTATCGCGCCCGCCGACGACATGTTCACCCCAGTCGTCGTCAGGGGCCGGGTCGTCGCGTGGATCGAGGGCGACGCCGCGTGGGAGATCGTCGACCAGCTGGCAACCAAATACACCGGCGCGCCCTACCCACGAGGGCAAGAGCGCGTGGTCGCCCTCATCGAGCCCGAGCGACAGACCATCGGCATGGGCTGAAGTCTCCGCCCACGAGCCTGATAGCGCCGGACTTGGCCTGGCCGCCGCTACCAGGCCGCCGCCATGGCGTGGCCGCCGGCGGCGGCTTCCTCCGCGGCGAGCGCCTCGGTCAGTTCCGCCGGGCCGGGCGCGTGCACGGTCGCGGCCTGGCCGTGCACCCGGGGACGCCTCCGGGTCGCGTACCACCATCCCTGGTCGGAAACCCAGACGTGATAGCCGGGATAGGCGCGCTCGATCTCGCCGGCCGCCTCTGCGCTGGCGGCCGGCCGCAGCCGGCGTGAGCTCACGTCCTGGACTCCATGGTCTTTGTCCGGCCCGCCCTGCGGGGAGCACTGCCGCTCCCCGCAGACGGAGGGCTATGAGGTGAATGGCTCCAGCAGGTGACTGAAGGCCCACGTGCCCTGCTTGACCCCCGAGCAGGTGTTGCTGTCGGTGGTGCCCGGGCAGCCGCCGTTGTCGCGCTGGAGCGCCCAGATCGACAGCCAGCTCATGTGCCAGCGGACGGCGAAGGCCTTCACCTCGGCCATGGCGTGCACCGAGGTGGTCTCGATCTTGCCCCGGTCGTCGATGCCGGGCAGCAAGGTCATCCCCTCCAGCCGCCATAGTTGTCGCGCGCTGTCGTTGGGGAACACGCCGGCCAGCTGGTTGTGCAGGTTGAGCGCGGCGGCCATCGCGGCCGCGGCCATGTCCACCCGGCCCTCGTGCGTCTCGTAGTAGTCGAACGTCATGATGTTGACCACGGTCACCTTGACGTGGTGCGCGACCGCGTTCTGGATCACGTTCAGCCCGTTCGGGTCCAGGCCGTACGGCTCCACCGGGATCGTGAAGTCGACCTGCAGGTTGATGCCGCGGGCCGCGGCCCAGGCCTGGGCCATCGCGATGGCCTCGCTGCGCCGTGTGATGCCGGCCAGGTCGTTCAGCGACCTGTCCTCGACGTCCATGTCCAGCCGGGTTACGTGATACTTGCTGACCAGCAGCTCGTAGGCGGCGGCGATCTTGCTCACGCTGGTGCAGGAATCGGCGATCTCGGTCCCGCCATGATCCGCGCTGAAGCCGCCGAACGACGGGATGACATTGCCGCCCATATGGCGCAGCGCGGCGATCTCGGCCAGGTAGTGCCCGCCCGACAGCGGCTGCTTGGCGTCGCCGTTCCAGGTGGCCGTGCACGACCCCTTCTTCGGCGTCTGGATGAACGCGAGGGTGAGATAGCGCGCGCCCGACTTCTTGGCGATCTTGGAGATACTCGTGGGCAGGTAGGCCTCGAAGTAGGGCGCGTACACCCGGGACGGGATCGGCGTCAAGCCTGCCCCGGCCGCCCGGCCGGACGGCGCGGCCGAGGCCGCGGTGCCCGCCCAGGCCGAGACGACCAGCGCGGCGGCCGCGGTCAGGGCGAGGACGCGGGGTCGGGGATGGCGGAATCTCACAGGTTGCTCCCTTCTGAGCGGTCGCGCGGCGAGCCGCCGTCGGCCGGGTCGGCGGTCACGGCGCGGGCGCGGCGATGTTGCTGGCGGCCACATTCCAGCCGGACAGGCTGATCACGGGGGTGGCGCCGTGCAGGTCGGCCGAGTCGTAGCTGACCGTCAGCGTCTGCGACTGCCCCGGCCACAGCGAGATGCCGTTGGCGTTCCACGTCGAGGAGCGCAGCTCGCTGTCGCCAGGACGCACGCCGCCGCCGCGGGTGCCGCGGCGCACGTCGGCGCGCAGGAACAGGGCCACCCTCGGGGAGGCCGAGGTGTTGGTGATCGTCACCCTGGTCACCAGGTTGGCGCCATCCGGTCCGCGCTGCCGTGAGGTGACCGCCCGGGCCTGCACCGCCGCGGCCGGGAGCGAGTTCAGCGCGGTCAGGTTCGCGTACGACGTCATCGTGGCCTGCGGGTTGCCCAGGGTCTTGCGCCAGTTCGGCACGTCGGGCTGGGTGGACAGCCAGTAGACGTTGTTGTCCAGCAACGCGCCGTGCCGCCGCAGCAGCAGTTGCACGAAGTAGACCTGGGCCGGGGCGGGCGGGGCGGTCGCGTGCGGTACCCGCAGCCGGGTCAGGTCATTGCGGACCTGCTGACTGGCCAGCGAGAACGGGCCGGTTCGCACGTCTTCCAGCCGGCGTCCGGCCAGGCTGTACACCCGGGCCTCGAGGGACAGGCCAGCCTGCCGCGAGCCGGTCAGGTTGTCCACTCCCGCGTTGTGGCTGTCCAGCGCGAAGAACGAGTGCAGGCTCCGGTTGGCCTCCTGCGCGCCGAAATAGGCTCCGGCCTGGTCGCCGTCGCTGTTGTAGAGGTTCCAGAGCAGGCTCGGCCAGCCCTTGTTGACCTGCCAGTAGACGGTTCCGGTGGACGGGGTGGGCTTGCTGGTCGAGTGGTCGAGGTAGGCCTCGAACTGGGCCCGGGTGTTCTCGTAGTTCTGCAGCTGCGCCTTCTTGACGTACCCGGCCAGGCTGGTCCACGGGCCGTACCGGTGAGTCAGCGCCTGGTCGAAGTTGAACAGCGTGCCGAAGGAGTAGCCGTGGTGCCCGGTTCCCTCGTAGTTGGCGTGGTACTGGTTGTAGCTGGGGTTCTTCCACAGCTCGGCCTGCTCATGCGGCGACATGAAGCGCTTGATCGAGTCCAGCGTCGGGACTGTGTTGCCTGCGCTCTGCTCGCTGTCATAGGCCCAGGCGCCGCCGACGTTGGTCCTGGTCGAGTCCCCCGGCAGGTAGCGGCTGGTGTTGTACCAGTAGGTCGGGGGCACCCAGTCGTAGGGTCCCTCCTTCTCCCCTGACGGCCCGAGGATCGGGCTGCTGTTGTACTCGGCGGAGGAGATGAGCGGGTCGTCGAAGTCCGCCTGACGGAAGGCGGCCAGCGACACCTTCTCCTGCTTCGGGATGGGCGGGTTGTCGCTCCACTGGAAGCTGTCCACGCTCGGGTGGTTGCGCAGCCGCTGGCCCAGGGTGAGCGCCGACAGCCGCAGCACCCGGTAGTCGGCCTTGGTCACGCCCTTCCCGTTGAAGGGCAGCTGCCAGGCGTCGCAGCACTGGTAGCCCGCGTTGATCAGGATCCCTGCCCGGTCCATCTGGCCGAAGAAGTTATCGGGCATCAGGTGGCCCTCCAGCCGGAGGGTGTTGACGCCGAGATTGCGCAACAGCACGACCTGCCGGGCGATGTCGGCCGCAGAGTAGTGCAGGAACAGGTTGGGCGAGAACCCGCCGCCGCGCACGACGAACCGCCTGCCGTTGACGGCGAACACCCGCGCGCCCGCCGGTGCCATCGGGGACTTGCCGGTGAGGTATGAGGTCACGGTCCTGATGCCGAACTGCTCGTGCGTGGAGTTCAGCACCCGCCCGCCCTGGGCGATCCAGGTCACCAGGGTGTACAGCGGCTGGCTGCCCATCTGGTACGGCCACCAGACCCGGGGGTGGGCGATCCGCAGCGCCGGGTTGGCGGCCGGCGTCAGCGTCACGGTCCGCGTGGCGTGCGCCGGCACGATCACCTGGCGGCTGATCACGACAGCCGGAACGTGCTGGCCGGGCGGGCTGATCGCCGCGCTGAACCGGCCCCGCTCCGCTGCGCCGGAGGAGTTGGTGATGTCGGCTTTCACGGTCACGGCCGAGCTGGTCAGGCCGGGCGCGTTGCGCTGGATCACGTGCGCGTTGCCGTCGGCGAGCGGCCCGGCCGCCTGCAGCTGGACCGGGAACTGGATGCCGGTGTTGTTGTCGAGCGGAATCTGGTTCCAGTCCACGTCGTCGAGCGTGAACAGTTTTGTCGGGTCGTTCGGGTGGATCTCGATGGCCACGGTGTTCGTCCCGCGCCGCAGCAGCGGGGTGATGTCGAAGGCGAACCGCGTGTAGGCGCCGGTGACCGTGGCCGGAGTGGCCAGCCGGTGGCCGTTCACCCATACCGCGGCCGCGCCGACAACGCCGTTCACGACAAGCTGGGCGCGCTGGCCGGGACGCAGCCGCGGGCTGAAGTCGGTCCGCCACCACCACGGGACCGCGAACCTCGGCACGGTCACCTTGCCGATCTGGTTCATGTAACCGAAGCACTTCTTCATGTTGGCGGCGTAGAAGACGCTCTGCCGGCTGTCGCTGCCCTGGTTCACGTGCAGCCTCGGGTCGCCGGGGCAGACGCCGTTCTGCAGCAACGCCTCGATCTCGGTGCCCGGAGCCCCGGCGTCGTCATTGGTCACCGGCAGCCAGGAGCGCGTGCTGAACCCAGGCTCGGAGATCGCGGCACCGGACTGGGTCGCGGTCGCGCTGCTGGCCACCCGCCAGCCAGCTGCCCCCAGGTTGACCAGGTCACTGGCGCCGGTGTCGGACGGCGAGGCGAGCGCGGCCGTGGCCCTGCTGATCAGGGCGACGATGGCGGGTCGCGGCCTGGCCGCGCTCCCCTGCCCGGTCGCGGCCGCGCCCGGCCGCGCGGCGACGGACGTCCGGCCAGCTTGCGACGCCTGGGCCGGCAGGCCGGACAGCGTCGCGAGCGCGACCGCTAATGTCGCGGCGGACCAGGTTGCGACTCGGATCCCGGAGGCTCGGCTGGTGGTGCGCACCGCTGTGCTCCTCTCCGCGGCCACTGCGCCGCGATCGGCTCACTCCCGCCCCGTCGGTCCCCCGTTACTCCACGTCGGCGCCGTCGCCCTGCGCGGCTCGCTCACCCGGGCGCTGGAGAGACTGCATGGGTGAGCGCCGCCCGGCCGGCGGGCGCATTAGTTTGTATAGTTTCCAAACCACCTGATCAGAATCCGTTTCAGCAGTCAAGCCCTGCGGGCATTCGAGTCAGCCGCGTGTCGCCTGACCCGGGCGCGGCGTGCGGGAGCGGCCGGGGCCGGCTGGGCGTGCCGATGCGCGGCGCGCAGCCGGCTGTGCCGGCGGGCGACACCGCCACCCGCGGAGCTAGCGCTAGCCGGGCGTACCGGTGGGCAGCGCGGCCATGAGCTGCTTCCAGGCCAGGTCGCCGCCGGCGGCCAGGCAGCCATCGACCACGGCGTCAGAGCCGAGCGCGCTGACCCGGACCGGGGGCCGGACGGGAGCCAGGGTCTGCAGCTCGGCACTGACCGCATCCGCGAAGCCGGGCGCCTGGCCGATGCCGCCGCCCAGCACGATCAGCTCGGGATCCACCACCGTGATCACGACGCAGATTGCCTTGGCGACCAGCCGCGCCTCCTCGGCGACGACCGCCGTCGCGCGCTCGTCACCCCGGGCCGCGGCGTCGAATACCCGGCGCGCGGTCACCGGCCCGCGTAGGCCGGCCTTGCGGGCCGCCCGCACCACCGCGGCGGCCGCCGCGGCGGACTCGAACTCACCGCGCTTGCGGGCGTCGCTGGCGTCGGCGCCGGGTCCCTCGGACAGCGGCATGTATGCGATCTCGCCGGCCACTCCGTGTACGCCGCGGCGCAACTGGCCGCCCAGCACCAGGCCCATGCCGATGCCGGTGCCGACGTGGACGAAGGCGAAGTCATTGACGTTCCGGCCGTGACCGAGCGCGTGCTCGGCCAGCGCTTCGGCGTCCACATCGTTCTCGATCAAGACCGACTCGCCGAAGGCGGCCCGCAGCCCCGCGAGCGCGGCGGGCTGGTCCCACCCGGGGAGCCCTCCGGTCAGGGCCATCGCGTTTCGGCCCGGGTCATAGACGCCTGGGCTGCCGATGACGGTCTGGGTGATGGCGGACCTGGTGACCCCGGCCTCATCGCATACGACCTCGCCGAGCCGGACCAGCTCGGCCACCCGGCCGCGGACGCTGGTAGCGCGGGCGCGCAGCGTGGACCGGGCCCGGACCTCGCCCGCCAGGTCGGCGAGCGCGCCCCTGACGTACTCGTGCCCGATATCGAGGCCGAGCACCAGCCCGGCGTCGGGCCGGATCTCATACAGCAGGGCCGACCGGCCGGGCACCCCGGTGCGCTGCCCGGCCGCCTGCACCAGGCCGGCCCGCTCCACGTTGCCCAGCGCCAGCGACACGGTCGGCTTGGAAAGCCCGGAGGCGCGGGCCAGCTCGGCGCGTGAGCACGGGCCGAGGGTCCGGATGTGCTCCAGGAGCAGCTGCTCGTTGAGCGCCCGGATCAGCGGAGGGCGCGCGGCCGATATGCTGCCGCTCGGCCCGCCGCGGCCGACCCGTCCCCCGGCGCCCCGTCTCCCCGCGCCGACGTCCGGCACCTCGGCCACCGCGCTGCCCAGGGCGCCGGATGACAGTGTTGTCACGGCCACCTCCTGCTCCATGATCTCTCGTTCCCCCCGCGGATGGCACGAGGTTTAGTCAATTCACATCCTTGTATCACAGAGATAGTTAGGATACTGTCCTAACTATCTGATCGGGAGGACCAGCGTCGCATGTCCACTGCCGCCCGCACGCGCGCACACCCCCGCCGCGTCGTGACCAGATGCCGCTGCGGCGGCGCCCCGGCCCCGGCAGGCAGCACCTCCGCGAGGACGTGCCGCGTCCGCGTCTTGACCTGCGACTCCTCTGGGTTACACGGTCACGCCCGGGATGTCATCCGGTGCCGTCGGCCAGCTGGGTTGCTTGTCCGCGAGACATAGTTTGGATACTGTCCTAACTAACTCATTCTAGAGGGGCTCCGCACAGCATGAGTAGCACTCCCGTCCTGCTGGCGATCGACTTCGGCGGCACCAAGATCGCGGTTGCCATCGCCGATCCCGGCGGACGCAGGCTCGCCTCGGCCACGGTGGACAGCGCCGGCGAACTCGGCGCCCGCGCGGCCTTCGAGCGGGCTGTCGGCGTAGCCAGGGATCTTCTGGGCGGGGTGCGCGACCCGCATCTGGCGGCGGTGGGCGTGGCTACGTTCGGGATACCGTTCGATGATCGCGTCGAGCTCGCCCCCGCCATCGCCGGCTGGGACGACCTCGCCCTGGGCCGCGAGCTTCGCGCTGCCTTCCCCGGCGCGGAGGTCAGGATGGCCACCGACGCCAAGGCGGCCGCCCGCGCCGAGGCCACCTGGGGCGCACTGAGGGGCAGCGATCCGGGCGTCTACCTGAACCTCGGCACCGGCCTGTCCGTCGCGATCGTGATCGGCGGTCAGGTCGTCATGGGCGGCCACGGCGCGGCCGGCGAGATCGGTTACAACCTGCGCGCGGTCGGCGACGTCGGGCTAGAGCTTGACGACCGTACCCCGCTGGAGTGGATGGTCAGCGCCAAGGCGCTGGCCAGGCGGGCCACCGAAGCTGTCGGCTCGGCCAGAGAACTATCCGCTGCCGAGGCGTTCGAGGCCAGCGCCGGCGACCAGTCGCTGGATCACGTCATCGACGAGTTCGTCGCCGAGCTCGCCTTTCACCTGGTCAACCTGGCGAACTGCATCGATCCGGTGCGGATCGCCGCAGGCGGCGGAATGACGGGATCCTGGGAGCGCCTCCGCCCTGGCCTGGAGCAAGCGCTGCGGGCGGGCGTCCCCTACCCGCCCGAGCTGGTCCTGGCTGAATTCCCGTTCGACGCCCCGCTGATCGGCGCGATCGCGCTGGCCGTGGAGGCGGTGCGGGACCGGCTAGGCGTGGTCACCGCCCGCGTGGACGGCAGGCACCGGCCCGAGCGGGCCCTGACCGATGCGCGTCCCGGGGCGGACGAGCGGAGCAGCGCGGCGGCCGACGGCCGCACTCACGGCAGCTGACCGAGGAACTGCGCCGCCACGCTCGGGCCGGAGCCTCCGGTGTAGAACACGTCGTCACGGTGGTCATACAGGTACAGCGTCGTCCCCGAGGCCTGGTTGACCACGACCGTCACGTGCTTGCCGGACAGCGACGCGTCCGATACCGAGAGATCCGGGGAATCCGTGCGGGAGCTGCTGATGATCGCCTTCCGCAGCGACGCCGCGCTGATCCCGGCGGCCTGGAACACGCCGGCATCAAGGCCCAGAGCCCCCGACGGATCCCACACCTGGGCGTAGTAAAGGTCGGCCGGGGTCTTGCCCACGCTGGCCAGGTACCTGGTCATCTGCTGCGCCCATGCGGTGCCGCCGAACTCCGCGAAGATCGCCTGCCCGGTCGTGCTGGCCCGGTTCAGCGCGATGCCGTCGAGGTGACGCGGCAGCATCGCCTCCAGCGCGGGAGCGGCGTGGCCCTTCGGCGCGGACGCTGACGGGCCGTCCGCCGGTGCCGGGCTGTGCCCGGCACCGGCCGGCCGGGGCGGCGGATGGGCGGCTACCGATCCGCACCCGGCCGCGAGGACGCAGGCCGCTGCCACGACCGCGGCCATCACCGCAGCCGGGCGGGTCACAGGCCGGCGCACTGGCCGCTCTCCGGGCCGCTGACCGCGTTGGGCTGCGCGTTGTTCACCGGGGGCGGGGCGTTCCCGGTGCAGGACAGCGGCCCGCCGATCGTGTTGTCGCCCAGCACGATCGGCGTCGTGCCCGTGGTGTTGCCGGTCAGCCTGACCGGCCCCGCGATCTGCGCGTTGGTGACCGACACCTGGCCGGTTACGCCGCTCAGCGTCACCGGTCCGCCGACGGATGTGCCGTCGACGCTGACGGACCCGCCGCCGTTCGTGGTCAGCGCGCCGCCGACGCTGCCGCCGACAGCGGCGAAGGACGCGCCGGACGCCACCGTCACCGGCCCGGTGACGGACCCGCCGGCCAGGCACGTCGTGCCCGAGGACACCGCGAGCGAGCCGGAGTGGGTGCCGGTGATCACCGATCCGCAGTTCAGCGGCAAGGCGAACGCCTGCACCTGGTTGGCCGGCGTCTCGAACGACACCAGCGCCGAGCCTCCCGACTTGAGCGCGTTGTCCTGGTCAGAGCTGAGCGGTATCGAGACGGTCTGGCTGCCCCCGGACATCTGGACCACCTGATCGGCGATTAGATGGCCGCCCATGTTGGTCCCCCATGGCGCTGCCTGGCCGTCGGAGGCCGAGCATGGTGTGAAGCCCTGCTCGAACGGGTCGGAGGCGCAGCTCGAGGTCCAGACCGGGATGTAGGAGTGGTCGCCGGACCACAGGAAGATGTGCGCTCGGCCGGATCCGCTGGCGTTCAGGGCCAAGGTCGCGGACGACGGCGACAGGCTGCTGTTCGTGATGGACAACTGGTCGCTCGCGGGCGCGGGCGCCAGGCCAGCGATCGGCACGCCGTTGCGGGCCGACTGGTAGATCGTCTGCGGCGAGTCAACGCCCTGCGCGGCGCTGGCCGGGATGATCGGGGCGGTGGGAGTGTCAGACTGCCCGGCAGGCGGCGTGTAGCCCTGCAGGTAAGCGTGACCCCAGTGATACGGGTCGGATTGCACGCTGTTCCATGCCGACCAGGCCTCGCGGGTGCTCTGGTCGATGTGCAGCTGGTTGCGCTCGATGTAGGGGATGATGTTCAGGCCCAGGTGCTCGGGGTCTACGACGTTGCCCGACGCGCTGCCGGTGGGCGGCGTCGACGTGGGGCCGACGGCCGCCGGCAGGTCGGCGAACGGGATCTTCACCTCGAGGTTGTAGTAGCCGTTCGCGAACTGGTGCGGCTGGTTCGGGTCGTTGTTCCCGACCCACTGAGCCGTCGAGACAACCTGCATGCCGGGCGCGTTCGGGGGATCCGGGACGGTCTGCGCCAGCGGGCCGTTCGAGTATCCCTGGTGGTTGTCCGCGTCGCGCTCCCAGCACGGGCCGTTCGCGGACGGGTTGCCCAGAGTGTTCGCCGGGTCGTTGGTGTACGGGAAGATGCCGGTCTTGAACGTGGTCGCGGTATCGGCCACCTCCGGCAGCCCGGAGCCCAGCGGCGCGAGGTCAGAGGAGTTGCCCCGCGGGTCGATGTCGATCTCGACCGAGTCGACCAGCCAGTGCGCCACGCATTGCTGCGGCGTGGCCGCGTAACTCTGGATCTGGTCGCGAATGTGGACGAAGAAGTACAGGTCGCTGCCGTACCAGGCGACCTTGGCGTAGGTGCTGTTGACGTCGCCGGGCGACGCTCCGGGCGCGGTGCCGCAGTCGACTCCGGCCGGATTGCAGGCGGCGCCCTGCCATACCTTGCTCAGGTCGAGCGCGGGCCCCGGGTACTCCCCGGCGCTCTCCTGGCCGTCGAGCGTCGGCGCCTGCGATGCCTGCGGGATGACCGTGGTCGGAACCAGGTCGAGCGAAAGCGTCTCGCTCGATGAGCTGGCCGGAGTGCCGTACGACGTGGTGATGCCCACCGGATAGCTGGTGCTGCTGGCGAGCGTGGTATCGGTGTTGGTGACCTGGAAGGTGACCGTCGTGTCAGCGCCGGGGGCCAGGCCGCTGTACGACTTCGAGGTGGTGTCGGCGGAGAAGCCGGAGGGCAGCGAGAGGCTCACGTCGCCGGACTGGGTGACGTTGGACCAGTTGTGTACGTCCACCGGGACCGAGATGGTCTCGCCGGTGCCGATCGGATCGACGGCGGACGAGCGGCCCAGGCGCAGGGCCTGCGGCGCGGTCTGGGTGACCCACTGGTCATACTCTGCGAACTTGCCCCAGCGCTGGAACCGTCCTTCGACGCCCGGCACGATCTGCACGACGTTGTCGGTGTAACCGGTCATCGCGCCGTCGGTAAGCTGTGCCGAGATCTTGTACTGCCCCGCTGACGCGCTAGCGCTGGGCGTCACGGTAAACGTCGCCGTCGACTCGCTCGTGGCCGAAATAGGCCCGACAGACTGCGGCCCGCTGACCGTCCAGCCGGACGGCACGTTGAGCTTGACCGAGCCCTGAGGCAAGGTGCCCGACCCGGACTTGGTGTGCACGGTGACCTGGAACGAGTCCCCGGCGACGCTGAAGAACCTGGACAACGTGAGGTAGAGCAGCGAGCCGGTGGGCATCCCGCCCGGATCCTGCATCGTGGCGCCCAAGAAGATCGCCTTGTCCAGCCCGGCATACGAGTTCTGCGTACCGTCGGGGTTGACGTTCGGCTGGAACGGCACGAAGGACTCGGTCATGCCGAACCGCGAGCAGCCGGGACTGGCCACCCGCTGGAACATGGTCCGGCTCTGCGTGGCATAAGCCGAGGTCCCTTCGGCCGCGACCTGGGCCCACGTCTTCGCCGAGCCCGCCGGCTGGCCCGGCAGGTTGCCCGCCGGCCAGCGGTACGGGGAGGGGTAACCGGTCCACACACCCGCGACCGTGCTCATGTTGCCGGCCGCGGGGACGAACCCGGTGGTGCAATTCGCCGCCGTGGTGGTCCCACCGCTGCCCGCGGTGCTGCCGCCGGAGAACACCTTCTTGACCTGCCACGTGCTGAGCGCGTCCGGCCCGGTGAGCTGGTCGGGGAACATGCTCGGGTCAGCGGCCGCCTGCACGCCTTCCCAGATGAAGCGGCCGGCCTGCTGATGATTCCCGTGCCCGGCGGCGAGGGTAGGCGTGAACCCGATGTAGATGTCGGGCTGGGTCTCCCTGATGATCCGCGTTACCCGCGAGAGCGTCTCGTCGTGACCCCAGAAGAACTGGGTCAGCGGCGCGCTCTGGTTGTAATAGAAGTCGACCCGGTCCAGGTAGAACAGGTTCATGGTGCCGGAACGGTAGTGGGCCGCGCGGTCCTCGTTCTCGCGACGGATGCCGAGCGAAGGGCCCGTCTCCGGCCCGACGGCGTTTCCGCCCCCCTCGCCCCGGGTGACCTGAATGATGCCGCAGCGGATGTGGTACAGCTGGTGCCAGACGCCGCACGGCCCGATGATGCTCGTGTCATCGTCGGGGTGTGCCCACTCCCCCAGCACATTGATCTTGTAGACCTTGGCCTGGCTCGTGGCGGCAGGCGCGTGCTGGGCCGCGGAGGCCGGCGCGGCGGTGAGCGCTAGACTGCCCAAGGCCAGTAGCGCCGCGCCCCCGGCTATCGCGCTCGTACGGCCGCGCGCCAACTTCTTCATCGCTACCTCCGTGGCCTCAGGACACTTCGCGCTGACGAACGACAGCCAGGATGCGCGCCAGCCGCGACGGCCCGGGGCGCATGTGGCGAGGGATGTGACGAACGGCGGGAACGCGAGGCCGCAGCCTCGCCGACAGCTGAGACGCAGATCGCACAGGCTGCCTCCCGGATGGTGAGCCGTTCTGGCAGAATGGCACGTTCCAGAATGGAGCGTTCCAAAATGGCACGTTCCAACACCTTCGCCGGAAACGGTAGCCGCACCGTCACTTACCGTCAATACCTAATTTGCGGAACATCATCACGCGGCCGTCCGGACCCGCCGAGCGGCCGCGGATCGGCAGGAGGGAAGCGCTATCGGGGGCGGGCGCCGGGCGCGAAACCAGCGGGACCGCAAGCGCTACGGGGAGGCGGACGCCGCGGCCGGGGATCCTCGGCGGATCCGCGGGGCCGCGGACCCGCCGGGGGCCCGCGGGGCCGGCGCAGCCGTCGACCGGCGCACGATGAGCGTCGGCGGCAGCATGTGCAGCCGCCGGCCGGCCGAGAGACCGCTCAGCCGGCGCAGCAGCGTTCGCATGGCCAGCTCACCCATTTCCTGGCGCGGCTGGTTCACGGTCGTGAGCGAGAAACGGTGCGTCCTGGCCAGGAACGTGTTGTCGTACCCGACGAGTGACACGGTCTCTGGGACGGATCCGCCCGACTCCTCGATGGCGTCATAGGCGCCCACCGCGGCCAGGTCGTTCACGGCGAACATGGCGGTTACCCGGGCACCGCGCAGGGCCGTCTTGGCGGCCGCCTCCCCGCCCTGCTCGTTGACGTCACCGGACAGCACCCGTATCCAGCGGCCCAGCCCCGCATCGCGCATCGCTGCCTCATACCCAGCCCGCCTGGCGCGGCCCGCCGATGCGGTTTCCGCGGCGAGATGGGCGATCCGCTGATGCCCGAGTGAGACGAGGTGCTCGACGGCAAGCGTGGCCCCTAGGTAGTCGTTGTCCACCACGGTGTCCACCCTGCGGTACCGCTCAGCGCTGCCCCCCACGACCACCACCGGGACCTCGCGGCCCAGACCCTCGATAACGTCGGAGGGCAGCTCCGATCCCAGCAGGACAAGTCCTTCGACCCGAAGCTCGAGCAGTCCCTCCGCCGCGTCGACCGCCTCGCTGACGTCTGCTCCCGAGACGACCAGCAGCCGGTGCGCGGCCGCCCTGGCCTCGGCATTGATGCCGTGCAGGACCTCGGCGTAGAACGGGTTGAGCAGGTCGGTGACGACCACGCCCGAGGTATGGGTCCGGCCCGAGACGAGCCTGCGCGCCAGTCCGTTGGCCCGGTAGCCGAGCTCGGCCGCCGCCTTGAGCACGGCCTGTCTCCGCTTGTCGCTGACCGACGGTGACTGCCGCAGCACGAGCGAGACAAGCGACTTGGAGACTCCCGCGCGGGCGGCTACATCGCGGATGGTCGGCTCTGACCGGCCAGTTCCCACAGAGGGCAGTGTAACCGTCGGCGTCCCGACGGTCGGCGGTCCGGCACCGTCTGCCGAGGCGAGTCGCGCACCTTGACAGCACGCACACGCTCCGCCCACTATATTTTGGAGCGTTCCAATTCATGTTCGCGGCCACCGGCGCATGGAGATGTCCGCCGGCCACGTTCGGGCCGTCCGGCAGGCTGACTACGTCCGGAGGGTGGCTTGACCGATACGCAGGCAACCAGGCGAGACACCATCCGCGCGGTTGTCTTTCAGGGCCCAGGACGCATTCAGCTCTGTGCGCGTCCCCGGCCCTCGCTCGCGTCAGCGGCTGACGTCCTCATCGCGGTCGAAGCGTGCGGCATCTGCGGAACCGACCTGCACATCCTCGAGAACCCGCCAGGTCATCCCGCCACCCCCGGCGTGGTTCTCGGTCACGAGATGGTGGGTCACGTCGCGGAGGCCGGGCCGGAGGCACGCGGGGTCACGGTCGGCGACCGCGTGGCGGTAGCGCCCAACATCTCCTGCGGCAGCTGTGCGCCATGCAAACAGGGTGCGCCCAGCGCCTGCCTGAGCTCCAGTACGGTCGGGATCTTCCGCGACGGCGGGCTGGCCGACCTGGTGTCCGTACCGGCCCGAGCCTGCCATCGCGTGGCCGAGGCACTTCCGGCCCGGGTGGCCGCCTTGACCGAGCCGTTGTCCTGCGTGCTCAACGGGATCCGCCGGGTGCGCCCGATGCCGGGCGAGGTCGCCGTGATCCACGGCGCGGGCGCCATCGGGCTGCTGTTCCTGGCCGTGCTCGGCGCGGGCGGAGTGCGCTGCGTCGTGGCCGAGCCGGTCGCACTGCGGCGCGAGGCGGCGCGACTCATGGGTGCGGCGGCCACGGTCGATCCGGCCACGGCTGATGTGCGCGCGACGGTCAGCGCCCTGCAGCCGGGCGGTGCCGATCTCGCGGTCGACGCGGTCGGAAGCCAGTTCGGCGCCGCTGTGGCCGAGGTCAGGCCGGGCGGCGGTGTGCTGCTGTTCGGCATGAACAGCCAAGCCCGGTCGGTGATCGCGCAGAACGACATCACCCGGCGCGAGATCACGGTCCACGGCGCCTACGTCGGGGAGGCAACATTCCCCGCCGCAGTACGTCAGCTGGAGTCGGGGCTGCTCCGCCTGGACCCGGTGATCAGCCACTACCTGCCGCTGGAACGGGCTCAGGACGCGATCGACACGCTGAGGTCAGGCGGGGCCGTGAAGGCAGTGCTCGATGTCGCCGGATCGGCCGTGATCGCGGAGGATTCCGGGGAGCGTCCCCTGGGCCGGCCCGGCGTCAGCGGATTCAAGCAGAAGGGAGCATTGCGGTGAGCGGCCGCCCGGCGGCCAGCCAGCGCGCGCCGTCCGCGGGCCCGCGCCATGACCGCGACCCCGCAGCACGCGGCCGCGTTCCGTATCCTCGTGACTGGCCTTTACCCCCGTGACTGCGCCATCTCCCCCGACTGGCCCATCTCTCGCCCACTGACCCACTGGCTCATCGCTCCCCCACTGGCCCATCTCCCCCACTGGGCCATCTCCCCCCACTGGGCCATCTCCCCCCACTGGGCCACCTCTCCCCACTGGGCGGCCTCCCCCAGACTGGCCCGGTCCGCCGCCGACAGCCCGGCTAATGACCGCTATCCCCCGATGTGTGCGCGAACCGGCGAGATCGGCCCATGGCCTCGTGCCTGCCCTGTACCATCCTTCTCACCAGCGAGGGAGCGGTCTCACCAGGGAGGGAGCGGCTAGGTAACGATCGGGTCGCGGTCTTGCCGCCGCCGCAATAGTTAGGATACTGTCCTAACAATCTCATAACACCCGTTGCTGAATCGGCCCTCTCAGGCAGGTCATATTGAGCCCATCCCAGGTCGCTTTCGGTCTGGACCACCGCCGCGCGGAGATCGCCGTGGGCGTATCCGGCATGGCCGGGAGCCGGGTTGCGGGGATGAGGGACGATAGTTGGACCGCCACGGGCGGACGGGCCAGCGTTGGGTCCGCTATCCGCGATGGCGCTGGCGATCGACGCACCCCCGCCCTCCAGCGTCCCACGGCCATGCACCTGCCGGCGGCCGGAATCCGGCCAGGCGTGCGCTACTCGACAGCCAGCCGGCGACCGACCGTCCCGGTACCGTGCTGTATCAGGACACAATGGCATGAGATCCGTCATGTCGTCACCGGGCCGACGGATACGTCCACCGGCCAGTCATCATCGGGACTCCTCGAAAGGCAAGAGCCATGAGACGCCTTAGAACAATCGGGGTCATCGTCGCGGTAGGCCTGCTGGCAGCCGCCTGCGGTAGCAGCGGCGGCAAGTCGTCATCCTCGTCCGGTTCGTCCGGCAAGACCACCGCAAGCGGCACGCTGACCATCGACAACGAGAGCGGCGGGACCTGGACCTGCCAGTTCAACCCGTTCAACCTGAGCTACATCAGCTACTCGCTGGGCAACGTCTACGAGCCGCTGATGTTCGTCAACACGCTGCAAAGCGGGAAGCAGACTCCGTGGCTGGCCACCAAGGCGGTGTGGGGCAACGGCAACAAGCAGATCACGTTCACGATCCGCAACGGGGTGAAGTTCTCCAACGGCACCCCGATGACCGCGGCTGACGTGGTCTTCACGTTCAACATGCTCAAGGCGCACAAGCCCATGGACATCAACGCGGTCTGGTCGGTGCTGTCCAGCGTCACCCAGCAGGGCTCGAACCAGGTCGTCATGAAGTTCAAGACCGCGGCGGTGCCGTACTTCTACTACATCGCCACCCAGGTCGCGATCGTGCCCAAGGCCATCTGGTCGAAGATCGCCAACCCGGTGACCTACCACGACACGAACCCGATCGGCACCGGTGCCTACACGCTCAGCAAGTGCTCGCCGCAGGTAATCAGCTATACGGCCAATCCGCACTACTGGCAGCCGGGCCTGCCGAAGGTCAAGACGGTCAACTACCCGTCGTTCCTCACCAATGACACCGCCAACACCTTCCTGGCCAACGGCCAGGCGCAGTGGGGCAGCCAGTTCATCCCCAGCATCAAGCAGTTCTACCTGGACAAGAGCCCGAACTACCACTACTGGTTCCCGCCCGTCGCCAACGTCTCGCTGTTCCCCAACCTGACGAACCCGCTGCTCAAGGACGTGGCGGTCCGCCAGGCCATGGCTTACGCGATCGACCGGCACAAGGCCTCGTCCATCGGCGAATACGGCTACGAGCCGGCCTCGAACCAGTCCGGTATCGTCACCCCGACGTTCACGAGCTGGCTGGACACCTCGCAGGCGGCGGCCTACGGCAATAACTACAACTACAACCCGAACAAGGCGATCTCGATCCTGAAGGCGGCCGGTTACCACAAGGGCTCCAACGGGATCTTCGTCTCGCCGTCCGGCAAGCCGCTGTCCTTCACGATCTTGAACAACGGCGGGTTCTCCGACTGGGTGGCGGCGGTGCAGACCATCCAGCAGAGCCTGAAGGCCGTCGGCATCCAGGTGACGCCGCAGAACCTGAACTCGACCACCTACCAGACCAACCTCTACACGGGCAAGTACCAGCTCGCCTACGGCAGCGAGACCGGCGGCCCGACGCCGTACTACGAGCTGCGGCAGTGGCTCTACTCGGCGAACTCGGCGCCGATCGGCACCGCGGCCGGGTCCAACTTCGAGCGGTACAGCAACCCGGCCACCGACAAGCTGATCAACGAGTACGCCAAGACCGCCGACACGGCGACCCAGCACTCGATCGTGAACCAGCTGCAGAAGGTCATGCTGTCGCAGGTCCCGGTGATCCCGGTCACCGAGTCGGTCGACTGGTTCCAGTACGACACGGGCAGCTTCTCCGGCTGGCCCACGCCGAGTAACCCGTTCGCGCAGCCGGCCGCGTACAACTACCCGGACTGGGGCCAGGTGATGATGCACCTGACACCGAAGGGCTAGCGGCCGCGGCCCGGTCCCGGAACGCCGCGTTCCGGGACCGGGCCGGACCGTTCCGTCGCGGGCCTTGCGGCCCGCGGCAAGACGAGTGACCGTGGGGAGGACAGCAGTGAGTGGCAGGAGGTCGCCAGCGTGAGGTTCGTACTACGCCGCCTGGGCTTCTTCCTGCTGACCCTGTGGGTGGCGCTCACGCTGAATTTCCTGCTGCCGCGGCTGATGCCGGGCAACCCGGCCCTCGCGGTCATCGGGAGCTACAAGGGCGGCGTCAGCCCGCAGGCGCTCAAGGCGCTCGAGGCGCAGTTCGGGTTCACCACGCATGAGAGCCTGATCCACCAGTACTTCACCTACCTGGGCAACGTGTTCACGCTGAACTTCGGGATCTCGCTGACCACCCAGCCAGGAGCCTCCGTGGCGCGGATCGTGCTGGACGCGGTCCCGTGGACCCTCGGGCTCGTCGGTATCACCACGGTCCTGGCGTTCATACTCGGAACCGGCATCGGCATCCTCGGCGCCTGGCGGCGCGGCGGCCGGCTGGACAGCATCATGCCGCCGATATTCGTGATCATGACGGTGATCCCGTACTTCTGGATCGGCCTGGTGCTGATCCTGGTCTTCGGCGTCAAGTTGCACTGGCTGCCGTACTTCTTCACCTACGACTACACGCTGACGCCGGGATTCAACTGGACGTTCATCAGCAACGTGCTCGAGCACGCGATCCTGCCCGCGTTCACGCTGCTGATCACCACGATCGGGACCTGGATCCTGACCATGCGCAACAACATGATCACGACGCTCGCCGAGGACTACGTACGGATGGCCCGGGCCAAGGGCCTGGCCGGCTGGCGGATCATGCTCGACTACGGGGCCAGGAACGCAATCTTGCCCAACCTCACCGGCTTCGCGATGTCGCTGGGCTTCGTGGTCGGCGGCGCGATCCTGATCGAGCAGGTCTTCAACTACCAGGGCGTGGGATGGCTGCTGCTGCAAGCGGTCAACAACAACGATTACCCGCTGATACAGGCGCTGTTCCTTCTGATCACCGTGGCGGTGCTGGTCGCGATCCTGCTTTCGGACCTGCTGACCGCGGCGCTCGACCCGCGCACCCGGGGGGGCAGCTAGCCATGGCCACGCTTCAGACGCCTCCGGAGCCCGGCGGCCCGCTGGAGCCAGGCGCGACAGCAGAGGCCGCGGCACCCACCCTGCTGACCACCGAGCCGGTCGGCGGCCTGCCGACGTTCGGCGGCGGGCTATCCGGCGCCCGCTCGGTGCGGCGGATGGCCCGCGCCGTCACCGCCAACCGCAAGGCCACGGTCGGCGCGCTGATCCTGCTGTTCTTCATCGTGGTCGCCGCGATCCCCGGGGTCATCGCGCCCTACGACCCGAACGCTGAGATCTTCCCCAAGCTGCTGCACCCTTCGGCGCAGCACTGGCTCGGCACTACCGCGCTCGGACAGGACATATTCTCCCAGGTCGTATGGGGAACCCGGCCGGTGCTGCTGATCGCGTTCGGGGTCGGGTTCGGCGCGACGATCATCGCGATGCTGGTCGGCGTGGCCGCCGCCTACCTGGGCGGGTGGTCGGACGGGGTGCTCAGCCTCATTACCGACGTGCTGCTGGTCATCCCGCTGTTCCCGCTGCTTATCGTCATCTCCAGCTACCTGCACGGGGCGGGCACCGGCGTGATGATCCTGGTCATCACCCTGACCGGCTGGTCCTACACCGCGCGCCAGCTCCGCTCCCAGGCGCTATCGCTGCGCCACCGCGACTTTCTCGAGGCGGCCCGGGTACGCGGCGAGCGGGCGCGGTACGTCATCGTGGTGGAGATCATTCCCACCATGACCTCGCTCCTGGTGGCCGCCTTCTTGACCAACGCGCTCTACGCGGTGCTGTTCTCCTCCAGCCTCCAGTTCATCGGGCTCGGTAACCCCAACACGACCAGCTGGGGCACGATGCTCTACTGGGCGGAGAACAACGAGGCGTTCCAGGTCGCGCCCCTGTGGATCATCGTCCCCGGTCTGTGCATCGTCGCCCTCGGCGCGGCGTTCGCGCTACTGAACTACGCGTTCGACGAGATCGGCAACCCGGCGCTGCGGCCGGTCAGGAGCATGCGGAGGAAACGTGTCAAGCGTTCCGGATAGCGACGTCCTCGGCGCGGCGTCGGTCCTCGGACCCGCGGGCCCGATGCTGACCGTCCGGGACCTGTCGGTCGAGTACGTCATGGAGCGGGGCACGGTGACCGCGGTCGACGACGTCAGTTTCGAGCTGGATTCGGGCGAGTTCCTCGGCATCGTCGGCGAGTCAGGCTGCGGCAAGTCAACCCTGCTGTTCGCCGTGGCCCAGCTGCTGGCGCCGCCGGCCACTGTCGCCGACGGCAGCGTGACCTTCAAGGGCACGAACATGGTCGGCATGACGGACAAGGAGCTGGCGGCGGTCCGCTGGAAGGACCTGTCCGTGGTCATGCAGTCGGCGATGAACGCGCTGAACCCGGTCAAGTCGATCGGCGCGCAGTTCGCCGACGCGATGCGGGCGCACGGCGTGCGCTCGAAGGAGGAGGTCGCGGTCCGCTCGGCCGAGGTGCTGAAGATGGTCGGGATCGACCCGGCGCACCTGAAGAGCTACCCGCACCAGCTCTCCGGCGGGATGCGGCAGCGGTCCATGATCGCGATGGCGATGCTGTTCACGCCGGACCTGGTGATCATGGACGAGCCGACCTCGGCGCTGGACGTGGTGGCCCAGCGGTCGCTGATGGTGCAGATCAAGGAGCTGCAGGAGCAGTTCGGCTTCGCGGTCATCTTCGTCACCCACGACATGTCGCTGGTCCGGCACTTTTCCGACCGGCTGATGGTGATGTACGCGGGCCAGGTAGCCGAACTCGGCGACACCCGAGGCCTATTCGACTCCCCGCTGCACCCCTACACCATCGGGCTGATGGACGCGTTCCCGTCGATCCGCGGGCCGCGGGTGCCGCTGACCGGCATCCCCGGCACTCCGCCGGACCTGGCCCGGCCGCCGGACGGCTGCCGGTACGCGCCGCGCTGCCCCAAGGTCATGCCGCGATGCACGGCCGAGCCGCCCGGCCTCTACCGGGTCGGCGCGACGGACGTCCGCTGCTTCCTGCTCGAAGACAGGGCCGGGCATGAGTGAGGTCGCCGCCGAGCCGGGAACCGCCCCCGATGGCCAGGCCGGGGAGCAGCCGCTGCTGCGCACCGACAACCTGGCCAAGCACTTCAAGGTCGGCAACGCGCTGTCCCGCGGCACCCTGTACGCGGTCGACGACATGAGCCTGACCATCCGGGAGCGGGAGATCGTCGCGCTGGTCGGCGAGAGCGGCAGCGGGAAGTCCACGGTGGCCCGGCTGCTGGCCAAGATCTACAAGCCGACCGGCGGGGAGATCTACTTCCAGGGCAAGCCGCTGTCGCGCATCCGCTCGCGCCGGAACATGCTGCGCTACCACGGCGACGTCCCGATGGTGTTCCAGGACCCGTTCAGCTCGATCAACCCGGTGTTCCGCGTCTCGCACGGGATCATGCGGTCGATGAAGCTGCACCGGCCCGAGCTGAGCGCCGCCGACCGCCACGCCGAGGCGATCAAGGTCTTCGAGACCGTCGGGCTGACCCCGGCGGCCGAGGTGCTGCAGCGGTTCCCGCACGAGCTTTCCGGCGGGCAGCGGCAGCGGGTCGGCTTCGCCCAGGCGCTGGCGCTGCGGCCGAAGCTGATCCTGGCCGACGAGCCGGTGTCCATGCTCGACGTGTCGATCCGGATCGGGCTGCTCAACCTGATGGCCAA
>Ga0207665_10000225_pt1 | contig 38534 bp, 34 predicted proteins | sample LARL112metaG_FD_184351 | JGI IMG/M metagenome (GOLD analysis project Ga0207665, IMG submission 184351) | Corn, switchgrass and miscanthus rhizosphere microbial communities from Kellogg Biological Station, Michigan, USA - LAR L11-2 metaG... | ecosystem: Host-associated > Plants > Roots >... | reverse complement strand
CCATCGTGCTCGACTTCGTTGCCATATCCCTCGGCGCCGTGCTGGGCGCCAACCTGCGTTACTGGATGAGCCGCTCCATGGTCCGCTGGCTCGGCCCGGTCTTCCCTTACAGCACGCTCGCCATCAACGTGATCGGAAGTTTTGTGTTGGGCTTTTTTCTGGCCTGGACGACAGAACGTGCGATCGTTGACCCGCGTTGGCGGCTCCTCATCGCGGTCGGCTTTTGTGGTGGCTACACCACGTTCTCCAGCTACGCTTACGAGACGGTTGTCTTCTTCGAACAGGGCCATTGGTCGCTGATGGCGGTGAATTTCATGGCCAACAACGTCCTGGCGTGCCTGGCCGTCCTTTCAGGAATGGCACTGGCCCGGGTACTGTAGAATGCCAGACGCAATGGCGGTCCAAGTCACGATGTATCTGAACGAAGGCGACCAGTGGCATCGCCGGCCTCTACACCTGGAGGTTCTGAATTACCTCCGCAAGGAGGGTGTGTACGTCGCCACGGCCCTGCACGCGGTAGCCGGATTCCTTGGCCGCCACAAAGTGGAGACGTCCCACATCGTAGACGCGGGCGGCAAGCTTCCTGTGATCGTCACATTCGTCGACACCGACGAGCACGTGAACCGCGTCCTTCCAACTTTGAAAGAGATGGCCGCGCACCGCCTGATCGTCCGCGAAAACGTCGTGATCGAACAGGGGAACCTCGACTGACCATGCCCGCGCCAATCGGCTCCTCTCCCTCAGGTAGTCCGCCCCTCGACATCCTGGCCATCGCCGCCCACCGCGACGACGTGGAGCAGACCTGCGGCGGCACGCTGCTCAAGATGGCCGAGCGCGGCTATCGCACGGGCATTCTCGACCTGACACGCGGCGAGATGGGCACGCGCGGATCGGCGGAAGACCGCGAGCGCGAAGCGGCAGAGGCCGCGAGGATTTTGAGAGCCACATGGCGCGGCGCGCTCGATATCCCCGACGGACGAGTCGAAAATACTTGGGAAAACAAATTAAAACTCGCCCGTGTACTGCGCGAGCGCCGCCCCCGCGTGGTCATTCTTCCCTACTGGAAAGGCCGCCACCCGGATCACTACACAGCGTCAACGCTAGGCTACGAAGCGTGTTTCCTGGCAGGCCTGAAAAAACTCGACTGTAGCGCCGCCGTCCCGGCGGCAGTAGTGGTGGGCGTCCCGCCCGCCACCTCAAAAACGGCAAGCCCTCAAGAGGCAAGCACGACTCCCCATCGCCCGTTCAAAATCATCTACGCCACGCTCTACTACGACATCCGCCCCACGTTCGTAGTCGACATCACCGACCAGTTCGAGGCGCGCTTCCAGTCGCTTATGGCCTACAAAACCCAGTTCTCCGACCAGGAAGCCGGCAAAGACCTCTTCCCTGCCCACAAAGAAATTCGCACGCGCATCGAAGCGATGGCGCGTTTCTATGGAATGCTCGGCGGCGTCGAGTACGCAGAGCCATTCCTGCAGAAGGAAGTGGGCTTGGTGGAAGATTTGTTGCACATACCGGTGAAATCCGTCTAGTCATCATTCTCCAGGCACTAGCGCCCGCAGCCGTCGGAGTAACGTTTCGCTTGCGACTAGCGACCGGAGACCAGCGACTAGAGTCTCACAGCCACCGCGACCCCATCCCGCACCGGCATGATCGTGGTGAAGAAATCCTTCGACGCGTAAAGCTGTCGATTGAACTCCTGGATCGCTTTCGTGCTGGCTTCGGTGGGCTTGCTTTCCGTCACGCGCCCGCTCCACAGCACATTGTCCGTCACGAACAGGCCACCTTTCTTCACCCGCGGCGGAACCAGCCGCAGGACGCGCGGATAGTCTTCTTTGTCGATGTCGTTGAAGACGATATCGAATTCCTGCTTCTGCTCCGAAAGCAACTCGATCGCGTCGCCGATATGAACCCTGATGCGGTCCGCGACCCCGGCACGCTGAAAATAGCGACGCGCCTTCTCGGCATTTTTGGTGTCGCTGTCGGTGTAGTGCACGCGCCCGGCCTCGCCCACCGCGCGTGCCCACCAGATCGTCGAATAGCCGATGGCCGATCCCATCTCAAAAACCGTCTTGGCGCCGGTCAACCTGACCAGCTGCTGGAAAAAGGTCGCAACCACCGGCCCGACAATCGGAATCTTGTGCTTCGCAGCCTCCGCCTCCATTTCGGCGAGCACCTCGTCTCGCGCGGGAAGCAACGTATAAAGATAGCTGTCGACGTCGGGCTGGGTTACGAATCCGTGATGGCGCCAGGTAGCGATGTTTGGTGCAGTAGACAAGGCACACCTCTTTCAATGTCAGATGGAAGATTTTAGATTACAGATCCTGCGGTCACTATCCGGAATTTCCGTCCAAACTTGAAATCTCAAATCACAAATCGGAAATCTTAAACTTCTCTAGCTGCGGGTCTCGCCCGGCTTCATCTCAACGATTTCCACGTTCGACACCAGCTTTTGCAGTTCGCTGGGACGCCCCGTCAACACGGGAAACGTCCCGAAGTGCATCGGGATCACGGTCTTCGGCTGCAACAGATTGCACGCATAGGCGGCTTCGCGGGGCGACATGGTGTAATGGTCGCCGATCGGCAACATCGCAATGTCAGGCGCGTAGAGGTCATGAATGATTTTCATGTCGCCGAAGACGTTGGTGTCGCCTGCGTGATAAATCTTCACCCCGTTCGCAAACTCGATAACGAAACCGACGGCCTCGCCACCGTAGAGAATCTGGTCCCCATCCTGAATCCCGCAGGAATGGTCGGCGTGAACCATGGTCACCTTAATATCGGCAACTTTCACGGTGCCCCCTTTATTCATCTCAACAAGGTTCTTCAACCCCTTCTTGCCCAGCCAGCGCGCCAGCTCGGGGATCGCGACCACCGGTGGGTGATGCTTCAAGCCGATTTCCACCGCGTCGCCGATGTGGTCCCCGTGCGCATGGGTCACCAGCATTGCATCAACCTGCTTGATCGCCCTCTCCTTCTCCGGGCACAAGGGGTTGTTCATGACCCAGGGATCGATAAGGATGTTCTTCCCGCCAGGCGTCTCGATACGAAACGTCGCATGCCCGAGCCAGGTGAGCTTGATACCTTTGAGATTCATGGCTGTTGGTCGTCGCTCTTAATGGATTTGCCAGTTCGATGATTCGAGTGAAAGGAAGTGGTGTGTATTCCGTCGCGAGCGACATTTTACTACCAAAGCAAGACAGAACTCGGCGTTCTCCGATTCTAGCCAGCGACTAACGACTACCCGCCAAAAGCTGATTTCTCATTTTTCTGTCGCCCGCGCCGGAAATCTGTTTAATATGTGTGCCGTGTCAGACCTGAAAGTCCTTCTTTCCCGTCAACAGATTGATGCACGAGTCAAAGAGCTGGGCGCGGAAATCACTCGCGACTTCGCCGGGCAATCCGTCATTTTTGTCGGAGTCCTGAAAGGCGCCGCAATATTCCTCAGCGACCTCGCGCGCCAGGTCAATCTCGACTCCACCTTCGACTTCATCGGCGTCTCGAGCTACGGCAACCGCCCTGAACCCGCGCACGAACTGCAGCATGGCTGGGATTCCACCGGAGAAGTAAAACTGACAAAAGACGTCGACCAGTCGATGGAGGGAAAGAATGTAATCCTCGTCGAAGACATCCTCGATACCGGACTGACCCTAACATTCCTGAAGAAATTTTTGCTGGCTCACAAGCCGCATGCACTAAAGATCGCGGCCCTGCTCGACAAACCTTCCCGCCGCAAGATGCCGATCGAAGGCGACTACGTAGGTTTCAAGATTCCGGACGAGTTCGTGGTGGGGTACGGCTTGGACTACGCGGAAAAGTATCGGAATCTGCCAGATGTATGCGTGGTGCCGCGGGAGTAAGACCGGAAAGTTTGGTTCACTTCGCACCTAGCATTAATCCAACCACCATGGCCACCAGTAAAACAACGGCAAAGATGTAGTAGGGTATCCGCACCTTCGGCCAAAGCCACTGCGGCAACCGGTCCACAAACCTGTCACCGAGCGTCTCCGCCATGCGTGGAGGAAGGATCGCCGCTTCCGAATCAGCCTGCCAATTCGATGCAATCCAGGTCGCCCTTAAGTTCGAAACCAACAGGGCCCCAATGAGTATCCGCACGATTCCCGGCGGCGTTAGAAGTGAATCCAGGACATACATCAACAAAACGGCTAAAGCGGCATAGCGACTTCGTTCCCGAACTCCGACGCCGCCGAGGTAGAAGAAAAGCAGCATCACTGCGCCGGTGATCGCCATGCCGTTAACCAGCAACCCCACCAAGGAGATCGCGGCCACTATCGAACAGACCCAATATCCTTGCGTCCCCAGATAGTCGACGTCAGTGCCATTTTGAATGGAAGGCCAGAAGAGGCTCTTGAGTCTGCCGTCACTTCGCGGGGACGAGTCGGATAACCCTAGCGTTTCCATGCGCGGCATTTAAACCCAATCCCTATCCCTAGTCCAGTGCAAACGCGTTCTCCAACGGCCACTCCGGCAGACTCCCGGAACACAATAGTCCGGATCCTCCCGGCTGCTATCATATTCACGGTGGATTCCCTCTCAACCCAATCAGATCAGCAGCTTAAGATCGATCCATTGCTGCTCGAGGTCGCCGACGTGGTCAATACCACGCTCGACCTCGACACGACCTTGCGCCGGGTCGCCGAACTGGTTCGCAAGGTTATCGATTACGAAATTTTCGCCATCCTTTTGCTGAACGAACGCACGCAGGAGCTCCGCTTCCGTTTTCAGATCGGCTACCCGCGCGAATATGCGGACCGCGCTCGAATCAAGGTCGGGCAAGGCGTAACCGGACGAGCCGCGCAGACCCGACAAGCCATTCTCGTCGAAGACGTCACCCAGGAATCCGACTACATCGAGGCCGTCCCCAACGTCCGCTCAGAGTTGGCCATTCCCCTGATCGTCAAGAACCGCGTAATCGGCGTGATCGATCTGGAAGGACGTGTCCCGGGATATTTCACCGAAGAACACAAGCGCCTGCTGACGCTGATCGGCTCGCGCATGGCGGTCGGAATCGAAAACGCGCAGCTCTACACGCGCACTACGCGGCAGGCACGAACCCTGCTGCTGCTGAACGAAATCGCACGCGAACTAACTTCGATTCTGAACGTCGATGAATTGTTGAAGCGCATCGCCGAGCTCCTGAATCGGATCATCGACTACCAGATGTTCAGCATCCTGCTCATCGATGAAAGCGGCGAAAAGCTGGTGCATCGCTTCTCCTTACGCTTTCAGGAAAGCATTCACCTGAAGCACGACATCCCACTCGGGAAAGGACTCGTGGGCGCGGCCGCAACCGAAAAGGCAGCTGTGCTCGTGCCCGACGTGAGTAAAGATCCGCGTTACGTGATGGCTAATCCCGAGACCAAGTCGGAACTGGCTGTTCCGCTGATCTACAAAGATAAGGTCATCGGCGTGCTCGATCTCGAGCACACCCGCCGTGGATTTTTCTCTGAAGATCACAAGCGCACGATCACCACCCTGGCCGCACAGGTGGCAATCGCACTCGAAAACGCTCGTCTGTATGAGCAGATCGCAAGGCAGGAGCGCCGCCTCGAGCGGGACTTATCGCTCGCCCGCGAATTACAGTTCCGCCTTCTGCCACCAGCCATGCCGAAAGTTGCGCATCTAGACGTCGCGGCACGATTCGCGCCGGCGCGTGCCATCGGCGGCGACATGTACGATTTCGTGCACTACTCGCTCTCGCGGTTAGGGATCATTGTCGGCGATGTGAGCGGCAAGGGAGCCCCGGCGGCAATCTATGCGGCTCTGGTCAGCGGAATCCTGCGCTCGCACGCTCCCATCGAGCCCGCCCCGGCAGAAATGCTTTCGGCGGTGAACTTCTCCCTGAGCGAACGGCGCATCGAGGCCCAGTACATCTGCCTGTTGTACGCCGTGTGGGACGACGAGAAGCGAACTCTGCAGATCGCCAACTCGGGCTTGCCGCGGCCACTCTACGTGCACGACGGAAAAATCGAAATCATCGAAGCCACCGGCTTGCCCCCAGGTCTGTTCGACGACGCGGACTACGAAGAACTATCCTTCAAAACCAAGCCCGGCGACATGTTCGTGTTCTTCAGCGACGGAATTCTGGATGCGCGCAACCGCGCCGGCGAAATGTTCGGACGCTCCGGTGTTGAGCGTGTCATCGCAAGCTGTCCCGACCAGTCCCCCGAGTGTGTGGTGACTTCCCTGTTCCAGGCGGTTGCGGACCATGCGGCCGGCGAGGAAGTGTTCGACGATCAGACAGTGGTGGCCATCAAGGTCAAAGGGAGTGCCGCGAAGCGCAAGTGAGCCGCCCTGCCCCGACTCTCGAAGCGCGACCCCCGGCGTTTACTTACCGCGAAGTGCGGCACGGCTTGCTTCGCCGGAAAGCGGGCGCCGTGCTGTGTTGCGAAGAAATCCCCGTGCCGCGGCTGGCCGAGCGTTTCGGCACCCCCTTGTACATTTATTCCGCGTCCACGATTCGCGAGCGCATGCGAATTTTCCAGCACGCCTTCCGCCGCGCCGCACACACTATCTGCTATTCGGTAAAAGCCAATGCGAATCTGTCGATTCTTCGCCTGCTGGCCGAGATGGATTGCGGTTTCGACGTCGTTTCCGGTGGTGAACTGGAACGCGTGCTGCGCGTAGACAAACACGCCGCGCGTAAAGTCGTCTTCTCAGGCGTGGGGAAAACGCGCGAGGAGATGCGGCTCGCTTTAAAGGCGGGGATCCTGCTTTTCAACGTCGAGAGCGAATCCGAGTTGTGGACTCTGGCAGAGTGCGCCGGGCAGATGCGCACCCGGGCGCGCATCGCGTTCCGCGTGAATCCCGACGTGCCCGCCAATACGCATCCCTACATTTCGACCGGGCTCCGTAAGCATAAATTTGGCGTGCCCATCGAAGAGGCTCGCACACTGTATGCGAAAGCATCGAGCACGCGTCATTTGAAAGTCGCCGGGGTAAGCGTGCACATCGGCTCGCAAATCACCGACATGGATCCCTTCGCTGCCACCATGGAACGCGTGGCCGATCTGATCGAGGAACTGCGGGACGATGGTCACGAAATCAATTTCGTGGATGCCGGCGGCGGCCTGGGCATCGCCTATGATCCTTCTGGCAAGGGGCCCGGAGTGGCGGATCGCGGCAACGGGCGAGAGTTATCAAAATCTGAGCGCTCTTCGCCCCCTGCGACCGAATTGTTCTTTGAGTATGTGTCGCGTTACGCAGAGGCCCTGCTGAAACCGCTCCGCGGTTTAAACTTGCATCTGCTGCTCGAGCCCGGCCGCTCGATCGTGGGCCCGGCCGGAGCGCTGATCACCGCCGTGCTCTACCGCAAGACGAATCACAACAAGAAATTTCTGATCACCGACGCCGGTATGAATGATCTGCTGCGGCCTTCGTTGTACAACGCCTTCCACGAAATCGTAGCCGTGGAGCTGCACAAGGACTTCACCAGCGAGGCTGTCGACATCGTAGGGCCGGTTTGCGAGACGGGCGATTTCTTCGCGCGCGACCGCGAATTGCCCCGCGTCGACGAAGGAGACTGGCTCGCTATACTCGACACCGGTGCATACGGGCAGGCACTGGCGTCACACTACAACACGCGACCGAATCCTGCTGAGGTGCTGGTCGAAGGAAAGTCGGCGAAGGTGATTCGCCGTCGAGAAACGCCCAAAGACTTAATGCGCGGAGAGTGACGGGCGGATCGCTTACTTTTTCTCGCCGTCGGAGCTCCACGAAATTTTCCCGCCTACGAACGTCTTCAGCACCTTCACATCGCGGATCTTCACCGGATCAATCTTGAAGACGTCGTCGCTGAGAATCACTATGTCGGCAAGCTTGCCCACGGTGATCGAGCCCTTCTCCCGGTCCTGAAATTCCGCATACGCCGAACCCATGGTGTAGGCTTCGACGGCTTCGGCGACGGTCAGCTTCTGTTCAGGGAACCATCCATTTGGATTCTTCCCGTCGAGCGTGGCCCGCGTGACTGCGGCGTACAGACCAAGCATTGGGTTCAGAGGAGCAACATCCCAGTCCGTGCCGAATGCTAAACGCACGTGATGGTCGAGAAAAGTGCGGAAGGCGTAGGTGCGGCTGGCGCGATCCCGGCCAATCCGCCCATCCGCCCAGCGTCCATCGTCGATCGCGTGATACGGCTGCATGGACGCGATCACGCCCAGCAGCGCGAACCGGTCGAAGTCCTTGGCAGCCATGTGCTGCGCATGCTCGATGCGGAAACGGCGGTCGGCATGACCGTGCTCTTTCACAATGTCGCCATAGAAATCGAGAATGATCGAGATCGCCTGGTCCCCGATCGCATGCGTGCAGAGCTGAATGCCGGCCGCGTCGGCTTTCAGCATGCGGTCGCGCATGGCCGCCGGAGGTTGCATCTCGTCCGAAAGCAGGCCACGATTGTTCGGTGTGTCGCTGAAAGGCTCGAAGAAATAAGCTGTGCGGGAACCGAGCGAGCCGTCCGCGAAACCCTTCACTGCACCGATGCGCAAGAATGAGTCCCCGAATGCGCGGCGTACGCCAATTTTAGCCAGATCCTCGAACTCGGTAATCAGCGGAGCAGCGTAAATGCGAGTCGTCAGTTCTCCGCGGTCGCGCAGCTCAGCATAAACTGCGATATCGGCATAGTCGGCGCTCATGTGCTGGACGCTGGTCACCCCGAGTGACGCCGCATGTGCCAACGCGCGTTTCACTGCATGCAGACGTTCATCATTCGTGAGCGGCGGCACGTGCTGGTAAAGCATGTCCTGAGCCGCGTCTTTCAGAGCTCCAGTGGGATTTCCCTGCGCGTCGCGGACGATTGCGCCCCCTGGCGGATCGGGCGTCTGCGCGGTAATGCCCGCAGCGCGTAACGCAGCCGTGTTCGCCAGCCCCATGTGTCCGTCGTATCGACTGACAAAAACCGGCGTGTCGCCCGTGACCGGGTCGATCAGCTCTTTTGTCGGATACTCAGCCGGTGTCCACTTGGTCTCATCCCAATCGCCACCCAGAATCCACGATCCCTTCGGCGTCGTCTTGGCGCGCTCTCCGATCCTGCGGGCGAACTCTTTGGCGCTGGTGGCATCGTTGAGTTGCAGGTTGTCGAGTTGCGCCCCACCAGTCACGAAATGGGTGTGCGAATCATTGAAGCCGGGCAGGAGAAGCTTGCCGCCGGCATCGATCATCTTCGTCGCCGGTCCGCGCCAGGCCGCAACCTCCGCGTCCGTTCCCACGGCAACAATGCGGTCGCGCAGGATGGCAACGGCATGCGCCTCCGGATGACTGGAGTCCACGGTCCAAATGTTGGCGTGAGTGATGATGAGGTCGGCGGAGGGCTTGGTTTGCGCCGAAACGCCGACTAAACATGGAATCAAAACAGCAAGCAAAAACAGGATACGGCGCCGGCGAATGTTCATAGTGGTTATGGAAATCTTCGCGAGACCACGACCGTAGAGGACTCTGAAACCTTGAAGCTTTGAAACTCTCCTCTACCTCTGTCCCCACTTCAACTTAGTCCGCAGCACCTCGAAGAAGGCCCTACGGATTCTCAGCAACTGCACTTTGTACTCAGCTTTGCGGCAGATGATTTTGTCTTCATCCCGAACCGGCATACCGACCTGGCCGTCAACGCTGAGGTAGGCTTCTTCATCGCCGGTCTTCACGATGATTTCAATTTGTGCAGAGTCCCGCACCACCAGCGGACGATGGGTCAGCGAATGTGGAGACACGGGCGTGATCACGAAGGCGTCCACCGAAGGCGTAAGGATCGGTCCTCCGGCCGCCATCGAGTACGCGGTCGAGCCCGTCGGGGTGGAGATGATCAGGCCATCGGCCTTGTAGGTCGTGACGAATGCCTGGTCGATGAAAAGGTCGTACGTGTTCAGACGGGCCAAGGCGCTCTTGTTGACGATGACGTCATTGAGCGCCGAGTAGCTCATGATGGACGTCCCGTCGCGCAACAGTTCGCAATGCACGAGCGACCTGGACTCTACGGTGGCACGCTTTTGGTCGACATCGTCGAGCGCTTGATAAAGCTCCGGCAGCGGCACCTCGGTCAGGAAGCCCAACGATCCAAGGTTAACGCCCAGTACCGGGATGCCGGCCTGCGCCACGGCTCGCGATGTGGAAAGCAGAGTGCCATCCCCGCCGAGCACGACCACGAAGTCTAGCGGCAGAGTCGACATCTGCTTGCGATCGATAGGTTCCGGCCCAGAACTGTAGGCAGCGGTTTCCCGGTCGATGACGACCCGATACTCGTGGCTGTCGAACCATGAGAAAAGTTTGGGAAGGATTTGCGAGAGTTCCGGCTTGGCGGGCTTGGAGATGATGCCGACAACTTTTTTGCGGCCGGAGGGGTTCGTCGCGCCTGTGGGCATGATGAAGGGAGCATTGTACAGGCTGGAGCCTTCACTGCTCTAGATTGCTGTCTTAGCGACCTTTGCGCAGTCCTTCGCGAACTTTGCGGTTTAAGATTTTCTCAGCTTAAAACTCTGCAAATAGCAAGAACTCCCGGTTGCCCTCGGCCCCCAAAATAGGCGAGTCAACGACGTCCGTTCGCGGCGCGCCCAATCCGACGAGGCATTTGCGGACCTTCGCCACCGAGGCCTGCTGCGCCGACTCATCGCGCACAATCCCTCCTTTCCCGACTTCGCCGCGCCCGGCTTCGAACTGAGGCTTGACCAGAACGATCAAACGGCAAGGGCCCTCTCGTTGATCGGGAGGCGGAAACGCCGCAGCCACAACCGCGGGCAACACTAAAGTCGCCGAGATAAAGGAAACATCCATCGCGACCAGCGATGCGTATTCGCCAACCGCTTCATGAGTGAGGTAGCGTGCATTGGTCTTCTCGAGCAGACTGACGCGCGGATCCAGGCGCAGCCGGAAGTCGAGTTGCCCATAGCCAGTGTCGATCGCGATCACGCGCGCCGCGCCGTGCTGCAGCAGGCAATCTGTAAACCCGCCCGTTGAGGCACCCACGTCCATGCACACCAGACCGCGCACATCAATTCGCCAATGCTCAAGAGCGCGCTCGAGTTTCAGGCCACCCCGGCCGACGTACTTGAGATCCTCGCCGAGCAAGCGCACCGCGACGTCCGATTCAAACGACGCCCCCGACTTGACGATCTTCTGCTCATTGACCAGAACTTTGCCGGCAAGAATCAGAGCTTGCGCCCTCTCCCGAGAGGGCACCAGCCCGCGGTCCACCAGTAATTTGTCCAGTCGTGATTTCATTTCGCCGAATTCGAAAAATTCGTCATATGGCAGAGAAGTTCTACCCCGATCGTGCCAGCATCGCTGAATGTGCAGAATGTTAAACCGACTGTCGCACAACAACTTGAAGAATGACTTTCCTCGTTATCCACAGAATTATCCACCGGAGTGTTGAAAACTACAGGATTGTCTGTAATCCGGGTGAACAAAAAGAAAAGCCGCCCGACCATGGGCGGCTCTTAAGTTCTTTTTGGTGAAGACTAACCGGCGACTTCTTCGAGCAACTTCTGATCGATGTCGAAATTTGCGTGCACGTTCTGCACGTCATCCTGATCTTCCAGAGCTTCGAGCAATCGGATCATCTGCGCCGCTGCCGCTCCCTCGAGCTTGATGTAGTTTTGCGGAATCATCGACACGCTGGAAGAACTGGGGGTAATACCGGCCTTCTTCACGGCGTCGAGCACCCCTTCGTAGGCGGAGGGTTCCGTGAGGATTTCCCAGTTGTCGCCATCATCGCGGAGGTCTTCTCCGCCCGCCTCGAGCACGATGGCCATCAGGTCATCTTCCTTGGCGGCGACTTTGGGAATCACGATGTCACCCTTCTTGTGAAACATCCAGGAGACGGCGCCCGCTTCAGCCATGTTTCCGTTGTTTTTCCCAAAGCAGTGGCGGATTTCGCTCACCGTGCGGTTGCGATTGTCGGTATTGATCTCAGCGAGAATCGCGACGCCGCCCGGGCCGTACCCTTCGAGGGTGAACTCTTCATAAGTCGCACCTGGAAGCTCGCCGGTACCCCGCTGAATAGCGCGCTTGATATTGTCGGCGGGCATGTTCTCCGCCTTGGCCGCAAGGATCGCAGTGCGCAGGCGAGGATTGGTATCGGGATCACCGCCACCGTTCTTTGCGGCAATGCCTATTTCCTTAATCAGGCGCGTGAAGATCTTGCCGCGCTTGGCGTCGAGCGCGCCCTTTTTGTGCTTGATTGTGGCCCATTTTGAATGGCCAGACATAGGGATACCTCGTCTCTAAAGAACTGGAATTACGAAGGATTCGCCCTTGGAGGAAATCACAGGATAGCCTCGGAAACTGAAGCAGGCGAACTGGAATTATAACATGGGGCTTTTGACGGTCGGCACGGCAGGGGTGGACCTCAACGGCACTCGAAAGTTCGCGTGCGAGTAGAAGACCGGCCGTTCTCAAACAGGCTGCCCGACCCCAAGTGGCAAGGCAGCCCGTGTGATCTTTATAGCGGTCCCGGCACGGTGATCTTCACAATTTGTCCGACCCCGGCAGGTGCTGGCACGGCTCCGAAATTAGACACATAAAGATTGCCATCCGGCCCCATGGTCATACCCGTCGGGACTGTCAACCCGCTCGCAATCGTTAGCAGCGTACCTGAACGCAGCCGAACGACCTTCCCGTTGTTCGGCCCCGGGAAGCCGGGAGCGTCACTGAGTTCCAGGAAATACGTGTCGCCGCCGCTCACCACCACTGCAACTACCGTTGTTAAGCCGGGAACGACCCTCGTGATGCCCCCTAGCGTACTGATGGTGTATCGCGATGCGCTCCCCGGCGCGATCGGAAATGTACTCAGGTTGCCGACCAGGAACCCGTTCGCCGTACGTACGATGCTCGTAGGCACAACGTGTCCTTGCGTCTCGGAAACGTCCACCAGTCTCGTCACCACGCCGCTCGGCGTTATGGAATCGATTTCACCATGATTCGGCTCGACCGCGTACAACACTCCATCAGCCGCGATCAGCGAATACCAGGTCCCGTCGGGTTCGAAGTCATCTGGCTCCGGATTCTTGGTCGGATGCAGCTTTTGATAGGCACTGAGGTTGGCAATCCGCGTCCAGCTACCGTCACCATTCACCTTCAGAATTGAGTTTGGGAAATTGGGATGGCCATGGGAGCAGCCGGCTCCGGCGAGCAAGGCGTACATTTGGTCGCCGAGGAATGCGATATCAGCCACGCCGTCCACATCGCCAATCGCTGCGCTGGTTGAAGGCAAACCGCTGACCAGTGTCGTCCGCGTGCCATCCGGCGTCACTTTCGAAATCCTAGCGTTAAAGCCACCGGTGTACGGGCCGACTGGTGGAGGCACCTGATCGCACGTGCTGCTCGGAGGTGTCTTCCCTCCCGTCCCCCCTTCAGCTACGTAGAGGTTGCCGTCCGGGCCCCACTTCAGGCCACGCGGATTGGAAAATCCGGTTGCAAAGACTGAGACGTTCGAAGACGTCTGAGCATTCGCTACCGAAACGCTAAGCGCTACCGCAGCAAGAACAAACCAGCTGGAAATCTTCATACGCTCCCCCTAAACAAAGGCGGCGCGAGTATAGGAGCCGGAACAAAGCGCGTCAACGAAAAGCACGCCAAAACGCGCCGAATCGGACCATTTCCGGAGACCCGATGCGGTACCGTTCTCGCCGAAAATTCCGACAGGCTTTCTTCCCTGCTTGTTTTCAGTGGATTACAGGCCATTCGGCGGGAAGCCGCGCCCAAAGCGCCATTCAGCGGACACGGGCAGCACCGTAAAACATTGCGCTTACATGGGTGAAGGGAGGTTGGTCGGTCCGCCCGCACTCGCTTTTGCCTGCCGCTCTTTGTAGGCATACACCACTGCCAGCAGAGGCGCAGAAATCAACACACCCCAGAACGGAATCAGCACACCAAGCACGATCGGCGTGAGGATCGAGGCCCAGATGGGCACGCGTGCGGCTCGCTTCATGAGGTAGGGCTGCAGCAGAAAACCATCGACGATCACGATTCCGGCGTACAGGATGAGCACGTACAACGAATGCACCGCGCTGCTCCAATAAATCCCAGCCGCCAGCGCAGGACCGAGCAAGCTCAATACCGGACCGATATGCGGCACGATTTGCAGAAATGCCGCCAGGACTGCCCAAAAGGGCGCCCATGGCACTTTCAGAATCGTCAGCCCCACCCACCACATCAGCGCGACCGCGATCGAATCCTGCAATTGGGCAATGGCCCAGTTCTTTAGTGCGTGGCCGGTAATGCGGGCGTGCTCGGCAAAGGTCACAAGAGTTAGATGCTCCACCACTATTTCAGGAAATCGATGGATGGCGTGTCAACCTTAAGCTCGCCAATTTCGTCCATACTAGTAGCACCGAGAACTTAATTCATGGAGACAGCACTGCGCACCGCGCTAGGCGCCGCGGCACAAAATATCACGGCGGAAGAATTCGATGCGATTGTGCTGCGCCATCAACGCCGCGTGCACCGCTTCCTGCTGATGCTACTCCGCGACCCCGAGGAAGCCGACAACCTTACCCAGGAATGCTTCCTGCGCGCGTATGTGAACCGTACCAGTTTTCGCGGAGAATCGAGCCTGGAAACCTGGCTCCTGCGGATTGCGGCCAACCTGGTTCGCGACCACTCACGCAGCCGGAAAGCAGGATTCTGGAAGCGATTGCTCGGACTGGGTGATGACGCCGACGATGGCGTAGCCGCGCAAGTGCCATCGGATGACGCATCCCCGGAGCGAGCGCTGCTGGCTCGGGAAGACGTACGCGCGGTCTGGGACGCGGCGAACCAGTTGTCGCAACAACAGCGCGCCGTATTTCTTCTGCGTTTTGTAGAGGAGATGGAGTTGAGCGAGATCGCATCCGCGCTGGATCTGCAGGTCGGCAGCGTGAAGACGCATCTGTTCCGCGCGCTGCAGGCGGTGCGCGGCAGGTTGAGGGACTTACGATGAATTCCAACGACAACACGCACGATCCGCTGGTGGAACGCGCCCTGGTGGGCTTCGACCTCGCGGCTGAACACCACATTGCCCAATGCCAGCCATGCCAGACAGAACGGGACCAGGTCGAAGCCGCTTTGCGCCAATTTGCAGAGGCCAATCGCAAATACGCCAAGCGTCCCGAGGACTTCTGGGAGTTGCAGGCCGGTCGCATCCGCGCAGCGCGCCACGAATCTGAGTCGAAATCACGGCTTACGACGACGCTGATCCCGAGTGTGGTGGTCTTACTGTTGGCGGCCCTCGCAATTCTGGGGCGCGCCCAGCGCGTCTACCCGATCCAGCACGCAGCACCTGTTGCCCAAGTCGATTCCGATCACGAATTACTGCTCGAGGTGGAGCGTGCCATTCACTCCGATACTCCTCGAGCGCTTGAGCCCGCAACTTTGATGGTGGATGAAGGCGACGGCAATCTGCCGCTCGATCCCGCGTTACAAAACAAGGAGACCCGTTCTCATGAAAACTAGATTCGCAATCGCGTTAGGCACTCTCGCCCTGGCGGCCACATGCTGGGCACAGGAAACGGGCACAGCGACTGGCGGCGTGGTAACCGGGCCTCGCCATACCGGCAAAGGCCCTCACAACATGATGTTCAAACGCGAAATGGGCAAGTGGTGGCAGAACCCCGACGTCGTATCCAAGCTGGGCTTGAGCGACTCGCAGGTCACGCAACTGAACCAGGTTTTCTACAACCACAAGATGAAGCTCATCGACTACGGTGCCGACATGGAGAAGCAGGATCTCAAGCTCCAGACCATGCTCGATGCCGACCAGCCCGACGAAGCTCAAGTCAATTCGCAGGTCGATCAGGTCTTATCCGCGCGCGGCAAACTCGAGCGCGAATTCACCGCCATGAATCTCGATCTCCGCAAGCAGCTGTCGCTGGAACAATGGCGCCAGCTGAAAACCATGCGCGGCGGCGAAGCCATGCCGGGCGACCACATGTTCTTCTTCAAGCAGAAAGTCATGCCGCTAGGAGGACCGGGCATGCTGGGCGGCCCGGACGAAATGCCGCCACTGCCGCCGCCTCCTCCGGGTCTCGACTAAGTCGATCGATAACCAAGGATGTACGGGCCGCCTGGCGCATCCCCCAAGAGCCGGGCGGCTTTAATTTTTGCCGTGGTAGACTCGAAGGCATCCCACCCGCAGGGGCCTCGGCATGAAATTCGGCGTCCTAATCTTCCCCGGTTCCAACTGCGATCACGATGCCTACTGGACACTCCAGCAGGTCGCCAAGCAGCCCGTGACGTTCCTGTGGCACGAGTCGCATGACCTGGAAAATTGCGACGCCATCATCGTCCCGGGAGGCTTCGCCTTTGGCGACTACCTACGCACCGGTGCGATTGCCAAGTTTTCTCCCGTGATGGAGTCGGTCAAGAAGTTCGCTAACGGCGGTGGGATCGTGCTGGGCATCTGCAACGGCTTCCAGATCCTCTGCGAATCCGGATTGTTGCCCGGAGCGCTCATGCGCAACGTAGGCCTGAAGTACATTTGCAAGCCTGTGCAGGTGCGCGTCGAAAGCACCAACACCATATTCACGCAAGCGTGCCGCGAGGGCGAAGTCCTGACCATTCCCATCGGGCACATGGAAGGCAATTACTTCTGCGATGAGGCGACGCTTGCAGAACTTCAGCGCGAAAAGCGCATCGTATTCCGCTATTCGACCCCCGACGGGCAAATCACGCCGGAAGCAAATCCCAACGGCTCGCTCGACAACATTGCGGGCATCTGCAGTCCTGGCCGCAATGTACTCGGCATGATGCCGCACCCCGAGCGCTCGGCCGAGCCCGAGTTGGGTTGTACAGATGGCTATAAGGTTTTTCAGTCGCTGGTAGGAGCGATGGCGGAAAAATAGTGTAGCGCCGGCAGCCTGCCCTGAGCGGAGCCGAAGGGTCTCGCCGGCAGTCGCGAGGGCGTCCTCGCCCTCGCACGTTCTCCAGGCCACAGTCGTCCCGGGCTCCGCTTCGCCTCACACATCTATGATCCGCTTTGGAATTGTTGGATTCGGATTGCACGCTGTGCGCCGCCTGATGCCGGGCTTCAAGTTGGCGCGCGACTGCAAGGTCACTGCGCTCTCCCGCCGCGATATGGCTAAGGCCCAGGCGGCCTCGGAAGAGTGCAAGATCCCTCACGTCTTCTCTTCCACAGCAGAATTGTGTCGCTCGTCCGAAGTCGACGCGGTGCTGGTCACAACTCCAAATTCACTTCATCTCTCCGACGTACTCACGGCGCTTGCAGCAGGCAAACCGGTCTTGTGCGAAAAGCCCATGGGCATGAATGCTGGCGAATGCAAGCAGATGGTCGAAGCCGCTCGTGCCGCGAAAGTGCCGCTCGGCGTCGCCCAGGTTTTCCGTTTCGAAGACAGCACGGCGCGGTTGAAAGAACGCATTGCCACGGGCCAGATTGGCCGCCCGATCTTTGCGCGCTCGGAATTCTCTTATCCGGGCAAGAACCACGCGCGCACCTGGTTGAATGACGCCAAGATAGCCGGCAGCGGCCCCATCGGCGATGTCGGCGTGCACTGTATCGACGCGCTCCGCTACATCCTGCAGGACGAAGTGGTTCGCGTAAGCGCACGCGGCATGTGGGATGTCGACTCCAAAGACGTTGAAGCTGCAGCGAACTTGAGTCTGGAATTCATGCGCGGAACGCTGGGTACCGTACTGGTTTCTACGCGCGCCGAATATCGAACCCCTATGGAGTTCGTTGGGGAGAGCGGCGTGCTCAGGGCCGACGATGGTCTAACCGTCGATCGGCCGATCCAGGTGAACCTCAAGCGCAATGGCGTGGTTGTAGAAAGCGAAGCGATCTCGAACCAATACGCATACGCAAGGCAGGTCGACATGTTCGCTGCGGCCGTTCGCGGAGAAGCCGCGTTCCCCGTTCCCGGCGAAGAAGGCTGGCAGAATCAGGAGATTCTCGACGCGGCCCTGCGCAGCCTGAAGAGCGGACGCATGGAAGAAGTTCCGCTGGTCCGGCGGGCCTGAGACGACAGTTCGCGCCAAGCCGCACTTGGGTGAAATTGCGCGCCGCGCTTCGCGCGATGACTAAAACCGCAGCGGGATTTCACGATCTATTTTTGGAAAATCCTAAAACGCAGAGGGCGCAGAGAAATTCCGCAGAGTACGCAGAGGACTTGTTTGTTGTTCTCTCGTCTTGCCCTAATTTGTTTTGCTTCTATGAAATTCTCTGGTTGTGCTCCTGATTCCAGTAGTGGACGAAATTCTCAAACTTCGTTTCTTATGCATCGCCTATTTTTCTAAGCGATGAGGAGTGATCACTCCCGTCGCGGGTACGGTTCACGCATGCTATGAGCCCTGTATGACTCAGTAGCGGGTGAGTCGGCCTACGCCGCGTCAGATGTTCGCCCGCGCTCCACAGGGGTGCACGCCCGCGATAAGGGTCCGCGCGGTTCTGCCTAGGACACGCGGAACGACGCCATCTCTGGCCTGATTTTAGAATAGCAATTGGGGTGGGGTGATTGTGACATGCCGGGGAAGTTTATATTTGGCGTTGATTGATGGAGATGGGTGGGATTTGTGACGTGGGTGGGGCTTGACAGGTGATGGGGGGCACGGGAGAGCACGTTCTCGGTTCTCGGTAGTCAGGTCGCTGGATTTTTGTAGCGCCGGCATCTTGCCGGCAGTCGCGAGGGCGTCCCGCCCTCGCTTGCGGGCTCACGCCCGCCTCCGCCGTCGTGCCGCCCCTACGGGGCTTGCGATCGTTCTTGTTGCTTACCCACCACTTACGTGGTGGGCTCTTCCCCTATACCGCCGCTTCGCGACTCTTTCTCTTAGGCTCGGCGGGCGAGGACGCCCGCCGGACTGCCGGCGGGACGCCGGCGCTACGGGTTGCGTCTCGACACTCATGCGTCTCGACAGTCTTGCGTTTCGATAGTCTTGCGTCTCGTCGGTGGAGAGCGGGCCTTACGGGATCACCACATTACTCGAAGGCGCCAGTGGCTGATTGAGCGCCGAGTCTTCCGGCCGCGGTGGAATTCCCCGCGCTTGCACAATAGCCCAGTGCCACTCTTCGTCGGGACCGAGCGCGGCCGTGAGAGGTCCCTTGAATACCGTGGTACTCGAAGGCAACGATTCCGCCTTCAAGTGATAGAGCGTGGTTACGTCCGCAGTCTTCTCCGCGGAGACCGTGGTTTCCGAGGCTGCAGGCACCAGCTTCGCCATGCCACGACTCGCAGCCATCGAACTCGCGTGCCGCACCACCGTGACACCCACAGTGATCTCTTCGATCCGCCAGCGGGTTCCATTGAAAACCGAGACCTGCAATCCGTCTTCGTTGATCGCCGCCGGGCCTTCCAGTTTCCGCACTTCTTCTTCCGGAACGTCGATGGGCGTCGCCGGACGGATCAATAAAGAGCTCATGCGTCCGTTGAAGGATAAGCTGCAAGTGACGTCAGGTGAAGAAATCTGGAACATCTTGGCCGCACCCTCGAACGAATACGTCATGCTGGTATTCGCGAGGTGACGGCTTTCCGCTTCCTCCACGACCTGGGTCAGATTGTCATTATCGATGATCGTATGCGATGGTGCGGGTGCCGGAGTTGGAGCGGGCGCCGCGGGTTGTTCTTTCTTCTTGCGAATCGACCGGGCAACGTCGCCCAGAGGAACGGGGGCATCTTCCGACTGGCACCACGCCGCCGTCACAACGAAAAGTCCGCAAGCCGCCGCGATCAGAACGCGGCAGGCGGTCGCTCGAAGGCTTCCAGGCCGGTGCGTCCCACGACAAGCTACTTGGCCCAAGGTCCCAGGTTCGGTCATTCGGATACGGTTCTCTGGCCGGGCAGCGATGACGGGAGGAGGCGCGTCGATGGCCGCCAGGCACACGCAACTTACATGGAAATTGTAGCGAGTCTGGGCCGGGAGAAAACGAACGTAGGTGCTAGAACCTTGGCAGGAAAATAAGAGGGCGCCTGTCCAGAAGTGGCGTACAACGGGCCAGGCGCCCTCAGCGTTCAGTGGGTGTTACAGGAGACCGGATGTACGGAAACGCGAAACAGGATCTACCACCGGCTGACGTTTAAAAATCCAGCGGGCCACCGCAAATCCCAACGCCGCGTAACAAACATGCATCATTCGCATAGCATCCCCCCGAAAGCGGTCATGCGGCCTCGTACCGAAGGGGAGGAGCCTCGTACAGGCACAACTTAGCAACGGGACACCAATGGTGCAATGCACCAAAAGTGCTATCCCGTAGCACTGAAGTAATACGAGGTCACCAGCGGAGAACGGGGACAGGAGGAGCGAAACCATGGCGGATGAAGCAGAAGCCGCGAAGCGGCGGCATAGGATAGCCCCGCACGTAAGTGCGGGGTAAGCCTGCGAACGAACGCGAGCCCCGCAGGGGGCGGCACGAAGCGCTGCGGGCGTTAGCCCGCTAGCCCTAGCGCCGGCCGGGCAACGCGGGTTCCCGCGCCCCTTCGGCCGAAGACGCCCCTTCCAACACATGCGCCTTCTGCCCATGGAAGAACAACAAATGCACCAGGAACATCAAAATCAAAACCGCCCCAAACGTGCACACGATGGTCGCGCCCGTTGGCGTATCAAGGCTCACTGAAAAATACACTCCAAGTGCCGACACCAATGTCCCCATCGTCCATCCAATCGCCAAGCGCGGGCCAACGCGGTCCGCAAACAACATCGCCCCTACCGACGGCACGATCAGGTAACAGAAAACCAACAGCACTCCGGCGATTGCAACCGACGACGTCACGACAAATCCAAACGATGCGTAGAACAGGAAATCCCACAGCCGCACGTTCAGGCCCTGGCGCTCGGCCTCGGCGGTATTCGTGGAAATCAGTAGAAACTTGTGGCGGAAGATGTAATGGAACAAGCCCACGACGCCATACAAAATCGCGGTCTTGGCAACTTCGCCACGCGACACTGAGAGGATGTTCCCCACCAGCATGTCCTTAAGGTGCTCGGTCTCGCCCGTAGCCTTGCTCATTGCGAGAATGGCCGCAGCCGATGCGACCGCATATGCAATTCCGATAAACGCCTCTTGCGGAATATGCCCGCGGCGCGAGCGCGCCATCGCAAAGATCGCAGCTCCCAGGAACGTGAAACCCAAACTCAGGAAATAGGCGCCACGTCCGTGCGGATCCATGCCCACCAGAATCGCGATGGTCGCGCCGAGCGCGGCAATCTGCGCGAGCGCCAGATCGACAAAGATCACGCCGCGCTCGACTACATGCACTCCCAGATACGCATGTATTCCAGTGAGAATCAGGCTGGCTACAAACGGCCAGATCAGAAAAGGAAGAATCTCCATCGGTCTCCTCGAACCCCTATTGCGTCGCTTGGAATGCCTTGCTCAGCAATCCAATATCGTAATCAAACAATTTGAAGTAGTCCGTCACGTCTTTTTCGCCGCCCACCGACGGCAGGTATTGGACGACTTGCCCACCCGTTTCGCGAGCAATAGCCTGCGGAGTTTTCAGGTCGAAATAAGGCTCAACCAGGATCAGCTTGCAATTCTCCCGCTTCATCAACCCAATCAACTCAATGGTATGGCTGGGTGTGGGGGGAATTCCCGGTCGTGGCTCCACGTATCCGATTACATTCAGCCCGAAATGCTTCGCAAAGTTGGGGAAAGAATTGTGATAGGTCACGACCTTGCGCCCGCGATAGGGCTTCATGTCCGCGTCCCACTTCTGTTCCGCGGCAGTCAGACGCTTGTCGAAGTCCTGGAAGCGCTGCTGGTAGTACGCCGAGTTTGACGGGTCCAGTTCGCCCAACTTGCCCGCGAATCCCTTCGCGATACGCCGCCCGTTGTCCGGATCAAGCCAGTAGTGCGGATTGCCCAGAGGATGGACGTCTCCCATCGCGCGGGTGACGGTGCCGGTCGGGATGTCAAGAATCTCCGCAAACTGAGATGCGTCCAGATACCCGGCCGCACCGACCTGAATGCGCGCGTTGCCGCTCTGGTTGATGAGCGGGGGCAGCCACCCGATCTCAAGCTGCAGGCCGACCACGATCAGCAAATCGGCTTGCCGCAGCTTCAACAGAAAGCTCGGCTTCGCCTCGACGAAGTGAGGATCCTGGTAGCCCTTCGCAATCGATTCCACCTGGATCTTGTCGCCGCCGACCTCCTGCGCCAGGGCAGCTAGGTCGGTAGTGGCCGTGATGACATTCAATTTCTTGGCCTCTGCCCAGTTAGGCAGAAGCAGAGCCGCCAATGAGAAGATCAACAGCAAAGTTCTGCAGCGATTCAGCATTCCTGTCCTTCCATGTTTAGAACGGGTGCGCCCCATGCGCGCCCAGAGAAAAGATCAATTGCATGAAAAATTCATTCGCATCGATGTTATTCGCATAACGCGTAAAACGATACTGCCCGCGCAACTGGCTGAACTCGCTCGGCCAGTAGGTTAGCGTGACCGATCCGCCTTTATCGGTCAAAGCATCGTTGCGGCTGCGGTCCGAGTGGTCAAAGCGCCCGCCCACAAACCACCGCCGCGCCAGCTGGTAGTCGGCGGAGGCATAGTACCCGAAAGACTTCTGCGATGCCGGGAGCTGCTGCCGATCGCTCCAGATGAACTCGCTGCGGCCCACAAACGAGTGATAGATCGAGCGGCGCAGGGGCTTCCAACGAAGAGTCGCGTCCACGCCATACAGATGCGTCAGGAAGTCCGTGCCCAGATCGTTGTGCCCGCGTGCATAGGAGACCCCGAGGTCCAAATTCGTCGATTCATTCAGGTCGTGATAGCCCCGCAGGTGTGCCACCGCACTGACGTCGCTCCGCTGCGATGACTGGAACACGTCCGCGGAGTCTCCACGGAACACCTGCCCGGTTGCTTCCAGAAAGATGCCCTTGGGCGCAGGCAAGATGCGCTCCACTGAAACGCCCGCATCATCGATACCGTCTTCCCCGCCGACAAGATTGTTGGTCACGAGCGGGCGATCCACCCACGGCAGCACGTGGTTATGCATCGTATTGACCTTGCCGAAGGCCGAGCGCATCTTGCCCACCTTCGCGACGAAGCTCCCGGGCAACGCCGTGAACGTGATAAACCCCTCTTCCAGGTTCACACCCTCTTCGCCAAACGAAATGAAGAAATCTCCGCGTGCATAGGGGTCGATGATGGACTGCAATCCGATTTCGGACTCATGCATCTGGAATGCGGGAATCGGCTGCAGGGAGACGGTATTCTGCTGCGAGTTGCCGCCCAGCGCTCCAATGAAGTCTCCAATAACGCTGATGTCAGGATTGAGAGCCTTGGCGGCCGAACCGCCTGCTCCTCCAAGATTCGGCCCCTGCGTGGCGGCCACAATCGCTTCAGCTTGCGTCGCGGGGGCGGCGGGCGTTGCGACCGGCTGCGGAACAGAAGCCGCTTGCGCCACCGACTCCTGAGCCCCCGGGGCTTGCGCCGCAACGGCGGGTTGAGCCGCGGCTGGCTGCGCGGCCGGGGCTTTCAACATTCGCACCTGGCCCTCGAGCGCGATGATGCGCTCCTCCAGATCGCGCACATGCTGCTCGAGTGCTGAGTCGGCCGAGTTTGCCGAAGAAGCGGCTGCAGTCTGCTGTCCAAAAACATTGAGCGGTAGCAATCCCAGAATGAGGACAGCCCAGAGATATCTCATGCTCGTCACTCCTTCAGTGGTTCAACCCGTAACGTTAAACAAACAGCCGCGCGAGCAGCGCCGCGAGCTCGACGATCGTCAACGTTCTCGCTGACAAACTCGTCCGTTCGCGCACAGACTTCGCGCCTGCCGCAGTAACTCGGTTCGCCCCAGTGTCCGAGAGTAATTGCGATGCCAGAAAACGCACGTGGGAACGGTTTTTGTGATCCGCGAAGTGGCCCTCATCCCACATCGCGGCGCTTAGCGAAACCGGATTTGACACCCCACTCCCGATCCCGCCGTCTGTTCTTGGATGCAAGAAATCGAAAACTAACTGCCTTGTTTTCAACAGGGAGTGCTAAGAATTTTAACATCCCGATCCACACCGCAGGGCAGCACTCCCCGCATTCCGCACGGACTCGGAGTGTTTTCAGCCAAGACACGGCGGCCACAGAAGGGGGTATCTCCGCCAATACATTCATTTGAATGTACTGTCGCAGTCGCTGCAAGGCGTCCGCCCAAGCCGACATTGCGATGGTGCGAAGCAGGATTGGAATGCACACTACGCGTGCAGGGCCAGCTCGCCGATGCTGGCAGAAGCAGCATCGAAATCACTAGCCACGCCCCAGCCACCGATCTGATGCGGCCAACTGTGCTGCACCACATAGTAATAGCGAGGACTTTCCGCTAACTTCTCCGCCACCAACTCCGCGGTCCAGCCTTCGTTGCGGAAATGTATGCTGCAGTGATGCGAACCTGGCGACGTATCCGCGATCAGCATCTGATGCGCCGCGAGCACAGACTTCAACACCTCCGGTTCGAATTCCTCCATCGCATACTGGCAGAGTCCGATCGCAGGCTTGCCGGGATAGTACTCTTCGACCAGCTTCTCGTAGCCCACTACCTGATCGCACTCGTTGCGACCACGCACTGCCCATGACATCTCGCCCGCAGAACGAAACGACGTGAAACCTCCAGCGCGTGCCTGGCCGATGGAACGAATCAGCATCTCCATCATCGCCTCGGGTTCGAAACGATGCTGCGGAAAATAGACATCGTTCTCAGTGCACAGATCAAGTGCTCCGCGTTCGCGTTCGTAATCCGGATTGAGGCCCAGAAAGATCAGGTCGTGCGTCAACCGCTTCAGAATCTCGGGCCGCTGCGCACAAAAAACTCGCTCTCCGCGACGAAGTCCGTCGGCCACGTATGGCGTCAGCACTTCCATCAATTCCCGATCAGTGCGATAAAACACGCAGCTGTGGTCGCCGTTTTTGAACTGGAAAAGAGATGATTCGCGGAACATAATGGGAAGCAGACACCTCTAGCAGTATTTCCCGGAGGTTACCAACTCCGCTGCACGGGCAGCAAGAAATAAGTCAAATTTTTCTTAGTCGCGACTCGGACATCATCAGGTGTTTTCCTGATAACAAACTGATCGCCGGCCGCATAGATGACCAGGCCAGCCGCGGTACGGGAGTGATCGAGTCGAAAGGTCGCGACACGATGCGTGCGGCACTCTCACGCGGCACGAAGCCGGCTTCGCGCTCTCGGCCTGGGCAGCCTGCCGAAACGCCCTTTCCGGTGACTACGGCTCGTTCTCTCCTGAACTAACCCGGCTGTTGGGCGCGGGAATGGCGACAGGCTGCATGCCACGGTCGGCAGCCAGTTTCTGGAATGCCGCCACATCATTCTTCTGCAGCTCATTCCACTTCGCAATGGCCTCGTCCGTCTGCTTCTTCAACTCGTCGAATCGCTGACGAGCCGCTTCGGTCGGACCGCAATCGCATCCGCTGCCTACGATCATCGAAAGAAAAGCCAGCTGGCCGTCCACGCCCGGTCGGTAAGCCAGCGAGTCTTCATTGGCGCTGATCTTCAGATTGACCAGCGGCTCGCGAGCCGACACGAGTTTGGCCGCCAAGCCGTCGGCGGAGGTCGCCACCGCACGCGAAGCGTCATCATCGGGCAGTCGCCGTTTCAGCCCCTCGGTCTGCGCGCGCACATCTTCAATCTGGTTCGCAGCCGCGTACACGCGATTCAACTGCTCGCGAATCTCCATCAGCAGGTTGAACTGTCCCTCCAGATCAGCCTGCGAAACCTGGACTCGCGGGTCAAGCTTCAGTTCCAAGGGCGCAGTCTGCGATTGTCCGTCGACAGTCAGCCGTACCTGATATTTACCCGGTAGCGCAAGCGGCCCGCGCGCTCCCGAGTTGTACTCCCACAAGTAATATCCCGGCACGCGATTCGCGTTCTCGTAGTGCAGGTCCCAGACAAACCGATTCAGTCCGGCTTCCACTTTCAATTCCTTCTCCGGCTTTTTATCATCCGGATCGAGCGGCTCGTCCGGAGTCTCGGTCTTGTCGCTCGAAAGCTTGCGGATGGTCTTGCCTTGCGCGTCGAGGATCTCGATCGTGCTGACACCCTTGGGCGCCGTCTTCACATAGAAGTCAATGATCGCGCCGGACGGCGGATTCGTCCCCACCAGTTCCGCATGATGGGGAGCGTCCTCGGGATTGTGAATCCGATAAGCCACAGCTGGCGTGTACAGATGTACCGCCTGGCTCCCAACCTCCGGAGCAAACTGGCGAACCGGGCTGAGATCGTCAAGCACCCAGAACGCCCGACCGTGGGTCGCCAGCACCAGATCGTCGTTCTTCACGATCAGGTCGTGCACCGGAACCCGAGGCAAGTTCAGTTGCAACGGGCGCCAGTCTGCGCTGCCATTGAAAGAAACGTACACCCCATTCTCGGTGCCCGCGTAAAGCAATCCACGCTTTTTAGGATCCTCCCGCACTGCTCTCACAAAGTAAGTGTCAGGAATTCCTTTGGCCCCGCTCGTCCACGTCTTGCCGAAATCCGTGGTCTTGAAAATGTACGGACGCAGATCGTCATTCTGATGGCGATCTACGGCCACGTAAGCGGTCCCGGCATCGAAGGGCGACGATTCGATCTGGCTGATCTTGCTCCACTCCGGCAGATCTTTGGGAGTAACGTTCGTCCAGTTCTTTCCGCCGTCTTGCGTCAACTGCACCAGTCCGTCGTCCGTACCCGCCCAGATCACACCCTTCGTGACCGTCGATTCGGCCACCGCAAAGATTGTGTCGTAGTACTCCGTTCCGGTGTCGTCGATGGTGATCGACCCGCCCGAAGGCTGCTGCTTCGATTTGTCGTTGCGCGTAAGGTCGGGACTGATCGCCTCCCAATGCACGCCCGCGTCGGTGGTCTTGAACAGCTTCTCCCCCGCGTGATACAGCGTCTCGGGATCGTTCGGCGAAATCATCACCGGAGAAGTCCACTGGAAGCGATGCTCCAGAATGCCCGCGCCACCCGCGTCGGTGAGATAGGTCTGGTTCGTGATGTTGCGAAGCTGACCGGTGCGCTTGTCAAAGCGCGTGATTAAGCCTTCGTAGTCGGCCGCATACACAACCGTCGGCTCTGGCGGATACGGCGCGATGTAGCCCGCTTCCCCGCCCCCCACCGGATACCAGTCCGAGCGATCGATCAATCCGTCGTCGCTGCGCGTTGCGATCGCCACGGTGCTGTTGTCCTGTTGCGCGCCGTAGATGTAGTAGGGCGTGCGGTTGTCGGCGATGACGTGATAGAACTGCGCGGTCGGCTGGTTGTCCTGCCGGGTCCACGTTTTACCGCCATCAATCGTGACGGTAACGCCTCCGTCATTCGACGCGATCATGCGGTTCGTATTCCTCGGATCGATCCACAGCCCGTGATTGTCACCGTGGGGGAGTTTGAATTTGTTGAACGAGCGCCCGCCATCGGTCGAGCGGTACGCGTCGACGTCCATGATGTAAAGCGTGTCCCGATTCTGCGGGTCGGCAATGACGTGCATGTAGTACCAGGGACGCTGCACCAGGCTATGACTGCCATTCACCAGCTGCCAGGTATCGCCCCCATCGTCTGAACGATAAAGACCGCCTTCTGCCGCCTCGATCAACGCGAAGACACGGTCCGAGTTAGCAGCCACCGACACACCGATTTTTCCGTAGGGTCCCTTGGGCAGGCCCTTCTCTTCGAGCCGCTTCCACGTCGTCCCGCCATCGTTGGAACGGTACAATCCGCTGCCTGGGCCACCGCTCGCCATGTTCCACGGTACGCGCCGCACCTGCCACAGCGCCGCGAACAGAATATTCGGATTGTGCGGATCGAATGCTACGTCGACCGCGCCCGTGTTCTCGTCCTTGTAGAGCACCTTCTCCCACGTCTTGCCGCCATCGGTCGTCCGAAAAATGCCGCGCTCGGTGTTTGGGCCGTAAGGGTGTCCGAGCGCGGCGACAAAAGCGATGTCCGGATTCGAAGGATTGACGATGACTTTCCCGATTGCGCGGGAATCGTGCAGGCCGACGTTCTTCCAGGTCTTGCCGCCATCGAGAGTCTTATAGACACCATCGCCCTGAGCAATATTGCCGCGCAGGCAAGCCTCTCCGGTGCCGACATAAACGACATTGGGATTTGAAACCGAAACAGCCAGGCTGCCGATGCCAAGCGAAGTCTCCTTGTCGAATACCGGCTTCCACGTGAGTGCCCCGTCGACGGACTTCCACACCCCGCCCCCGGTCGAGCCGAAGTAATAAGTCGTGGGATCGCCCGGAATGCCGGAAGCTGTCAGCGAGCGCCCGCCGCGAAACGGACCCACCAGCCGGTACTTCATTCCCTTGAACATCGGGTCTTCGTGCTCGGTCGTATCCGGCGTCTCCGGTTTTGCTGCGACCGCGGCAGTCGGTTCCGTGCTCTTCGTCTCAGGCGATTTCTTCTGAGCAGTTGCGGTCAGAGGCAGAACCACAAGCGCGCAGACAAGAACGAACGCAGCAAACTGCGGCAGACGATTTAGGGTCACCATGGGTGCTCGCTCTCCAAGGGAAGTCATTGAACTGCGTATCCTAACTCGTTGTATGGCCAGACGAAAAGAGACGAGTGCGTGGCAAACGTGGGAATGCAACCAAACTGCTGACTCAGGGACACAAATCATTCCAGTCACGGGAGCGGAGAGCCGACTGACTTATTTCTTCTGCTCCAGCAGTTTCCTTGCGGCCGCGAGCTCTTGGGCTTTGGCATCGTCGACCTTCGGGTATGAGAGATTCAAACTTTCGAGTGTATCAATCACCGCCTCAGCCACGGCAATCCGGCTGAACCATTTGTTATCCGCTGGAATCACGTGCCAGGGCGCTTCCGGAGTCGCCGTGTGCTGGATCATGTCCTCGAAAGCTACCATGTAGTCATCCCAGCAAGCCCGCTCCTTGATGTCTGCCGCGGAAAACTTCCAGTTCTTCTCCGGCTCGTCCAAGCGCGCCAGGAAACGTCGCTTCTGTTCTTTCTTGGAAACGTTCAGAAAAAACTTGCGGACCACCACGCCGTTTCGCGAGAGGTAGCGCTCGAAGCCGTTGATGTCTTCGAAGCGCTCCTTCCAGATGTCCTTCGTTACTAGCTCTTGCGGAATACGCTCCGCTGCCAGTATTTCAGGATGCACCCGCACCACCAGGACTTCCTCGTAGTATGAACGATTGAAAATCCCGATGCGGCCGCGTTCCGGCATGCGCATCATCGTCCGCCACATGTAGTCGTGATCAAGTTCTTCGGCGGAGGGTGCCTTGAACGAATAAACCTGGCAGCCCTGGGGATTAACGCCCGACATTACGTGCTTGATGACGCCGTCCTTCCCGGCGGCATCCATCGCTTGAATAACCAGAAGTAGGGCGTAATTGTCTTGCGCGTAGAGCTTGTCTTGCAGGTCGGCAAGCTTGGCGATCCCTTCCGCAAGCAACTTCTCGGCTACGGCCTTGCTATGCACTCCGGCGGTTTGTGCGGGATCATGATCCTTGAGGCGAAAGTCCTTTCCGTGCTCGATCCGAAACGGCTTAACCAAGTGCTTCGATTTCTTCATTCGCTCCCTCCGCGCACAAAGCCTTGACCAGCGCGCTTTTCCGCCGGTCCTGCGACCGAAAAGTCTATACCACCATGCGGAGAGTCTGCCCGCCGCCCCTTATTTACCCGCTTTGGTCGCCGTCTCTTTCGCTTCGCGGAACGCTTTGATATTGCTCTTGTCGATTACCGCCGTACCGGTATCGACGAACGCTGGAATGGGAGCAAAACTGTCTTTCGACCAGTCGTTATCAAGCTTGGAAAGTTTGTTGTGGTACAGATCGTCGAGCATATGCAGGCCCACCAGGCTCATGGTGTACGGCTTCTGCGAAATGGTTGCTGCAATTACGCCCTTATCAATCCAATCGAGCGTATCGGCGTCGGTATCCATCGCGATCACAACCTTGTTCTTGACGCTGCGGTTGTTAAGCACGGTCGCGACTTCACGTCCGGCCTGGGCCTCGAGGCAAACGAACGCGTTCACCTTGTCGGCCTCTTTGCCGAGAATCTCAGTCGCCGTGTCGAAGGCGACCCGCGGATCGCCGGCAATATCCACCACGCGCACCACGTGGATGTCAGGAAAGCGCCCCAAGGCTTCGCGATAGCCGCGCAGTCGCTCAGCTAAATTCGCCTGCTCGGGGATCGTGAAGAACACCACGTTGCCCTTGTCCTTGAGCTCTTCCGCCAGCCGCTTCCCGCCCAGCAATCCCGCCTGGTAGTTGTTGGTGCCGACAAAAAACAGCCGCTTGCTCACCGGCGCATCCGCGTCGATGGTGATCACCGGAATGCCCGCAGCGATCGCATTATTGATGCTGTACATCAGCACGGCAGGATCGGCGACGCTGATCAGAATTCCCGCCGGCTTCTTCTTGACGGCATCATCAAACGCCGCCAGCTCGGCCTTCGGATCGTATGAGTCCGGACCAACTACCTTGGCCTGCACCCTCAGTTGCTCGGAGGCCTGCATGAAGCCGGCCTTGGCTTCTTGCCAGTAAGGCAACTGAACGTTCGCGGTCACCAGAAAATACTTCTCGTCGCTGTCATGCCGCCCGCAAGCGGTGGTCGTGATCAGGAAGTTAGCAAGAATAAGCAGCAGGGAAATGTGGCGCCGAGGTGACATGAGAAGCCTCCTGGGGAGAATTGAGGTCTGGTTGTCAGGGACACATCGAGGTCAGCGCGACCAAGGAACATTCCCCGGGTCGGCTGCCATCGGGCAGAGAGTATACGCCTACTGGCGGCCACACTTCGGCCCCTTCTCTGCGGGGCAGGAAGTAACGTGACACACCATGAGAACAGCACGGCTTAGATGGCCACCGAGCGCGGGAACCAGAGTTCCCTTATGCGCGCTCAGGCCTCTTCGGCCTTCGACGGCTTCGCGGGCGCGCTCCTTCTTATCTTTCGAAACATCAACAATTGACCGCGTTTCTCTGCGGGTGCAGACGAGAGCGCATCCCTCCGGCGTTGCGCAGACGCGCGGCGGGATTTCTTTGCCTTTTGATTGGCGGCCGCAAGTCTCTCCAGTGCGGCAATGGCGCGGTTTAGACGGCTGCGTTCTGCTTTGAGTTCGGCCAGAATGGTTCGGATGTTCACCAGGGCAGTCTCCTCCGTACCCCGAATTTTTCCCGACAATCGGCATAAACGAACAAACCATACGGTCTTGTTCCATTTTCCGAACAAGATTCGCCAACTCCTCTGAAGCCTCTTCCTCACAGTACCTTGCAGGCGAAAGCGGACCACCCGCCTTCTGGACGTCCGTAACTAGCTGCATCCCACCTCCCTCGGCGACACTCAGGCGTCGAGAACGCGTTCCGGACTGCAATCCCCACCGTCCAACCGCTCTCGCGCGGGGTGTCGCAGAGCACGTCAGAGCACACACTTCCCTTCCTGCGAACGTCGCGGAAGGCCATGGAATACGCTCCTCGCAAAACCAATTCTGGAGAGATTGCATGTTGAAAAAGATTTCGATGCTGTTCGTGTTTATCCTGCTGGGAAGCATGGCTGCTCTAGCTCAGAACGGGCGAGGGCACCTTGACAACCGCTCCGCCATCAACGTCACGGTCGACGGATTCACCTGCAATAACAACCAGGGAGTTATCCCGGCCTTGTCCTGGAGCTTCGGGGTTTCGATTCCCACCCAAACAAACACGGGCGGCGGCGGAGTTTCGGGGAGGGCGAACTTGAGCGATCTCAGCGTCACGCGCCGAGCCGATGGATGCACACCACTGCTGTTCGCCGCCTCCGTGTCGGGGAAGGTCTTCAAGTCGGTCACCATCGTTCAGCAGGACGTCCAGAAAGACGACACCTTCACGGTGACCTTGCAAGACGTGATCATCTCCAGCTACCAACTTGGGGGCAATCATTCCGACGAGGTTCCCGGCGAGACGATCGGCTTCAGCTACGAGAAGATCTGCGTCGCCGATAACGGCACCGGCAGCAAGGGATGTTGGGACCTAACGCAAGGACGTGCATTCTAAACAGAAAAACTCATCAAGCATGAAGAAAGCCGCCCACAAAGGTGGCTTTTCTTATCCCAAGCTTGTCATCCTGAGCGAAGTGAGCCGACAGGCGAACGCAGTCGAAGGACCCATGCACGTCAACGCGCCGCCGGCCCCGCACTCTTCCCCACCACGACTCAGCGCTTTCCCGCTCCATCACCGCACTGCCAAATTCGAGAAATACGCGTCGGTTGTGCTGTGCGCCCACAGCCCGATCTGTCCATGACTGTCGCCCAATTTCAGATCATTGACGACCAGCGCGGGCTGCGAAGCCCCATTCACATATAGCAGCGCCTTCGTACCAGTGACCACAATCTTCATCCGGGTCCAAGCCCCCGTATCCATGTCGGCGTAAGACTCATACACGCCTGGATTCTCCTTGCGCAGACGCTGCCAGGGATAGTCAGGCGCCGACACATATTGCGTCGTGTGGTTGCGTCGCAGCTGATCGTCGCAGCGAGCATTGGTTGGCCGTATATAGAAGTACTCGCCCTTCTGCCCCTTCTCTTGCACGCGGAAAGCAACTCCGATAAATCCGCGCGAGTCGGGCGGCGCCCCGCTGAGAGGCGCACCAGCCACGTCCACTTCAATGGTCCCGTCTTTAAAATCAGGGCCCGCGAGGATCGCGATCATGTCCTCGTCGCCGTTGTCAGTACTTGGCGCTGGCACCAGATGCACCGCGCCGCGCCCTTTGTACGTAACCGGCTCGGCCTTGCCACCGATCATCGTCAGATCCTTTGTGCTATCGAGACGAAAGCGAGTTTCTTTCGCGTCGCGCGCCAACGCAAACGCAATCAAGCCCAATACAGTCAGAGCAACGCATAGTCGAGACGTAAGGCGCATGCAGTCACCTCCACAAGATGGTCGTGCACGCAACTGAGACGAAGGTGCGCACCGTTTGTGAGCGACACAATAGAGAAAGGTAGCGCTGGCAGCTTGCCGGCACTCCGGCGGGCGTCCCGCCCGCCGTGGCGATTGCAGGGTTAGCGAGGGCGAGGACGCCCTCGCGACGGCCGGCGGAACGCCGGCGCTACATAACAAGTCGTCTTTGTTCAGCCCTACTTCAACTGCACATCCATATTCAAACTCCGCGCCACAAACGCCCACGAGTCCGCCGTCTCTTCGATCGTCTTCGAAATCGGCTTCCCTGCCCCATGTCCAGCCTTGGTCTCAATGCGAATCAGCACCGGCGCTGCTCCCGCCTGGTCCGCCTGCAAAGTCGCTGCGAACTTAAAGCTGTGCCCCGGAACCACCCGGTCATCATGATCCGCAGTCGTCACCATGGTCGCCGGGTACTTCGTCCCCGGCTTCAGATTGTGCAAAGGCGAATAGGCGTACAGAGCTTTGAACATCGCTGGATCATCCGACGAACCATAGTCCGAGGTCCAAGCCCAGCCAATCGTAAATTTGTGAAAACGAAGCATGTCCATGACCCCCACGGCCGGCAACGTAGCGCCGAAGAGATCAGGCCGCTGCGTCAGGCAGGCCCCCACCAGCAGCCCGCCGTTGCTGCCCCCTCGAATGGCCAGCTTCGCCGGAGAGGTGTACTTGTTCGCAATCAACCATTCCCCCGCCGCGATGAAATCATCAAACACGTTCTGTTTTCGTAACAAGGTTCCTGCCTGGTGCCATTGCTCGCCGTATTCCCCGCCTCCTCGCAGGTTCGGCTGCGCGTAGACACCGCCCATCTCGAGCCACACGGCCGTGCCCACCGAAAACGCCGGTGTCATCGAGATATTGAAGCCGCCATAGGCGTAGAGAAGCACGGGATTCTGTCCATCGAGCTTCAGCCCCTTCTTCGCCGTGATAAACATCGGCACGCGCGTGCCGTCCTTGCTGTTGTAGAAGACCTGCTTGGTCTCGTACTGGCTCGCGTCAAAATCCACCTTGGGCTGCCTGAAAACAGACGATTTTCCCGCCGAGAGGTCGTAACGATAAATCGTGGTCGGCGAAATAAAGCTGGTGAAGGCGTAGAACGTTTCTTTGTCTTTGCGCTTGCCGCCGAACCCTTCCGCCGTCCCGATGCCAGGGAGATCGACGTTCCGCTGCAACTTGCCTTCAAGATCGTAAATGCGCACTTCCGTCTGCGCGTCCTTCAGATACGACAGCACAAATTCGTTGTTGATGACGTTGGCATGATCGAGCTTGTCCGCGCCTTGCGGAACGATCGTCTTCCACGCAGCGCGTTCCGGATGGCGAGTATCAATCGCGATCACGCGTCCACGCGGCGCATCCAGATCCGTCTTGATCCAGAACACCGGCCCATCGTTATCGAGGAACTGATATTCGGCGTCGAAATCATCAAGTAGCTTCACCACTTCCGAGTCCGGCTTGGTCAGGTCCTTGTAATACAGCCGGTTCTTCGGCGACGTCCCTTGCCACACCGTGATCATCAGGTAGTGCCCGTCATCGGTGACGCTTCCCCCGAACCCGAGTTCTTTATTGTCCGGGCGGTCGTAGATCAATTTGTCTTCCGACTGCGGCGTGCCCAGCTTGTGGTAGTAGAGCTTGTGAAAGTAGTTGGCATCGCGCAGCATTGTGCCCTGCTTGGGCTCGTCGTACCGGCTATAGAAAAATCCCTTGCCATCTTTCGTCCACGACGCCCCGGAAAACTTCACCCACTTCACCAGGTCCGACAGATCCTTCCCTGTGTCTACATCGCGAACCCGCCACTCCATCCAGTCCGAACCCGAAGCAGAAGTTCCGTACGCCAGCAACTTGCCGTCATCCGTAACCGCGTGGCCGACCAACGCAACCGTGCCGTCGGCTGAAAGCGTATTGGGATCGAGCAGCAAGCGTGGCTCCGCGGTCACCGACTCCGCCACCAGCAGCACGCTTTGATTCTGCAAGCCAGTGTTGTGCTGATAGAAATACCGCCCGCCCTGCTCCTCCGGAACGCCGTACCGCTCATAGTTCCAAAGCTTTTTCAAACGATCATGGATCGCCTGCCGGTATGGGATCTGCTCGAGGTAGTGGAACGTAACCTTGTTTTCTTCCTCGATCCACGCACGCGTGTCGGCCGAATCCGTGTCCTCCAGACCGCGATACGGATCGGCGACCTTCGTCCCGTGATAATCGTCAACCTGGTCAACCGTCTTGGCCTTGGGATAAGTCAAGCTCGGCGGAGCATCGTTGCTAGCGGCAAGCAGCGTCATGGCAAAGGCAATCGTGGCAAGGGCAATCAGGAGCATCAGAATTCCTGGGCGAGCAAAATGCATGGACTTCCTCTCGGGATGCGATGTCTGGGGTATTCCAGAAGTATAACGTGCCGCAAGCTTGCGTCCTTCAGGTCGTCTAGGGTTCGTATCAGGGCGCGCCTTCAGGCGCGCCGTACCGCACCACTCAATTGTGCCCCTTTAGTGGCCGCCGCCGTAACCGACCCCACGCCGTCCCACCGGACACGGACCTGATGAACCTCGGTAATGTCCTACTTACCACGGATGGGCCATACCCCGAGCCGATATATCCAAATAGGATTACTCGCATGGGTACGCTGATGATCGAGAACACATTTTCCGACGAACTGATTCATCGCCTGGCCGAGCGCTATGAAGAAGACCCGACCGAATTCACGCAATTGCCACCACCCACGGTCGCTTCGTCTTTCGCCCGCCAAACCGTCTCCGAACTCCGCAACGAAGGCCTGGTCGAAGAAGAAATCCGTGGCGTAATCCGTTTGACCCCCCGAGGCTATAAAGAGTACAAGCGGAAGGCGGCGGGAACCGTCAGGGCATGGGCCTAAAAACCTAGATCTGGGGCTTCGAGCCTTGGGTCTCAGGCTTTGGCGTTCAGCAAAGCAGCTTCACTTTCCGCCCGCCCCATGGCTACTGCGGGATCGATCCCGCAGATGACAAAAATCCCAAAACAATAGCTCCTGTTTCTGGATCAAGCGGGACGAGATCCTGCAGCGAGATCACGTCTTTCTTGCCCTTGATACCGACGTACACGGCGTTATAAGCAGTGTCGCCCACGTTTTCGACACGGTGCTTGAAAGGCGCAAACCAACGTGCTTCGCCGGGCTTGGCGAATACTTCAGTTACTTTGCCGTTGTCATCAGTGAACTTAAGATGGCCCGCGGTAATTACCACGACCACGCCTCCGGGATGCTCGTGCATGGCGGACTTCTCGTGGGAACCATAGTGGACGGCGACGACCTGGACGCGCTCGTTTTCGAAATCCAGTTTGTAGTGGGCAGGCTCTATTTTCGTCGGGTCCTGAGCCGACGCGATCTGGGTCGCCAGACACACCACAATTGCGAGAACAATACTTCGGAGATCCATGCTGGTCCTCGGGTCTGGAATGGAAACGCGTTCCGTCGAACGCTACTATCAGCGCTGATAGGGTGTCTATTAACCAGTCGTGGTCGCCATGGGAGTAAACGTTTTGCAGTGCCAGTCCGGGTTCTTCTTTCGAAAAAATGGGCCGCCTCTCGGCGGCCCTTCCCTGACTACAAACTTGGCTCCTAGAGGGTGAGCCTAAAACCTAAGACCCGACACCCAAGTCCTGATCTTCTAGTCTCCCGACACCAATTCCCCAACTTCCGGCTTCGTCGGCGCTGTAGGCGCGGGTGCAATCCCACCGTTGTTCTTCAGCGCGGTCAGCGGGATGAATCCGCCTTCCGAAGTCGGCGTCTTCTCTTTCAGAACGACCTCGCGATACATCGCCGCCATGCGTGCGTTGTAAGCAGGATCGTTCTTCTGCTTCTCGTCGCGGGCGCGAGTCTTCTCTTCACGGGCCGTCTTGGCGATGCCGAGTTTATCGAGATCATGCTGCACTTCCTTGGTCACGATCTCATCCTTCAGCACCAGCGAGTGATCGGTGTTCTCGAGCTTCACTTTCTTGCCGCCCGCAAAGATCTCATGCCGTCCATGCTCTTCGTACCACTTGGTGAGGGTCGCCGTCATGTGCATCTTCTCGATGATGTTCCGCCAGCCCACGCCCGTGTTGTATGCGCAGAAGGAAATTTCGCCTTCCTGCGTCGCATACGGGATGATGCACTGCTCGGTGCGCCGGAAGTCGTAATTGAACAGGTCCTGGAACCACATGCCGGCGATGAACAGGAAGTTCCAGCGATCCTTGCGGCGCTGCATGACATCGTCAATTGTGCGCTCCGGACCGACCTTGCCGTAATTCCTTCCGGTCACGTTGTAGTTCTTGTCAAACTTCTGCAGCAGGTCCGTCAGCTTGAAGTGCGTCGGCGACTGGAACGGATCGTAGTTCTTCATCAGGCACAGCGCCATGCCGATACCACTCCAGAACTTGCTGCGGGCCGCGTCATTCACCTTGGCAATGTCCTTCGCAAGCTGATCGCCCTTCAAAAACGCTGTAACGGGCACCGCTTCCTTGGTTTCCTTATCGATCATGACGGCCATGCCGGTGCCGCAGTTCGGATGGCAGCCGCAAGACAGCTGGCCCCAGTCGTTATTGGCGTCATTGGCGTGCATCACGTCGGCCCAGTCGCTGAAGGTTCCCATGAAGCTGATCGGGAACCAGTCGCGGGTAGGCTCGCCCAGGCCGGTCTGATTCTTCACGTCGTGGGCGAGGTGGCTCAGGGTGTAACGCTGAGCCTGACGACGCTCGTCAGTGACGGCCTCGTCGCGTCCCGTGAAGCTCACCGGCTGGAACGACAGGAAGCCGATCTTCTTGGGATTGTCGAGCGCGAACTTGATGATGTTGCCGACCTGCTCGTTGTTGATACCGTTCACGATGGTAACGACCGGCACGATCTCGCAGCCGGCCGCGTGCAGGTTGTCGATGGCCTTGAGCTTTACATCGAACAAGTTGCCCACGGCGCGATGTGAGTTGGCAGCGTTGCCGATGCCATCAAACTGCAGGTACGCATAGCGCAATCCGGCTTCGACAGCTTGCTGCGCGAACTCCAGGCTCTTCGCGAACTCAATTCCGTTGGTCGCGGCCTGTACGGAGTTGTAGCCAACCTTGCGAGCATAGCGAACCGCATCCAGGAAGTAGGGCGACAAGGTCGGCTCGCCACCGGAGAACTGCACCGACATCTGGCGGCGCGGCTTGATCGTTACGGCATTATCGAGCACGGTCTTGATGTCTTCCCAGGTCAATTCATGCACGAAGCCAACCTGGTTGGCGTCCATGAAGCAGGGATCACACATCATGTTGCAGCGGTTCGTGAGGTCAACCGTCAACACCGATCCGCGCCCGTACTTCACCGTCGACGATCCGTGGTTGTGCAGCTTCTCGTCGTTGTGAGCCTTGATGTCGCGGCCCGGAAATACTTCTTCCAGATGCTGTGAGAAATCGGGGTCAATCGACATGACGTCTTCGAAGTGACCATGCTTCGGGCAATCCTTCACCATCAGGATCTTGCCGTCGCGCTCAATGATGGTGGCCTTGATTTCGCCGACCTTTTCGTTGAGCAGAATTTCGTGGGGCAGTTCGCCATCCAGAATCTGCTGACGAATTTCAGGCACACACTTCGGACAAAGCGAGTCCGTGGTGCGCGGCCAGCCCAGCGGCGGCTTCGACTTCTCGTAAGACTTGAGCAGCGGCTTATCGGACCACTTCGGCGTGGGAGACGGATTCGGCTTGATGCGGTTCAGGCGTTCGAAAACTGCCCAGACTCCCGTCGCAGCGACGGTGACTGCC